>Ga0306924_10001793_pt1 | contig 19882 bp, 22 predicted proteins | sample sta12Can44000111_FD_203756 | JGI IMG/M metagenome (GOLD analysis project Ga0306924, IMG submission 203756) | Lab enrichment of tropical soil microbial communities from Luquillo Experimental Forest, Puerto Rico - statanox.12C.anox.44.000.111 (v2)... | ecosystem: Environmental > Terrestrial >...
GCCGGCGAGCGCGCCGCACGCAGCCTGGGCGTGCCCGTGCGGGCGACGAAGCTTAAGGCGCTGATGCTCAGCGCCCTCTTCACGTCGGTTGCGGGCTCGCTTTATTCGATCAAGACCGGCTTTGTCGATCCGGAGAGCGGCTTCGGCATTTTGGTGTCGGTGCAGATGGTGATCGTTGCCGCCTTGGGCGGAGCGGGCACGCTGTTCGGCCCGCTGATCGGCGCGCTGATCCTGGTGCCGCTGCAGACCGCGACCAATACCTGGTTCGGCGGCGGCGGCTCGGGTCTCACCTACATCCTTTACGGCGGGATCATCGTGTTGCTCGCACGCTTCGAGCCCGGCGGCATGCACGAGTGGTGGCAGCGCGTGGCGCCGCGTCTGATGAGGCGTTGGCATGCTGCTTAGCGCGCACAACATCTCCAAGGCGTTCGGCAGCTTCCTGGCGGTGCGGGACGCCGATCTGACCGTCGCCGAAGGAGAGATCATCGGCTTGATCGGTCCCAATGGTGCCGGCAAATCCACCTTCTTCAACTGCCTTGCCGGCGACACGGCGCCGACGACCGGGCGGGTTTTATTCGACGGTATCGACGTGACGCGCTCCTCGGCGGAAGCGCACGCGCGCGCCGGCATCGGCCGCACGTTCCAAGTGCCGGCGACCTTCGAGGACATGACCGTTCTCGAGAACGTGATGGTCGGCGCGTTTCTCCGCCATCACCATCGCGGCGCCGCCCGGGAAACTGCGCTGCGGATCATCGAGATGACCGGTCTCGCGCGCCAGACCGCGCAACGCGCGCGTTCGCTGGGGACGCCCGGACGAAAAAGGCTGGAGATTGCCCGGGTGCTCGCGACCGAGCCGCGGCTGATGCTGCTTGATGAGGCGCTTGCCGGTCTCACGCCGACCGAGCTGCAGCAGGCGATTGCGCTGGTGCGCCGAATTCACGAGCTCGGAGTGACGCTGGTGATCGTCGAGCACATCATGGAAGTCATCATGACGCTGGCGCAGCGTGTGCTGGTCTTCAACCAGGGTCACGTGATCGCCCACGGCAAGCCGCACGAAATCGTCGCGAACGAGATGGTCATCGAAGCCTATTTGGGCCGCGGTCATCGCAGACGAGGAGAAACGCCGTGACGGAGTTGCGCGTCTCGCATCTCGAAGTGCACTACGGCGACCTCATCGGCGTTTCCGACGTCTCGCTGCGGGTCGAGGAAGGCGCCATCGTCGCGCTGCTCGGTTCCAACGGCTCCGGCAAGACCACGACGCTCAACGCCATCGCCGGTCTGGTGCAGCCGAGCGGCGGATCGATCGAATGGCGCGGCGAATCGATCACGCGGCAGCCGGCCTACGTCATCGTTGCCAAGGGACTCGCGCTTTCGCCGGAGGGCTGGCGGCTGTTTGTGTCACAGACGGTCGAGCAGAATCTGCGCCTCGGCGCTTCCGTCGCGGACAAGGCGCGGATAGCGCCCCTGTTCGAGCGCGTCTACGCGCTCTTCCCGCGCCTCGCCGAACGGCGACATCAACTCGCGGGCACGCTCTCAGGCGGCGAGCGGCAGATGTTGGCGCTCGGCCGCGCGCTCATGAGCGAGCCGCGGCTGTTGATGCTCGACGAGCCGAGCCTCGGGCTTGCACCCGGCGTGGTCGAGGCGCTGTATGAAACGCTCGAGCGACTGCATAAGGACGGCTTGACCTTGTTGCTTGCGGAGCAGTCGATCCCGCTCGCACTCGATATCGCCGATTACGCCTATGTGCTGCAGACCGGCCGCACGGTGCTCGAGGGCAAGGCCGTTGATTTGGAAAAGAACGAACAGGTGCAGGAAATTTACCTCGGCATCCGCACGCAGGCGGGCACCGAGGGCGAGCGGCGACCGACGTAGCAGCGTCTTCTGAGTCGTCATGCCCGGGCTTGACCCGGGCATGCATCGAAAAAAGAAGCTATTCATTCGAGGATGGATTGCCGGGTCATAAGCGCGTTCACGCGCGTCTTCGACGCGCTATGCCCGGCAATGACTTGGGTAGATCAACGCGCCTTGGCCGCCGGACGCTTCGCTTTCACGAGTCGATCGTAGTCGCTTTGGGTGCGCCGCGCGTACGCCATGGCGAACGATGCAAGCGCATCATCCATGACGTTGCCCTTGCCCATGTATCCCGCGAGCACGGCCGGATCCGCCGAGCGCGCATGCGCGCGCGCCAGCGTGCGCCCGCACAAACGCGCGTAGTTCCCCAGCGCCTGCTGTTCGACCAGCTCACCGACCGTTCCCAGCCGCCGGTTCTTCAAATGGCGCACGTAGAAGTATCGCCCCGACGCTTGATCCTCCGTCCAACCGAGAAAGACGTCGCTGGCCGCCTGCATGATGCGTTGACCTTCGACCACCCTTCGGCCGGGGTGATCCGCGAACTTCGGCCCCAGGCACTCGAGCACGGACTTTCCCGCTTCTTTGATCTGCAGGAACAGCGGAGCACCGTCGCCGCTCATGAATAGGCCGATGGCACAGAAGGTGCCGACGCTTCCCACTCCGACAACCTTGAAGGCGACGTCCTTGAGCGCATAGCGCTCGACGAGGCAACGCCGCTCCGGCGCAAGACAGTCTTGATAGGAGGCAAATACGCGCTTCTCGTCGACCCGGCGCCGTGCGTCCCTCTTTCCCGTGAAATGATAAATGAGCGGTGGCCGGTCTTGGATCCGCGCGCCTTTGCCCTTCACCAAGTGCGGGAAGTTATCGTCCTCCTCGAGATGTCCGACCGCCTTGGAAACGATGGCAGAAAGCTTCTCTCGCAGCGCACGATCCTCGATGCGCTCGATTTCCCGCCGCAGATCGATCTTGCTGTGCCAGATCTCCAACGGTGAGAATTTGGCGAGGATGTGCATGCGGCTGCGGTAGGCTTCGACGGCCGCCGCCGCGAGCGCCCGTGCCCGCTTGTCGGGGACTTTAACCGCCTGCGCGGCGACGGCGACGCTCGCGGCCAAGCGCTTAAGGTCGACCGTGAAATCGATTCCCGCCAGCGTCTCGTCGAAATCGTTGATGTCGAATACGACATTCTCCTCCGGCGTGTCGAATGCACCGAAGTTCATGAGATGACAATCGCCGCACGCCTGGACGGCAATGCCGGCGATGGGTTGATGCTTGAGATCCTCGGCCATCACCGCGGCGGCGCCGCGCAGGAATGCGAACGGGCTCGCCAGCATGCGCTCATAGCGCACTGGGATCAGCTCCGGCACGCGGCTGCGATCGCCCGCAGCCAGGATGGCGACCGGATCGCGAGCGGCAGACCCGAGCAAGTCGGCGTGTCGTTCGCGCGGCGTCTTTTTGCGCAGACGCTTGCCGTGCTGGTAGCGTTCGGCGCGCGGGCCCCATGGGGCCTGGGTGATCTGGCCGGCGACGTAAAGCATGCGAGGTGTCGTCAGCAGTCTCTCGCCGCTTCTTTGCGTTCAAGCGGCTGAGCCGCATTCCCCGCCGATATTACGCGAGGAGCCGCCTGCATTCCTAGCCTTCGCATGACCTTGAACCGGGGCCGCAGCGCTCTAGGCCGAGGTATTTACACTGCGTTCCGCGAGGGGCTGAAGGAAGCAGGCTTCGCCGAGGGGCAGAACGGCGCGATCGAGTACCGCTCGGACGAGTATCAAACTGACAGGTTGCCGCTTCTGGTGGCGGACCTTACTAGCCGGCAGGTGGCCTTAAGCGCCATTCGCAGATTGCCGGCAGTGCATGGCGTGCCGCCAGGACAACGTTGCAGCGCCTCAATACCGGCTGCTTATGTTACTGCGTCGACGACTACCAAGAAGGGTGCTTTTTGAGGAGGTGGAACTCCGTTACAGTGAATTTTCCTTCGCTATTCATGGAAGCTTCCAGCTCCGCGTCTAGATTTATATATTTTGGAAAATCGGCGTCAACGCAATATTTGCGGCGGCGGCCGCTTTCCTTCAGGTCTTGACCTACGGTTCCACTGTCGTACTCAGCGGTGACACCAACAATTGGCTTGTAGTGATGCTCGATGATCGTCTCATGCCCGGAGGCAAATTGCTGTTGCCAGTAGAACGTCGTTTTCAAGGTCCAAAGAGGAAATCTGAACTCGTCGGTCAGCCCAAGGCGCGTCAGTTGAGCTGTCTTTTTCAGTTGAGAGATTGTCCAAAACATCTCGCGGCCGGAGAGGATAAAGCGGAATGCCCAGGCGTTTGAGCGCCTCGGTTTGATCGCGCCCCTTGATGTAGATCTTTTGTTCGACATTCGTGTGGATCGGCCGGCCATCTACTTTCGTCGCAAATCCAACGAAATTTACCGGATCGTGCGTTGGTATGTCGATTAAGTCCTCGCCCCGATTCGCTTTGAGATCAGGCAACGGAAACGCGACGTGCACGGTGATGTTTTTGTTCGATTTGTTCAAGAACCGATAACGCACTCGAATTTCGTCGGCAGAAATAAAAAGATTCTCGGATAGCATTTCGATGTTGTTGTTCTTGACAAAGACCAACCCGCCGATGGCGAGCTCCACTGTACTGTCGTTCGCTTTGGCTGAGAGGGTCGCCAGCGTGCAGAAAATCGCGACTGATAGAAATGACCCGATTATCGATCCACCCGGAAATTTAATCGGCGCCCCGACGCTGCTTCGAGGGTATGAACGAACCTTGGACAATTCCGCGTATCAAATGGCATGATGATGCCTGTTATCAACAAACTGTGGGCGCCACAGTAGATGACGGCTAGAGGAAAGGCGTGCCTGCGCTTCTTCCCTCCGGATCAAGCAATAATATGCTATAAATGGGCCGGCACGGGAGCCGATCATGCGCATATTGACCCTGCTTATTGGGGCCGTCGCGCTGCTTGCGGTCAGCGCCTTGAATGCGTGCTGACGTCGCTGGGTTTTCGAACAAGGCGGGGTGCGAAATGTTTCGGATTTTATTCGGGAGCTTGCTGAGCGGCGCAATGGCGATGTCGGCGGCCGCGGAGAACGCGCCGGGGGTCACCGATACCGAGATCAAGATCGGCCAGACCATGCCTTATACCGGTCCGGGCGCCTGGATATCGTCCATCGGTTTGGCCGACAAGGCCTACCTGCAGATGATCAACGATCAGGGCGGCATCAACAGCCGCAAGATCAACCTGATCAGCGTCGACGACGGGTTCATGCCGTGGCGAACCGGGAACGAGACGCGCAAGCTGATCGAAGTGGAGCGTGTCGCCTTTATGTTCGGTTCGATTGGCACGCCCACGCAGCTCGAGGTTGCGCGATATCTCAACGAGCGAAAAATCCCGCAGTTGTTCATCGAGAGCGGCGCCTACCGCTGGGGCAATTACAAGGCGACGCCCTACACCATCGCCGGCATGCGCCCGAGCTATCGACTGGGTGCGCGTCTTTATACCCGATACATTCTCCGGCAGGAGCCAAATCCAAAAATCTGCCTCCTCCATGAAGATAGCGACTTCGGTCGTGACTTTACGGCCGGCGCGCGCGACGTGTTGGGCGACAAATACGCGGCGATCGTCAAGGAAGCGCACTACGAGTTCACGGATCCTTCGATCGAGCAGCAGATCGTCGAATTCAAGGCGGCCGGCTGCAATGCGCTGATCGCCGTCACGCCCCCGCCGCTGGCCGTGCAGGCGATCCGTAAGGTCCGCGATCTCGGCTGGAAGCCGATCTTTCTCATGAGCAACGTCTCCGCCTCGATACCCGTCGTCCTCGAGCCGGCCGGGCTCGAGAGCAGCATCGGTTTGTTGTCCGGGACCTGGGTCAAGGACCCGCTTGATCCTGCCTTTGACAATGACCAGGGGATGAAAGATTGGCGCGCCTGGATGAGCAAGTATCTACCGGGTCAGGACGTGCGCCGGCACAGCTTCACCTACGGCTACAACTCTGCGGCCGCCTTGGTGCAGGTGCTCAAGCAGGCAGGCAACGATCTCTCGCGCGAGAATATCATGCGCCAAGCGACGAACCTGCGCGAGCTCGAGCTGCCAATGCTGCTGCCGGGAATCAACGTCAACACCAGTCCGACCGATTACTGGGCGGTCCAGCAGGGGCAGATGATGCGATTTGACGGCAAGCGCTGGGTGCGGTTCGGGGATTTGGTCTACGACGAGTGAGCCGCAACGTCGTTTGGCGCTGCGCTACCAAGCGACCCTGACCCCGCCTTTGCCGGCATAGCTTTGGCTGCGATCGGCAAACTCGCCATCGAAGCTGGCGAACAGCCAGGCATTCCGGCTGACGGCGAGCTTGGCGCCCGCGTCGATGCGTGCGGCGTCGCTTGACGCGCGCGGGCCGTCGACGCTGAACGCGGCGGTGGGCAGCGCGATGAAGGAGGGATTGATCGCGCGGTCGGGCTTGAACTCGTGCACCCACGACACGCGCGCATAGGGCGAGAGCGTCATCCCGTTCCAAACGGCGAAACGGGTGTCTGCGCACCTAAAAACGTCGGCAGCGACGTGACGCTGCGGGACCCGAACGCGCCTGAACACGACAACCCCCGCGTCCCGACTCCGCACGCTACACGCGCCCGGCAGGACGCGTCGACATATCGTGCGCCTACGGCGCACGATATGTCGCCGTTGTGGCAGCAGCGACACACTCGGATTAACCATGTTTCGTGAGGAAATGAGCGCCGGACCTCGCGATGACGAAAAATCGTCCCGCGACGGCGATGGACGCTGCGACAGCAGTCGGGGGATACCTACGCCGTCAGCACTTCGAGCACGTGCCCGTTCGGATCGCGGAAATAGAAGCCGCGGCCGCCGCGACGGCGATTGATCTTCATGTCGTCAAGCGCGCCGGGGCCGCTGCCATAAGCAATTCCGTCGGCGCGCACGCGCTCGAAGATCTCGTCGAACTCCGACTCATCGACCTTGAAGGCGTAGTGGTGGCTCTCGAAGTTCGTATCGTTGTCGAAATCGAGCGTCAGCGTGTCGTTGATCCGCAGCGGAGCGAAGTGCGAGAGGGGACCTTCGTAGCGCAAGCCCAGGATGCGGGCGAGGAAGCGTGCGGATGCCTCCTTGTCGTGCGCCGGTACGATCGTGTGGTCGAGCACAATAGCCATAGGCGTCTCCTACAGCCCCTCGTAACGTCACTTAGGCGCTGCGTCGCCGATTTTAAGGCCCTCGCGTTCCGTCTCGGCCGGGCTCAACGATAATGAATGGTAATCGTGGTCACCTGATCGCCGGCATGGCGATCGACAAATCCGAGAAAGGATGAGAGCAGTTTGCGCTCATCTTCAGGCGACGGGGCACGAACCTTGGCGGTGACGGCCTCGGACGCGTCACGGCTGAGCGCAAGCGAGCCCTTGAACTTCTTGTGCTTCCATCGGGCGGCATGTTGGCTTGCGCGTCCGACCCGCACGTAGGTTCCGCGGCCGCTTTTCCGGATCGCAGCCTCTTTCGCGACCAGGGTCCCATAGAGGCGCGCCCGGGCACGCGGAACGATCTCGACGATTTTCATGCATTTCCCCCTGCCTCGCTTGCTTGCAAGCAAATATACAACGATCGCGCGGGGTAAGACCACCCGCGAAGCTTGTTGCCTGAGAAAAGCGGCCAGTGTGGAGGAGAATCGCCGTAGTGCCGCCCTATTCCGACGGTTTCGTTGCCGCATGGGCGGGCGCTGGGACGTCGCTCTTGCGCAGGTTTGCTGCGTGGCCTGCGGGGCCACGATGCTGGCGACGGCTCCCGCGCGCACGGAAAGCGCGACCGCTTGCCGATTCGAGGCTGCCGGCACGGCAAAGGTTCGTGCGATCATCGATGGCCGCAGTTTCACTCTCGAGGATGGGCGCGAGATTCGCCTCGCTGGTATCGAAGTCCCGCTCCCGCCCGCTGCCGGTGAATCCGGGCCGACGGCGGAGGCTGGTCTTGCGGCCCGCGCGGCGCTGCAATCGATGCTCGCGGATCGAACGGTGGAACTTCGTCAAAACCGTGCGCTCTCCGATCGCTACGGCCGCACCGTTGCCCTCGCCACTATCACCGGCGAGTCGCCCTCGGTCGCACACGAGATGTTAGCGAAAGGATTCGCACGCGTTTCCGCCAATGTCGGCGATCGCGCCTGCGCCGACGAACTTCTGGGGCAGGAACGGGCGGCGCGGCGGGCCAAGCTTGGCCTCTGGAGCAAACCGTATTATGTCGTCATGGCAGCCGAAAGCGGGGCGGAGCTTGCGGCCGAGCGCGGCCGTTTTACTCTGGTCGAAGGCAAGGTGTGGTCGGTCCGCGAGAGCGGTGGCACGATCTACATGAATTTCGGGCCGCGATGGACAGAGGCGCTCACCGTGACGATCTCCAAGCGCGAGGAAGGTGCCTTCGCTGCTTCCGGTGTGGTGCCGAAAAGGCTCGAATCCCGCCGCGTTCGGGTGCGCGGATGGATCGAGGAGCGCAACGGCCCGCGCATCGAGGCCACCCGCCCGGAGCAGATCGAGATCGCCGAGCTCAACTGACGGACCTGATTGCCATCGTGCATGCCGCAGTGACACATCGCAACCTTCTCGGCGCCAGACGGCTGGCGCCGATGGCGTTGGCCATTATCGGCCTGGCTCTCGCGGGCTGCAGCTCCTCGCTGCTCACAGCCGGCGCGCCGCCGGGAGCGTTGCCGGAGATGGCGCGGCAGCTCCCGCCAGCCCAGCAACCTCCCGCGCCGACCTCGCGCGAGCATCAACGCATTCTCGCCGCCTATGGCGGTGCTTACGACGATCCCAAGCTGGAAGAGCTCCTCAATGAGACCGTCGCCAAACTGGTGGCGGCATCGGAGCAGCCGGAGGTGCATTACCGCGTCACCATCCTCAATTCCGCATCGGTCAATGCCTTTGCGCTGCCGACCGGCCAGCTCTATGTGACGCGCGGCTTGATCGCGTTGGCCAACGACACGTCTGAACTCGCCTCGGTTCTATCCCATGAAATGTCGCACGTGATCGCGCGCCATGCCGCGATCCGCGAGGACCAGGCGCGTCAAGTCGCGCTGGTGAGCCGCGTGGTGCAGGATGTCTTAAGCGATCCGGAAACCGGCGCACTGGCCTTGGCGAAATCGAAGATCGCGCTGGCGAGCTTCTCGCGGGCGCAGGAATTCGAGGCGGACGGCATCGGCGTCGGCATCGCTGCGCGGGCCGGTTACGATCCTTATGGGGCGGCGCGATTCCTCACTTCCATGGGCCGCAATGCGGAGCTCAAATCCACCCCCGCGCAGTCGCACATCGATCCCCGCGCGCCCGATTTTCTCTCGTCGCATCCGGCCACGCCCGAGCGGATCAAGAATGCGCAGGCGAGCGCCCGCCAGTTGAACGCACCCAGCGCGATCGAACGCGACAAGGCCGCATACCTCGCCAGCATCGAAGGACTGGTTTACGGCGAGGATCCGAGCGAGGGCTTCGTGCGCGGCCGTCGCTTCCTCCATCCCAAGCTCGGCTTCACCTTCCTGGCACCCGAGGGATTCACGCTCGACAACACCGCGCAGGCCGTTCTCGGCGTCAAGGAGAGCGGCGGCCAGGCCTTGCGGCTCGACGTCGTGCGCGTGCCGGCGGAGCAGACGCTCGCCGCCTATCTCAGCTCCGGCTGGATCGAGAACATCGACCCCAAGAGCGTCGAAGAGCTCGTCATCAACGGCTTGCCGGCGGCGACCGCGACCGCCAAGGGCGATCAGTGGATGTTTCGGCTCTACGCGGTACGCTTCGGCACCGACGTTTATCGCTTCATCTTCGCTTCCAAACGCATGTCTGCGGAGGTCGACCGCGCCTTTCGCGAGTCGGTCGGCACGTTTCGCCGCATGACCTTGGCCGAGAGCCAGGCGGCAAAGCCGCTGCATATCAAGATTGTGACCGTTGCAGCTGGCGACACGGTCGAGCGTCTGGCGAGCCGGATGGCAACGCCCGACCGCGCCGTCGAGCGCTTTCGCGTGCTCAACGGGCTTGGTCCGCACGAGCGCGTGAACGCCGGCGATCAGGTCAAGATCGTCGTCGAGTAGACGATTAGTGAGCCTACATTTGAGTTCGCGTGTCCCGCACGCGCGCCGTCTAATGTAACGCCAACCGACGTCGTCTCCCTGTCTAGCCTTTCCTCCCACTCGGCATCATCATCACTCGCGAGAGCTTGCGAGGTGGACGCATGAACATCGGTTTCGTCGGGCTGGGCGCGATGGGCGCCGGCATCGTCCCGCGGCTCATGGCCGCCGGTCACACGGTCACGGGCTGGAATCGGAGCAAGGAGAAGGCCGAGCCGCTCATCGCCCGCGGCATGCGCTTTGCGCCCACGCCGCGCGCGGTCGCCGCCGCCTCGGACATCGTGCTCTCGATCGTGACCGATGCGGCGGCGGTGCGAGCCGTCGCGCTCGGCGGCGACGGCATCATCGCCGGCCTCAAACGCGGCGGCATCTACGCCGACATGAGCACGATCGCGCCGGATGCGAGCCGCGCGATCTCGGCGGAATTCGCCAAGCAGGGCCTGACGATGCTCGACGCGCCGATTTCGGGCAGTCCGGTCACGTTGGCGCAGGGCAATGCCGCGGTCATGGTGGGCGGCGATAAGGCGGCATTCGAGCAGATCGAACCCGTGCTGCGCGCAATCGGCCCGAAGGTGACCTATATCGGAGCAAGTGGCCTGGCGGTGCAGATGAAGATCGCCGTCAACCTGCTGCTGATGGTGGAAGTGATCGCCTTTGGCGAAGCCGTCGCACTTGCCGAGAAGGGCGGTGTCGCGCGTGAGATCGCCGTCGACGCGATCCTCAAGAGCGTTGCCGCCGCGCCGGTCCTGGCCTATCGCGGGCCTTTCATTCTGGATGGGAAGATGCCGGCCGTGCCGCTCGCCGACGTCACCTTGCAGCAGAAGGACATGCTGCTGGCGCTCGAGCTCGGCCGCAAGCTCGGCAGCCCGGTGCCGCTGGCGGCGGCCGCCAATGAAATGATGAATGCCTGCCGCGGGCTAGGGCTCGACCATCGCGATTTCGTCACCGCGCACGAGGTCTATCGCCGCCTGGGCGGGCAAACATAGCGCGCGTCGCGCATTCGCGCACCACGATCTCCGGCCGGCAGCGTCCTCAGTGCAGGCGGATACGAGTTGCAGCGACACGCAACCCGCCGTAGCCTGATGCTGGGCTACGGCGTCACACCCCCTACTTCCCCGTGAACGTCGTTAGTCCAGAGCCCCGATCGTCCCCAGATCGGGGCTCACTGTTTAGCTGCCGACGACGCAGGGGATGCGCCCAAGTCACGAGATGCGGAGAGCGATCGTGAAGCGAGCGACGCGAAAGACCAAACGAAAGGCGGCGCGCAGGCCAGGAGCAGCAGCGGCGAAAATGTATCGCACCAATCTCCGCGATGTTGCCAAGGTCTCGGGCCTCAAGCGCAAGGACGGCTGGGTCGACATGCAGGTCCAATTCCTGATCGACAAAAGATCCGCCGGTGCCGATCATGTGGTGGGATGGACCGTGCTCAAGCCGGGCGCACGCCACGAGCGGCACCGGCATCGCAACTGCGAGGAGTTCTTCATCGTGCTCAAAGGCCACGGCCACATCTACACCGATCAAGGCGAGGTCCCGTCGGTCGAAGGGGACGTCGTGTATTCGCCGCGCACGTGCTGGCACGGCTTCAACAACACCTCGCAAGAGGACGTCGTCCTGGTGTGGGGATGGATGGGCGCCGGCTCGATTGAAGCCTCCGGCTACGAAGTGCCGGATCATCATCAGTGATTGAGCATCCGGTCTGACAACGGGGGACGGAGAGCGCGCCATGAAGCTTTGGGAGGATGCCCGCGTCGTGCGCGGCCTACGCACGCAGCTCGAGATGCGGCGCAAGCGCCTCGACGGCGGCGACGCACCGTTGGGCTGGAAGGTCGGCTTCGCTGCGCCGGAGATGCTCAAGCGGCTCGACGTTAGCGGGCCGCTGCTCGGATTCCTGACTCGCAAGGCGCTCGTTCATTCCGGAGCAAACGTATCGCTCGCGGGCTGGGCCAAGCCCGTGGCCGAGCCGGAGATCGCCGTCCATATAGGACGCGACGTCTCGGCCGGCGCTGATCATGCCGCCGCCGAAGCCGCGATCGCCGGCATCTCGCCGGCGATCGAGATCGTCGATGTCGCAGAGCCGCCCGCGGATCCGGAGCGCATCCTCAGCGGCAACATCTATCAGCGCCACGTGGTGCTCGCCGGTGCGGCGCCGGCGCGCACCGGCAGCGCAGCGGACGGTCTCGTTTGCCGGGTCCTGCGTCGCGGGCGCGAATTCGCGCGCACCAGCGATCCGCAGGCCAATACCGGCAAATGGGTCGACATCGTGCGGCACGTCGCGGACGTGCTCGCGGCTTTCGGCGAGCGGCTGCGCGGCGGAGAAATCATCATCACCGGCTCGGTGGTGCCGCCGATTGCAATCGAACCAGGCGAGGACGCGATTGCGTTCGCGGTTGACCCCATCGGCGCCGTAGACGTGCGTTTTTCCGACTTCAAGCAACGCGGCGAATGAACGCGTTGCGCTGGCGGGACCGAGCGATTAGCGTCCGGCAACGCGCCCATGAGGATTTGAGATCATGTCGAAACTCTGCGCTCCCCTCACCATTCTCGCTGCCATTCTCGCCTTGTCGGTCCCCGCGGCAGACGCGCAGGCGCAAGCTTGGCCGCAGCAGCCCGTCCGCTTCATCATTCCGTTCGGTCCGGGCGCCGGCGCCGATATCGGCGCACGGCTCATTCAGGACCGCCTGCAAGCGCGCTGGGGCAAGCCGGTGGTGATCGAGAATCGGCCGGGCGGCGATAGCATGATCGCCATCCAGGCCGTGCTAGCCGCGAATGACGAGCACACATTCTATTGGGGACCGAGCGGGAGCTTCATCGTCCATCCCTATCAATACAAGAAGCTGCCCTACGACCCGGCCGATCTAGTCCCGGTGGCGCGTTACTCCAGCACCATTCTCGGCCTCGGCGTGCCGGCGTCGATGAAAGTCGCCACGCTTGCCGATTTCGTCAAACGCGCGCGCGCCGAGCCCGGCAAGTTCAACTCGGCCGCGGTGCCGGGCATCACCGAGCTCGCGTTCGATTACTTCGCGCACAACGCCAAGGTCACGACCACCAAAGTCCCATATAAAGACATCGTGCAGGCGGTGAACGATCTCGCCGAGGATCGCCTGCAGGTCTATTCGGCCTCGTACGCCATTCTGCGCCCGCAGCGAGAAGCCGGCAGGATCACGGTGCTGGCGCAGATGGGGCGCGAGCGGGCACCGAGCCTGCGCGACATTCCCACCGGCATCGAAGCGGGATTCCCCGAGTTGGAAATGGACGGCAATGTCGGCCTGTTCGGAAGCAAGGCCTTATCGGCGGAATTGCGCGAACGCATCGGCGCCGATGTGGTCGCGGTATCCAACGACAAGAGCATCGATGAGAAGCTCAATGCGACGGCGCAAACGCCGAGTCGCGGCGGGGCCAAGGAATTTGCCGCCTCGATCGAGCGCCAGCGCGCGCAAATCGCCATGATCGTCAAGGCGCTCGGCCTCCAGCCGACGCGGTGACATTGGCAACATTCGCTATTTCGAGGCGACACAGCAGAGCCCGATTCAACAAAGCCTAAGCGGCTTTCCGGCCGGCTTGACAGGCTTGCCGTTGCGATATATTTAACAACTATGTTAATTGCAAAGTGTGTTAAATAATGCCCGATACCCTTTCCGTCACCCTCTCGGCGCTCGCGGATCCGACGCGGCGGGCGATCCTTGCGCGCCTCGCCAAGGGAGAGGCGACCGTGAACGAGATCGCGAAACCCTTCGACATCAGCCTGCCGGCGGTGTCGCGGCACTTGAAGGTTCTGGAGACCGCAGGCCTTATCTCGCGCGGGCGCGAGGCGCAGTGGCGGCCCTGTCGGTTGGAACCCCGGGCGCTCAAGCGCGTCGACGACTGGCTGTGGCGCTATCGCCGCTTCTGGACCGAGAGTTTCGACAGGATGGACGCCTACCTCGCAGAGCTTAAAGCCAAGGAGAAGCGCAAGTGAGTGCCAGACTCGCGGACGACGAACTCCTCATCACGCGCACCTTCGACGCACCGGCCTCGCTGCTCTTTGCGCTGTGGTCCAAGCCGGAACATATGAGGCGCTGGATGGGCCCAGCGAATTTCACCTGCCCCGAGGTGGAGATCGACTTCCGCGTCGGCGGTGCCTACCGCGCGATGATCAAGTCGCCGGCGCGTGGCGATAACTGGTTCGGCGGCGTCTATCGCGAGATCGTCGAGAACAAACGGCTCGTTTTCACATTCACCTGGGACAATGACGGCCCGTCCGCGGGCGTCGAGACGCTGGTCACCATCACCTTCGAAGAGAAGGGCGGCAAGACGGTCCAGACCTTCCACCAAAGGCCCTTCCTCAATGTCGAGCGCCGCGACAGCCACATGGGCGGCTGGACCTCGGCCTTCGACAAGCTTGCGGCTTATGCCGCGCAGATCGCAAAGGAGCACAGCGCATGATTACGATCTCGGCATTCAAATGGGTTCCGGAATTCGCCTACGGACAAGTGCGCGATCTGCGCGCGCGCTGGGCCCTGGAGGAGGCGGGCCTCCCCTACAAGACGCGGCTTCTGCAGCAGGGCGATCAGGACAAGCCGGACTACCGCGTCCTGCAGCCCTTCGGGCAGGTGCCGATTCTTCAAGACGGCGATTTCACGCTCTTCGAATCCGGGGCGATCGTGCTCTATATCGGCGAGCGGAGCGAGACTCTGCTTCCCGAGGACCCAGTCGCCAGGGCCCACGCGACGCAATGGCTCATCGCGGCGCTCAACTCCATCGAGCCCTTCCTCATGAATGTTGCGTTGATCGACCTTTTCTACGTGAACGAGGAATGGGCGAAGTTGCGGCGACCGGGCGCCGTAGATTTCGCGAAGCGGCGTCTTGGCGGCCTGTCCAAATCGCTCGGCGACAAGCCCTTCCTTGACGGCGACCGCTTCACGGCTGGCGATCTCATGATGGCGACGGTGCTACGCATCCTGAAGCACACCGACATCGTCACCAGCGATAAGCGCCTCGCCGCCTATATCGACCGCTGCACCGCGCGGCCCGCCTTCAAACGCGCCCTCGACGCACAGGTCGGAGACTTCAGGGAAGCCGCCTAGAGGCCGAGATCGCTGAGTGATGGATGATCGTCGGGACGCCGGCCGAGCGGCCAGTGATATTTCCGCTCGCTATCCTTGATCGGCAGGTCGTTGATGCTGGCGATGCGCCTCCGCATGAGGCCGTCCGCGTCGAACTCCCAGTTCTCGTTGCCATAGCTGCGAAACCAGTTGCCGGAATCGTCGTGCCATTCATATGCAAAGCGGACAGCGATCCGGTTGTCGCGGAATGTCCACACCTCCTTAATCAACCGATAGTCCAGCTCGCGATTCCATTTGCGCGTGAGAAACGCCTCAATCTCCTCGCGACCATGAATGAATTCCGCACGGTTGCGCCAGATGCTGTCGAGGGTATAGGCGAGCGCGACGCGGGCGGGATCGCGAGTGTTCCAGGCGTCTTCGGCGAGGCGCGCCTTCTGCGCGGCGGTCTCGGCTGTGAACGGGGGTAGTGGCGGGCGGGCCATGGACTGCTCCTACACGTCAGGTTCGAGCGTCTTACGCCGATCTTCTCTGAACTGGAGTGGGCGCCTGGCCCCCTTCAGTTCTGTCCGAAAAGTCGGCGCCGCAGCCTGCTGAGTTTTGTTTCGCGGGTCGTCCTTCGCGCCCCTGTATTCGAGGCCCAGCGGGCCAATGGCCGTCGAGCATGCGTCAGCGGCCTTCTCTGTGGGGCATTTCGGGAGCAGGCCTGTCGAGCGCCCTTTTTACAAATTCGACGGAATCGATTGCCGCACCGAGTTGAACGCGAAAACTGTCGATCGCCTCATTCATTGGCATCGGCAGTTCCCCCCACCAGTCAATAACGCGGCTCATCGCTTCTTCGACGGTTGCGATCATTTGCTCGATCGCGACGTCGCGGTAAGTCTTCGCCATGGTCCTGTTGCCTCTCTAGGTCGGCATTTCCATAACGTCTCATTCTGGGAATGATGTCATGAATCATTTTCAACTGTCTTGGCCCGCTCCAGAGCCGACCAGACGCATCCGAGCAAGGCATCCTCATCACACGGCTTGGTCAGGTAGCAAATGATGCCATCGGCCAACGCACGAGCCCGAACGCTGTCATCTGGGTATGCGGTGATCAGGATCGTTGGAATGGCATAACCCGCTTCCACCAGGCGGCGATGCAGCTCGATCCCGGTCATTCGCGGCATATGGACGTCCGCGATCAGGCAGGAGGTATCGCGAATATTCGACCACGCCAAGAAATCCGCCGCGGATGGAAAGGACTCGACCGTGAACCCCCGCGACTTCATCAGACCCGCTAGAGCCTCGCGAACGTCGTCATCATCATCGACGACCGAGATTAGCGTCTTTGCAGGCAATCCGGCCTCCTGCATCTCTTTCAAGCGTAACACTGCGCATCGACGCAAAGCCATTGCGCCAGCAGCACGATCGGGCAGGCTTAGGGGTATCGCGATTATGCTTTGGGATAAGGCATCCCCGCCTTGCGGGTAAGGTCGATAAAGCGCATATCCTGGAAAGCGATCGGTTCAGGGATGCGTGACTGGAGGCGGCTAGTCACGGTGGTTCCATCGGTACGAGCGGAACGATGACCGAGCCACAACCCAGTGTCGTCGTCATCGATGACGATCCAGATATCCGAGAGGCGCTTAGGACCCTGCTGCGATCGGTCGGTCTGCAGGGAAGAGCATTCGCATCGGTACCGGAATTCCTGAAGTCCGGGCGCCCGGAAGGACCGACTTGCCTGGTGCTCGATGTAAGGCTGCCCGGACGAAGCGGTCTCGACTTCCAACGCGAGCTCTGCGCGGCGAACATCGATCTGCCGATCATCTTCATCACCGCGCACGCCGACGTCGCGATGTCGGTCGAGGCCATGAAGGGAGGAGCGATCGAGTTCCTGACCAAGCCAGTCCGGGATCAGGACCTGCTCGACGCGATCCAGCTCGGCCTTGAACGTGATCGCGCGCGGCGAGAGGGTGAAAAGGCACTGGCCGCGCTGCGGGAGCGCTTCGAGACGCTGACCCCCCGCGAGCGCGAAGTAATGACCGAGGTCTTGAAGGGTCGCCTCAACAAGCAGATTGCCGGCGACATCGGCGTCAGTGAGGTCACGGTGAAGGCCCACCGCGGCCAAGTGATGCGCAAGATGAAGGCCTCGTCCCTGCTCGATCTCGCGCGCATGGCGGAAAAGCTGAAGCTAACGCCGGAAGCGTTGCAAGCCGCTTATAGCAATCGCCGAGGTGGCTGACTCTCCGTCGTCACGCACTGTCCGGGCGGATTCGCCTTCTACTGCGGCACCGGCAGCAAGATTTCAAAGATCACACCGCGCGGCCTGGCCGGAGCGGCCGATAGACGCCCGCCATGAGCCTCAATAATAGAGCGGCAAATCGACAAGCCTATTCCCATCCCTTTGCTCTTGCTCGTGAAGAACGGCTCGAAGATGCGTTTCAATGTTTCCGGTTCGATTCCCGGGCCGGAGTCCTCGATCGCAACAATGCATTCTCCCGTGTCGGTCGCCTCAGATCTGAGCAGTAAGACGCGCGAGCCGGCCGCGGTCGAACTCATGGCCTCGATCGCGTTCATGACCAAATTGAAAATGACCTGCTGCAACTGAACACGATCCGCCATCACACGCGGCAACCCTTCCTTCAGGGAAGTCTTCGTCAACACCGCATGTTCATCTAGCTCGATGTGCAACAGCGTCAAGACTTCCCGAATGGCGTCGTTGATATCGACCAACGTGCGGCTCGGTGTTTCCTTCTTGAACATGGCTCTGAGAGCTTCGACCACCTGACTCGCGCGGTTGCCGTTGCCTACGATGTTTCTCAATGCATGCGCCGCCTCCTCGACGTTAGGCGCGTCTTTTGCCAGCCAACGCAATCCTGCGCCCGCATTCATGACGATGGCCGTCAGCGGCTGCTTGATCTCGTGAGCGATCGATGCGGACACGTGGCCGATGGCGGCGCTGCGGTTCATGTGCGCCAGCTCTGCCATGCGGCGGCTCGCTTCCACTTCGGCTTGGCGGCGGCGCCGGTGTTCGTAAAACAGACCTGCGATCAAGAGCGACTGCACCACCAGCGTGGCTGCAATCAGCATGATCTGCCAGCTGTATTGCTCCCACGCCGTCGGTGACCGAAAGCGAATTTCGCTCCCGGCGGGCAATCGGTCCTCGCTGATGCCCCACCGCTGCAACTGCCGCCAATCGAAAACCGGCCTCACAACCTCTTCACTGTTGGTAATGGGAATGTCGGAAGGATTCTCCCCATCGAGAATGCGCAACGCAAACCGAGCCGCTACCCTGCCGATGGCACCGGGACTGATCACAAGACCGCCAACGCTGCCGGCTCCGATAAACGTTTCACTGTCAACGAAGGTCGGCCTGTTGGCGGCTTCGGCAACAAGCTGACTGGCTTCGGCCGGGAGATAGTGCTCTCCAGTAACATTCGTCGAGAAGCCGACATACACCACGGCTGAGTCACCCGGGAGCTCGGCAAGGCGTTGCCTCAACTCGGCCATCGACAAGCCGGTCAGGTCCATCACTTCGAACCTCGCGCGAACGCCGGGCAGGTCATCGAGGAAATCCTGCCGCCATCCACCTGGCTCAATGCGACTTCCCGCGAGAGCAATCCGTTTCAGACCTGGAATGAGCGCATCCGCGATCGCGACAATGTCTTGCAGCCGGTGACGAAAGGTGAACCCGGTGACGTTGGATGGAAGACTCAGCCGCGCGGCGCGTCGCTCTTGGATACCGGCAAGGACCACGGGTGTCCCGGGCCAAAGCTCGTCGCGCAGCCTCAGCGTAAACGGCAGATACCGCGAGGCGTCGGACACGATGACGCCGATCGCCCTATCGCGATACTTTTCACGGAAATGAGAACGCAAAATGTTGAAATAGTCTGCCGTATCGTACTCATCAATTCCCAGATTCTCGATAAAGACAAATGGAGGGTTCGCGGTTTCCGTCTTAACCGTGGCGTAAAAGGCCTCGCTCATTTGGCGAAACCACGGATATATCGGAGTATCCTCGTCGAGGAAGAGAATGGTGCGCGGCAAGGGCTCCGCTCGCGCCGGGACGAGCGTCAAGACCGCCGCCAGAGCGAACGCGATACGCATCAAAATGCGACGCGGTCCGCTACGCGACACGCTAGACGACGATCTCTCCACGATCACCATCCCCGTTTGCCGCCTCCATCGCCTTGGCCTTGGCGATCATTGCGTTTGGCTCGGGATGCGCAGCGGAACAGGCCATTCAATCGACTGCTCGACGCCGAGGGAGTATCTGAAACCGACACTCACTGACTCCAATTTTGGCCCAGTTTGCACCTTCGTGGCAACGATCCCCTGTCCGCGTATGCAGTGATCAGAATCGTGGAATGATGTAGCCCGCGTCGACCAGACGGCGGCGCAGTTCCATTCGGATCATTCGCGCCGTAGGGACATCCACGATCAAGCATGACGTATCGCGAATATTCGTGCCTGCGAGAGAATCTAGCGCGGACGAGAACGCGATCTCATTAGCCCGAAGTCGTAGACCGGCTCGACCAGAGTCTAATGCCAGACCCGCCTTCGCCGATGCCGGCACGACGCGAGTGCAATTGAGCGATTTCACCGCGCGACCCATGTTCACGTCGTACTTCGTCGAGCGCGGCCCCTCCGACCGGAAAGGAGTGCGTCATGGCGATCTCCCAGGCGATGATTAGCAAGCTGGCGACGCCGGCGGCTGCCACAGGAGAAGCGAACAAGATCTCCGCGGCATTTCCTTATCGAAAGCAGCGGCGGCGGGTCCTCGGCCGCGAGATGGCGTACGTGGAAGTGGGACAGGGCGACCCCATCGTGCTGCTGCACGGCAATCCCACCTCGTCGTACCTCTGGCGCAACGTGTTGCCGCACCTGCAGCCACGAGGCCGCTGCATCGCCC
>Ga0306924_10001795_pt1 | contig 19879 bp, 15 predicted proteins | sample sta12Can44000111_FD_203756 | JGI IMG/M metagenome (GOLD analysis project Ga0306924, IMG submission 203756) | Lab enrichment of tropical soil microbial communities from Luquillo Experimental Forest, Puerto Rico - statanox.12C.anox.44.000.111 (v2)... | ecosystem: Environmental > Terrestrial >...
CGATGTGTGTTGGGGCGGCGGCATCCCAAATTGCGGCGATGTCGCGGACTACTCGGCGACCCGACACCGGCAAGACAACGAACCGACGCAGACTGCGGAGGCATTTCCGACCGACGTAGATCCGGGCGACCTCAAGCGCGTCTCGACGGTGAATCGAGTGCGATCGCTCACCGGGATCCGCGCCGTGGCCGCCCTCCTGGTGGTGGCCACCCACGCGGCATACGGCACGGGCAAGGAGACCCACGGCTATGTCGGGCTGTTGTATTCCCGCCTGGAAATCGGTGTGCCGATCTTCTTCGTATTGTCCGGTTTCCTGCTGTTCAGCCCGTGGGTCAAGGCGGCCGCCAAAGGGAGCACGCCGCCGCGGGTGCGCCGCTACGTGTGGCGCCGGGTGCGGCGCGTCATGCCGGCCTACGTCGTGATCGTGTTGCTCGCTTACCTCGTGTATCAGTTTCGTCCGGACGGACCAAATCCCGGGCAGACGTGGATGGGTTTGTTTCGCTACCTCACGCTGACACAGATCTACACCGGTAACTACATGCTCACTTACCAGCATCAGGGCCTGACACAGATGTGGAGCCTGGCGGTGGAGGTCGCGTTCTACGCGGCGCTGCCGCTGCTGTCCTACCTGCTGCTGGTGGTGTTGTGCCGCGGCCGCTGGCGACCCGAACTGCTGCTGGCCGGCTTGGCCGCGCTGGCCGCGGTTGCCCCGGCTTGGCTGATCGCGCTGCACACCTCCGACTGGTTGCCCAGTGCGGCCGGCATGTGGTTGCCCGCCTACCTAGGGTGCTTCGCCGGCGGAATGGCGTTGGCGGTGTTGCGGGCCATGGGGGCGCGCTGTTATGGGTTCGCAGTGATTCCGCTGGCGCTGGTTTGCTATCTGATCGTGTCCACCCCGATCGCTGGTGATGTGGGCATGTCGCCGGTCAAGGTGTGGGAACCGCTGGCTAAGGCCGTGTTCTACGCGATCATCGCCACGCTCGTGGTGGCGCCGTTGGCGCTCGACGACCGCGGCTGGTATGCGCGCATGCTCAGCAGCAGACCGTTGGTGTGGCTGGGCGAGATCTCCTACGAAATCTTCCTGATCCACGTGATCATGATGGCGATCGCGACCGACTCAGTGCTACGCCGGCCGGCCTTCACGGGCTCGATGATGGAGCTGTTTGTGGTGACGCTGATGATGACGGTCCCGCTGGCCTGGGTGCTGCATCGCGCTGTGCACCGCGACAGGAGGCTGGGCGCCTCCAGCCACGCCACAATACCCGTTTACGCGAACGCTTAGCGGCAGGCCGGTGATCTGGGTACGGCTTGGGCGCTCGCGCAAAGGATCTGAACGCCGTTAGAACGGTGGCGGTTGGTTGCGTTCGGCGATGTGGTCGGCGTTGAGGGCGCGTTCGGCGTCGATGCGGTGGGCGCGGTCTTGTGCTCGGGTGCGGCGGCGTTTGGGCATCATCACCCCGCGATCACTGGATGGCCGGTATCCGGTTGGGGCAGTGGGTAATTCGCCGGTGGGCAGGCACAGGGCCGGGAACAGCAGCCGGCTGCCCGGGCGGGTGAGGTACTTCTGCCCGGTCGGTGAGGTCCACACGATGGTGCCATCGGGGTGTTGTTCGTCGCGCCACTCGGGCCAGAACGTCTTGAGCAGGTGGTGTTTTCGGCACAGACACTTCAGGTTGGCAACAAGTTCTAAATCTACCCATCTTCGCTTGGCCCCGGGCCGAGCGAACACACACCGGTAGCCCAGTTGATCCGCTAGTAAATAGCGGTCATCGAAGCGTCGTCGGCAGGGCAGCGGTGACGCTGTGTCGCCAAATGCCCGGCGCGAATTGTCTTTAGGTGGGGACGGTCGGGTGACGTTTCGGTGACGGCGACGGAGGAGGCTGTGCTGCATCCGACCTAACCTAGTCGGCGCGAAGCGAGTTCGCCTCAGAGGAGCTAACCGTGGTTGTCCGAGCGAACCACCGTCCTGTTCCCGGCAGCGTCCGGGCCCTTCCGACTGCTCGCCGCATCGGCGTGCCCCCACCCCACGAGCTCATCCATGTAACCATCATGCTCCGGCCACGGAACCCCGGTCTGGGGGCGGTGGTTCAGAGACTTCGCCAGACTTCTCCGAATGCCCGCATGCACCTCACATCTGCCCAGGTGGCTCACCAGTTCGGGGCAGATCCCAGAGACATCGCTGCCGTTCGCCAGTTCGCCCGCAACAACGGCCTTTTCGTCGTGCGTGTGCATCCCGCACGGCGCACAGTTGTGCTCGGCGGAACGGTCTCGCGTATGCAGGCAGCATTCGGCGTCGACCTGGGTTTGTTCACCTCCCAGCACAAGGTATTCCGGGGCCGCAGCGGTCCGGTGCATGTGCCCGACTGGCTGCACCCGGCGGTGACGGCTGTGCTGGGCCTCGACAACCGCCCGCAGGCCCGGCCGCACTTTCGCGCTGGCCGGGTGGTCGGCCAGTTCGCGCCTCGCAGCGGACCCGCCGGCAGCTTCACCGCCCGGCGGATAGCACAGCTCTATAACTTCCCGGTCGGCGACGGAGCGGGCCAGACGATCGGCATCGTTGAGCTAGGCGGTGGCTACCGCCAGGCCGACTTGGCGACGTACTTCAGCGGCCTGGGCCTGAGTGTGCCGACCGTGGTTGACGTGTCGGTCGACGGCGGCGTGAACCAGCCCACTGGTGATCCGAACAGTGCCGACGGCGAAGTGGCACTCGACATTGAGGTCGCCGGCGCGGTCGCTCCCAAGTCCAAGATCGTTGTCTACTTCGCGCCAAACACGGATCAAGGATTCGTGGACTCCATCCTGGCGGCCACACACGACCAGACCAACCGCCCGTCAATCCTCTCGATCAGCTGGGGCTCGGCGGAGAGCAACTGGTCGCAGCAGGCCCTGACCGCGATGAACCAGGCCCTGCAAGCCGCGGTCGCTACCGGGCTGACCGTTTACGCTGCAGCCGGCGACAACGGATCGGGCGACGGCGTGGGCGACGGAGTCGCTCACGCTGACTTCCCGGCATCGAGCCCCAACGCTGTTGGCTGCGGGGGCACGTTCCTGCAGGCGTCAGGCGGACAGATCGCCTCCGAGGTGACGTGGAACGCTCCGGGGGATGGCGCGACCGGTGGTGGCGTCAGCGATCGCTTCCCCGTTCCGCCCTATCAGCTGGCCATCAACCCCACGTCAGCGAACCCGCCGCACGGGCACGGACGAGGCGTTCCGGACGTCGCCGGCGATGCCGACCCGCGCTCTGGATACCAAGTCGTCGTCGACGGCCAGGCCACTGTGATCGGCGGCACTAGCGCCGTCGCGCCGCTTTGGGCCGGGTTGACGGCGTTGCTGCAGCAGAAGCTGGGTCACCCGCTGGCACCGATTCACCCCCAGCTGTACCAGGCCACCGCCGCGTTCCGCGACATTACGTCCGGGTCGAATGGTGCCTACCAGGCCGCCGCCGGCTGGGACGCCTGCACAGGACTTGGGTCGCCGCGCGGCAAGGCCCTGCTGGCGGCGCTGTCGGGGCATCCGCCGGTGCCGCATCCGCCGGTGCCGCATCCGCCGGTGCCGCATCCGCCGGTGCCGCATCCGCCGGTGCCGCATCCGCCGGTTCCGCATCCGCCGGTTCCGCATCCGCCGGTGCCTCCGGTTCCCCATCCACCTACACCCACCCCAACACCCACACCCACCCCCACCCCCACACCCACACCCACACCCACCCCCACCCCAACACCGACACCCACCCCAACACCGACACCCACCCCAACACCGACACCCACCCCAACACCGACACCCACACCCACACCGACACCCACCCCAACACCGACACCCACACCCACACCCACCCCAGCGCCAACCCCGGCACCCACCCCAGCGCCAACCCCGGCACCCACACCGGCGCCAACCCCGGCACCCCAGCCAGCGCCGGCACCCCAGCCAGCGCCGGCACCCCAGCCAGCGCCGGCGCCTGAACCGGGACCGGCGCCTGGGCCAGCGGGTGGAGAGGCCCGCAGGCCAGGGGCCAAGCCGACCAAGCGGCAGCCAGCGCGTCAGGTCAAGGCGACGTCGGCCAGCAAGGCAACCCCGACCACACGCCAGCCCACGCGTCGTCGACCGGATGCCTAGCGTCCGTCCACTTCGCCCGGCAGGTGTCACCAGGCGTCTGCGCGCCTCTTACCTGATCTGCACTAATCCGCGGTCAGGTAGCTGGCTGCTCGCCGAGGGCATGCGCGCGACTGGCGTAGCAGGTCGGCCGGAGGAGTACTTCAACCCGTTTCTGCGGCCCTTATACCTGCGCGACCTGGGGCTTCGGGACGACGCACCAGCCCACACAGTCCTGCAACGGATGCTAGATGCGGGGACCACGGAGAATGGTATCTTCGGCGCCAAGCTGCACCGGTTACAGTACGCAGGCATGCTCGAGCTGCTGCGGGATGCCACCGGCGACAGAGATGCGGACGAGCTCTCGCTGCTCACGCGTGTCTTCCCGGGCCTCACGCTGGTCCACCACGACCGGCTCGACCGAACGGGACAGGCGCTGTCGTGGCATCGTGCGCTCGCCACCGATAACTGGTGGCACGTGCGCGGGCTACGAGACGTCCGGGGGGAGGACGACCTCGCCTTGGACGTCGACCGGGCAAGCGCTCTGGAGCGTCGGTTGCGTGCCGACGATGCCGCCTGGACTGAGTTATTCAATCGATCCGGGTTGCCTACGATCCGCTCAACGTATGAGGACCTGGTCCGCGACTACGAGGGCACCGTCCGTCGACTGGTGGAGGCGGTCGGCGGACCACCTAATGCCGTCGTCCCTCGGCCGAAATTGATCCGCCAGTCCGACCGGACAACCGAGCGGTGGCGGGCCCAATACCAGCGTGCGATCCGGCGTCGGACGCCTTGCGCGGGGGCCAGCATTGTCGTGGTCTCGCACAACGAGAGGGAGAACCTGCCGCAAACCGTCGCCGCGCTGCGTCGCACTACGCCGAAAGGTACCGAGGTTGTGATTGTGGATGACTGCTCCACAGATGGAAGCGTCGAGGCCACAGTCGACGCGTATCCCGATGTGACTGTTGTGCACGCCGAGTCGCGGCTCGGCGTGGCACGGGCGCGCAACGCGGGCGCCGAGGCAACGACCAGCGATGTTGTCGTGTTCAGCGACGCCCATGTGGACCCCGCTGAGGGGTGGTTGCCGCCGCTGCTCGACGCGCTGGAGGACCCCGGAGTGGGAGAGGTGGCCCCGACCGTCTGCGATATGCATGATCGGGCGATCCGTGGATTCGGGTTCACTTGGCCGGATCTGAGCATGCGGGTCCAGTGGTTACGGGAGCAACCGGCCGGTCCCACCGACGTGCCGTTCATTTGCGGCTGTTTTCTTGCGATGAGGCGCGCGACCTTTGACGAGCTCGGCGGATTCGACGACGGGCTGCTCCGCTGGGGGTCGGAGGACGCAGAGCTGTCGCTGCGCGTGTGGCGCCGAGGGCGGCGATGCACCGTGGTTCCCGAAGCCGTTGTGGCCCACCTGTTCCGGCCCGCGTTCGGGTACGCCGTCGAGTGGGAGCACACCCTGCATAACATGCTGCGAGTCGCTGCCGTGCACTTCCCGCCGGACGTGCTGAAGGCGACCCTACATCGGTTTGGCGAGCACCCCGCCTTCCCGGCGGCGGTGGCCGGCCTGGACCTGTGCGAGGTACAGCAGCGTCGTGACGATGAGACGCGGCAGGCCCACCGCGACTGCCGTTCCGTCCTCACGCAGTTCGCGATTCCGGTGACCGGATGAACGGATCACTACCCAGGACCAGAGCCGTGGTGCTGGACAAGTGGAAGGTCGTCTACGTGGTCACGCCCAAGGCGATGTGCACGAGCATGCTGTGGTTGACAGCAGGGCTGCAAAGCGAAGACCTCGGCCCCGATGTCGCCGACAGCCGGGCACCGGAGGTTACCCGCGCACTGGCGGCGCACGACCCAGCGGTGTGGCGACGCACTGCGGTGCTGCACTCGCTGCCAGCCGACGTGATCGACGAAATTATCGGTGAAGACGCCTGGTTCCGGTTTTGTCTGACCCGGCACCCGGTGGACCGGTTATGGTCGGCGTGGCAGTCGAAGCTGCTGCTTCGCGAGCCTGCTTACGCCGCATGGTTCGGATCAGCGCCGTGGTTTCCGCGGACTCCAGCGGAGCTGCCCCAAGGGGCTGGCGCCCTGCACGCCCTTGCCGAGGACTTCGAACGCTTCGTTGCCGCTCTCGCCGAGGACCCGCATCTTCTGACCGCTGATCAGCACTGGGCACCACAAAGCTACTTGCTGCGCCCCGAGGCTTTCCCCTACACGGAGATCGGGCGCGTCGAGAAGGCCGCGGTGACTGTCGGCCGACTGGAACGCCACTTGCGGGCACAAGGCTGGCCGGGGGAGCTCGACCTGAAACGGCGCAACACCACCCTGCTGCCGCGCGCAGTCATCCGCGACGCGGCGCTGCTGCGGCTGATCGAGGACATTTACGCCGAGGACATGACCACTTTCGGCTATGGGCCCGCACGCGCGGGCCGTCGGCCGTCCGGCGAGGCGAACTCCCTTGCGGTGCAAGCACTGGCCGAGCTGGTGGATCGGCATGAGCGCATCGGCGATCTTCACCGGATGCTCGCGCCAGGTCCGGCCCGGCCCATCGTCGCGCAGCGCGAGCCGCGCATTGGGCCGGCCGCGGGGCCCCCGGCCCCGCCGGTGGCGTCACCGTCGCGTCCGACGGTAAGTGTTGTCTTCCTCTCCGACGCAGATATGCCCGACGCCATAACCCTCCCAAACGGCGTGGAGGCCGTTATCGTGCCGTCGCGCGGGGGCGATCCGCCGGGGCCGGCAGCGACCGGCCCGGCCCGGGTCATCCCCGCGCCATCGGCTCCCGGGGCGCCGGCACGATTCCAAGCCGGACTGGATGCCACTTCGGGAGACGTTGTGGTGTTTTGCCGCGATGTCGCCGCCCTCTCTGGGGACTGGGCGGAGCGCGTGTGTGAGTCGCTCGACGACCAGGAAGTCGGTCTCGTCTCTGCGCTTATCCAGCCTGAAACCGACCCGCAGCTACGGCTGGCCGGCTTGGAATTCGTCGACCAAATGTTCAACGTCCACTGGATCGCCCGCACGATGGAGGAATCAGGTCCTGAACATGCCGGGATCGAGGTGCCACTTCTGTCGAGCACCTTCCTCGCCGTCAGGCGCGCCACCCTGACTTACCTCGGCGGTTTGGATACTGGGATGCGCGGGGATGCTTGGCACGACACGGAACTTTGCCTACGCGCATGGCGATGCGGGCTCCGCTCGCTTGTCCTGCCCAATGTCGTCGCGTCCTGCCCGATGTCGCCGACCGAGGGTTCGACCAGCCACCTGCTTCACGACCTACTCCGGCTTGCCGCAGTCCACCTGAATCAGGAGCGGTTCGCGGGGCTCATCGCATCGCTGCGCGGCTCATTCGAGCTTCACCCGGCACTTGCTGACCTCTTCACCTCAGATGTCGGAAGCCGCCGGGCCCGAATCGAACACATTGCACTACGAGACGCAGAGCCACTTCTTCCGAGTCCAGCAACGCAGCAGGGGTTGTCGAATGGGGTCGCGTCATGAGCCCCGCCAGACCGACCTACGCGTCGATCAACCGGCGCGGCTGGAACCTCCTGTGTCGGAGCGGTTGCGATTCCTCCCAGGTCGTTGGTCCAGCCGCTCTTTCCCACGCGCAGCAACTGCTCGACAGCAACGGCTGGCTGCCCTGGGATCAGCTGCGCACCATCCTTTGCTTAGCCGGGGGAGGCGGCCAGCAAGCGCCCATGTTCGCCGCCCTGGGCTACGAGGTCACCGTCGCTGACAATTCCCCAGCCCAGCTGGCGCTCGATCGGCAGGCCGCCACCCGCTACGGCGTGCTCATCGAATCAGTCCTCTGCGACGCAATGGACTGCACGCCTCTGGCGGGTCGCTCCTTCGACCTTGTTTATCAACCGGTCTCGACGCTCTACCTGCCCGATGTGCGCCTGTGCTACCAGCAAATAGCTCAGCTGCTCGAACCGGGCGGCCTGTACTGGAGCGAGCATTGGAACCCCGTTGAAATGCAGCTCGACGAGACCCTCGCCTGGGACGGAACCGCGTACCGCTTGTCCCGACCCCAAGGCATCGGCCCCGTGCCGGCACCGGCGGGATCGAGGCCTGAGAATGCTGTGTGCTGGCACTACATCCACCGGCTGAACGACTTGCTCGGCGGGCTTTGCAGTACAGGGTTTTCGATCGTTGCCTTCGCCGAACGGCCGGGCGCGGATCTGTCCGCGCCGCCTGGCACCCGCGCCCACCTAGGGGCCTTCATACCTGGGTTCTTCGCAGTCTTGGCGCGAAAGGAAATGCGATGAACGCCGTGCCCGCTCAACCACAGCTCGTTACTATCGACGACCTCCAACCACTGCTTGCGTCACGCCGGTGGCGGTGGCGTACCTCGCCTTTTCCGCATGTCGTCGCCGAGAACGTCTTCGCGGCTGATGTGTACCAACAGCTGGCTGTGGACTACCGCGCCCTGCTCAACGACGCCGGTTACAACAGCAAGCATGACTTCTTCGGCAGCTCATTGTTTCCCGGCCAGTGCGGCTCACTGGAGTTGTTTCTCTCGCGAGCCTGGTACACGCTCTTTACCAAACTATTCAACGCCGAGGAGCCCGGATTCCTCACTGCGGGGGTGCACCGACACCGCCCCGGCAGCCGAAACGGTTTCCCCCACAACGACATCTATCCCGAGCCAGTCAGGTCGCGTCCGCCTGGCACCGACATGATCAACTTCGGGGACCGCAGTGAGCAAGCTGTGCGGGCCGTCGCCATCCTCTTCTACCTGAACAACGGGCCCTGGTCGCCCGGAGACGGCGGGGAGACGGGCCTCTACTGGGACTGGAAGGACCCGGTTAGCGAACCAGCCGAGAGCGTTCCGCCGCGCGACAACACCCTGTTGGCGTTCGGCTGCAACCCGCACGCATACCACTCCTTCCTCAGCAACCGGAAAAGGCGCGACAGCGTCATCAGCTTCGTATACCGAGGCCTGGGCAACTACCTAACGCTTTGGGCGGAGGAGGGCGTCCGACAGTACGCCGAGTACGGCAGGCACCATGCATGAGCCGGCATGGGTGGGGTCATCGGGACGGAAAGTGTGCCTGCTCACCGGCGCGGCCGGCGTCCTGGGCGCCGATTTTTGCCGCCGATGGCGCCACGATTACGACATTGTGGCTGTGTATCGGGGTGGGCGGTTGCCGGTAGCAACCCAGGACGAATGGCTCGTCGACCCCCTTAACCCGTTTGCCCTGCTGCCCGAAGACCGGAATCCGGTGTTTGGAGTGCGATCAGATCTGCGCCACCCCGAGGAGCTCGAGCGGGTCGTCGATCTCGCCCTCGCCCGCTTCGGTCGAATCGACGTACTCGTCAACGCCGCCGTGCATGTCCACCGCGACCGACTCACCTGCCTGGCCTCATCGAGCCAGCTGCTTGACGAAACATTCGCGGTTAACGCCACGCTGCCAATACAGCTGGCCGCGGTGGTCGCCCGTCGACTCTGGCTGCACCGCAAGGACGACAACGAGGCGTGGGGCCGTAACGTCATCAACTTATCGAGCATGGCCTCATTCGGCGTGGTCGCCGGTGTCGGCTTATCCGCCTACAGTGCATCCAAGGTGGCCCTGAACATGCTGACCGCTCACCTGGCAGCGGAGCTGCGACCGATCGGCGTGCGAGCCAATGTGCTTGCGCCAACGAGCTTCCCGCAGATCATACCCACCTCCGTCGTGTCGGATGCTGTCGTAGACCTCGATCACAGCGATCTGACCGGCGTCGTCGTGCAGCTGGACGAGCACGGAAGCCGCGAGGTTTCCCCGTAGCGGCCAACCGGCCTTCGAGACTCTCGCCCGACCCTCACTCGTGCCGCTGCGCGATGGGGCGTGTGTCGAGTCCCAAGACTGCGACCACCTCACTGGCCAGGGACCGCGGCAAATACACCGGCCCATCGGGCGCCAAACCTTCCCCGCCTCGCGCCGTGCGCCACCTAGCGAGCCGGACCCCGAAGCAGCGCTCGACTGCCGACACTGGTCCGGACAGCCGGATCGCCTCGGGGGCGACGCTCGGTTCCACCGTCAGCCCGCACCGGCGGGCGTATTCCATCACAGCCTCGGCAGCACCAGGGGCCGGCTGGCCCGGGCTGACGGATTCATCCGCGTCGTCGCCGCCCTCCGGGCGCATCCGAAGGTATACCGCCACCGTGATCGGCTCCGCGGGATCGGGGCGACCGGCAGGCTCGTCGCCCGGCCGCCGATCCGGCGCTCCGTCGCTCAGGGCTACACGATCAGAGCCGGTGTCCACGCGCAACCACCACCCATCCGGCCCAACGGACCGGTTAAGCGGCCCGCTGGCTCTTTTGGGGCGAGAATACACTCACACGGTGGTGAGCCGGATTTCACTGCTTGTCAGTCGTTCTCGGGTGCTGCTTGGCGCTCAGTGGACGAGGGTGCGGACAGCCCTTTCGCCAGTTAACCGGCGCACTAGCTCCTCGAGCTGCATCGACGGCGCCATGCCGAGCTCGTCGGCGAGCCGTTCCTCGAACCGCTCATATGCCAGCAGGGCTTCGCTAATGTTGCCCTCCGCCGCGTAGGCCCGGATGAGCGTCGCACACGCGCTATCGCGAAGTGGTGCCGCGCGAATCGCTTCGTGGGCTGCTTCAATCGCCTCACCAAATCGGCTGGCCCGGACGAGCTTGTCCGACAACGCTTCCCAGATGTGCAGGCGCAGGTCCCGCAGCCGCTCGCGCTCGAGCAGAACCCAGTCGTCGTACCAGCCCGGTAGCAATTCCCCGTACATGGCTGGGTTTCCCCGGACGCAGACATCGACCGACGCGGTCGGATCGAGGACACACCGACCCCACGCGGTGAGCTCTCGCACATCCACCTGGACGCATGGATTTATGCCTACGGCGCCGCGAGACGCCTCGACCAAGCCAGGCAGCGCTTTCTCTGCGCGCCACAAGGTGGTGCGCAGGCGATGCTGAGCTTGGTCCTCACGCACCTCCGGCCACAATTGGCCGGCAACGGCAGAGCGACCCGGCCGGCCGGTAAGACTGATGAGTGCAACGAACCGTTGCACCCCGTACGGCAAATCGTTGACGAACAAGCCGGTTTTCAATTGCACACTGACGCCGTCGAGCAGCACCAGCCGCGTGATTGACGTGCCGGTCACCGTTTCCCCCCAATGCTGTGGTCGGTCGAGAATCCAATCGCCGAATGACGGGTGGTGTATGAAGACCACACCGCCGAGGCCAAAAGGCGAGATGTGCGGTTTCGGCTGTCGGCGCACTCCAGCGCCCGCCTGGGACGAACCGCGCGGGCGGGCTCCGTTCCTGCGACCTTCCAAATCGTCGCACCACAAACAGTGAAAAGTCACTATTGTCGTACCGTCCGTTAACCCCCGCCTTGCCATCCCGAAACGCGACCGGAGTCGAACCGTCATCAATTTCCCCGTGACTTCGTCGGGTGCCACGATCGATCGCTGTGTGCAAGCTGCTCCCGTGTAGGCGTCACGTGTTCCTATCGCAAATAGTGATCCATACGATCGATCTGATCGTTCCCGAACATAATCTTGCCACGAATCGCAACCCGCATGCGTAATCGACTACGCAAATCAGCGGTATCGACTACGCAACCAGCGGGCCCATGAACGGTTATCGCCAAGATCGTCTAAACAAAACCGCTGCGCCCCCGTAACGGAGGCGCAGGCGCGCCGATTTGCTCCATCCTCCAAGGCCGGTGACTTCGCGCGACCGGCGGAGTCGAAGCCGACGCGCTCGTGCAAGTGATCGCTCATCACTGTCCCGTCAACCCCGACAGTTCTCCTGTCTCCTGCCGAGGCTAGACTACGGCGCTATTTATGCGGTACTTATCAGGAGGCTGTACGTCCTGTCAATTGACAACGGATGTTTTTTTGGATCGCTGTTAGTAAACCTAAATAGCTGCAAATTTCAAGATCATCTCGGCAGCCTTTCACTGACAAGTAGAGACAAGTAGACAAGTAAGAGGCGGCGAGGGGCGGTATCCCATCCTAAGTGACTCAACGGCTTAACGGGAGGTTAAATCTGCAGCTAGCCGCTCACTGATGCACTATCCTCGAAATTTCACCCGAGTGCGGGATCTACTGACGTTTCCGTGGGTCGGATTTCATGCGGCGCGTCCGGGTAGTGGTGGGCAGAGACCGCCTCGTGTCAGCAGTGCCATGGCTATGAGTGCGTCGGGGCTGTGGAATCCGTAGGCGCGCTTGGTCAATGCCCGCAGGTGGGTGTTGGTGGCTTCGGAGCGGGCGTTGGACAGGGCGTGGTCGAGCGTGTTGTGGACCAACTCGCGGTAGCGGCGGAGGCTGCGGGCGAGCGCGACGAACTCCGGGATGCGCAAGTGCGACGCCCACGACAACCACCCGGCCAACAGCTGCCGCCCGTACTTGCCTTTGACCCGAAAGACCTCGCGCAGTTGCTCTTTGAGTAGGTACGCCCGGTAAAGGGTGCTGTTGGTGGCCGCGATCTCGGCGAGGCTGGTGCGCTGCTCGCAGGTCAGGTCGGGCGGGTTCTTGCGGGTCGCCCACATGGCGTGCCGATCGCGGATCCCTGCCTTGGTCATGGTGCGCACCCGCACCTTGTCCAGTGCCTTCATCGCCCAGGCGACGACATGGAACGGGTCCAGGCAAATCACCGCCCGCGGCGCGCGCTGGCGCACCAGGGCATGTATCCATTCCGCGCCGTCGCAGCTGACGTGGGTGAGCAGCTTCGCGCGGTCGGCGCCGAGCTGGTCGAAGAACCGGCCCAGCGTCTCGGTGTTGCGGCCCTCGGCCGCCCACACCAGCCGGCCCGTCCCGTGGTCCACGATCACCGTCAAATACCGCTGCCCCCTGCGATAGGCGATCTCGTCGATGCCGATCCGGGTCAGCCCGGCGAGCAGGTCGTTGGTGTCGCGGCCGTCGGCGACCACCCGAGCCACGATCGCCGCCACGGTGCGCCAGGCGATGCGCAGCAGCACCGTGAGCACGCTATGGAATTCGCGGCCGGGCAAGCCTTGTTCGACCGGTTCGCTTACGACAGCGATTCCATTCTGGCGGTGCTGCGCGACACCACTGCCACCATGCTGGCCCGCGCGCAGCGGCTCCATGGGGCGACTCGGTGTCATCGGCCCACCCGCGCCGAACCCCATATCGTGTTGCTGGTCGACGAGTTGGCCACCCTGACCGCCTACGCCGATCGCAAACAACGCGCCGAAGTCGACCAACTTTTGGGGCTGTGGCTGGCCCAGGGCCGCGCGGTCGGGGTCAGCGTGATCGCGGCCGTGCAAGACCCCTCCAAAGACGTCGTGGCGCTGCGCCAACTGTTCCCGGTGCGGGTCGGGCTGCGCATGACCGAGGCCACCCAAACCGCGATGATCCTCTCCACGGCGGCCCATCAGCAGGGCGCGCGCTGCGAAGAGATTCCCGACACCACACCGGGGGTGGGTTATGTGCTCACCGAAGGCAACACCGCCATACAACGGGTGCGGGCGTTTCATGTCACCGACGCCGACATCGCCTGGCTGGCCGACCATTTCGCCCCGCCGGCCCGCCGCGCCACTAGCCAGAGGCACCGGTGAGCGTGATCGCCTCGACTGCGCTGCCCGACTGGCTGGCCCCGGGCTCTCCGGCCATCGATCAGGCGATCCGCCGCGCCTCTTCATCCGGCTATGAGCCGTGGTGGAAACGTTGTGCGGCGGTGGGGTTTTGCACCAACCCCGTGCAGGCCAGCGCCTATGATCCCGACGTCGGTAGAAGGGTGGCGGTGATGATCCGGTGCGGCAACCGCCGTAATGCGGTCTGCCCGTCGTGTTCGGACCTGTATGCCGCCGATACCTGGCAGCTGGTGCATGCCGGCAGCCAGGGTGGGCATCACGGCATGCCCGAGAGCACCGCTGATCGCCCGCAAGTGTTCGCCACCCTGACCGCCCCCAGCTTCGGCGCCGTGCACACCAGCGGCGGCCGGCCGGGATTGCCTGCCACGGTGTGTCACCCATCCGACGGCCGCAAGACGTCTTGTCCACATGGGACAACATTGTGGTGCAATGTGAGTCATCACGGCGATGACCCGGAAGTGGGGCAGCCGCTGTGCCCGGACTGCTATGACTACACGGGGCATGCGTTGTTCAACTGGCACGCCCCGGAACTGTGGCGGCGCTTCACCATCGCGCTGCGCCGCGCCGTGGCCGCCCATCTGCGCCGTATCGGAGTCGACCCCGGCGTGCTGCGGGTGTCTTTTGTGAAAGTCGCCGAATACCAGCGCCGCGCCGTCATCCACTACCACAGCTTGATCCGGCTCGACCCCACTGACGACGACACCACTACCGGCGCATCCGATATCGCGATGTCGCCCATTGAACTGGCCACGCTCGTTCGTCACGCCGCCAATCAGGTACGGCTTCCTGTGACGGGAAACCCCGCTGCTACCCCGTTCACGGAGGGCGAAAGTCTTATTCTGCGGTTCGGCTCCCAAGTCGACGCCCAGCCGCTCAGCGACGCGGCTGACACCGGAAAGTCAGGATTGGCTCGGCGGGTGGCGGGGTACTTGGCCAAATACACCACCAAGTCGGTGGCCGAATTCGGCATTGCCGCTCGCCGCATCAGCCCCGCCGCTATCGCCGAGCTGGATATCCCTGCCCATACCCGCCGCGTCCTATCGACTCTGGCCAAGCTGGCGACGCTACCGGGAAACGCCGCGATGCTGGGCTGGCTGCATACCCTGGGTTATCGCGGGCACATCACCACAAAATCGCGGCGCTACTCGATCACCATGACCGCGCTGCGCGCCGCTCGCCATCACTGGCGCATCCGCCGCGCGGACCAATCCGAACACGGTGACCCCCAGCGTAATTCGCATACTCAGCAAGATCATTCAAGCACCACATACGAATTGAGTTACTGGCGTATTGACGGTGCCGGGCTCCGCGACGACGGCGAACGGCTGCTGGTGCACACCGCAGCCCGCCAAGCCCGCCAGCACCGCTACCTGGCCCGCCTGGAATGCCACGACGCCACCATGGCCGGCCCATGACCGCCGCCACAACTAACCAGTACCAGACCGCCGCGACCCACACAAGCGTTGGCCCGAAGCGTTACGTGTAGACAATCGCGGGATCAGACTCAGTGTCTAGCGGGGCGTGACGAGTTCACCGCGTGGCTAACGGCATCTTGTCAACGTCAAGCGCTGCCCGTCACTATCACCGACCCCGCCACCCTCGCCACCGTCGCAGCCCTGCTGCGCTAAAGCTGAAGCCTGCCCATCGCGGCCCAGCAACGACACCAGGGCCATCAGCGATCAACCGGGTAGCGCGAAAGCCGTTGTAAAACAACCCTTGCCCCGGCGACAAGGGCGCTTCCGGTGTCTGGGGTGGTGAGCTGTCAAGGCTCGAACTCGGTTCGACCGCTCGCGGCTTTGGGCCTTGACCGCTCACCACACCAGACACACACTGGCAAACCGCCGGGGAAACCCGAACACCAGCAGGCGGGCGAGAACGTCGCTGCAGACCATCAACGCGGGTCGGATGCGCACCGCCGTGATGGCTAGATGCGCCAGTGGGGTTGAACGCGGTTAATGTCAAGGCGGCGTGCGCCGGGTGCGGCCGGGGCGATCACGCCGTGATCCAGGACGGCTTTGAGGATGGCCTGCTGGCGGCCCAGATCAAGGTCCGGCCACTGTTTCCGCAGCACACCACCGGTGCCCGCCAGCTCACAGACCGCGCTGGTGTCAGTCGCCTGCGCGATCTCGCGGCGGTGGTGGTTGATGCGCACCGTGATCGGGTCACGGGCCGCGATCCACTCCCGCGCAGTGATCGCACCATCTGCATAAAGCGCGGCCAGCTCATCCAGGCGGCCCTGATCGGCCTCCACGGCGGCAGCCAATGCCGCCACATCATGATCAGTGCTGGATTTCCCGGCCAACACCTCAGCCAGGTGCCGGGAATCCAGCCGAGTCAACACCGCATCGGTGAGCAACCGCTCGACCGGTTCGGCCACCACCGTCAACCGGCCACACCCGCCGTGATCCGGGCCTTTCAGGCACACGTAGCGGCGCACCCGGTGATCAGGATCGTCATGGCGCACCTGGGAGAACAACCGGTTGCCGCAGCGCCCGCACCGCAGCATCCCGGAAAGCAAATACGTGCGGGCCGCTCGCGTCTTGGTCACCGAGCGGGCGGCTATGCGCGCCAGCACCCGATCCCGCTCGGCGGGGGTGATGATCGCCGGCCATTTCGCCAGGCCGATGACCTGCCCGCGATGCTCGCGCAACCCCGCGATGCGACCCGAGCATAGGATTTGGCGCACCGCCGAGGTCTGCCACGATTTCGCCACCGCCGGGGCGATGCCGGACTCGTTGAGCCAGACCGTCAACGACAACAACGACTGGCCGGCCAGGTAGCGGTCCACCATCTCGCGCACCACCACCGCCTCCGACTCGCGCAGGGTGATCTTGTCGGCCTCATACCCAAACGGGCGCACCGACCCATGCGGCAACCCCTGCTCGGCGTTCTGCAACATCTTGCGCCGGATGCGCGCCGATTTGCGCCCCGACTCCTTGGCGGCAAACGCGGCGAAGATGCGCGCCATAAACAACCCGTCATCGTTACCCAGGTCGATGTCAGCGGTCACCGTGGCCACCTGCGACACCCCGGCCCGCTCACACAGCGCGACGAACTCTTCCAACTCGACCGGGCGCCGATGCAACCGATCCAAGTTGTAGACGATCACCGCATCCCGGGCACCGGATTCCAGATCGACAAGCATCCGCTCGTAATCGCGACGCCGCTTGCCGGAAAACGCCGACACATCGTTATCCACATATTCATCCCCAACCGGCCAGCCCCGATCGGCGGCCAGCTTGCGGCAATCCTCCAACTGGCGCGTTACGCCCAACCCCGTGCCCTCCACATCGGCCGAAATCCGCGCATAGACCGCCGCCGACCGCACATCGGTGCGCCGAGCAGCCGTTTTCTTCACCGCCATGAGGGTATATTAGCAACATCTCAGCTTGAAGGCGTGGGTGAGTCCCAGCGGGTAGGGGATGGTGTGGTCGATGTCGGCGAACTCAGCGGGACGATCACAGCCGGGAAACCGACACGTCATGTCCCGGCACCGGATGAAGCGCTCCAGCGCGGCCGAGGGCCGATAACCGAGTTCGGGTGGCCCATCGCCGGGATGACGCACCGGTTGGATTTTGGCGCCATTGCGCAGGAGCTCGGCGATCATGGGTGCCGGTAGCGTGCCGCCGCCGATCAGGTGGGCAGCGGGCGGGGTGGGAAAGACCGGCAGGTCGGGTTCGGGGTCCGGCGCCAGCGCCTCGGCCAGGGTCATCTCCGGGGTGATCGGCCGCGAGGGGCGCTCACCGGAGGTGTGCGGGTCGGGCTGGGCGTCGAGGGCGGAGGCGTCGGCCACCACGTGCACGACGACCGCCGCGGCGCGCGGGTCGGTCTCCAGGTTGGCCGGGCAGTCGGTGTTGGTGCAGCCGCACGCGAGGTGGTCGGCGCCGGCGGCCAGCGCCCCCAGCGCGTCGGCGCGCCGCTGGGCGAGGGTGCGCGGGTCGTCGTCGCACACGGCGTGGGCCATCTGGGTGAGCCGGCGCTCTAAGACGGCGGCGTCGGCGGCAAACAGCGATCCCCACAGGCACGCGGTGCCCGATTCGCGATCGGCGGGGTTGATCACCACCTGGCGCCCGCGCGCGCCGGCGCGGCTGCGCCGCAATGCGCCCGGGTCGTGGCGGTCGACCACCGCGTCGATGGCCTGGGCGGTCTTGGTCACCGACAGCGGCCCGAATCGCGCCGCGTCTTGGGCCAGCCTGGCATCGACCAATTTCAGGGTGTCGGGGTCTTTGATCAGCTCGGTGTGCCACACCATCGCGCTGGCCAGCCGGGCGCTGATGGCGCCCTCGGCGAACAGGGCGCCCACCTGGGGTAGGCGGTCGCGCAGCGCGAGCGCCAGATACATCTGGCCTGAGGCCATGGCGTGGCTGATGTGTTGGGCGGCGGCGACTTCGGCGGCCACGGCATCCCAGTAGTCACACGACCAGTGCGCAGACTCGGTGGGGCCGTCGGCGCGGCGGGCCACCAGCTCGGCAATCGCCGCCAGCCGGCGCGCCGCCGCGGCGGCCTCGGCGCGGGCGCCCTCGGTGATCGCGGCCACCACCGCGGCATCGGACACCTGGTACTCGAACATACTTTCGAATTATAGTGAAAGTCACCGACCCCGGCATCACCAAAGGCCCAAGCTGTGGATGAACCGCCAACGGTGGATAACTGAAGTTAAGTCGCGCTTTCGGCCCCGAGGTCCGAGGAGGTCCACTTGTCCTCGAAGCGGCCGAAGCGCCAGACGAGCAGCGCCACCGCCCAGGTGAAGACGAACATGCCGACGACGACGAAGCCGATGGCGTTGAGGTTGAGCCCACCCAGCCAATCCCAGAACGGGCCCCGCCAGCCGAGCTGACCGGCGAACAGGCCGAGCAGTTCGATGCTGCCGATCAGGAGGGCAACGGCCACCGACAGCGCGGTGATGGTGATGTTGTAGTACATCTTGCGGATCGGCCTGGAAAACGCCCAGCCGTAGGCGAAGTTCATGAACGAACCGTCGATGGTGTCCAGCAGGCACATGCCAGCGGTGAACAGCACGGGCAGACACAGGATGGCGTACCACGGCAGTCCGGCCGCCGCGCTGGTGCCCGCCAAGACGAGCAGGGCGATTTCGGTGGCCGTGTCGAAACCGAGCCCGAACAACAGCCCGACCGGGTACATGTGCCAGGACTTGGTGATCGACTTGGTGAAGCGGCCCAGGAACCGGTTGAGCAAGCCCCGGTTTTGCAGTTGCTGTTCGAGTTCGGCCTCGTCGTAATCTCCGCGGCGCAGCCGAATGAACAGCCGCAGGATGCCGACCAGCACGATCACGTTGAGGATGGCGATCAGGTACAGGAAGACGCCCGAGACGCTGGTGCCGATCAGGCCGGTGTAGTGATGCAGCGTCGAGGAGTCATCCTCGACGGGTCCCATGATGGCCTTGACCCCGGTCGCCAGCAGGAGCGCCAGCACGAAGACCACCGTGGAGTGGCCCAGCGAGAAGAAGAAGCCGACGCCCAGGGGACGCTGCCCGTCGCCCATCAGCTTGCGGGTGGTGTTGTCGATGGCCGCGATGTGGTCCGCGTCGAAAGCGTGCCGCAGGCCCAGTGTGTAGGCGGTCAGCCCGACGCCGACGCCAAATGCCTTCCCGCCCACGGTGAGTCGGGCCGGCTCCACGATATAGGCGAGGGTGGCCCAGCCGATCAGATGCAGCGCGACGATCACCGCCAGCATCGATGCCAGACGCGACCACTCCGCGCGCGTCAACGCCCCCTGCAGCCTGGCCAACCCTGACCGCCTGGAAGCGAGTTCACTGGTCATGCCCATCCTTCCGGCATCGGGCAGGAGGCACAGCCACGACTGTAGGTTCGCTAGCGATCCAAATGCAAGTGACTTGCAGGAATCAATGAGGGATTGCCCGCGGGCACTGGCAATCGCCGATATCCGGCGGGACACTGAACGGGTGACGCCTAAGCCGTCGGCCCTGGACCCAGCCGTCACCGAGCGGATCGGGGACTTCCTGCGCGCCCGCGGGCTCCGCCGGATGGCGTCGCGCATCCAGGTGCTGGCGGTGCTCGAACCGGTCAACGGGCACCTCCCGGTGGCGGAGATCCACCAGCGGGTCCGGGCGTGCCTGCCGGCCGGCTCCCAGCCGCCCGACGTGGCGACCATCTACCGAACGGTGACCACCCTGGTGGACCAGGGGTTGTTGCACGCGTTGGCCGTCGACGGCGGGGTCACCACGTATGGGCTGGCCA
>Ga0306924_10001796_pt1 | contig 19876 bp, 17 predicted proteins | sample sta12Can44000111_FD_203756 | JGI IMG/M metagenome (GOLD analysis project Ga0306924, IMG submission 203756) | Lab enrichment of tropical soil microbial communities from Luquillo Experimental Forest, Puerto Rico - statanox.12C.anox.44.000.111 (v2)... | ecosystem: Environmental > Terrestrial >...
CGGGTCAATGCTTGACAAGTAGCGTGTCAGCCGTAGAGATTAACAGGCACTTTCATTGTTGACCGGGGTTTTCCGGAAGGGACCCGTGTTGCTCGAGTACCGGGACGTCTACGCCGGCGGCCGCCTCGTCGGATCCGGATCGTCCGATGTGATCACGATCGTCAACCCGGCCACCGAGGAGGTCGCCGGCGCCGTCCCCTCCATGGTGGGGATGGACGTCGAGGTCGCCGTGGCCGCGGCCAGGAAGTCCTTCGACGCGGGCCCGTGGCCGATGGCCAGCCCGGCCGAGCGGGCGGCGGCCATGGACCGGCTGGCGGCGGCCATCGAGGCCCGGGCCGAGGACACCGCCCGCCTGGTGACCGCCGAAATGGGCATGCCGATCACGCTGTCCAGGCGGAACAACGTGTCCATCCCGTGCGGGATCATCCGGTACTACGCGGCCCTGGCCCGGGACATGTCCACCGAGGAGATGCGCGAGGCGGTCAGCTTCGCCGGGCACACCATGGTCCGGCGCGAGCCGGTGGGGGTCGCGGCCGTGATCGCGTCCTGGAGCTATCCCCTGATCCTGGCGTTCTGCCAGCTCGCCCCGGCGCTGGCGGCGGGCTGCACGATCGTGCTCAAGCCCGCGGCCGAGACCTCGCTGTCCGCCTACATCCTGGCCGAGGCGTTCGAGGCGGCGGACTTCCCGCCCGGCGTCTTCAACCTGGTCACCGGCACCGGCCAGGTGGCCGAGATGCTCGCCGCGCACCCCGGCGTGGACATCGTGGCGGTGGCCGGGCCGACCCCGGCCGGGCGGCGGATCGCCGCCATCTGCGGGGAGACCCTCAAGCCGGTGAGCCTGGAGCTCGGCGGGAAGTCGGCCGCGATCGTGCTCGACGACGTGGACCTGTCCGCGACCGCGGCGGAACTCGGCTGCCTGTGCTTCGCCAACTCCGGGCAGGCGTGCTTCACCATGTCCCGGGTGCTGGCCCCGCGGACCAGGTACGACGAGGCGGTCGAGGCTCTGACCTGGCAGGCTTCGGCCCTGCTGGTAGGCGATCCGATGGCCGAGGAGACGACCATGGGGCCGCTGGCCAGCCCGCGGCAGCGGGTGCGGGTGGAATCCTCCGTCATGGCCGGGATCAGCGCCGGCGCGCGGGTGGTGGCCGGCGGCCGCCGCCCGGCCACGCCGGTGCGCGGCTACTACTACGAGCCCACCGTGTTCGCCGACGCCGACGCCGGGATGGCCATCGCCAGGGACGAGATCTACGGCCCGGTGGTGGCGGTGATCCCGTACGAGTCCGAGGCCGAGGCCGTCGCCATCGCCAACGACTCCAGCTACGGGCTGGCCGGCAGCGTGTGGACGCACGATAGGGAACGGGGCCTGCAGATCGCCCGGCGGGCCCGGGTGGGGACGTTCGGGGTCAACCTGTACGTGCCCGACATCGGCGCCCCCTGGGGCGGCCGCAAGGCCAGCGGGATGGGCAGCGTGTACGGCCCCGAGGGGCTGCAGACCTACCTGGCTACCAAGTGCGTGTTCCTGCCCGCCTAGCCTCGTTTACCAGGTGAGGGCGGGGCGGTGCAGCGCGAGCACGTGCTCGTGGGTCTCCCGTTCGGCCGCTAGCCTGGCCTGCCCGTCGCGGACGAACACAATGGGCGGTTTAAGGGCGCCGTTGTAGTTGTTCGCCAGCGTGTAGGTGTACGCGCCGGTCACCGGCATCGCGATCAGGTCGCCGACCCTGGGCGCGGGCAGCGGCAGGCCCGCCACGAGCAGGTCGCCGGACTCGCACTGGCGGCCGACGAGCTGCACGGTCTCGTCCGGCTCGGCCGTCATCCTGGTGGCGATGGCCGCCTCGAAGCCCTGGCCGGTGAGCGCCGCGTCGAGGTTGTCGGCCATGCCGCCGTCCACCGCGACGAACGTGCGGCCGGTGTGCTTGACCGTGGTCACCTGGTACAGCGTGACGCACGAGCGGGCCACCAGCGACCGGCCCGGCTCGATCACCAGCGTGGCGCCGGCCGGCAGGTAGGTCCTGGCGGCCGCGGTGATCGTGTCCAGGTACTGCTCGACGGTGGGTGCCTCGTCCTTGAGCGTGTACCGGACGCCGAGGCCGCCGCCGACGTCGTAGACGGGGAATTCGCCGAGCACGGAGACCGCCTCGACGGCCCGGGCAAACGGCTCGGTGTCCAGGATCTGCGACCCGATGTGCAGGTGCAGCCCGTCGAGGTGGAGCTTGTCGCTGGCTCTGATGCGGGCGATAGCCTCGCGGGCCTGGTCGAGGGGCAGCCCGAACTTGGAGTCGGCGCCGCCGGTGGACTGCGACTCGTGGGTCTCCGGCGCGACCCCGGGGATGATCCGGATCAGCACCCGCTGCGGGCGTGTGGCCAGCTGGTCCAGCCGGTCGATGTCGTCGAAGTTGTCCACCACCACGGTGGCCACGCCGGCCTCGAGCGCCATGGTCAGCTCGGCCGTGGTCTTGGCGTTGCCGTGCAGGTACATCCGCTCCGGCGGGGCCCCGGCGGCCAGGGCCATGACGAGCTCGCCCGCCCCGGCCACGTCGATGCTCAACCCCGCGGCGGCGAACAGCTTGTACACGGCCAGGCAGGGCAGCGACTTGGAGGCGAACACCACCTCGGAGTCCGGATAGCGGGCGGCGAGGCCGTCCTTGAAGCGGCTCGCCTGATTCCGCAGCCCGGCCTCGTCCACGACGTAGACGGGCGTGCCGAAGCGTTCGGCGAGGTCGCGGACACCGACGCCGCCGATGGCCAGTTCCCCGTCCGGGCTGACCGAGCTGTGCTCGGGAAAGAGCGGGAGCAGATCGCGGTCCGAGTCGGCGTCCATGACCGGCACCTTAGCCGTCACTGCTGGTCGCGGGGAAGCCGGGATAGGGTCAGCTGAGGCCGAGGACCTGCTCGGCGGTCATTTCGTGAACCGTTTCGCCGCCTCATCCGTGTTGAGGTCGGGGAGGGCCGCGACCACCGCGGGGGCGGTCGCGTCCACGCATAGTTTCCTGGCTGGCCCGGGCCGTGGAGGCGTGGCTACCGCCGTTCGCGACATTCCCACTCGTCGGCGGTAGCCACATGCTGGCGAACCGCGACGGTGCGTGAACTCATGATCGGGAGCAACCGTTATACCCGGTAGGGCAAGACGCCTGCCGAGATGGCTGGGCGGGGCGATCACATGGATGATGCAGGTACGTGTGCCGGTATCCGATCGCAGCTGGGCGTGTACCTGACCGGCGCGATCGCGCCGGCCGACCGCGCGGAGGTGGTACGGCACCTGGCCGCGTGCGCCGACTGCCGGGCCGAGCTGGCCGGGCTGGCGGCGCTGCCCGGCCTGCTGCGCCGGCCACCGGTCCAGGCCGCCGCACAGGCGTTCCCCGAGGGGGCCGCGGACGATGCCGGCGCTGACGATGCCGGCGCAGATGATGCCGGCGCAGATGATGCCGGCGCGGACGGCGCGGACGGCGCGGCGGAGGGCGCGGTGCCTGGGCGGCGGGCCCGCCGCATGACGCGACGGCGCCGCCGGCGGCGCTGGCTGGCCGCGGGGGCCGTCGTCGTGCTCGCGGCTGCGGCCGGCGTCGGCTGGGCGCTGCACCGTGGCGGGCCGCCCGCGCCCGGGCCGGAGACCGCCGCGACCGTCCTGCAGACCCGGACCATCGACGGCGTCACCGTGCTGACCGACGACGAGGGCTACACGCTGTACTGGTTCGGCCCGGACACCGCCACGAAGTCGGCCTGCCAGGCCAGCTGTGCCCGGAACTGGCCGCCGGTGACCGGGCCCGCGGCCTGGGGCGCCGGGGTGACCGGCACCATCGGCGCGATCGTGCGGCCCGGCGGGTCGCTGCAGGCCACCTACGAGGGGCACCCGCTGTACACCACGACCGCGGATACCGGCCCGGGCCAGACCAGGGGCAACGGCGTGTGGTCCCACGGCGGCGAGTGGCACGAGGTCACCGTGCCGGGTCGCGGGGGCTGATCAGCGGCGCGGAGGCGGGAACGCGGACCGTTAGGTACTCCGGGATCGTGGAGGGCGGAGCGGCAGGTTCCGTGAGAAAATCCGTGCCGTCGGCCATCCCCCGTACGGACCAGGTAGGCCTTTCGTGTTCGACTCGTCACTGCGCACTCCCGTGGTCTACGCGATCGCGATCCGCTACCAGACGCCGCTGTGGCGGGCCGGGGCGATGCTGCGGGCCGGGTGCATGGCCGGGTTCTGGCTGCTGCTGCTGTGGTTCCCGGCCGGCACCTGGCCGAAGGGCGCCGCCATGCTCGCGCTCGGCACGGCCGGCGCGGTCACGGCCTGGGCGCACAACCGGTCCTCGCTACTCGACTTCCTGGTCGCGCGCGACATGCCCGGGCTGAGCGCGGTGGCCACGCACCTGCTCGGTGCCAGGGAGCGGGCCACCGCCGACCTGTCCGGCCTGCTCGAAGGGTTCGGGATCATCTCGGTGGCGCTGCTCTACGCCGGCCCGCTCGAGGTGCGCCCGCTGCCCGCCCTCGTCTACGCGCTGGGCACGGTGCTGATCGTGGTGCACGTATGGAGCGCGTTCCTGCAGGCGATGACCGACTCGAGCTGGTACTCGCCGACCCACCCGCCGGGGCGGGCGGTGCTGCTGCTGCGGCCGGTGATGCCGCTGATCGTCGCGGTGATCTTGTTCGCGATCCTGGGCTATCCGGTCTACTGGCAGCATGAGGCGGTACCCGGCGGGCTGTTCGGCGTGATCCTGGCCTGTGTGGTCGTGTTGCTGCTGCTGCCGTACACGCTCATCTACGAGCTGGTGCTGCGCGGCGCCAGGGACGCGCTGGCGATGCAGGCCCGCCGGTACCGCGCCGACGACGCCGTCACCGTGCACAGCCTGGTCAAGAACGCGGCGTACGCGCTGATCAGCGAGATGGACTCCGATCATGGCGCCGGGGCGGAGACCAGGTCGCTGGCCCGCGAGATGCTGGCGCTGACCGAGGAGGCGCGGCTCCTGGTCCTCGGCCGGGCCGCCGAGCTGGGCAGCGTCGAGCTGCTCTGGCACTGCGTGACCCGGATCCTGCCCAGCGGCGGGCAGACCACGGCGGAACTCGACCCGGCCAGCCGTTCGGTGCAGCTCAGCGGGACCGACTACCAGCTGGCCCGGCGGTGCCTGGTGGACCTGATGACCAACGCGTGGAAGGCGGGCGCGCGGCGGATCGAGGTGGCGGTCAGGGTGGCGGAGCAGCCCGGCGCTACCCGGGCACAGACCGTGCTGCGCGTCGACGACGACGGACCGGGGATGCCGCCCGGAGTGCTGGACGATCCGGCCACCAGCCTGGCCGTGATGGCCGAGCACCTGCGCGGCTACTCGGGTTCGCTGACGTTCTCCGCGCGGGCCGGAGGCGGGACGAGGGCGTGCGCTCGGTGGCAGTCCGCGTGGTAAGCGAGCTGGAGGGGCGCGGCGCCGACTGGACTGAGGAGCGAGGAACGAGCGACGAGGGAAGGAGGCGGCCCGAGACGGGGGCCGGGGAGGTGGGTGGGGCCCCGGAAGCGAGCGGAAGACAGGGTAAAGGGGGAGCCCGGTGCGGATCCTGGTGATCGACGACTACCTGAACGTGGAGATGGCGCTGCGCGGCATCCTCGACGGGCACACCGTCACCGGCGTGCGCGACCCGGTCGCGCTGCCCCGGATGCTGGCCCACGAGGAGCCGTTCGACCAGGCCATCGTCGACCTGCGCTACGTGCAGTCGGCCGCGACCGGGCTGACCGCGCTGGCCACCCTGGGCCGGCTCTCGCCCGGCACCAAGACGATCATCAGCACCACCGACGAGGAGGAGAACCGGCTGCTCTACCTGCTCGCGGCGTTCCAGTTCTTCGAGCCGAAGGCGCTGCTGGCCAAGCGCGCGGATGCGTTCGTGACCCGGGCCGTGATCGAGGCCATCGGCCGCGGCGACCCCTCCCCCAGCGCGGACGCGGACCCGTTCCGCCGGGCCGCCGCGATGCGGCCGCCGCTGCTCGACCAGCTCGTGCACAGCCGGACCGAACTTGGCATCTGGCAGGAGCTCGCCCGCTTCGACAAGCGCCTCCAGATCGCCAACGCCGCGCACGTGCACCCACGGACGCTGGACGCCTTCACCGCGGCCAAGGGCGCCGCCATCGACGTCGTGGCCGCTCACTTCCCGCGGCCGGCCCGCGGGTCCGAGCCGCTGGCCGACCCCGCCGCCGGGCCGGCCGCCGACCCCGCTGCCGGGCCGGCCGCGGCGCACGGCGCCAACCTGATCCGGGTCATTCATTTCGCCCGCACCCACGAGCAGTTCTTCGCCGACGAGGAGGTGGCCGGGCTGCTCGAGGCGTCGTGGCGGCCGCGCTGAGAGAGGCGCCCTAAGAAATCGGTGCCGGAAATCGGTGCCGGAAATCACAGCGAAGTTTTGCCTGGCCCAGAGGCGGGAGGCCGTCCAGGCTGACTGCCCATGGAGCAGCCGGGCCGCCCGCCGTGAGCAGTGGCTACCTGCCCGTGTTCGGCGAGGCGCTGCGTCACGGGCCCTGGATCGCCGGGCTGTGCGTGTTCGTGGTGACGCCCGGCGCCCTGATCGTCATCGCCAAAGTGCTCGAGCGGCGCTGGCTCCTCCCGCGCGAGCAGTTCGCCGCGGTGGCCTACGGTGACCCGCTGCTGGCGGTGGCGGCGGGCCTGGGCGTCTGGCTGACCGGCCCGCGGACGCCGCACGGCCTGACCGGGCCGGCCGCCGGGGTCGTGGCGGTGGCGGTCACGCTGGTGTTCGGGCTGGCCCAGTGGCGCGACGAGCTGCGGCGGGGCTACTACACGCGGGCGCAGGCCGTGGCACCGACGAAGATCTGGCACCAGCTGGTGGTCTACCCGGTGCTCGGCTACTGGCTGTGGACCGCGGGGATCGGCGGGCTGTCGGTGGCTGGCGGGGCGGCCGTCTGGGCCGGGAAGGCGCTGCTGCTGGCGCTCGTCGGGGTCTGGGCAGCGACCAACGTGTACGACCGCCGCCATCCCAAGCTCGGTCACCCGCCGTTCGACTGGCACCGGGTGCGGCCGCGGCCGCGGCCCTGGGCGGCGGAGTCGCAGACGCTGCTCGCGGCGGAGACGCGCGCCTGACCGGTTCTGCGAAGTTTTGTATCGGGTCACGGCCCGGCGGCTGGCACTGTGCTGGTACGCCGCTCAGGCGGTCCGGTTCGGCGAGGGGGCGGGCCGGACCGCCCGGCGAACGGCCTAGGGCTGGCCGGGCGGGTCGGGGGGGTCGTCCTCGCAGGGCTGACCGCAGATCTCGCAGATGAACCGGCCGAGCGCGTCGCGCAGCAGGTCGGCGCCGTCGTGGGTGCAGCTGCGCCTGAGCCGCCGGGGGGGCCTGCTCATGGCCCCGGGCGGCCGCGATGCACCGGATTCGAATGCCATCACGCCTCCCTCCGCCTATGCGGCTTCCTGGTCAGGCGCTATCAGGTTACGCGTCTCGCTCCACCGGCCCGCGGATCGCAGCCACCGCCGGGATACGGTGAAGCTGTTCAGCACAACCAGGTACGCTGCGGCGTTATGCCCGCTCGGCACGGCGAACACGACACCGAGCGTGAGCACGTCCCCCGGTCCGAGGACGAGGTCACCGGCCGGCGGCTCACCGTCGTCGAGCAGGATGTTCGCGCTGGCGAAGTAGGCGTCGGGCTGCTTCCAGCTCACCGCCTCCTGGGTCAGGTCGTGCCCGTGCATGGTGAGCTCCTCGGCGGTGATGGAGCTGACCGAGACGAGCTGTTCGGAGTCGCTGGGCACGGTGATGGCGAGCTGGCCGTTGTTGCGGATCGCCACCTCGACCATGAGCGCCCCGACCGGCGGCCCGCTGAACGGCTGGGGCAGCATGTGCCGGCGCGCGACGGCGTGCGTGGTCACGGACGCCCTGATCTCATAGCCGACCGCGGCCGTGAGCACCCGGCCCTTGATGAACTTCAGGTAGGCGAAGGCGCCGCCGATTACGATCGCCGCCGCAGCCAGGGCCTGGTTGATCTGCGTCAGTAGTGTGGAAGTCACCGTAGCCCGATCGGTTTCTCGTGGCGTCGAGTATTCCAGCGTGGCGGCGAGCATGGACGAGCTACCGCCAAAATCAGGGCGATCCCGCCGGACGGCCGCGATGGCAACGCATGAGATCCGGGGAAGTCACCAGACGGTCATCAAGTGTTCATCCAAGTGACGGGCGTTACTGTGCAGGTCAGGGCGTACGTTACGCGTAACATTGAGATGGTGACCGACAGCAGGAACTGCGAGCAGTGCGGCGTTCTGTTTACCCCGCGCCGGGAGCACGCGCGCTTCTGCTCGGCCCGCTGCCGGGTCGCCTGGAACCGGCTGAACGCCAGCGATCCCCCGGCCGAGGGAGGCGCGCTCGGCTGGACGATCACCGCGATGCGGGAGACGATCGACCGGCTGCTGCGCGCCAGGGGCTGGGACCGGCCGCACGCGTTCGCGGTAATCAGCGAGGCCGTCTGGTGGGCCACCCTGGTCGACGCCACCTTGGTGCGCTACCACCCGGACGCCTACGACGGGGTCCTGGCCGGCCACGATACGAGGGAACGGCAGGCGATCGAGGGGACGTTCGGCGGGCTGCGGTTCGTGCGGAACCAGATGGGCTACTACCTGGATCACGCCGACTTCATCCAGCCGGGACGCGGCGCCATCGCGGCCTGGACCTGGCGGTCACTGCCCGAGCCGGGACTCGACTCGCTCCCCGCCCGCGGGCAGGAATGGGAGATGACGCGGTACCGGGAATACCAGGCCTGGCTGGCGGCCCAGCCCGTCGGCGATACGTTCCGGCGCGCCGCCGCCTTCCTCCGCCGGACCTCGGAAACCTGCCTGACACCCACCTAGCGCCCGCCCCGGCGGCGCGTTTCATGATCGTGGCCAGTTCGGGGCACATAGCAACGGTTTCTGGCCATGATCATGGAATGGGCCGGGGGGCGGGATCAGCGGGGGAGGATGTGGGGGTTGAGGGTGGCGGTTGGGTCAAGGGCCGAACGGATCCGGGCGAACAGCGCTCGCTCCGCGGCGGAGCGGGCCAGCGGGAGCCAGCGCGCCTTGAGCGCGCCGATGCCGTGCTCGGCGGATATCGAGCCGCCGAGAGAGGCGACGAAGCTGAACACGGCGTCTTCGTGGCGTCCGTCGGCCGCCTGGGCCGGGACGATGTTCACGTGCACGTTGCCGTCGGCGACGTGGCCGAAGGTCACCACCGCGGCGCCGGGATCGACGCCGGCGACCACGCCGGCCGCGGCCGAAGCGAGCTGTACCCACCGGGTCGCGGGCACTGACACGTCGAGCTTGATCGGGGCGCCGAGGAAACCGGCCGCCTCCGGATGGCGTTCCCGGTACGACCACAGCCGTGCCCGGTCGGCCGCCGTTTCGCCGACCGCGACCGGGCGTTCGCCGATCAGGCCGGCCAGATCTTCGAGCGCGCCCGCTCCGTTCGCTTCGAGCAGGAGGTAGACGCTGGCCGGTGACGGCAGCGGCGGCGCGAGGCCGGCGTGCTCGATGAGGATGTCGAGGCCGGCCTGGGTGAAGAATTCGGCGGACACCAGGCCCGGTATGTCCCTGACCGCCTGCCGGGCCAGGGCGTGCAGCTCGTCCAGGCCCGCCAGGCCGACGATCGCGGTGACGAGCCGGCGCGGCCGCGGGACCAGCTGGACCCGGATCCGGGTGATGACCGCCAGCGTGCCCTCCGAGCCGACCAGCAGCGACGGGTAGTCGTAGCCGGTGTTGTCCTTCACCAGGCCGGCCAGGTGCGAGACCACGGTGCCGTCGGACAGGACCGCCTCGATGCCGCGCACCTGGGCGCGCATCGGCCCGTAGCGCAGGACCCGCAGCCCGCCGGCGTTGGTCGCCACCGCGCCGCCGACGGTGGCGCTGTCCCGGCTGGCGATGAGCACGCCGGCATCCAGGCCCGGGTCGGCCTCGGCGAGGCGGCGCAGCGTGACGCCGGCCCCGGCGGTGACCTGGGACGCCTCCGCATCGACCGGGCCCATCTGATCGAGCCGGGCCAGGCTGAGGACGACCTCGCCGTGGAGCGGAACGCCGCCGCCGACCAGGCCGGTGTTTCCGCCCTGCGGGACCACCGCGATCCCGGCGTCCGCGCACAAGGCCAGGACGCGTGCGACCTCGGCGGTGTCGCGGGGCCGCACGACGGCCGGGGTGTACCCGCGGAAGCGCCCCGTCCAGTCGGTGGCGAAGCCGACCGCCGCGGCTCCCGTTACGACATGGTGCCCGCCGACCACGGAAGCGAGCGCACGGCTCAGCGCCGCTGGAAGATCATGTGCTGCTGGGAGATCGGGTCCGGCCACTCTAGGTCCTGTGCTCCGAGCTGGAGCCTAAAGTCTGACCCACTCCCTCGGCGCGGGCAAGGATGGGTGGCGCGGGCAAGGATGGGTGGCGCGGGCAAGGATGGGTCTGGCCTGCTCCGGGAGGTCAGGGGCACGGGTGCGCGGGGCGCGTTCCGATCGTGATCGAGACCGCGGAGCCGAGGCTGACCCTGGTCCCGGCGACGGGGGTCTGGCGAATGACCGTCCCGATGTTGTTGCAGGAGTTGTCGACGACCCCGGTGACGGCGCCGCGTACCAGGCCGGCCGCCTGCAGGGTCTGGCCTGCCTGGGCCGTGGTATCGCCGCTGAGGTCGGGCACGAAGGTGAAGGTGGGCGAGCCGATGGCGAGAACGTCGCGGATGCCGACCGACACCTGGCTGACCCCGGCCAGGGCGGTGACCTGCACCGGCACCGGAATCCAGAGGGTGGAGTCGTTGCCGATGCCGAGTTCGCCGTCGGAGTTGTCACCCCAGGTCCACAACGTGCCGTCGGAACGGATCGCCGCGCTGTTCCAGCCGATGCTGGTGGCGATCTGGGTGATGCCGCTCAGGCTGAGGGGTTCCGGGTTCAGCCTGCTGGTGGTGGTGCCGTCGCCGAGGACTCCGTGGGTGTTGTCGCCCCAGGCCCAGACCGTGCCGTCGGCGCCCACCACGGCCAGGGTGGCGGTGCCGTTGCTGGCGACCTGCCTGACCCCGGACAGGCCCGGCACGGCGGCCGGGGTGACGAAGAAGCCGCCCTGCATGCCGAGCACCCCGTCGGAGTTGAGGCCCCAGGCGAACAGGGTCCCGTCCGAGCGGACCGCGAAGCTCGCGCCGCTCGCCGACACCTGGCTGATCCCGGTCAGGCCACGCACCTGTACGGGGACCAGGCGGCTGGTCACGGTCCCGTCGCCCAGGTAGCCGTTGCTGTTGTTGCCCCAGGCCCGCACCGTGCCGTCCGAACGCAGCGCCAGCGCGTAGTCCGGGCCGGCCGACACCTGGCTGATCCCGGTCAGGCCAGGCACCTGAACGGGACTGAAGTGGCTCACCGTGGTCCCGTTCCCCAGTTCGCCGGCGCCGTTGTCGCCCCAGGCCCACAGGGTGCCGTCGGACCGCACCGCGTAGACGTCGCGGTCGCCGGTGCCCACGGCGATCTGGGTGATCCCGGACAGCCCGGCCACCCGCTGTGGCGTGGTGACGCTGCCGCCGGACGTGCCGTGGCCCAGCGCGCCGAACGTGTCGTCCCCCCAGGTCCAGACCGTGCCGTCGGACAGCAGGGCGGCGCTGGTCGCGGCGCCGGCCGATAGCTGACGGACGGTCCCGGGCAGCCCGCTGACCGGTACCGGCAGGATCTGCTGGCCCCTGGTCCCGTCGCCGAGTTCGCCGGACGGGTTGTAGCCGAAGGCGTAAGCGCCCGGCGCGGCGGCGGCCATAGCGGGCACCGCCGTCCCCGCGCTGGCCACGACCGCCATCCCGGCCACCGCCAGGACCACACGCATGCTGCCCGACCTCAACATCAACCATCACCACTTCCCGCCCGGCTCCGTGCCTGCCGGCAAGGTCCAATGTGAGCTTCCTGATCGACAGAGGCCGGCCGGGACGGCGTGATACACCCGGCGTGGCCGCAGTCCGGTCCGGGTAACCTGGCGCGCCGGACGGGGGCCAGGCGGTCCAGGATCAGCTCGGCGACGACGACGATCAGGGCCAGGACGGTGATGGCGGGGCCGAGGGCGGCCAGGCTGGTGGTGCCGACGAGCAGGCCGATGGCCGCGGACAGGCCCGCTCCCCCGGCGGCGGCCGCGCCGACCTGCCAGGAGATGACGTTGTGCGCCCGCTGCGCGCCGAGGCGGACCGGGGTGAGCGCGATCAGGGCCGGGAAGACGCCGGCCAGCGCGCCGCCGAGGACGACGAAGCCGATCACGGCCACGGCGGTGTCCGGCCGCCACCAGATGGCGGCCGCGGCGAGCACCGCGATGCCGCTGCCCCAGCGGACCACGGCCTGCGGCGGGATCGGGCGGGGCACCAGGGCCAGGCCGATCCGGACGGCGGTCAGCGCGCCCCAGTAGCCGAACGCGGCCAGGCCGGTCGCCCCCGGCGACATGTGCAGTTGCCCGCGGCAGAAGCTCGCCTCCCACTGCCCGGCGCCGACTTCGAGGCCGGTGTAGACGAAGAAGACGCTCATGCCCGCGACCACCACCCCGCCGTACCGGCGCCGGGACCACCGGGCGGCCGGATGCGGCTCGCTCGCGGTGACCGGCACCGCCGCGGCGGTCCCGGCTCGTGCCCCGTCGCGCCGGCGCTCCCGTTGCCGCTGGCGCAGCCACAGCACGGCCATGGCCAGGTCGAGGATGAGCTGGATCGCGTAGGCGGGCCGCCACGACCCGGTCACGATGGCGACGGTGACGATCAACGGGCCGATCGCGGTGCCGACGCCGTAGGCGCCGTGCAGGAGGTTGAGGAGCCGCGGCCGGCCGGTCAGGGCGACCGCGGTGTTGAGCCCGCCGTCCATCATGCCGGCCGAGGCGCCGAGCAGGACGGACACGCCGAGCACCAGCCACAGCCCGGGGGCCACGGCGTACCCGGTGTACCCCAGCGCGGCGAGCACTCCGGCCACGGCGAGCAGGGTAGGCACGCCCAGGCGCCGGATCAGCGGGCCGACGAACGCGGTGACGATGACGGACCCGGCCGTGGTGACGAGCAGGATGAGGCCGAGGACACCGACCGGCGCCCCGAACGTGGCGCGCATGGACGGCCAGGCGGTGCCGAGCATGCCGTCGGGCATCCCGAGGAGCACGAAGCTGCCGAGGCTGAGCAGGTCGAACGTCCGGCTGGCCGCGCGCGGAGACGGCCGACGCTGCTCACCCATTGACCCATGTATACGAAACGATCGGCAGGCAGCGCCAATCGGGTGCCTTCACCTGGGGGGATGTTCGGTTCACAATGAGGTCATCCGGCCGGAAGGAGACGAGCCATGGCCACGCCGAACACGGATGTAGACGAACTGGCCAAGTTTGGTTACAAGCAGGAGCTGGACCGCTCGCTCGGCCTGTTCTCCTCGTTCGCCGCGGGGTTCAGCTACATCTCGATCATGACCGGGGTGTTCGAGCTGTTCTTCTTCGGCTTCTACTCGGGCGGCCCGGCGTTCATCTGGACCTGGCCCGCGGTCTTCGTCGGCCAGTTCCTGGTGGCGCTCTGCTTCGCCGAGCTGGCCGGGCAGTTCCCGCTGGCCGGCTCGGTCTACCAGTGGGCCAAGCAGATCGCGAGGCCGTTCACCGCCTGGTTCGGCGGCTGGATCCTGAGCGTGGGCGCGGTGGTCACGCTGGCCGCGGTGGCGGTCGCCTACCAGGTCGTCGCGCCGCAGATCTGGTCGGGGTTCCAGATCATCGGCGGCCCGGCCGACATCGGCCTGGTGTCGACGCCGGACGGCGCCAAGAACGCGCTGCTGCTGGCCGCGGGCCTGGTCGTCTTCACCACGGTGATCAATATGGTCGGCGTCAAGACGATGGCGCGGATCAACAACTTCGGGGTGGCCGCCGAGCTGGTCGGCGTCACGCTGCTGATCATCCTGCTGGCCGCGCACATCCGCCGCGGCCCGGCCGTGCTGTTCGATACGTTCGGCCTCGGCGCCGGGTATCCGTGGGGCTACTTCGGCGCCTTCCTGGTGGCCGGGCTGATGAGCGCGTACGTGATGTACGGCTTCGACACGGCCGGATCGCTGGCCGAGGAGACCCTCGACCCGCGGAAGAACGCCCCGCCCGCGATCCTGCGCGCGCTGGCCGTGGCCGGGCTGGCCGGGTTCCTCGTCATCGTGTTCGGCGAGATGGCGGTGCCGGACATCCACGCCAAGGAGCTCGGCACCTCCGGGCTGCCGTACCTGGTCAAGGCGACGTTCGGCACGACGATCGGCAACCTGTTCCTGATCGACTCGCTGATCGCGATCACCGTGTGCAGCCTGGCCGTGCACGCCGGCGGCATCCGGATGATCTTCACGATGGGCCGGGACAACCGGCTGCCGTTCGCCTCGGCCATCGCCAGGGTGCACGGCAAGTCCAAGACGCCGCTGGTCCCCTCGATCGTCATCGGCGTGATCACGATCTTGCTGCTGGTGCTGAACGTCGGCAACCAGCGCGCGTTCTTCGTGCTCACCTCGGTCGCGATCATCATGTTCTACATCGCCTACCTGTGCGTCACCGGGCCGCTGCTGATCGCCCGGCTGCGCGGCAAGTGGCCCACCCCCGAGCACGGACCGTACTTCAACATGGGCCGCTGGGGCCTGGTGGTGAACCTGCTGGCCGTCATCTTCCAGATCGGCGTCATGATCAACCTGGCCTGGCCGCGGCCGGCCGTCTACGGCAACGACAAGTGGTACTTCCAGTGGGGCGCGTTCACCTTCGTCGGCCTGCTCGGCGGCGTGGGCATCGTCTACTACCTGGTCAAGCTCCGCGGTCGTCCCGCGACAGTGCTGGCCGAGCACCGGGCCGGGCCGACCGCGGTCGCGGTCGCCGACGAGCCCGCCTGAAGCCCGGGCCCGGCCTCATGGAGGACATCGCCGGCTTCCTCGGGTCGCATCCGCCGTTCGACGCGGCGGACGCCGACGAGCTCGCCCGCATCGCCGCGACGACCGAGATCGAGGTCAGCCCGCGGGGCAAGGCGATCTTCCCGCAGGGCGCCGGGCCGGTCGAGTACCTGTGGGTGGTGCGCAGCGGCTCGGTCGAGGTCATCCACGACGGGCGGGTCCTGGACCTGCTCGGCCCGGGCGAGGTGTTCGGGCACGCGTCGATGATCTCCGGGCTGCCGACCGGCTTCGAGGCCCGGGCCGCTGAGGACACGGTCTGCTACCGCATCCCGGCGGACGTCATCCGCCCGCTGCTGGCCCGCCCGGACGTGCTCAGGTTCGTCGCCCGGTCGATCGTGGCCAGGACGGTTCCGGCGGCGGACCAGGACCAGGTCCGGGTGGCCACGCTGATCCGGACGCTGCCGCTGCTGTGCCAGGCTGACGAGCCGATCCGCGAGGCGGCCAGGCGGATGACCGACCGGGGCGCGAGCGCGGCGCTGGTGCCCCTGGCCGACTCGTTCGGTATCGTGACCGACCGTGACCTGCGGAGACGGGTGATCGCCGCCGGCCTCAGCCCGGACGAGCCGGTATCGGCGATCATGACCGCGCCCGCCTACACCGTGACCGCCGACCGGCTCGGCGGCGACGTCCTGCTCGACATGCTCGAGCGCAACGTGCACCACATCCCGGTGCTGTCGCCGGCCGGGCAGGTCCTGGGCGTGGTCGACGACGGCGACCTGGTCGCCGCCGAGGGACGCAAGCCGCTGCTGCTGCGGCGCGCCATCGCCCTGGCGGACAGCCCGGCCGAGCTGGCCACCGCGGTGGCCGGCCTTGACCCGGCGATCATCGCGCTGCACGACGCGCGGGCGACGGCCGAGCACCTGACCGCGGTTCGTTCGGTCGTGCTGGACGCGCTGACCAGGCGGCTGGTCGAGCTGGCCGTCCAAGACGCCGGCCCGCCGCCGGTGCCGTTCACCTGGTACGCGCTGGGCAGCCTGGCGCGGCGGGAGGCGGTGCCGTCCTCCGACGTGGACAGCGCGCTGGCCTGGGACGGAGAGAGCTCCGAGGCGGCCGGTTACGTCGGGCGGGTGACCCGTGCGGTGGACGAGGGCCTGCGGACGTGCGGGGTGTCCCCCGACGCGCACGGGGCCAGCGCGGCCAACCCGATCTTCGCCAGGTCGCTGGCCTCCTGGCACCGGGCCGCGCAGAGCTATTCCGAAGACCCGACCCAGGAGAAGGCGCTGATCCTGGTGTCGGTGCTCACCGACAGCCGGCCGGTGTGGAGTTCGGCCGGCACCGCCGTTGGGGGACTGTGGGAGGCGCGGCCGTACCCGGACCGCGCGGGCCTGCTGCGGATGCTGGCCCGGTTCGCGCTGTCGTTCCGGCCGCCCACCGGATTCCTGCGCGACTTCGTGGTCGAGCATTCCGGCGAGCGCCGCGGGCAGCTCGACATCAAGCACGGCGGGCTGATCCCGATCGTCGACCTGGCCCGCTGGGCCGGGATGGCGGCCGGGCTGGCCAGCGCTCCCACGCTGGAGCGGCTGCGGACGGCCGAGGCGGCCGGGACCATGGAGAGCGCGGAGGCACAGACGCTGATGGAGGCGTTCGGCTTCATCTCCTCGCTCCGCCTCGACCACCAGATCGAGCAGCTACGGCGCGGCGAGCCGCCGGATGACTTCATCGACCCCAAGACGCTGAACCCGCTGGCCCGGTCCTACCTGCGGGAGGCGTTCCGGGCCGTGGCCTCGGTCCAGGCCGGCCTGGCGGCCGAACTGTCCCACGGGGTCCGCTGGGGCTGAGGCGGCCAGAAAATATATTCCGCCCGGAGTTGAACCGGTCCGGCCCCGCCATCCGTAAACGAATCGGAGGAGTAGATCACTGGCCGATGCCGGACTCGCTCTCACCGCACTAGCCAGCACCTTGTTACTTCGCCGCGCACGCGCGGCCGGAGGAGGCGCGGTGAGAACGACGACGGCGGCCGCCATCACGGCGGGTGTTCTACCGGCGAGCATTCCGGGTCAGTGTCATGAGGTCTTAACCGAGACGGGCACCTTCACCATCGGCGTGACCAGCGCCCAGGGCGATCGGGCGGCCCCGCGGTTCGGCGCCGAGATCAGCTAACCCGACACATCCCGGACTCCGGCCGTGGCCTGGGAGAGCGCAGGCCACGGCCGGGCCCCGAGGCAATCCACGGCACGCCAGACACGGCTGCGTTCCGTGCTGCGTGGACCCCGCATGAGGAGGAGAGGCAATGAGACGGACAGCGAAAGCGGCGCTCACGCTCGCGGCCGCGGCGAGTACGGTCGTGGCGGTGGCGGTGGCGACCGCGGGCCCGGCGTCGGCGAAGCCCTACCCGCCGCCGAGCATTCACCTGCTGTGCTCGGCCGCGGCCAACGGCGGCACGCCGGAGGGCGGCGTCTGCGTGCTGCCCTCCGGGCAGACCACCGCGCCGGACAACTACTCCGCGACCATCGCGCTGAGCAAGGCGGGCGCCGCCGGCCCCACCGTCACCTTCGCGCTGACCGCGGGGAGCCTGCCGCCCGGGCTGACCATGCCCGCCCGGTCCGGGTCTGGCACCGTCATCACCGGAAACCCGACCCAGACCGGAACCTTCACGTTCACGGTCAAGGCGACCGACGGGAACCTGACCTCCACGCTGGCCTACCAGATCACCATCACCGTGCAAGGCCCGCCGGACCAGCTCCTGTGCGACTCCGCCGGTGACTTCCTGGAGGGCGGAGTCTGCGTGCTGCCCGACGCCATCACCGGGATGCCCTATGCCGGGCAGCTGGTCACCAGCCACAACGTCGGCGGGACGCTCAGCATCGCCAGCGGGGCGCTGCCCGCGGGGCTGTCCCTGCCCGCCACCTTCACCGGATCAGGTGCGACGATCAGCGGCACGCCGGCCGCGCCGGGTATCGAACCCACATCCAGCTTCACCGTGAAAGGCACCGACACCCAGACCCAGCCGCTGTATCAGCCCTACCAGATCACCGTGGACCCGAACCAGCCGCTGACCGTCGTCCTGCCCGCCAGCGGGTCAACCCTGTATCCGGGCACCGTCGGCCAGGCCTTCGCGGTGAACTTCTTCCTCAGCGGAGGAGCGGCTCCCTACACCTGGTCCGTGGCCTCCGGGCAGCTTCCGCCCGGCCTGCACCTGCAAACCTTCTCCGACCCGCGGGACGCCAGCAACGAGATGGCCGGGACACCGACCACGGCCGGCGCCTACACCTGGACCATGCAGGTCACCGACGTCTACGGCCACCAGGCCACCCAGCGGTTCACCATCACGATCCAGTCCTGAGCCGCTTAGAGTTGTGGCGCTGCTCCGGGGGAGTCCGTTTCCCCCGGAGCAGGCCACTCAGCTAGGCCGCGGCCAGGGGCGGGTTATCTGACGTGGAAGGCGGAGAGGCCTTCGGGCGGTTCGGGGTGGACGGCCACGGTGTCGACGGCGGCGAGGCGGGGGCCGGTGTGCGTCCAGTCGACCAGGCGGCGGACGTCTTCGGGCGGGCCCTCGAAGACCGCTTCGACCCGGCCGTCGGGCAGGTTGCGCACCCAGCCGGCCACGCCGTGCCGCTCGGCCAGGCGGCGGCAGGTGTCGCGGAAGAAGACACCCTGGACCCGGCCCGAGATCAGCACCCGATAGCGCACCACAAGCAGACGGTACGCCGAGTTGGGCCCGGCGGAGCGGTCGGGGCTGCCGTCGGCCAGGGGCTGGGCCACCGGCTTGACGTAGGCCACGTGAGTGCCGTGGCGGTCCAGCGCGCGCAGCAGGCCAAGGCACGTCCTGGCCAGGCCGACATGCTCGGCGACGGGCGTGACCAGCACGCTGCGGGCCATGACGTCAACTCTGGGCGGCCGCCGCGCGGGCGGCGACCAGGCGGGCGGTGTCGCGGGCGATCATGAGCTCCTCGTCGGTCGGCACCACGAGCGCCTGGACCGGGCCGGGACGGCTGATCCGGCCTCCGGTGGACCGGCCGTGCGCGGCGTTGGCCGCCGGATCCTCGGTTAGGCCGAGGAACCCGAGACGGGCCAGGACCAGGCCGCGGGCAACCGCGCTGTTCTCCCCGATGCCGCCGGTGAAGACCAGCGCGTCGAGGCGTTCCAGGCTGGTGACCAGTCCGGCGATCGCCTTGGCCAGCCGGTGCACGAACACGTCGAGGGCGAGCCGGGCGCGTTCGTCGCCGCGGGCGGCCGCGTCCTGCACGAACCGCATGTCGTTGCTGGCGCCGGAGAGCCCAAGCAGGCCGCTGCGGGTGTTCAGCGTCTCGGTCAGCTCGGCGGCGCTCAGCCCGGTCCGTTCGGCCAGGTAGGCGAAGACACCGGGATCGATATCGCCGGAGCGGGTGCCCATGACCAGCCCCTCCAGCGGGGTCAGCCCCATGGTAGTGTCCACGGATACCCCGTCCCGTATCGCCGCGGCACTGCAGCCGTTCCCCAGATGGGCGGTGACCAGGCGCAGCTCGCCCAGCGGCCGGCCGAGCAGGGCCGCCGTCCGTTCGCTGACGAAACGGTGGCTGGTGCCGTGGAACCCGTAACGCCGCACGCCGTGCTGGGTGTACCACTCCTCGGGCACCGCGTAGCGGAAGGCGCTGGCCGGCATCGTCTGGTGGAAGGCGGTGTCGAACACGGCCACCTGCGGGAGCGCGGCACGGGCGGCACGGATCGCCTCGATGCCGGCCAGGTCGGCCGGGTTCTGCAACGGCGCCAGCGGGGCGAACAACCGGATCGCGGCGATGACCTCGTCGTCGACGAGGACCGAGGCGCTGAACCGCTCGCCCCCGTGTACCACCCGGTGGCCGGCGCCGATGAGATCCTCGCCCGGGCCGGCCACGCGGTCCAGGATACGGGCGATGACGGCGGCACGGCCGCCGTCGGGAAGGGGTTCGGAGGCGGCGTCGCCCGCGGGACGCCGGATCCGCAGCACGGCCTCGGGCGTGCCGACCTTATCGGCCAGGCCGCCCAGCACGCGCTCGCCGGTTTCCGCGGCGATCAGCGCGAACTTCACCGATGAGCTACCCGAGTTGAGAACCAGCACCGACCCGCCGGAGGCTG
>Ga0306924_10001800_pt1 | contig 19860 bp, 13 predicted proteins | sample sta12Can44000111_FD_203756 | JGI IMG/M metagenome (GOLD analysis project Ga0306924, IMG submission 203756) | Lab enrichment of tropical soil microbial communities from Luquillo Experimental Forest, Puerto Rico - statanox.12C.anox.44.000.111 (v2)... | ecosystem: Environmental > Terrestrial >...
CCCAGCAAAACTAGGTAGGATTGGATCGCTAGCGCAAATGCCAACACGCCGTAACCATGCAGGCCCAGACCGCGGGTGAGGACGAGGACCGACGAGAGCAAGCAGAGCTGAGTCAGGAGGGTCCACACGACCATCCAAGCCAGCTGCCTCCCAGGGTTTTGACGCAGCATGATCACAAGACCATTTTGGGATCGGCGGAAGGCGGTATGGAGGAATTGGTCGCATTCTGACCGAGGCGCTCGCGCAGGATACGGACTTCAGCTTCGAGGGTGTCGATCCGCCGTTGCAACTGAGCCAGGAGAGCATCCCGCCGCTGACAGCCAGGACAGTCGAATGGTTCCATGCCTTCATCTTACTGCCTGGAGGCGATGTCAGCTGCGCCGGTTTTGGCAATACCAGGGTGAACGGTCACCAAAAATCCTTGATCGCATATTGGTACTCTTTCTGCGTGTAACTGATTCCCTTTTCATCAACGGAGCCGTACCGGCCCGCGACAATGACAAGGTAATAATCGCAGCTCTTAATGAACGACTGGATTGCTGCCCAAGCCTCGTCATCGCCTGCCGCGAAGTACTCCATTCCGCACGGAAAGCAATTAAGATCCAGCACGGCGTGTATCGCGTGTTGTCGTTCGTCGATTAGGTCCTTATAGGTTGAACTGACGAACACCTGGTAGCGTTTGTCCATTCACCCTCACCTTACGACAAGCCACCGCACTGGCCACGAATGCGGTAGCGGCAAAGGATTGAGATTTTTCTTGCAACCAACCTACTCCCCGCCCCGCCAGCCGGGTTAGCATGGGGCGATGGACAGCTCCGACCTAACGAAATCGCAGGCACGCCGGATTCACGACGCCCGTTGTTATCGCAGTCAGAAACATAATAGTCACGCAGCTGGAGAACAGCGAACTCGACGCGACCAGAATCCAGGCAGTACCAAAAGCATTACGCTGGCCACCAGCAGCCGTCGCCACCAACCCGCGTCTCCCAGTGCGAGCGCTGCGGTGGCACCCAGCCAGACGACCGGGCTGTACAACAATAGCCGGCTGACGGCGGCGATTCCGGAATATAGCCGCTCCCCTTGCCGGACCAACAGCCAGGAATCGCCGCCGTCCCGAGTCGAGGGATCGGCCGGTTGCCACTTCTGCACGCCGTCAGGATCGAGCCATCGCAGCCAACGCCAGGGTGATTTCTGTCTCCGTTGCAGCACCTGCAGGCCGGCTGGCCAGCGCACAAAGGCCAGTGTTGCCGCAACCATGGCGTAGAAAAATAGGATGAAAGTCTGTCCTGTAAACTCCAGCAAGGCGACTTGAAAAAGGACGTTTGCCCACAACGCTAGTGGCACCAGCGGCGGCAGGAGTAACCCAAGCGCGGCAGTGGCTTCGGCGAAGATCGTTCCCCAACACATCAGCTTTCCCGCCAGCAGCGGCGGCAGACGCGAGGATACGGCCAGATACACTGGTTGTTTGTGTTTTTCGCCCGCCCAGTAGTCGAAGAACAGTCCGCTCTGCCAGTCGGCGTCGAGCAGCTTGTTCAGAGCCGCCCCAAAGTACACCAGCGTCAGCTGCCAGCGCAGCAGGTAAGGTGGACGGTCGAAGTCACTCAATCCCACCAGCACCAGGACTAGGCCGACGAAGGTCTTGTTGTTGCCGTAATAGGCCCGCGAGCTGACCACGGCGAGCAACATGCACGTGCCAACGATCAGGGCACACCACCGCGGCGTGCGGTTCAGAAGCAAGGCTGCCGCCGCTACGACGGCGACGGTCTGCAAGGTCGCCTTGAAAAGCGCCGGCTCGGTCAACTGATCCAGACCAGGGAAAAAGGGCAGGAAAGGATCGGGCAGAATGCGCACATGACTGGTTGCCAGCAACGCCAGCGCCAGGACCTTGCACATCAGCAGCAGGTTCGGCGGCATGGGAGTGCCGGTGAGGCGGAAGGGGTTCAACGGCCCTTTCAGGGCTGCTGGTAGCGCCATTGCTGCTCCTGCCGGCCGTTGATGCGATAGGTGAGGACCACTTCCACCCGATCATCCGAGTGGTACTGCTGCTCCGTCCGCTGCACAATGTCGATGATGTGCTGATAGCTGCGATTGTCGGTTCCGCGCGCCGAGCGCCGGTAGCGCTGACTGATCTCACCCGGTGTGAGATTGCGGCCGTTGACGGTTGCTTCCAGACGATAGTCGGTCTGCTGGTCGAAGGGGGCCCAGCAGAAATAGCGCTCGGGGACGAAGCGCGCATGGACGATGGCGCCGACCTGAAAAGCGAGCAGCGCCAATCCGAAGCCCCAGCGCACGAAACGGATTGCAGTCATGGTAAAGAAACCCGGGCAAATTCTTGTGGCATTCTGTGCCGACAATGTCCATAATACGGGAAGTCCGCTCCAAAGAGTCTCACGGCCTTTGGTGCAATGCCTCGCCAACAATTCCTCCACCACCCAGCCTCCTCGCGGAGGATTTCGTCGTAGGTGTTCTGCGAGGGTTGGGGGATGGGAAGGAAGAAGCGTCGTCGTGCCATGATTTTCTTACCCTTGGTGATAGGTTACTGAAAAATCGGCCGGTACTCGCCTTGCGCATTTTACGGGCCTCTGGGCGGCGTTTCCCCGGGTTTCTCGCCGACCAGCATCGGGTGCCCGGGCAGGTCCCCGTGGGGAACACCCTTGGCCGCGCAGATGGTGGCGGTGACGTCTTCCAGTCGGGCGGGGTGTTGGATGTCGTCCGCGAGGCGGGCCCGCGCGGGGACCAGTGTGACCCAGGTGCCGGGGCAGTGGTTTCCGGTACGGCCCGTGCCCGCACCGGCGCGCAACACCTCCCCGAATCGCGAGGAGTGCACACCGCGGATCAGCTGGGCCGGGTACTGGGCCCAGTGGACGAACAGGTCGGGCAGCTCGGACGCCCGTTCGCCGGCCCCGACGCGATCCTGGGAGCGCTCCACCCGGGCTACCGACGAGGCCCCGTCCGACTCACCGCCCATATCCACGAACGAGTGGAGCCCCGCCTCGACCTCCTCGGCCAGCGCGGCGGCGTCCGAAGCCCGAACGATGCCCAGCCGCTCGCGGCCCGCCAGGTTGAAGCGCACGAAGCCCTCGACCGCACAGGGCGGCGCGAATGCCCGCGTCCGCTTCCAGTCCCGGCCCATCGTCTCCAGCCGGCCGGCCAGGGTGTAGCCCCAGGTCTCGGGCAGGAGCGAGGCCGCCCACGCCCGCACGCCGACTGGGACGCAGGCGCGCAAGGTCCACAGGGGGCTCGCCGGTCGGCGGGAACCCTGGTCGCCCCGTCCGAGAATCCGGTCGAGCATCTGCGGCAACAGGTCGACGCGGGCCGCGTTGGGCCCCATTCCCTTGGGGGAGAGCACCATCACGTCGCTGCCGGGGGGCAGCCGGGCGAGGATCCGGCCTAAGGCCGCATCGACGCTCTCGTAGAGTTCCGGGATTGCTCCGTCCAGCTTCGCCGCGTCGTCCCCGGAGAGCCCGGGAACCTGACTGGGGTCCCAAAGGATGTGGCCGCCATGGTGTGCGGCGGCGAACGTCACCCACACGAAGTCGAACTCAATTTGACCGAGGAGGAGCTCCACGGCGGCGGCCAGCCGGCCCGGGGCCTCGATCAGCTCACGCCGGGCGTGCAAGAGCCTGCGCGGTTCGGGCTGACCGAACACCTCATCCACCCGCACCGCCGGGCCCAGCGCCCGCATCAGGGCCCGGCCGGAGGCCTTCGGCCTCGCCCACGCCGGCAGAAGGACGCGGGCGCGGAACTGCACGCCACTGGCGAGGAACCCCCTTTCAACCTCGTGGGGCGCGCACTCCGGGGGGTCGAGCACGAGTACACGCAGCCCGTGCGCCGCGAGCCGCCTGAACAACGAGTCGCGCTCATGGGCGCTGGCCGCCAGCGCCAACGCCGGGTACGCCCGCTGCCGCTCGGCGGACCACTGGAGGGGGAAATACACGCCGTGGTCGGCCAACCGGCGCCCGGTATATAACGTGGTGTACGCGGCGCCCGCGATCTCTTCGATCAGTTCGACGTTGTGTCCGCTACGGCGCACCTGGGCCAGGTTCGGCAGCCTGCCCTGCGCCAGCAGCCGGCCAAGGAGCGGCGCCCCAACGGCATCGAGGGAGATGACGGCAAGCATGGCTCGAAAGTCCTCGAACCGGCCGGTCCGCGGGCGAATCGCCACCTTAGCGGCAGGGGGAACAAGAGTTTCCTTTTCGCTTCGATGAAAAGGCTATAAAAAACCCGAAAAGCCGTCAAGAGCGTGCCCGGGAGCAGCTCGACGCCGCAAGAGCGCGGGGAGGGTATCGTGCAGGACAGCGCGGATTGGGGGCCCCAAGCGGAGTCCCTTGAAATGGAGCTTTGGGACGTCGTGATCGCCGGCACCGGAATGGGCGGGGCCACTCTCGGCCTGGTGCTGGCCGAGGCCGGCCGGCGTGTGCTCTTCGTCGAGAAGGGCCTCGACCTCTCCTCCCCCTCGACTGCCGCCCTGCGTGGGGGCCCTGCCGAGATACACGCAGGTTTCCAGGAGGCCAGGCGAGAAACGCTCGGCCGTGCGGGCCGCGCCAGCGCCCCGATCCTGGACGTGGCGGGTGGGCTGCAGTTCGTGCCGGAGGTCGGCTGCGGCACGGGCGGGTCCACGTCCCTCTTCGGGGCCGTGTTGGAGCGCTTCTTCCCAATCGACTTCACGCCGGGGGAATGGCACCACGACGCGCCGTGTTCGGCGCTGCCAGAGCAATGGCCCGTGTCGTACGACGAGATGCGCCCCTGGTACGCGCGGGCCGAGCGGCTCTACCGCGTCCGGGGAGGGCCCGACCCGCTGCGGGCGGGCGTGAACGACCCGCTGCCGGCGGCGACGCCGGCGGCCCGCGCCCTGGCTGAAGCGCTGTGCTCCCGCGGCGTTCACCCTTACCCGCTGCCGCTGGCGTGTGAGTCGGCCGGCGAGTGTCAGACCTGCCAGGGCTATCTGTGCCCCAGCGGCTGCAAGAACGACGCCGACCGGATCGCCCTGCGCCCCGCCCTTGCCCGGGGGGCACGCCTGCTGGCGCCGTGCGAGGTGGCCCACCTGGAAGCGGACCGGGCCCGGGTCCGGGCGCTTGTTTGCCGCGCCCAAGGCCGCTCGTTCCGCCTGAAGGCGAGGGTTTTCGTCCTGGCCTGCGGGGCCCTGAACACCCCGGCCCTACTGCTGGCCTCCTGCCAGCCGCACTGGGAGAATGGCCTCGCCAACGGCTCGGGCAAGGTCGGCCGGAACCTGATGCGCCACGCCATTGACCTGTGGGTGCTGCGGGGCGCGCCGCCTCTGCAAGCGCCCGGGGACGCCAAGGCGCTCGGCTTCAACGATCTCTACACCTGCGGGCGCTCCAAGTTCGGGTCGGTTCAGTCGTACGGCGCGCCGCCGGCGCTGGAGTACCTGCGGCGTCAGCCGACTGCTTCCCTCGTGTGGCGGCTCGGCCCGCTATCCCGGTGGGTGTGGCGCCGCTACTCCCGGGCGCCCCTGCTGGCGTCCATCCTCGAGGACCTCCCCTACCCGGAAAACCGCGTCGAGCCAGGAGCGGACGGCAGGCCGCGCCTCCAATACCGACCGGGGGTCAGCGAGGAGAGGCGCCGGCGTGCCTTCCGGAGGGAACTACGGGGCCTGCTCCGCGGACTCGGGGCGACCCTCGTTTCCGGCCGTGACGCGCCCAAGGCGCTCGGCCACGCCTGCGGCACCTGCCGCTTCGGCACCGACCCCGCCACGAGCGTGCTCGACCGCGACAACCGGGCGCATCAGCTGGACAACCTTTACGTCGTCGACGCGTCCTTCTTTCCCTCCAGCGCCGGGCTCAACCCCGCGCTCACGATCGCCGCCAATGCCCTGCGCGTCGGGGCATTACTGGCCGCCCGCCTGTAGGAGGTGACTCCGGTGCTCGAACTGCACGCCCTCACTCTGGCTGACGAGCGCTTCGCCCTGCCGCTTGCCGTCTTCGGCCGGTCCGTCCTGGACCACCTCCGGGAAGGGGCCCTTCTCCGCCTCACGGTCATCGACGGCGGACTTACGCCGGCGACGCGGCGGCGCTTGCTCGACTCCTGGGACAACCGGATCACCGTCGCGTGGCACGAACCGGGGCTCGGCGATCTGGCGAGCCTGTCAGGGCAGCGCATCCCACCGCTGACCCTGGCACGCCTGCGGGTGGCCTCCTTGCTTCCGGAAGACTGCCCCCGCGTGTTAGTGCTGGACGCCGACCAGCTCGAATTCACCGACCTCGCACGTCTCTACGAGGAGCCCTTCGGCGGCGCCGCCGTCCTCGCCCCCCGCGACGTCTTCATTCCCACTGTTTCGAGCCCGAACGGCCTGGCGTTTGCCGCCGAGCTGGGGCTCGCCCCGGACACGCCCTTTCTGTGTGGTGCGATGCTGGTCATCGACCTTCGGGCCTGGCGTGCGGAAGGGATCGAGGACCGGGCCATCCAGTTCATCCACCGTCATGCCCACCAATTGCGTACCTTCGACCAGGACGCCCTGAACGCGGTCTTGGCCGGCCGCTGGGGCGCGTCCTGGACCCGCGCTGGCAGGTCCAGCCGCGTGCCCTCGAACTCTCGCCCTCGGTCACCCCGCACCTCGACCGCCAGGGGCGGGCCCTGCTCCGGTGCGACCCTTGGGTCGTGCACTTCAGCGGACGACTGAAGCCGTGGCTGTATCGCGGCCGTTCCCCTTTTGACGATGCCTTCCGCGCGACACTGGCCCGGACCGCCTTCGCCGGCGACCGGCCTCCTTCGCCTTGGCGCGACTGGGCCTACCGGCTTTACGATGGGCCTCTCCGCCGCCTCGCCTACCCGTTGGAACTGCTCGCCGACGCGTGGCTCCGCAGGACCGCCTTCCATCGTTACCGTCGCTTGGGTCTGTCCCAAACGGACCACGGCGCGCCGGGCGGCAAAACGCCGGTGTCACGTGAGGAAAAGCCCGCCTCTTGACAGGGCACTCCTGGTGGCCCTCCCGCGCCCTCTGGGCGTGCCGCGTGGTTTGCTACGGGTGGAATAGGCATCTGAGGCGCTAATAGACGCCCGCGTCGTGGCGGAGGTCAATTGGTCCGCCGAGCCACGGCAGCCAGCGCAGCGCGGACAAACCGAGCAGGCAGAGGAGATAACGGAAGTCGCGACTGCGGAACATGCCGTCGCCATCTACCCTGGGCTCGCGGTTACGGCGGCCTCTTGGGGCCTCTTGGGGAGTTTCGTGGGCACCAGCGGGCTGCCGGCGGTCGTGAGGTGGAGGCCCGACTTCCCTTTCTCGTGGTACTCGGCGTCCTGGTTCACCTGCCACAGGTCGTAAATCCGCTTCTCCGCCAGGATGTTTTCCACGCACAGCATGGCGGTCATCATCGCGTGGTCCTGGTTGTTGTACTTGTGCATGCCGTTCCGCCCGACCAGTTGGAGCGTCGGGAAGCGTCGCTCCAACTCCTCACGCAACACGGCAACGTGTTGGGCGTAATCGTCGTCATAGACCGGGTACGCCCTGGGCTGCCGGACCACGCAGCCGTCGTGCACGTCGCCGGCGCGGGCCAACCCGATCGTTTCCAGCTCGCCCTTGGCCAGTTCCATCAACGCCTCGTCGGAGGAGGCCCACAACCCGTCGCCCTCGAAACAGAAGTATTCCAGGCCGTAGCAGCACAGCGACGGGTCCGGCACCATGTCCGGCGACCACGATTTGAAATTCTGCACCCGGCCCACCTTGACGCTCGAGTCGTGGATGTAAATCCAATGATCGTCGAAGAGGTGGCGGTCCTTCAGGATGAGCATGACGGTGATAAAGTCACGGTATTTTAACGAGTCCGCGGCCCGCAGGGCCTCGTCCGACAGCCGCGGCGCGAGCCCACGCGCCAGCTGGCGTAGCGGGGCGGACGAGATCATGTGCCGGGCCGTGGTGACGCGGCGGTCGCCCTGGGCGTCTTGGTGGGTCAGCGTCCAGAGTTCCTCCACGCCGTCGTAGGAGCACCCCACGACCCGCCGGCCCATCTCGATCACCCCGCCCAGCGCCCGGACCTTGTCGGCGCAGACTTCCCACATCATGCCCGGACCCAGGCGCGGGTAGCGGAAGGAATCGATCAACGTCTTGATGACGCGTTCCCGGCTGGCGGGCTGTTTCTTCGGAAGCAACGCGTTCAGAATCGCCGTGCGCAAGGAAAGCCCCTTGATACGCTGGGCGGCCCAATCGGCGGAGATCTCCTTGCAGTTCATGCCCCAGACTTTTTCCGTGTACGTCTTAAAGAAGATGTCGAAGAGCCGTTTGCCGAAGCGGTTGGTCACCCAGTCCTCGAAGCTCCTCGGGTTGCGGACCGGCCAGGCACGGGCCTTCAGGTACGAGAGCAGGCAGGCGGCCGACTCCCAAAGGCCGAGCTTCCGGAGCACTTCCCGGCCCCAGAGCGGGTACGAGAAGAATTGGCCGCGGTAGTATATGCGGGAGACCCGGCGGCGCTCCAGCATGTCGTGCGGCAGGATCTCGCTCCAGAACTCTTCGACCTCCCGGGCCTTGGAAAAGAAGCGGTGGCCGCCGATGTCGAACCGGAACCCCTTGTACTCCGCCGTCCGTGCCAGGCCGCCGACGTACGTCGGGTCAGCCTCCAGGACCGTGACCTCCACCCCTTGCTTGGCCAGGAGATAGGCGGCCGTGAGACCGGCGGGACCGGCGGGACCGGCGCCGATGATCGCTACCGATTTGTTACTCATCGCTGTCTCCGGCGTGGTTCTTGAGCTAGGGGAATTCCATGGCTAGGGAGACGTCAGACCACGTTGTCAGCCGTCCCGCTTGGCCCGTGGAAACGGATGGCCGTATGCCTGTCCTCAGACAACCTGCAGGCCCTTACCGGGGGACCGAGCCAGACTGCCGTTTTTTGGCGGCAGCTTCCGCCCGCCCCCGCGCTTGCCGAGGTACAACGCCAGCCCGACGGCAAACCCCAGCCCGCTATACCAATAATAAAACCAGTGCCAGGGAATGGCTCGCATCACGAAGACGATCCCATTTCTTTTCCGGAAGAACTGCCAAAGTTGGGCGTCCAGGGCTAGGAGTAGTAGGGCAACCGCCGACGCTGGCAGCAGCGCCTCGGGCTGCCACCATGATAGCACCAACAAAGCGGCGAGAACCTGGGCCAGTCCCACCTTGACCCGGTTGGCGCGATCGATGTTCAAGTCATTTTCGAGCCGGCCGGCGCGTAGGATCAACTCGGTCCAGGGCAGGGCCCGGTGGCAGAAGTCGGCCCGGAGTAGAGACAGGGCCCCCCAGCGCTTGTGGTGCTTGACCTGAAGGCCCTTGCGCAGCCGAATGCGATGGCCAGCTGCCTTCAAGCGGTAGCCCAGCTCGATGTCTTCGATACACGGCTGCCGGTACTTCTCGTCAAAGCCGCCGACATCAAGAAATGCCTCACGCCGGACGGCCCCACAGGCCCCCCAAAAAGTATATCCCTCTTCACGAGCGTTCTGATGAACATAATGGTGGAAGAGGTTTTTGTACCGGGACAGAAAGTTCCGGGACATGGGGTCGTCATCATAAGACCCAATGAGGGCACTGATCTCGGGGTGGGTGGAGAAGAACCGTCGGACCTCTTCCACAACCTGCCGGGGGACCGTCACGTCGGCGTCGATGAACAGAAAAATGTCACCGCGCGCCAAGGAAGCTCCCAGGTTCCGGGCCGACGCCGGGCCGGCCTGTTGGGTGGTCCTGACCACGCGCGTCGCGGTTTGCTCACCCAATACGGCCGGATCCTTTTCCGCGCCGTCGAGAACGATTATGACTTCATCGGGTCCGGGGCTCGCCGAGTGGATACTCTGGAGGCACCGGGCGAACGCCTCACCGGCGTTATGCACCGGGACGATGACGGAAACCGTCGGGTTGCCGGGCCGAAGCCCGTCGGTATGGTTTGGAGATCTCATTTGATTCGTAAGCAGTCCGTACTCGGCGGCAGACCGGCCATTTCTGGCCTGCCGGCGTGCGTGCCACAGTTCTTAAGGATTAATGAAAACCTAATGCACTGGAGCATTTGCTAGACCAATTCAGCTACGAAAAATCTAGAATTTTCGTTGGCTTTTTGCGATCTGAAAATGAACGCGAAAATTGTCACAAAGTCATGCCGAAATGGACATTATGTCTATAGGTCTCTGTCCCCGTGAACTCGCGATGTAAAGCAGTATTTTTTGCGTATGCGCAAAGTGATCCGTACAGTGTAAAGAAACGTGGAAACACTCTGTTAACAACCCGGGTGACGCTGCTCGCGCGACAACGATTGATGCGACCTCCGGCCGAGCGTCACCGGAGCTAAGATTCTCGGGCTCCGGTCCGACCGTCGGGAATCACCTTGTAGAGCACCTCCTCGTATGGTTTTGCCCGCCCTTTGGGGTAAATCTGCTCCAGGTCGAGGTCGCTCGGTCTGCTTGTTTCGGTAAGATCATTGCCGAAAGTGAACCCTTGAAACAACACGCATTTGTGTCCCTTGGCGGCCTTCTGGTAATCGAAAAATTCCGCAAAGTCGCTGTAACGTCCTCTGCCCCAATAAAACACGGCGTGCGGATGAAGAGTTTGCAATTGGTCTGCGAAGTGACTGCCCGCCACCCGATTGCCGATCCCCAGGGCATACAATGGCGATGACGAACCGAAGTAATAGATGATTTGACACTCTTGGTAGCCTTGGGCAACTTCGCACAACATTAATTGGGCGGTTTTTTCCCAATAAATCACCTTGCGCATTTGTCGGAAACGTTCGACCTGAACGGCCAATGAAGCGCAAAGACCGATGCACAAGAGGGCACGGAGAACAGGCCAGTAACGGGGCTGGGTACTTCGAACCAGCTGGTAAGCCAGGAATATATTGAGGCCCAAGAGTTGCTGGGCGGGAATCATATACCGATCCTCGGGCGAATGCCGTGCCACGATCACGAGCTGGCACAATTCCGCCAGGCAAACGGCCAGCAGACCAGCGTGATATTTTCGAACCGCGGCGGCATCCTGAACCGTCACACTGGTCCGAACCAGGCGGGCATACAGGAGTGCCGCCAAACTAAGCGTCAGAACGACGGCGAAAACCTTGTCATTGACCACAAGGTCTTTCGCATTCTTGACAAACGCATCGAGGTCAATCAGGCCGGGGCCGCCCGACCCGTAGAGGCCCGTGCGAGTAAGGTAGTGCACCATGAGGTCGGCAAACCGCCCATATACATTGAGGAGGAGTAGCGTTATGATCAAGAAGCCAGCGAGGGCGATTGCGGCATAAATGAGTTTGTGCTTTCTCGGCAGCAGAAAAACAGGAACGACCAATAAAGGGATTGCCGTCAGTTTGGTTGCCAGTGCCAGGGCAATGACAATCCCAAAGGCAACGGAGTACCGACCGTACCTTGGCGTCTCCCCACTTTCGAGGACAAGGAGGGCAACGGCCGCCAGCCAGAAGGCGAAGAGCGCGAGCAGGGCCTCCGGGCCCGCCCGCGGTAGGTAGTGTAAGCTGGTCAGGGAAAAAAAAGGTGTAAGTTGAAGTAATAAAGCCGTGCGAAGGCGCCCGGTCCTTCGGAGCGTCATCCCGCCGGCGATCAACAGGGAGACGAACCAGAGGAACGCCACCGCAACATTGGTAACGGACAAATATAGTTCTGGATTCTTAAGAACGTCTTGAACCAGGCCGTCCCCGCCTCGGGCGGCGTGCGTCGGCAAGATCAGCAGGGCTTCCAACGCGGTCAGCGGTATTCCCGGATGATCTCTGTACTGGGGGAACTGCCCGTCACAAAGCGTCAAAGCGTTGACAAGGTAATAATACGCGGGGTCGCTGTTGTTCCCGAGCCAATAGGGGCCTTGAGATTTCTTTACCAGGGAGGTCGCCAGGACGAGCACTGAAGGCAAGAGCAACAGGCACAGTGCTCTATAGCGAAGTCTCATAGGCTTCGGCGTTCCCTGTAGGCGGAGGCCTTGGTGGCCTGGCGCGCGTCGAGCTCTTGGGCAGGCCGCTCAAGTTCGGCGGCATATCGTTCCGGCACGCCGATGCGCCCGTCACATTCCGGAGCGCCAGGGCGGTTCCCCGTAACCATGACATGATCTTACGCCACCCCCGCGGGGCTGGCCAGGGGGCACATCGAGAGGGCTCGGGCGAGAAAAGAAAAGGGGACAGGCACGTTTATTTCGTCGTTTTTCGAGGACGACCGCGGGGCCGCACGGTAGACTGCAATTATTCCTTATTCCGCGACTTCCCTACCAAACATCGCCTGCAGCACCTCAGTCGGCGCCGGCTGATACGAATGCGGCTCCATCGTCCAGTCCGCCCGGCCTTGGCTCAGGCTGCGCACCTTTTCGGAATAGTCGAAAGTCTTTGCCAGTGGAACGAGTGCCTCGATCACGCGCAGTTTGCCGCGCGCGTGCATTTCTTTTATTTCGGCCCGCCGTGCATTCAAGTCCGCCGTGATCGGGCCGAGGTATTCCTCCGGTACTGTCACCTCCAGATGCATCACCGGTTCCAAGAGGACCACGTTGTCTTTGAGGGCCTTATTGACTGCATCGGCGCCCGCCGCTTCGAACGCAGCCTCATTCGATAATTCCTGGTCGACCTGACAGCCTGAGAGCGTCGCCTTCACATGGATCACCGGGTAGCCCAGGTCGCCGGTGAATAGACCGCCGCGGATCCCGTTTTCCGCCGCAGTGATGAAGCTGCCGGGCACGGCTTCGGCATCAACTTTGGCAACCACCTCATTGGGTTTGCCCGCCGCAAGGGGCTCTAGTTCCACTTTCACTTTGGCGAATAAACCCGATGTACCCGCGTGTTTAACACATTCGCCCTCGACCGTGACCTTGCGGCGCAGGGTTTCCCGGAAGCTCACGTACGGTCTTCCCACACGGATCTTCAGTCGAAAATCGCGCTCCATCCGTTTCTGCTTTATTTCCAGATGTAGCATCCCCATGCCGCTCATCAGCGTCTGGCCGGTTTCCTTGTCGATGCGCCAGTCAAACGTCGGGTCCTCGCGGCGCAGGATGTTCAGCGTGTCCGTCAGCTTTTGCTTGTCCGCGGAGGATTCCGGTTCGATCGATCGGCTCACGACGGTTTCGGCAAATCGAATCGGTTCGAGCAGAATCGGATGCTGGAAATCGCAAAGCGTATCCCCGGTTACCGATTCCCGCAAACCGATCAGGGCCACGATGTCCCCGGCATGGGCTTCGCTTAGTTCTTCGCGATGCGTTGGATCGGCGAAGATGTGGTAGACCTTGCTCACCAGCTCCTTGCGGTCTTTCCCCGGGTTATAGGGCCGGCTCTGTGGTTTGAGTGTGCCCGAGTAGATTCGGTAATAGAACAGTTCTCCGTGGGGATCGGCAACTACCTTGAACACCAGCCCGCACAATGGTTCCTTGGGATCCGGCTTGCGTTGTTCTTCTTTGTCCTTTTTCTTGGGATTGTTTCCGGTGACCGGCGGGCGGTACAGCGGCGAGGGTAAATACCAGCAAATCGCATCCATCACTTGTTGCACGCCGATGTGCTCCCGGCCGGAACCGCACAGTACCGGTTGAATGACCCGCCGCAGGGTTTGCTCGCGAATCACTTCCCGGATCGATTCCGGGGCAATCGGTTTACCTTCGAGGCAGGCGCTGGTTATTTTGTCGTGCTCGTCCTTTTGCGTGAGCAAGTCGAAGAGCCGATCGCGCCAGCGTTGGGCTTCTGGCTGCATTTCCGCGGGAATTGGTTGCACGGAGATGGTTTTGCCCATGTCGGCCTGTTTGAAAAATAGTGCCCGCATCTCAAGGAGGTCGATGATGCCTTGAAATGGCTGAGGACTGTCCTTCGGAGAGCCGCTGCCGATGGGAATCGTCAGGGCAACCGGCTGGCCTTCTAACCGATCGCGGATTTCGTCCAGGACGTTGGGAAAATTGGCGCCCACCACGTCCATCTTGTTTACGAACACCAGCCGCGGCACACCGTATTTGTTCGCCTGCCGCCAGACGGTTTCCGACTGTGCTTCCACTCCCTTCTGGGCGTCAAAGACCACCACGCAGCCGTCCAGGACGCGCAGCGACCTTTCCACCTCGGCGGTGAAATCAACGTGGCCCGGGGTATCAATTAGGTTGATAGTGCAATCGCGCCAGGTGAAGGGGATGCAGGCGCTATAAATCGTGATGCCGCGGTTTTGTTCCTCGGGATCGTAGTCGGATTCCGTGGTGCCGGCATCGACTTCGCCCAGCCGGTGTTTGGCCCCGGAATAAAACAGGATATGCTCGGTGGTGGTGGTTTTGCCGGCGTCGATATGGGCGATTATGCCGATATTGCGAATTTTCGCCAGATCGGATTTTCCCATTGCTTACCACGCGAAATGGGCGAAGGCCTTGTTCGATTCGGCCATCTTGATGGTATTTTCGCGTTTCGTCATTGCGTCCCCCTCCTTGCGGTAAGCCGCCATCAATTCCTCTGCCAGGCGAATGAACATCGGCCTGCCGGTCTTGGCCCGCGATGCCTGAATGATCCACCGTATGGCCAGGCTTTGCTGCCTCGTCCGGTTGACTTGCATGGGAACTTGGTAGGTGGCGCCGCCGACTCGCTTGGATCGCACTTCAACAGCGGGTTTGACGTGCTCCACGGCTTGGGTGAAGACCTCGATGGGCTCGATTTCCGGAATGCGTTTCTTGATTTGATCTAGCGCATGATAGAAAATGCGCTGGGCGGTCGCCTTTTTCCCTTGCCACATCAGGCAATTAATAAATTTGCTGGCAAGTTTGGAATCAAAGCGCGGATCCGGTTTCAAAGTATCGGCACTCGCTGTGCGTTTTCGCGCCATCGTTATTCTCTCTCCTAATTGACCAAGCATGATTGTCCCGCACCTTAGCCATCGCTGGCGCTTCGGGCTAAGGTACAGCCAATTCGCGCATGCTGCTATAGGCGGCATTCAATTGAGCGACGGCTCCCACTGGCGGAACGGATTCTGGAACTCCGACACGAGGCACAGAGTTCCCTTGGGTTCAAAAACCACGTGGTTGATGCCTCCGCAATGCGGGCACGGCACGTTGACTGCCGCTCGCGGACATTCTTCGGTCATCAACCCCTTTCCTTCGCACCGGAGCGTTACGCTCATCGAGTTTTCGCAATGAAAACAAATAAAATCCAAATCCGTCATTAGTCCCATCATACAGAACACGCCTCGTTGAAATCGGGAAACGAGAAAAGGAAAGTACGTTCCGGCGCCGGAGCTCCCTTTGCGGAAACTAGGTGCCTTCCTTTTTGGCTCCGTATTTTGAGCGTGCCTGTTTTCTGTCCGAAACTCCTTGTGAATCGAGAACCCCTCGAATGATATGGTACCGGACCCCGGGCAAGTCGCGTACGCGTCCGCCCCGTACCAAAACGATGGAATGTTCCTGCAAGTTATGCCCTTCTCCGGGAATGTAGGCGGTCACTTCCACCCCGTTCGACAACCGCACCCGCGCCACTTTCCGCAAAGCCGAATTCGGCTTTTTCGGGGTCATCGTCTTGACCTGCAGGCATACTCCCCGTTTTTGCGGGCAGGCATGCAAAGCCGGATGCTTCGGTTTTCGATACTGCTGGCGCCGCGGTTTACGGACCAGCTGATTAATCGTCGGCATTCGGGACTCTCCTGCGACCAACAATTCCCGGTCCCCGCTTTTGGAGCTCGCGTTACCGGAAAAATATTACCGTATGGTTCCGAGGTGCCCTGGTCAAGTGGTTATTCGCTTGCGTCCGCCGTTTCCACCGGCGCTTCGCCCGGCATTTCCTCTGCGGCTTCCTCGCCCTCAGGCAAATTGATCCGGACTTCGGCTTCCTGATGCATGTGAAAACCGGTTCCGGCCGGAACGAGATGGCCGAGAATCACGTTTTCCTTGAGGCCCACCAGGTAATCCACTTTGCCTGCCAGTGCGGCTTCCGTCAGCACTTTCGTGGTTTCCTGGAAACTGGCCGCGGATATGAAGCTATCCGACTGTACGGCCGCTTTTGTGATTCCCAACAATTGTGTACTGCAAGTCGCCGGAGTCGGTGGTACAAAACTGGGTGGTTTCCGGTCCGTAGCTTCCAGCCGGTTGCGCTCTTCCTCGTACGCTTCTTTGGTGATGATCTTGCCGATCTCAAACTTGCAATCGCCCGGATCCTTGATCTTTACACATTCTTTGAGCCGGTCGTTCACCTCCCGAAACGCGAATTTGTCGATAACCGAACCCGGAAGCAGGCCGGTATCACCCATGGTTTCCACTTTCACTTTCCGCAGCATTTGCGAGACGATAATTTCGATGTGTTTGTCGTCGATGTCGACCCGCTGGCTGCGGTACACGCTTTGCACTTCCCGAACCAGGTAGTTTTGCACGGCCTCGGCCCCGCTGATTCGAAGAATGTCATGCGGAACCAGCGGGCCATCCACAAGCGGGTCCCCTTCCCGGACGTAGTCGCCGGTGTGAACCCGAAGGTGTTTGCCATGCGGAACGAGGTGTTCGTGTTCTCCGCCAATCGGTTTGCCCTGGTCATCCACAGGGTGGATCAGGATAGATCGTTTTCCTCGGCGTTTGTCCCCGAGGCGAACGACGCCGGCAACTTCCGCCATGACGGCCGGCTCGCGCGGCCGGCGCGCTTCGAAGATTTCTGTGACACGGGGCAGACCCCCGGTGATGTCCTGCGTTCCGCTCACTTCGCGGGGCGTCTTGGCCAGCATCGTGCCGGCCGAAACTGTTTGTCCCTCGCGGACCTCCAGGTGGGCTTTTTCGGGAACGTAATAAAACGCCAGGCTTTGCTCGCGGTCGTCCTCGATGACAATTTGCGGGTGCAGATCGCCTTTGTGTTCCGCAATCACCCACCGTTCGGAACCGCCCAGGTCCCGTTCCTTGCGCAGCGTTTCCCCTTCCACGATCTCGTCGAACCGAATGCGGCCGCCCACCTCTGCCAGAATCGGGATCATGTGCGGATCCCACTTTACGAGCAAAATCCCGGGCTGCACCATTTGGCCGTCTTCGACCAGCAGTGTGGAACCGTTGGGAACCGAATAGGTTTCCAGCACGCGATCCTTGGGACCCATGATGTTCACTTCGCCGTTTCGAGCGAGGGCAATCCGTTCGTTCCGGTCATTCACGACCGCGGTCACGCGTTCGAGCTTGATGGTACCCGGTTTCTTGGCGCGGATTTCGCTTTCCTCAACGACCCGGCGCGCCGTGCCGCCGATGTGGAAGGTTCGCATCGTGAGTTGCGTGCCGGGTTCGCCGATGGATTGCGCAGCTATAATGCCCACCGCCATGCCTTCCTCCACCAGATTGCCAGTGGCCAAATCCATGCCGTAGCAAAGCCGGCAAACTCCCAGTGGCGCCTGGCACGTCATGGGGCTCCGGACAAGAATTTTGTCTACCCCCAACAATTCGATTTTCCGGGCGCTTTCCCAGGTGATCATCTCGTTTTCGTGGACAATTTCTTCACCGGTTATGGTGGCGATGTTATTCCGGCTAACTCGGCCCCGGATCCCTTCGCTCAACGACCGTTCGATTTCCTCCCCCTTGTACACCACTCCCTTGGTGATGCCTTGAGTGGTTCCGCAGTCGTGCATGGTGATGACGACGTTCTGAGCCACATCCGCAAGTTTGCGGGTAAGGTAACCCGAGTCTGCCGTCTTGAGTGCCGTGTCGGCCAGCCCCTTGCGCGCGCCATGTGTCGAACTGAAATACTCCAGCACCGACAGCCCTTCTCGGAAGTTAGCCTTGATCGGGGTTTCGATAATCTGACCGGACGGCTTGGCCATCAAGCCGCGCATGCCGGCCAATTGCCGGATCTGTTCGACACCGCCGCGCGCACCCGAGTGGGCCATCAAAAAGATCGGGTTGAGATACGGCTTGCCTTCGCGAATGTCGTTGGCTAGGTCGTGCATCATCTGTTTGGTTATCTCATCCCGCGCATGGGTCCACAGGTCGATCACCTTGTTGTAGCGCTCCCCCTCGGTGATGATGCCGCGTTGATATTGTTTTTGGATTTTTTCAACTTCTTTTTCGGTTTCCTTGATAACCAGTTCCTTGTTTGCCGGCGTCTTGAGATCGTCGGTGGCGAAGCTCAGGCCGCTCCGGGTCGATTCGCGGAAGCCCAGTTCCTTCATGCGGTCCAGCAAGTCGATGGTTTCGCGCCGGCCCAGTAATTGGTAACAATCGGCAATGATCCGGCTCAAATGCTTGCCGGAAAGCGGTAAGTCATAAAATGCTAGCTCCGGCTTCAAGATGTCGTTGAACAAGACCCGTCCCACGGTGGTGTTGACGAGCAGGTTGGAGCTGCGGGCGATTTCATCCACGCGCACTTTGTCCTTGTCCGCCTTGATTTCGCCGATAACCTTTTTGCCGCGCGCCAGGCGAACTTTGATCCGCGCATGGACTCCGACCTTCTTTTCGGCGTAAGCCAGAAACACTTCGGCCGGGCTGCTGAATACCATGCCTTCGCCCGGTTCCACGGTTTCTCCGTAATCGCCCCGTGTCGCCGTCAAATAATAGCAACCCATCACGATGTCCTGGCTCGGGGAAATAATGGGCTGGCCGTTGGCCGGGCTGAAAATATTGTTGGTCGACATCAGCAAAACAGTCGCCTCGACCTGCGCTTCGATGGAAAGCGGCAGATGGACGGCCATCTGGTCACCGTCGAAGTCGGCGTTGAAACCCTTGCAAACGAGCGGGTGGATGCGAATGGCATTACCTTCAATGAGCACGGGTTCGAAGGCTTGAATGCCCATGCGGTGCAAGGTCGGCGCCCGGTTCAGCAACACGGGATGGTTTTTGATGACCTCTTCGAGAATGTCCCACACCTCGTCCGCCTTGCGCTCCAGCATTTTCTTCGCGGATTTGATGGTGTCGGCATGCCCCAGTTCCTTGAGCCGGCGAATGATGAAGGGTTGAAACAGCTCCAGAGCGATCTTCTTCGGAAGGCCGCACTGGTGTAGTTTCAGTTCCGGCCCGACCACGATAACGGAGCGGGCCGAATAATCCACCCGCTTGCCCAGCAGGTTTTCCCGGAAGCGCCCCTGCTTGCCCTTGATCATGTCCGTTAGCGATTTCAACGGTCGATTGCTCGAACCGAGTACCGGCCGCTTGCAGCGGTTGTTATCGAACAAGGCGTCCACGGATTGTTGCAGCATGCGCTTTTCATTGCGGATGATGACTTCAGGGGCGTTTAGGTCGACCAGTTTTTTCAGCCGGTTATTGCGGTTTATGATCCGGCGGTACAAGTCGTTTAGGTCGCTGGTGGCAAAGTTTCCCGAGTCGAGCAGGACCAGGGGACGCAGGTCAGGCGGGATGACCGGAATGCATTCGAGAACCAACCATTCCGGTTTGTTTTGCGGGCCGCCCAGACCGCTGTCACGCAGCGCTTCCACCACCTTGAGCCGTTTGGTCAAATCCCGCTGTTTTTGTCGGGAAGGTTTCTCTTTTTTGCCGAGCGCCATCAACTCGTCGCGCAGGTCCTTGGATAAATCCACCAGGTTAAGGCGTTCCAGGAGCTTTCTGACTGCCTCCGCTCCCATGTCCGCCTCGAAGGTCGTGCCGTACGTTTCTCGAGCCTTCCGGAATTCTTCTTCGGTCAGCAGTTGCTGTGCTTTGAGCGGTGAGTCGCCCGGTTCAACGACGACATAGTCCTGGAAATAGATTATCTTCTCCAGGCTTGTGGTTTTCATGTCGAGCAACGTGCCCAATCGGCTCGGCATCGCCTTGAAGAACCAAATGTGTACGACCGGGGCGGCCAGTTCGATGTGCCCCATTCTCTTTCGGCGGACGCGGCTGTGGGTGACCTTGACGCCGCAGCGGTCGCAAATCATGCCTTTGTACTTCATTCCGCGATACTTGCCGCAAGCGCATTCCCAGTCTTTCTCCGGTCCAAATATGCGTTCGCAAAACAACCCGTCTTTTTCCGGTCGATACGTTCGATAGTTGATGGTTTCCGGCTTTTT
>Ga0306924_10001801_pt1 | contig 19853 bp, 15 predicted proteins | sample sta12Can44000111_FD_203756 | JGI IMG/M metagenome (GOLD analysis project Ga0306924, IMG submission 203756) | Lab enrichment of tropical soil microbial communities from Luquillo Experimental Forest, Puerto Rico - statanox.12C.anox.44.000.111 (v2)... | ecosystem: Environmental > Terrestrial >...
GTCGGATTTCGCCGGCCTGTCAATTCAGCCGCGTCCGATGCGCCTCATGCAATCGCGCATGGCACGCTCAAAAATCCGCGGAAGCGGGCGCGGCCGCCGCGCACCGGCGAGCCCTTCAACGCGTAGGCCGGGAATTTTTTCAAGAATCGCGAGATCGCGATCGCGCCTTCAAGCCGAGCCAATGCCATGCCGGCGCATTGATGGGCGCCGGTGCCAAACGCCAAATGCCGGTTGGGGTTACGGCCGATATCGAGATTTTCCGGCTCCGCGAATTGCCGGGGGTCGCGGTTGGCAGCGCCGATACAGAGCGTGACGGAAGTTCCCGCTTCCAGTGTCATGCCGCCGAGTTCGACCCGCTCCGTGGTCATGCGGTTGCCGAACTGGTTTGAACTTTCAAATCGCAGGATTTCCTCGACCGCGGTTTTGATCAGGGCAGGATTTTCAATCAGCCGTCGCTTCTGGTCGGGATTTTCCGACAGCGCCACCAAGCCGTTGCCGATCAAATTGGTGGTCGTCTCGTGTCCGGCGTTGAGCAGGAAGATGCAATTGTGCAAGAGCTCCTTCTCGCTCAACCGCTCGCCATTTTCCTCGCCCTGGATCAGGCGGGTGAGCACGTCACGTTCGGGATTGCCCGGCCTTTCGCGGCGCCGCGCAATTAAAGTCTCCAGGTATTTCAGGAAATCTCTCACCGCGGTGTTGCCGCGTGCAAAGGCCTCCGCCCCGATCACGGGTTCGAGCGCGCCGAGAATCGCAAGGGACCACCCGCGCAGCGGTTCGCGTTCCTCGCGCGGCACGCCGAGCAGATTGCCGATCACCTCGATCGGAATCGCGGCCGCATAGTCTTCGATCAGATCGACGTCGCCCTTGCTGGCGAGCTTCATCAGCAGGCGATCGACAAGTGCGATCAGGTCGCCTTCCATTTCCGCGATCGCGCGCGGCGACAGCGCGCCCATGATCAGGCGCCGCACCCTCGTATGCGCGGGCGGGTCGTTGAAGACGAGGCTCGTGGTGTGGTGCTCGTAAAGGAGAGAGTTGCCGTATTTCGGAAAAAACTCCTTCTTCTTGTCCGAGCTGAACAGCTTTGTGTTCTTGTAGACGCTCACCAGATCGTCGTAGCGCGTCAGAAAGTATGAGCCGCCCGCCATGCGCTTGACGGGCTCGTGCTCGCGCAGCGCGCGATAGGTCGGATAGGGATCGGCATAGAATTCGCCCGAGAGCTTCTCGATATCGAACTGGGTTGCCATCTCTCGCGCGTTCATGACGCCGTACTCTCGATTGGGAAAACTCAAGGAGATTGTTCGCGATCGGACGAGGCTACCGATTTGCATTCTGATCACAATCGGCGATCAGGTATCCCAGGCAAAATGATTTCCCTTTTTATACGGAACTTATGGTCATCCGGTTGACTCTTATGCAACCTGAAATAGTGTATCAAAGCGGGTAAGGGACGCTGCGTTAAGCGCTGCGGGCTTAGTCATTTCAACCAGTCGCTTGTTCGGCCATCCCCGCCGGGAGGAAGGACGTGTCTTTACATATTTTGAGAAATTTCACGCCGTTTGGCCTCGTCGTCTTGATTGGCTGTAGCGGGGTCGGTCAACTTTCAATCCAGGAAGAACGAAATCAGTATAACGACGTAATTCATGACACTGGCGTTGAACAGCTTTTAACCAATATCGTACGGGCTCATAAATATGAAAGCCCTTCGTTCTTCGACGTCAGTGAAGTCGATCAAACAAAAACATTGCAGGCAAACTTGCAGGGAGGGTCTTCCAATATTGGCGCCGTGCTTCCGTTGGGTGCTCTATCTTCGACGCTCACGGCGACGGATAGCCCGATCATCAAGTATATGCCTCCGACGAGCGCTGCGTATATTCAGCAAATAATACAGCCGATTGATCTTGCCAGCTTTGCATATTTCAAGAATTCAAACGCGCCAATCGAGCCGTTTCTCAGATTCGCGTTCGATCGTTTGACGCCAGCTTATACCGATTTCTTCAGAGCATCGGCTCTTATCTCAGCCCTGGACTCGTTCGGTGCCATCCGAGTGGAGGCACCGTCGTCCGACGTGATCGAGATTACATTAACGCCTAACGGACTATTGCGTGGCGCTTCACCATGCCTGGGCGGGCCTGCAAATATGGTTGTTGCGAACCTTTGGCGGCAACTCGCTCAAATTTTTAACCAATCTGTGTTGACGCGCACTATTGTGTTACGAAGTCCAAGTCCTAGCCCTCGCCCTGGTCAATCGAGTCCTCGTCCCGGCTCAGGTCAAAGTTCTGGCCCTGGTCCAGGTCAACCAAGTCCTCGCGCTCGACCGGGCCAAGTCGCGCTGACCCGCTCTGCACTAGGAGCTCTCCGCATGGCCGAGGAAGATGAAGGACCTGACGTATTATTTGTTGATCGGTTGCAAGCCGACAAAATTCGCGCTGAAAATCTAGGGACTGACTGCATTCGTGAGCAAGAGTTCGACTTCTACTACTTGCCCGACGAAAAGGGCCCGCCGCGCGCAAAATGGAAAAAACATTTCGAGCTTCTGACTTCCCCTTCGTCGCTGGAGGAGCGGCGGCAGGAACTAAGAGATTTGGGCCATAGGCGGGCTCTCATAATCGTGGAAATGAGCGCAACACGCCCGAGCGATGCCTACGTCTCAATAGCGCGAGGTGGTCTTTGGTATTCTATTTTCAGCAACGACAGGGTATCGAAAAGAAATTTTTCGTTGCTCGGTAACCTATTGCTTATTCAAGCCCGACCTCCTTCGTCAGCACCAACGCAGACCGTGATCGGCGTGCCTACTACTCGGTGATTTCCTGTTTCTCCCAAGTCTCTTCGGGACAGGATCGAGGCACATCAGGGCCACACATCACAACAAAGACTGTGGCGCGCTAAGTGAGGGCTTGGTGTGCTGCAACCTGCTCCTCGCATCCTTCCTTGGCTTCTTCGGCCAATGTTGGGAGCTATGCCGTTTTTGCTCTTCCGCAAAGCTCGGTCCTCTTTACAATCACCTCACAATGATAGCCCTGCCGATCGAACGGATACAAAAGAATGCACACCCGTAACGCTTCCGCCGCCGAGGCGGCCGATGCCAGTCCCACCTGGCCGGAGGATATTTTTTCGGTTTTGCAGCGTTTCGATGTCCGTCAGGTTCCCTACGTGCCGGATGCCGGACACTCGCAGCTGATCGAACGGGTGCTGGGCACGCCTTCCATGCGCGCAGTGCCGCTGACGACGGAAGAGGAGGGTATTGCGCTGTTGGCCGGCGCCTGGGCCGGTGGCCAGCGTGGCGTGCTTCTGATGCAGTCGAGCGGCGTCGGCAATTGCGTGAACATGTTTTCGCTGACGCAAATCTTCCGCTTTCCATTCTTGACGCTGGTGACCATGCGCGGCGAGTGGGGCGAATTCAATCCCTGGCAGGTGCCGATGGGCTCGGCCACCGCCGGCGTTTTGGAATTGTCCGGTATCAAGGTGCTGCGGGCTTCGCACGAAAACGAGGTGCGCGAGGTGGTCGAGGCGGGCGCCGGACAGGCCTACAATGCCTGCACGCCGACCGCTGTCCTGTTATCGCAGCGCCTGATCGGCGCCAAGGTTTTCACCAAATGAGCAAGGCCAATCTTCTTGAACGCCGCAGCGTGGTCTCGGCGCTGCTGTCGGGGCGCAAGGACGCCGTTGTGGTAGGTGGCTTGGGTGCTTCGACCTACGATATCGCCGCCGCCGGCGATCATGAGCGCAATTTCTATCTGTGGGGTGGCATGGGCGGCGCGGTGATGATCGCGCTCGGCATCGCGTTGGCGCAGCCGAAGCTGCCGGTGGTCGTGATCACGGGCGACGGCGAGATGTTGATGGGGATGGGGAGCCTAGCTACCGTCGGCCTGCAAAAGCCCGGTAACCTCACCATCATCGTGCTCGACAACGAGGTCTATGGCGAGACCGGCGGGCAGGCGAGCCATACGGCTGCCAATACTGATCTCGTCGGTGTCGCGAGGGCATGCGGCATATCGGATGCCCAAAGCCTCACGACGATGGCCGAGATCGAGGTCTTTGCGCCCTCGATGCAAGACGTCGCGGCGGGCCCGCGCTTCGTTAGCATCAAGATCGACAGCGCCAATCTGGAGCGCGTGCTCGCCAGTCGTGACGGCAGCTATATCGTGACGCGGATCCGCGGTGCGCTGGGGTTTGCGCCGATCTGAGGAAGTGGATGGGGAGTTCATCGACGGCGAGGCAAGTCGAGAACCATCAACTGCAATGGCCCGATCGCAAAAGCCGCGCCTGGCCGCGCTCGTAGCGACCGGTCGCGCCGACGCCGCAGGAGCACTTGCTGCCGACCCACATTGCGAGGATGATGCCGGGCAGAGTTGGTGGCGTCCGTCATTTCGATGGAGATCCGCTATGCGCGCACCCGTCTACTACGCCGATTATCTGCGGCTGGACCGGCTCCTGTCTTCGCAGGAGCCCGAAAGTGCCAAAATCGGTATCAACGCCCATGACGAGATGTTTTTCATTATCGTCCACCAGACCTACGAGCTGTGGTTCAAGCAGATCCTGCATGAGCTCGATCGGGTCGAGACGGACTTCGGCACCATCCCCGTCACCGATGATGCCATGGCCCGCATCGTACACGGGCTCGAGCGAATCCATGAAATCCTCAAGCTTGTCGTGGCCCAGCTTGACGTGCTGGAAACCATGACGCCATTCGACTTCCTGGATTTTCGCGACCTGCTGATGCCGGCTTCAGGCTTTCAATCGCTGCAGTTCCGCCTGATCGAGACGCGGCTCGGCTTGCTGTCTGAAACACGCATTCCAATTGATGACAAGGCGATCGACGAGCATTTTTCCCAATCCGATTCTGCCGCTCTTCGAGCCGCCGGCGCTCGGCCATCGCTATTTGACTTGCTCAATCGCTGGCTTGCGCGAACGCCATTTCTCGATTGGGGAGGGGAGACATTCCGCGAAGCCTATCGCACTGCGGTGAAAAACCATCTCGCGCGCGATGCCGAGCTGGTGCGCAGTAATCCTGCGATCACGGCGGATCGACGCGATCGCGAACTGAAGAATATCGAGCGCGCGATCGCTTCGTTCTCGGAAATTTTCTCGGAAACAGACGAGGGGGGCAGTTGGCGACTGTTGCCGCAATCGGTTCAGGCAGCTCTTTTCATCACGCTCTATCGTGACAAGCCTGCCGTGCAGCCGGCGTTCCGTCTTTTGACGGCGCTCATGGATATCGACGAAACCATAACTCTGTGGCGGTATCGCCATGCACTCATGGTCGAGCGCATGATCGGGCTGAAGATCGGCACCGGCGGCTCCTCGGGTGGTGCCTATCTTTGGATGACGGCCGAGCGACATCGCATTTTCTCCGACCTCTTCCGACTGTCTACGTTCCTCATTCCACGTTCGGCTGTGCCTGAGCTTCCGGCTCCAATCCAGCAGCAGATGAGCTTCGTGTACGCCTCATGACCATGCTCGATCTCACCACTCATTTCGCGAAGTTTCGCGCTGCGGCGCCCGAGCGGATCAACCTCGCGGCGCACAGCCATCACGACTGGCCCGACGTAACGTTCGCAGCGCAAGAGCAGTGCTGGCACGATGCGGCCCGGCTCGCCGGCGAAAAATGGGACTTGGTATTCGGTGAACTGATCCCACGCGTCCAGGTCGGGATCGCCAAGCACCTCCAGCTACCCGACCCCTCGACGATCGCGGTTGCTCCCAACACGCACGAATTCCTGTGCCGGCTTTTGTCCTGCTTTCCGCCGGATCGGCCCGTTCGGATTCTGACGAGCGACGCCGAGTTCCATACCGCGCGGCGTCAGCTCGAGCGCCTGGAGGAGGATGGGTTGGTTGCAGTCAGGCGCATAACCGCCGAGCCATTCGAGACCTTCGCTGAACGCTTTCATGCGGCATGCGGGAGGAGCGAACACGATCTTATCTTTGTAAGCCAGGTGTTCTTCACTTCGTCGGCAACGTCGGGAAGTCTCAAGGCCCTGGTCGATGCGGTACCTTCGCGCGATCCTTTTATCGTCATCGACGGCTATCACGGCTTCATGGCCCGCCCGACCGATTTGTCGGAGATCGCGGGCCGAGCCTTTTATCTCGCAGGCGGTTACAAGTATGCGATGGCCGGCGAAGGATGCTGCTTCCTGCATTGTCCGCCTGATTACGGGCCAAGACCCCGCGACACGGGCTGGTTCGCCGATTTCGGCTCCCTTGCCGCACCTCCGGGGAAATCGGTCGGGTATCCCCGAGATGGCGGCCGATTCCTGGGCGCGACTTTCGATCCCTCGGGTCTCTACCGGCTTGCCGCCGTATTCGATTGGCTTGACCACGAGAACATCACGATTGAGCAAATCCACTCTCACGCGCAGGCATTAATGACGTTATTCATCGAGGGGCTTGAACTCCAGCACGTTGAGGGATTGCGGTTTGCGGATTTGATTACGCCATGGGGCGCCAAGGCCCAACACGGCAATTTTCTTACCTTTCAGACGCACCGTGCGCGCGAGATCGAGGCAAAGCTTGCCGAAGCACACGTACACTGCGATCACCGCGCCGACCGCCTTCGCTTCGGATTCGGGATTTGCACGAATGCAGCAGACCTCGATCGGGCACTGGCGAGAATAAGGCGTGTGATCGGCAGCCACTGATGACTACCGGGGGCTGGGGTCATCCATATCGTTTTGGGAAGCGTGTTCGCGTTCTTTCTGTTTCGCGCACGGCGGCTTCCAGCCTGAAGCCTCGGCCCCATTGCTGCCGTAAATTTGATCTGGTTGCGCCGCAGCAAATTCCTTGACTTTTGCCGAAGGTGAGTGCTTACTCACAAGATGAGCACCCTCCGCATGACCAGCGACCTGAGGCGGCAACTCATCCTGAGCGCGGCCAAGCGTTGCTTTTCGCGCCACGGCTTTGCCGGCACCACGACCAAAAGCGTGGCAGCCGCGGCTTCGATTTCGGAAGGGCTGCTGTTCAAGCATTTCCCGAGCAAATCGGCGCTCTATGCCGAAATCCTTGCCGAAGAATGCGAAGCCGATCCGGCGCTGCACCGTCTGCTCGAGCTCGAGCCATCGACCGGGACGCTCGTCGTCCTGATCCGCGAAATGGTCCGCCATTTCCAGGCGGTGGCGGAAGCGCCCGACCAGCAGGAGGCCCAGCGTCTTCGGTTGATGCTGACAAGCCATCTCGACGATGGCGAATTCGCCCGCCTGATCTATCAGAAGATCGGGGGCCTGATCGGAAATGCGTTTACACGATCGCTGCAGCGCGCGGTCGAGGCGGGGGATGCGGCGGCAATCGCGGGCCAACCGATGAACCTGTTCTGGTTTGCCCATCACACAGTGTTGATGTCGACCCTGACACGGATGCCGACCACGCCGTGTCTTTCCTATGGCGAGGGCAGCGATCTCGAACGGCAGCTTTGTCAATTTATCCTGCGCGGAATTGGTCTCAACGAGACCGCGATTGCCGTCCATCTGGACCGCGAAATGTCGCTAAGTGCAGGGCAGCCGGCCATCTCAGAAAGTGCATGACATGAACATTGTGACCGAAAGCCATATCTCGGGCCGGCCCGTCGGCGAGAAGCCCCGCGCCCGCCCGGTGCGGATGGTGCGCTGGTTCATTATTATTGGATCGCTGCTTGCGCTGCTGGTAGGTGCGCTGGTTGGCTTCAATGCCTTCCGCAGCAAGATGATCGCGCAGTTCTTCGCCAACAACAAACCGCCGCCGTCGACCGTGACCGTCGCGCAAGCCAAATCCGAGGTGGTCCCAAACCTCATGACGGCGGTCGGCGATCTTGCCGCCGTGCATCAGGTGAACGTCGTCCCCGACGTCCCGGGGCGAGTCACCGAAATCATGTTCACCGCTGGCGCTTCGGTAAAAGCCGGAAGCCCGCTGGTACAGTTGTTCGATGGCCCCGAGCAGGGCGATCTCGCTAACTACAAGGCGCAGGCGACCGGGGCGGCGCTGGCGCTCGACCGCGCCAAGCAACTCGCGGCGCGCCAGTTCGGGCCGCAGTCTACCGTCGATGCCGCGCAGGCTACCTATGATCAGGCCAATGCAGGCATCGCCAAGACCGAGGCAATCATCTCGCAGAAGCTGGTGCGCGCGCCGTTCGATGGCGAACTCGGCGTCCGCCATGTCGAGGTCGGTCAGTACCTCACTGCCGGCACCCAGATCGTGACACTGACCGATCTTTCGGTGCTGTACGCGAACTTCACCGTACCGGAGAAGGGCAGCGCGGCGCTTCAGGTCGGGCAAACCGTGCGGGTTGCAGTCGATGCCTATCCGGGCCGCACCTTCGAGGGCAAGATCAACGCGATCGAGCCGCAGATCGCAGCCGATACGCGCAACATCCGCGTCCAGGCAACGCTCGCTAACCCCGACAAGATCCTCAAGCCGGGCATGTTCGCCACCATCACGGTGGTGCTGCCCGACAAGCCGCCGGTCGTCACCGTGCCTGAAACCGCTGTCGACTACACGCTTTATGGCGACTCGGTTTTCCTCATCACCGAGAAGAATGAAAATGACGGCAAGACCAGCCTGACGGCGGTGCGCACCTTCGTGCGGACCGGCAACCGCGTCCAGGGGCGCGCCGAAATCCTCAGCGGCTTGAAGGACGGCGATCGAGTGGTCGCAGTCGGCCAGCTCAAGCTGCAATCGGGAGCGGCGGTCACGATTTCGACCGACCCGGCGCCGCCGATTCCGGCGAACCCGCCGCGCTATTGACGCATGAGTCGGAAAGCCGGGAGCGGCCTTTCCGAAGAGCAAGCCACGAACTAGGAAGTTCGATCGTGATCCGGCCTCGATCGGGTCATGAGATAATCGAAAGTTATCGAAGATGGTCTGGACCGATATTTTCATCAAGCGGCCGGTGTTGTCGGTGGTCGTCAGCCTGCTGATCCTCTTGATCGGCCTTCGCGCGGCGATGGTGCTGCCGATCCGGCAATATCCGAAACTGTCGAACACGGTCGTGAACGTCACCACCGTCTATCCCGGCGCGTCAGCCGACCTCATTCAAGGCTTCATCACCACCCCGATCGAGCAGGCCGTGGCCTCGGCCGAAGGCGTCGACTACATGACTTCGTCTTCGGTGTTAGGGGTCAGCACCATCCAGGTCTATATCAAGCTGAATTTCGATCCGAACCAGGCCCTGACCGAAGTTCTGGCCAAGGTGAACTCGGTCAAATACCTCATACCCAAGGAATCGAACGACCCGGTCGTCACCAAGACCACCGGCCAGACCACCGCCGTGATGTATCTCGGCTTCTCGAGCGAGGTGCTGTCGGGGTCGGCGATCTCGGACTATCTGACGCGCGTGGTGCAGCCGGTGCTCTCGACGGTCGATGGCGTTGCCTCGGCCGACATTCTGGGCGGCCAGACCTTTGCGATGCGGGTGTGGCTCGATCCCGTGCGCATGGCCGGGCGCAACGTCTCGCCGGCGGACATCAACGCAGCGATCGCGGCCAATAATTTCCAGGCGGCGGCGGGCCAGTCCAAGGGCTTCTTCATCGTCTCGAACGTGTCGGCCAACACCGATCTTCAGAATCTCGATCAGTTCAAGCGGATGATCGTCAAGTCCAAGGACGGCGGCTTTGTCCGGATCGAGGATATCGCAACCGTCGAGCTCGCAGCGCAGAGCTCGGATGCCAGCGTCGCCTTCAACGGCGAGCACGCGATCTTCATTGGCGTGCAGGCAACCCCGCAAGGCAACCCGCTGACGCTCGTGAAGGGGGTTCGCGCGTTGTTTCCGGAGATCGAGCGCAACCTGCCGCCTTCGATGAAGATGAAGGTGGCCTACGATTCGACCAAATTCATTCAATCCTCGATCGACGAGGTCGAGAAGACATTGGCCGAAGCGGTCCTGATCGTGGTCGCGGTGATCTTCCTTTTTCTGGCCTCGTTCCGTTCCGTGATCATCCCGGTGGTGACCATTCCGCTGTCGCTGATCGGCGTCTGCAGCTTGATGCTGATTGCCGGATTTTCCTTCAACCTGTTGACATTGCTGGCAATGGTGCTTGCGATCGGCCTCGTCGTCGACGACGCCATCGTGGTGGTCGAAAACATCCACCGGCATCTGGAAGAGGGAAAACCGCCAGTGCAGGCGGCGATGATAGGCGCGCGTGAAATCGTCAGCCCCGTCATCTCCATGACCGTCACGCTGGCCGCGGTGTATGCGCCGATCGGCTTCCTCGGCGGCCTGACCGGTTCGCTGTTCCGCGAATTCGCCTTTACCCTTGCAGGCTCGGTGATCGTGTCCGGCGTGATCGCGCTGACGCTTTCGCCGATGATGTGCTCGGTGTTCCTCAAGAGTGCCGAAGAGGGACGCTTTGCCAGGCTCGTCAACCGCGTGTTCGGCGCGACGACGCGCGCGTACGGTCGGCTGCTCGACCGCTCGCTCGACTATCGCCCGATCACCGGACTGTTTGCGATCACGATTCTGGGCCTGGTCGGCTTCCTCTACATGCACACCGCCAAGGAGCTAGCGCCGGAAGAAGACCAAGGCATCGTGTTCGCAGTGACGAAAGCGCCGAAATACGCCAACATCGACTATCTGGATTTCTATGGCGAGAAACTCGACAAGGTGTTTGCGAGTTTCCCGGAAACCGACCTGCGCTTTGTACTCAATGGCATCAACGGACCGCAAAACGGGATTTCCGGCATGCTGCTGACGCCATGGGACGAGCGCAAACGCTCCTCGATCAAGCTCAAGCCGCTGGTCCAGGCGCAATTGAGCAAGATCGAAGGCGTCAACGCCTTTGCCTTCAACCTGCCGCCTTTGCCCGGCGGTCCCGGCGGCTTGCCGGTGCAGATGGTGATCAACTCCACCAGCGGCTTCCAGCAGGTCTATGAGCAAATGGCCAAGCTGAAGGATGCGGCACGCAAGAGTGGGTTGTTCATCGTCTCCGACAGCGATCTCGACTTCAACCAGCCGGTGGTGCGGATCAAGGTCGACCGTGCCAAGGCGAGCGACCTTGGCCTGACCATGCTCAACGTCGGCAATGCGCTTGCTACCATGCTCGGCGGAAACTACGTAAACCGCTTCAATCTCGAAGGACGCTCGTATCAGGTGATTCCGCAGGTGCCGCGCGAAAGCCGCCTCTCGCCCGAGGCGCTAGGTCTTTATTATGTGTCGACCCCGACCGGCCAGCAAATCCCGCTCTCGACCGTGGTCTCGATCGAGACCGGGACCGACCCGAATGCGCTCACCCACTACAATCAGTTGAACTCCGCGACCTTCCAGGCGGTGCCAATGCCCGGCGTGACGGTCGGTCAGGCCGTGGACTTCCTCGAGGGTGAGGCGGCAAAGCTCCCCGCCGGTTTCAGCCACGACTATCTTGCGGATTCCCGGCAATATGTGCAGGAGGGCAACCAGCTTGCGATCACCTTCGGCTTTGCGCTGATCATCATCTTCCTGGTGCTTGCGGCGCAGTTCGAAAGCCTGCGCGATCCGCTTGTCATCATGATCAGCGTGCCGATGGCAATCGTCGGCGCATTGATCCCGCTGTTCTTCGGCGCAGCAACCATGAACATCTACACCCAGGTCGGCCTGTTGACGCTGGTCGGTCTCATCAGCAAGCACGGAATTCTGATGGTGGAGTTCGCCAACGAACTGCAGCTCAACGAGGGGCTCGATCGCCGTTCGGCAATCGAAATGGCCGCCCGCGTCCGGCTTCGCCCGATCCTGATGACGACGGCGGCAATGGTCACGGGCCTGCTGCCGCTGCTCACCGCCAGCGGTGCAGGCGCGGCTAGCCGGTTCTCGATCGGTCTGGTGGTGGTCGCCGGCATGACCATCGGCACCCTGTTCACACTGTTCGTGCTGCCCGCAGTCTATGTCGCGATCGCCACCGATCACCGCGCAGGCGCCGAGTCCCAGCGCGCCAAGGAGATCGCGGAGTTCGATCTGGCGCCAAAGGCGCTCTAGTCCTCGCTTCCGAACAGGGCGCCGGATCGGCGGGCGCGGCCGCCGTTCCGGCTGGCCTTGGGCCGGCCGCCGGCCGGTCGGAACCTGTTAAGGCCCTTGAAATCGCTCGCGCTGCAGCAAGAGACAAGGCCCGGCCTTCTTGCTAAATAGGCCGGGATGAGCATTTCGGTTCACCCCGACACAAATGGCCGAGCGCTGCCGGGCCCGTCCGCGGCCGGCGCGATACCGTCGGCCAAGCCTTCCGAAAAGGCTGCTTCCGGGACGAGGATCCGTAGCCGGCTTTTCACCAAATACGTGGCGCTGTTTGTGGCGGTGGTTGCAGTCGCGCTCTTATCGAACGGAATCTTCGAGGTTTTCTTTTATTACCGCGAGCACAAGGCGTCTCTGATCCGCATCCAGCATGAGCAGGCCGAAGCGGCGGCAGCCAAGATCGGCCAATTCATCAAGGAAATCGAAAGCCAGCTCGGCTGGACCACCCAGTTGCCGTGGTCGGCCGGCTCGATCGAGCAGCGCCGGTTCGACGCCTTGCGACTGCTGCGCCAGGTGCCCGCCATTACCGAACTGGCGCAGGTCGATTCGACCGGCAAGGAGCGGCTGAGGGTATCGCGGCTGGCCATGGACGTGGTCGACAGCGGGCTCGACCTTTCCAAGGATGCGAAATTCACTGAGGCCGTCGCTCGCAAGGTCTATTACGGGCCGGTGTATTTCCGGCGGGAATCGGAGCCCTACATGACGCTGTCGCTGGCGGGCACCCGCAAGGACGCCGGGGTGAGCATCGCCGAGGTCAATCTCAAGCTGATCTGGGACGTGGTGTCGCTGATCAAGGTCGGCGAACGCGGCCACGCCTACGTCGTCGGCGCGGCCGGACGGCTGATCGCCCATCCCGACATTAGTCTCGTGCTGCGCAACACCGACATGTCGAAGCTGGTGCAGGTGCAGGCGGCGCAGGCGGGTGCCGGCAACAATCCCGACTTCCTGCAAGGCACGAAGAACATCCAGGGCCAGGAGGTGCTGACGGCGTCCGCCCCGATCGCGCCGCTCGGCTGGACCATGTTCGTCGAGCTGCCGGTGGAGGAGGCCTACGCTTCGCTTTATGCCGCTTTGCAGCGCCTTGCCATTGTGCTGACGGCGGCCTCGATGTTTGCCGTGCTCGCCGGGATCTTCCTGGCGCGCCGCATGGTCGGGCCGATCCAGGCACTGCGCGCCGGCGCCGAGCGCATCGGCGGCGGCGATTTCGCTCAGCGCATCTCGATTCCGACCGGCGACGAACTCGAAGGCCTCGCCAATCAGTTCAACGAAATGGGCGCGCGGTTGCAGGAATCCTATGCCGACCTCGAGAATAAGGTCGAGCAGCGGACAGCGGAATTGACAGAATCGCTGCAGCAGCAGACCGCGACGTCGGAGGTTCTGGAAACCATCAGTTCGTCGGCCGGCGACCTGGAGCCGGTGTTCAGCAAGATGCTGGAGAACGCGACCCGGATTTGCGGCGCCAAGTTCGGGACCATGACGCTCTACGAGGATGGCGGCTTCCGGACGGTTGCATTGTACAACGCGCCGCAAGCCTATGCGGACACCCAGCTTTACAAGATGATCCGTCCGCACCCGGAAGGCGGGCTCAGCGCGGTCGAGAAGACCCATCAGCCCGTTCACATCGACGATATCAGGACCCAGCCGACTTACGTCGGCGGCAATCCGAACGTGCGGGCGCTGGCCGATCTGGCAGGGGCGCGGACACTCGTCATCGTGCCGATGCTGAAGGAAAATGAATTGATCGGCTCGATCACGATTTTCCGCCAGGAAGTCAAGGCGTTCACGCAGAAGCAGATCGAACTTGTCACCAGCTTCGCAAGACAGGCGGTCATCGCCATTGAAAACGCGCGCCTGCTCCGCGAGCTGCGCGAGCGCACCGATGATCTCAGTGAATCGCTGCAGCAGCAGACCGCAACCGCCGACGTGCTGAAAGTCATCAGCCGTTCCGCGTTCGACCTGAAGTCCGTGCTCACGACCTTGACGGAATCGGCGCAATCGCTGTGCAGTGCCTCACTTGGCATCATTTGTCTGCGCGATGGCGAAGTGATGCGGCTGCAGGCCGAATCCGGTTGTACGCCGGCTTTCATCGATTTCATGAACGCCCATCCGATCCGGCGCGGCCGCGAAACCCTTACTGGACGCGTTTTCACGGATGGCAAGCCTGTCCATGTCCCCGATGTTGAGGCCGATCCCGAATATAATTTCGGCAACGCACCCCAGATCGGCGATTACAGGGCGGTGCTCGCGGTGCCCTTGATGCGTACCGGTTCGGTCGAGGGCGTGCTCTTGTTGGGAAGGCCGACGCCCGGACCGTTCAGCCAGCGCCAGATCGATCTCGTCCAGACCTTCGCCGACCAGGCGGTGATCGCGATCGAAAACGTGCGCCTGTTTGAACAGGTGCAGGAACGCACGAAAGAGCTTTCGCGGTCGCTGGAAGAATTGCGCACCGCGCAGGATCGTCTGATCCAGACCGAAAAACTTGCCTCGCTCGGCCAGCTCACCGCCGGCATCGCGCACGAAATCAAGAATCCGCTCAACTTCGTCAACAATTTTTCGGCGCTTTCGGCCGAGTTGATCGATGAGCTGAAGGACGTGCTGCAATCGGCCGGACTCGACGACAAGGCGCACGAGGAGATCGACGAAATCACCCACATGTTGAAGGGCAATCTCGACAAGGTGGTGCAGCACGGCAAGCGCGCTGATTCCATCGTCAAAAACATGCTGCTGCATTCGCGCGAGGGGGCTGGCGAACATCGGCCCGCCGACATCAATGCGATCGTCGAGGAGAGTCTCAATCTTGCCTATCACGGCGCGAGGGCGGAAAAATCCGGCTTCAACATCACGCTCAAGCGCGAACTCGACCCGGCCGCGGGCATGATCGACCTTTACCCGCAGGAGATCACGCGAGTATTTCTTAATCTGATTTCCAACGGCTTTTACGCTGCCACCAAGCGCAAGGAAGCCGGCGAAGAGGATTTCGAGCCGACGCTGAGTGCAACCACGAAGAACCTCGGCGACAAGGTTGAAATCCGCATTCGCGACAACGGCACCGGTATCCCGCCCGAGGTGAAGGAAAAGATGTTCAATCCGTTCTTCACCACGAAGCCCCCCGGCGAGGGCACCGGCCTTGGGCTCTCGATGAGCCACGACATCATTGTGAAACAACATGGCGGCAAGATAGACGTCGAAACCAAGCAGGGCTCATTTACCGAATTCATCATTACACTGCCACGCGCGGCGGCGGCACTTACGCAGGGGGAGGCCGAAATTGAGCGTTTACGTACTCGTCGTCGATGACGAGCCGGATGTCGAAGCTCTGTTTCGTCAGCAGTTTCGGCATGACCTGAAGGCCGAGCGTTTCAAGATGGAGTTCGCTCCTTCGGCGCACGAGGCCTTGGTGCGCGCGGAAAGGATCAAGGATCCGGCGCTGATCCTGATTCTTTCCGACATAAACATGCCCGGCATGAGCGGGCTGGAAATGCTGCCGCGGGTGCGTGCCGAGCGACCCCGTGTTCCCGTCATCATGATCACGGCCTATGGCGATGCCGAAACGCGCCGCAAGGCGATCGAGCGCGGTGCTGAGGGATTATTGACCAAACCGATCGATTTTGCGCTGGTGCGCCACGAGATCGATACAAGGCTCGGGCAGGCTGCATGACCGCGACCATCCTCGTCGTCGATGATGAGCCCGATCTGGAGGCTCTCGTCTTGCAGAAATTCCGCAAGCAGATTCGCGACGGCGCTGTGATGTTCGTGTTTGCGCATGACGGCCTGGAGGCGTTGCAGTCGATCGAGAAAAATCCGAACGTGGACATGGTGGTATCCGACATCAACATGCCTCGGATGGACGGCCTGTCGCTGTTGCAGAAATTGCAGGAGGGTGAGGACAAGAAATCGACCATCATCGTTTCGGCTTATGGCGACATGAGCAATATCCGTACCGCGATGAACCGCGGAGCGTTCGATTTTCTGACCAAGCCGATCGATTTCGGCGATCTCGAAACCACCATCGACAAGACGCTGCGTCACGTCGAGATGATGCGCGACGCGCGCCGCCGCCAGGCCGAGGCCGAACGCGCGCACGCCTCGCTGTCGCGCTATTTCTCGCCGCAGATCGCCTTGAAACTCGCCACCGACTGTGAAGGCGACGGCATGGAAGTGCAGTGGCGCGACGTTGCCGCCATTTTCACCGATATCGCCGGTTTCACCTCGCTGGTGGAAACCGCCGCGCCCGAGGTCTTGGGCACGCTGCTCAACGAATACGTGGGCGGGATGACCGACGTCATCTTTGCGCATGAAGGGACCGTCGCCAAAGTGGTCGGCGATGCCATCCAGATTCTGTTCAACGCGCCGGGAGACCAACCGGACTTTGCCACGCGAGCCATCGCCTGCGCGCACGATCTCGACGCCTGGTCGGAAAAGTTCCGCGAGCGTTGGAAGGCCAAGGGCATCAATTTCGGCGTGACCCGGATCGGCGTCCACGCCGGTCCGGCACTGGTCGGTAATTTCGGCGGCGGGCGATTCTTCGATTACACTGCCTACGGCGACACCATAAATACCGCCGCGCGGCTTGAGACCGCCAACAAATTCCTCGGCACGCGCATCTGTGTCAGTGCGACGGTGGCCGAGGCCGCGAAGGGATTTCAGGGCCGTCCCATCGGTGACCTGATGCTGCGGGGGCGGAGCGAGCCGCTTCGCGCCTTTGAGCCTTTGCCGCCGGCGAAATTCAAAAATCCCGTGACGGCGCAATACGCGGAAGCCTTTGCCAAGCTGGAAGCGGGCGACGCCGGAGCGATGCCGAGCTTTGCGGCGCTGGTCGGGAAATATGCCGACGATCCGCTCGCCGGGTTTCACTTGAAGCGCCTGCTCAATGGCGCCAAGGGCGTGCGGATGCAGCTGGAATGACGGATACGGTGGCATGCCCGAGTTGACGCGCGACTTCGCCGCCGGAAATTATCGTTTCATCCCGGCCGTTTTTCAGTATTCGAGCGGCGCCGCGGTCGATTCCGGATTCGAAATCGAGCGCGTGCGTTTCGATCGAGTGATTCCGCTGGCGCAGGGCTTTGCGCGCGCCGCGAACTATATCCAAGGCGCGGGACGGCCGCTGACGTCGTTTTGCGCCTGTGAATTGCGTTCGCCCACGGCATTCACGGAAGCGGGATTCCTCGCCTTCAATCGCCACTACGTCAAGACGCTCGCCGAGTGGGGTATTTTCGACGGCACCAGCAATCCCGTCGCACGCAGCAATGTCTGCCCCAAGATCGATCCGCCGGCCGAACCTTCGTTTTATGCGTTCTCTTTCACGCGCCCGGCAGGCGGACAACAGCCGGCCTCTGCGACGCCGGACTTTGTCATTGCCGGCGGAGCCGAGGCGCGCGGCGGCGAGGGAAGCTATCCCGAGCGGATCGTGCGCTACCGCGATTGCAGCGCGGAAGGCATCAAGGAGAAGGTCGCTTTTACGGTAGCTGAAATGGAAAGCCGCCTTGCCGCATTCGGGCTTGGCTGGGAGCACACGGCCGCGGTGCAGGCATACACGGTGCATGACTTTCACCCTGTCGTGGCCGACGAGTTGGTGCGCCGCGGTGCCATGCGATCGGGCCTGACCTGGCACTTTGCCCGGCCGCCGGTGATCGATCTCGAATTCGAGATGGATTGCCGCCACGTGACGTGGGAAACGCTGATCTGAAATCGGAAGGTCGCTGACCACCTCTCCCCGCAGGCGGGGGAAGGAGAGTTCTCTTCAATCGCCGCTCTGCCGCAACCATCACCGCTGGCGCGGATCGAGCGCGTCGCGCAAGCCATCGCCGACAAGATTGAACGAGAGCACCACCAGAAAGATCGCCAGCCCCGGCCACAGCGCCATCCAAGGCGCGTTGGTCAAAAAGCGCTGCGCCGCATTCAGCATACTTCCCCAGGAGGGCGCCGGCGGCTGTTGTCCGAGACCGAGGAATGACAGCGCCGCTTCGGCGATGATCGCGGCCGCAATCGACAAGGTCGCCTGGACCAATAGCGCCGGCATGATGTTCGGCAGGATATGGAACAGTGCGATCCGCCAGCGCGGATTGCCGACGGCGCGCGCGGCCTCGATGTAGTCTTCGACTTTGACGCTCATGGTCTGGCCGCGGGTCAGCCGCACAAAGATCGGGGTCGTGGAGATGCCGATCGCGATCATGGCGTTGCCGAGACTCGGACCGAGGAAGGCGGCAAGCGCAATGGCCAGGATCAGGAAGGGACAGGCGAGCATCGCATCCGTGATCCGGCTGATCAGTGCGTCGATGAAGCCGCCGCGATAGCCGGACAACAGTCCGAACGGCACACCGATCAGAAGCGCGATGCCGACCGAAATCGCACCCGCGACAAGCGAGGCACGCGCGCCGTAGATCACGCGGCTCATGATATCGCGGCCTAGATCATCGGTGCCGAACCAGTGCAACGCGGAAGGCGGCTTGCGCACCAGCGACCAGCTGGTGGCGAGGGGGTCGTAAGGTGCGATCCAGGGCGCGAGCACAGCAAGCAGGACGAAGGCCGCAATGACGACCAGTCCCGCCACCGCTCCCTTGCGTCGAAACAGCCGGCGCAACGCGTGCCGTGACGGCGTCTCCGTTTCGTCGGCAGCCGGAGGAGAAAAGCCGGGAAGCACGGCGTCGGTCATGCTCAACCCCGCAACCGCGGATTGACGAGGATATAGGCGATATCGGCAATCAGGTTGAGCGTGATGTAGATGGTCGCGGTCACCAGAACGACACCTTGCACCACCGCATAGTCGCGATTGAACACGGCATCGACGATCAGCTTGCCAAAGCCGGGAATCGAGAAAATCTGTTCGGTCAGCACGGCTCCCGACAACAGCGTTCCGAGTTCGAGCGCGCCCAGCGTGATGACCGGCGTCAGCGCGTTGCGCATCGCGTGCTTGAGGATGACGGCGCGTTCGGAGAGCCCCTTGGCGCGCGCGGTGCGGACATAATCGCTCTCGAGCACCTGCAGCATCGCGCTGCGGGTATGGCGCATCAGGATTGCGGCAATCGCGTTGCCGAGCACAAAGGCGGGCATGATGGTGGAAGCAAGGCTCGCGCGCCAATTCTCGGCGAGGGAGACATAGCCCGAGGCCGGCAACCATCCGAGTTCGATCGAGAACAGGAAGATCAGCATGATCCCGAGCCAGAAATTCGGGGTCGAGATGCCCCACAGCGCGAACAGGTTGGCGCCGTAGTCCCAGGCCGTGCCCTTCTTCACCGCCGAGACGATGCCTGCGGGAATTCCGATCAAGAAGGCGATGATGATCGCCATCGCGGCCAGCTGCATCGTCACCGGCAGCTTCTGCGTGATCAGGTCGACCACCGGAACCTTGATGCGCAGCGACTCACCTAAATCGCCCGAAATCACGCCCTTGGCCCAGTAGACGTATTGCACCGGGATCGGCTCATCGAGCCGGTATTGCTGGCGGATTTTCGCAATCACGTTCGGATCGCGTTCCTCGCCGGCCATGACCAGCGCCGGATCGCCCGGCAACAGATGCTGCAGCGAAAAGATCAGCACCGACACGAAGAACAGGGTCGGGATCAGCTGCAGGATGCGCTTGCCGAGGAAATTCAACATGGAACGGCCCGTTTCCCGGGCGCAGCGCAGCGTGCAACGATGCGATGCAGAACCGGGATCCATTTTCGGGTGGGTCCCGGATCAGCAGAGCGCCGCTCGTGCGCTGCTCCGCATCCGGGACACGCGAGGGTCTGCACGAATCCGCTCACTTCAGTTTCAGCCCAACGACACGCACCAGTCCATCCGGCATCGGCCTGTAGCCCTCAAGCCTGGTCGTGTGCGCGATCAGGAGCTTGCGGTGATAGAGATAGATGATGGGTTCGTCCTTGAGCACGAGGCCGGTCACTTTCTCATAGATCGCCTTGCGCACGGCCGGATC
>Ga0306924_10001803_pt1 | contig 19849 bp, 17 predicted proteins | sample sta12Can44000111_FD_203756 | JGI IMG/M metagenome (GOLD analysis project Ga0306924, IMG submission 203756) | Lab enrichment of tropical soil microbial communities from Luquillo Experimental Forest, Puerto Rico - statanox.12C.anox.44.000.111 (v2)... | ecosystem: Environmental > Terrestrial >...
TTTCGCCAAGGACTGAACGACACTGGCTACTTCGAGGGCCGGAACGTAATGATCGAATATCGCTGGGCGGAAGGCCGGTTTGATCGATTGCCAGCACTGGCAGCCGAACTGGTCCGTCTTCCGGTGAATGTGATTGTCTGCTTTGGGAGCACCCTAGCATCGATGGCCGCAAAGGCGGCTAGTACCACGGTCCCCATCGTCTTTTACGTAGGATCCGATCCGGTCTCGTTGGGTCTCGTCCCAAGCCTCAGCCGACCGGCAGGCAACGTCACAGGCGTGGCCAGCTTGACTGTCGAGTTAGCAGCAAAGCGATTGGAGCTGCTGCACGAATTGGTCCCTAAGGCGACCATAATCGCCGCGCTCGTCAACCCGACCAATCCTCCTGTTGCCGAGCCCGAAACGAGAGATCTGCAAGCAGCGGCCCGCACATTGGGCCTTACGCTCCATGTCCTGCATGCCAGCAGCGAACAGGAAATTGACACGGCCTTCATGAGCTTGGTTCAACTGCGCGCAGGTGCGCTGGTGATCGCGCCTGACGCATATTTTAATAGTCGGAGCGAACAGCTAGCCGCTCTGACGCTCCGTAACGCGATGCCCGCAATCTACCAATTTCGTGAGTTTGTATTGTCTGGCGGCCTAGCGAGTTTGGGAGCGCCTGTTGCGGACGTTTACCGTCCGCTCGGAGTCTACGCTGGCCGAATTCTCAAGGGCGAGAAGCCGGGCGATCTGCCGGTTCAGCAGGCAACCAGAGTCGAGCTGATACTAAACCTCAAGACCGCGAAGACGCTCGGCCTCACCGTCCCCAACACACTCATTGGACGCGCCGACGAGGTGATCGAATAACAATCTTTTTTGCTGCGATGCATGAGTCCGCTTTTGGCCCAAAGCGGACATCCCTAGTTGCGCTGCACATGTCTGCTTTCGGCCCAAAGCGGACTTTGGATTGGTTACGCGCGGCAAAAATGAACCTTCTTTTTTACGGCGTGGTTATTCAACTAGGTCCGAGTGTTCGTCCGAGTTCTGGTAGGCTCTCAGAACTGGCGTCGTCCTAAACCTCACAGGGAATGGTCGCGTGCGCCGGCGAGATTTCATCAAAGCCATTGCTGGTTCGGCAGTCGGTTGGCCGCTCGCGGCACGCGCGCAACAAGCGGCGATGCCGGTGATTGGGTTTCTCGGCGTTACCGACCCTAGCTCGCTGCCTGAGCGCCTAGTGTCATTCCGGCGAGGGCTCAATGAAGAGGGTTTTATTGAGGGAAAGAATCTGTCGATTGAGTACCGCTGGGCAGGTGGCCATTATGATCGATTTGCTGAGCTTGCTGCTGATCTTGTCCACCATCAGGTAGCGGTCATTGCTGCACCAGGACCTCCGGCAATTGCAATCGCTGCTAAGTCGGCGACGACAACCGTACCGATCGTATTCGCCGTCGCCCAAGATCCGGTGACGCTCGGTCTCGTCGTCAGCCTCAGCCGGCCCGGCGGGAATGCGACAGGCATCAATATGTTTACGGCCGAGCTTACAGCCAAGCGGCTCGGACTCTTGCGCGAACTGCTGCCAAGTGCCACGCGAGTTGCTGCGCTCATCAATCCTGGGGACCCTGGAGAGACACAGTTGGCGGAAAAGGAGTTGGAAACCTCCGCTCGCGCTATGGGGCTGCAAAGCTATGTTGTCAAAGCCGTTACAAGCCAGGGCATTGACGATGCGTTTGCAGCGTTTGGGCGCGAGCGACCGGACGCGATCTTTGTGGCGTCAGATGCTTTTTTCGCCAGACGTCGGGTCCAGCTTGCTATCTTGGCGGCAAAGTATGGGATTCCCGCGACTTATTCGTCGCGCGATTATCCAGAAGTTGGTGGTCTAATGAGCTACGGGACAAACCTTAATGAGGGCTACCGCCAGGCCGGCATTTATACAGGGCAAATCCTTAAGGGTGCCAAAGCTTCGGCGCTCCCAGTGTTGCAGTTGTCAACGTTCGAGCTTGTTATCAACCTGCAAACCGCCAAATCCCTTGGCATTATTGTTCCACCGACGCTGCTCGCTCGTACCGACGAGGTGATTGAATAGCGATCCATTTTTGCTGCTCTGCAAATGTCGCTATTGGCCCAAAGCCGACATCCGCTTGTGCACGCCGCTGTCTGCTTTCAGGGGTAAAGCGGACATTCCTTTTGCACTGCAAATGTCTGGCTAAGCTGAAGTCAACCTTCCTTTGGGCTGCCGCGTCTTCGGCAACTCCAAACGAGGGGATCATTCCGCTACGATGCGCTACATGATTGCGAAGAAGTACAGCATCGCTCGCAAAAAGTGAAGCGCGCGTGAGCAAGACAGGCCGTGTTTCCCAACGCGTGCGCGCCATTCGGCGGCTGGCCAAGCTGCGCGAGACCTTCGGCCCCGACGCCGCCTCCGAGCGCGAGTGGCTCCTGCGCGCCTGCGGGGGCGCGCGCTGTCGCAGCGGCAGGGAGCTCAGCTCGCTGCACGAGACGCTGTGCTTTGCGCGCGCGTACCCCGACAACCAGGCGGTGCTCGATCTCGTCCAGAATCTGCTCGATCGTTGGGAACGCCGCGCGGACGTGCACGCGCTGGGCAAAGCGTTGCAGGGCCTTGGCATGGCGGGCGTGGCCAACGCCTATCCTTTCTTCTGGCCAACGGCGCGGTGGTTGGCCGAACGCTGGCCGGGCGCGCTGCACGTGGATTGGGACAGCGTGGAGGACGCCGACCGCGTGGCGTCGTTGCTCCAGCTGCTCATGCCGCGCGCCGAGTCACCTGCCCTCGAGGAGCTGCCGCTAACGGCGCGGCAATGGTTGCAGCGCCTCAAGCGCGACGACGAGGGCGACGGCACCTTCCTCGTGCGTCGGTTCGCCGAGGCGAGTATGGACGAGCGCTGGCGCGAGAACCTCTTCGATTCGCTCGAAGTGCCGTTCGTGCTTGCCCCAGCGCGCGGCACGCCCTCGCGCACGGCGTCGTTAATCGCGGGCCTGCCACTGTGCTGGCAAACCCATGCGCGCTCCACGGCGCGACCCAATCTGAAGCGTGAGATCGAGCACCCACCGAAGCGCATGCGCCACGTCAATCACAAGCGCGGCGCCGAACTGGTGGACGCCGCGCGCGTGGCCATGCTCACGCGCGAGCGCGACCTCGAGCAGATCGCCTACGCCTATCCAGGTGACGCCTGGATCATCGAGGACGAAGACGGGCTGTGTTTCGTGGCCCTCGGCAAAGTGCCCGAGCGCCGCTTCGTGCTCGAGGCCACCTACGTTTATCTCGTGGTCAAAAACGGCATGCCCGTAGGCTACCTGCAGGGCAGCGGGCTCGGCGGCTGGGCCGAGATCAACTACAACATCTTCCCGCCGTGGCGCGGGCGCGACGCCGCCGCGATCTACGCGCGCAGCCTCGCCGTCATCAACGCGTTTCAGCACGTGTCCACGTTCATCGTCGATCCCTACCAGCTCGGCGCGGACAACGAGGAGGCCATCGAGTCGGGCGCGTGGTGGTTCTATTACAAGCTCGGCTTTCGCCCGCGCGATCGGGAGACGCGCGCGCTGGCGTTGCGCGAGCAAGAGCGCGCGACCAAGCGCGCCTCCTATCGCTCGAGCCGAAGCACCTTGCGCAAGCTCGCTGCCTTCCCCATGGTGCTGCAGCTTTACGACAGGCCACGCTTTCCCTACGGTGGCGTGGGGCCCGTCGGTCTGCAGGCGTCCCATTGCTTGAGCGAGCGCGGCGGTGGCCTGCGCAGCGAGGGGCTCGCGCGCACCAGCGAGGAAGCTGCCGTTCTGCTCGGCGGCAAGCGCGACGTGCGCGAGGGCTTGCGCGGCCACGAGCGTAACGCGTTCACCGAGTGGAGCGCCATCGTGCTCTCGCTTCCCGGCGTGTCGCGCTGGAGCCCCGCGCAGCGCCGCGGCTTGCTCGACGTCATCAAAGCGCGCGGTGGCCGAACCGAGCACGCCTACGTGAAGGCCCTGCAGCGGGCTCCTTGGGTTGTCGACGCGCTGGCGGCGCTGGCGAAGGGCAAAAACCCCGTCTCGTGACTCTCACTACGCAGCGAGGCGACCTCCCGCGGGCGACCTCTTCGCCTCGGCCGTCAGTGCGCTCGGCGGGCACTCGAGCGTCAAAAGCCGCTCCGTGGTCCTCGAGGGCCCACTTCCGACGAACTGGTAGATTGGCGCCAGTTAATGCGGTCGTTATTGGCTCACAGCGGAGCTTGGCTCTTGCACCGCACATGTCCGCTTTTGGGGGGTAAAGCAGACATGAGCGAACTTCATAGAGGTTCACCGTTACCGGATAGAACCCGTGCCGCACCTCGGACAGCGTTCCGAAACGCTTCGTCATAGTTGACGCCACTGACTGACCAGCGGTGACGGTCCCCGCTCGCCTCGAGGCTCCACGTTGCGACCCACCCAAGTGCTCCATCGTTCCATTGCAAGTTGCCGATAAGTAATAACTCGCCGCCCGACATCCCAGCGAGGTGCGGCCATTGATCGCTCCGGGTGAGCACAGCTGTATCAATACCAATCTGATTGCTTCTGAGGGTTGCGACACTCGGCACACTGATCGATAGGCCGTAACGTCGCGCGGCGTTGGCCAACGCCTCGCGCATATCTGGATCGAATGCGCCGTCGCTCGAAAGGATGCCGCTGCGGTTGTTGCGGCCGTGCACGGCGACCAATGTGACAAGCCGCGGCCTGGGCGCCGACCATGGCTTTCTGCCAAGCGTTTTCAGAACGCTATCAATCTTCTGCGGATCAAACCGACATGTTAAAAAATGCGGCCGGTCATATGTACCCTGTTCGTCATGAACGGGTTTTCCCTCAAGCCGATCACGATAGGAAAATGAAGAGACATATTGCTCTGCACCGGCGGCGAGGGCCTCAAATCGGCTGTCGTTCACGATGCTGGCATCGCCGGATGCTTTGACCAAAACGTCTTCAAAACATAGCTTGAATCCGAGAGGCCTGTTTCTTTCATCTTTTCCTGTTACCACCGCGCGCGTCGTGTAGACATCATCAAGACTGTCAGGCTGCGCAATCGAAGCAACAGTACCGAGAACGATGAAAGCCCATAAAGTAATCGCGAGCTTGGGCGCACTTCCGCCGATTGCTTGTTGGTCGGCAGGTTTCATGACCTGACTGTCTAATTAGAGCGCGGCATCGAAGGCGTTCACAGCGGAATACATAAGTTAAATTGGCTGACTGTACGAGCCTAAAACGCGGGCGTGCTTCTATGTCCGCTTTCGGGGTAAAGCGGACATGGGCTTGTGCGTTGCACATGTCTGCTTCTGACCTAAAGCGGACATTCGGGCACTAGCGCCAATGCCTTTCGGCATGGCGCGAAACCCAACATTTGCATAGGATTTCCCATCGTCGCGGACCGCCGGAAGGGGCGACATGAAACGACGCCGTGGCAGCGGAAAACGCGGGAAGAAACGGCGTGCGATTGGGCCTAAGGTGCTCAAAGCGCCGACTGCGCGCGTATTGGCTCACTCACCAGCTCAGTTTGATCGCCTAAAGCGTGAGCGCGACGAGGCGCTCGGGCAGCTGGCGGCAACCTCAGAGGTCCTGCGCGTCATCTCCAACTCGCCGGGCGAGCTGGAGCCAGTGTTCCGGGCAACACTTGAGCAGGCCACGCGAGTTTGCGACGCCAAGTTTGGAATTGTATTTCGGTACGAACGTGGCCTGTTTCACCCGGTGGCATGGCTTGATGTGCCGCCTGCCTTTCATGATTTCATTGTCAAGGAAGGCACGTTTGCTCCCAAAACCGGTCAGCTGTTTGGCCGCCTTTGCGAGTCAAAAGCGGTGATAAACGTCGTCGACCGGGCGACCGATCGAAACTCCAGTCCCTCGTTCAGATATGGCGGCGCTCGATCTTCCATCGCCGTCCCGATGCTCAACGAAGGCGAGCTGGTTGGCGCGCTTTTCATCTATCGCACGGAGGTACGTCCCTTCACCGACAGGCAGCTTGAGTTGGTCAAGAACTTCGCCGCGCAAGCCGTTATAGCCATCGAGAACACGCGGCTGCTCAACGAACTGCGCGATTCGCTCGATCGACAGACCGCGACGGCGGAAGTACTGAAGGTCATTAGCTCATCGCCGGGCGAGCTCACGCCTGTATTTGACGCGGTGCTCGCGAACGCGACGCAGCTTTGCGAAGCGAGTCACGGCGCAATGTGGATACGCGAAGATGACGGTCTGCGTAATGTTGCCTTTCATGGCACATTGCCCGAAGCCTTCTACGAATTATGGCATGCTGGATCGGTCATTCGCGCAGACGCGGGTGTTCCGGTGGCTCGCTCTGTCCGAGAGCGAAGGCTTGTGATCGTTGAAGACCTAAAGGAGGACAAGAGCTACCGCGCAGGTGAACCATTGGCACGGGGCGCAGTCGATCTTGCTGGCATGCGCACATTAATAGCGGTGCCGATGGTTAAAGAAAAGGACTGTGTCGGCGCAATCACGATTTACCGCGAAGAGGTGAGGCCCTTCGCGGAAAAGCAGATCGAGCTGGTACAGAACTTCGCCTCTCAGGCCGCCATAGCAATCGAGAACGCCCGCCTGCTCAATGAGCTGCGGCAACGCACGGGTGATCTGAGCGAAGCGCTGGAGCAGCAGACGGCGACATCGGAAGTCTTGAAAGTCATCTCAAGCTCTCCTGGCGAGCTTGAGCCGGTTTTCAATGCGATGCTCGACAAAGCAACCCGCATTTGCGAGGCGAAGTTCGGCGTTTTGCAATTATGCGAGGGCGACGGGTTTCGAGCGGTTGCATTGCATGACGTTCCGCCCGCCTATGCCGAAAGGCGTCGTAATTCCGTGTTGCGACCCGGCCCCGGACACCCACTCGGTCGCCTCGCCACTACAAAACAAACAATCCATGTCGCAGACATTCTGGCGGAGCCGGAAAACGCGCGCGGGGGCCTGGCGACACTTGCTGGCGCGAGGACCATACTCAACGTGCCGATGCTCAAAGAAAACCAACTGATTGGTGCGATCAGCATATATCGTCAGGAGGTTTTGCCGTTCAGCGGCAAACAAATAGAGCTCATTAAGAACTTCGCCGCCCAGGCCGTCATCGCCATCGAGAACGCGCGGTTGCTCAGGGAATTGCGCCAGCGTACCGACGATCTGTCGGAGGCGCTCGAACAGCAGACCGCGACGTCCAAAGTGCTCGAAGTCATCAGCTCCTCGCCTGGCGAACTTGATTCCGTTTTCAATTCGATTCTGGACAACGCCGTGCGCATCTGCAGCGCGACCTTCGCGAACCTCGTGCTGTACGATGGGACCAATCTGCGGGTGTCGGCAATGCATAATGCACCAGCCGAATTCGAGAAGATCCGGAAGGCAAATCCGATTGTTCCATTGCAAGGCTCGGCGGTCGCCACCCTCGTCGAAACGAAGCAAAAGCTTCACATTCTCGATCTGGCCACCATACCGGGTTTCGCTAAATCGCCCTTGATTACGGCCGCGCGCGCCCGCTCCATGCTAGCGGTGCCGATGCTCAAGGAAGGCAATTTTATCGGCGCCATAAACATCTACCGACAGGAGGTGAAGCCGTTTACGGACAAGCAGATCGCGCTGTTAGAGAACTTCGCGGCGCAGGCCGTCATCGCCATCGAGAACACCCGTCTGCTCAACGAGCTCCGCGAGTCACTCCAGCAGCAGACCGCAACCGCCGACGTGCTCAAGGTTATCAGTCGTTCGACGTTTGACCTGCAGATGGTGCTAAACACGCTCGTGGAGTCGGCTGCTCGGCTGTGCGAAACGGAAACTGCAAACATTTGGCACCCGAGGGGGTCTGGCTACCGTTTGGCGGCCAGTTACAATGAAAATGTTAAGACGAAAGAATTTTTGGAAGGTATCGAGATTGATGCCGGGAGAGGAACAGTTGTTGGCCGAAGTCTGCTCGAGAGAAAGACCGTTCATGTGCACGATGTGCAGGCCGATTCAGACTTGACGTTGATAAAAGCCGGGGGGCTTAGCAGTTTTCGAACCGTCCTAGCTGTCCCGATGTTGCGGGAGGGAATGGCAATTGGTGTTCTAGCTTTGACCCGTCCTGAAGTACGCCCGTTCACAGACAAGCAGATTGAACTAGCCACGACCTTTGCCGATCAGGCAGCAATCGCGATCGAGAACGTGCGGTTATTTGAAGGCGTGGAGACCCGCACGCGCGAACTAGCCAAATCGCTAGAGGAATTGCGCACTATGCAAGATCGGCTGGTGCAGACGCAGAAGCTCGCCTTACTTGGTCAGCTAACTGCCGGTATCGCCCACGAGATCAAGAATCCGCTCAATTTCGTCAACAATTTCTCGGGTATCTCTGCAGAACTGATCGACGAATTGCAGGACACCCTGAAGGGCATATCATTGGACAATAAAGCCCGAACTGAAATCAACGAACTGACCGATACGCTGAAGAGCAATTTCGACAAGGTCGTGCATCATGGCAGACGCGCGGATAGCATCGTCAAGAACATGCTGCAGCACTCACGCGAAGGCTCAGCTGAGCATCGGGTGATCGATATTAATGCGCTCGTTGAGGAAAGCCTCAATCTCGCCTGGCACGGAGCACGGGCCGAGACGCAGGGTTTTGAAATCAAGCTCAAGCAATCCTTCGATCCCTCTGCCGGCGAGGCGGACGTTTTCCCGCAGGACATCCGGCGCGCTCTCTTGAATATGATTTCAAACGGCTTCTATGCTGCGACCAAGCGCAGAGCCGAAACAGACGGCGGCGACTACGAGCCAACCCTCACGGCCTCGACCAAAGACCTTGGCGATCGTGTTGAAATCACGATCCGCGACAACGGCACCGGCATCATGCCGGACGTGAAAGAAAAGATATTCAACCCATTCTTCACGACCAAGCCGACCGGAGAAGGCACCGGCCTTGGCCTTTCCATCAGCCACGACATCATCGTCAAGCAGCATGGCGGCTCGATCGAGGTCGATACGCAACCGGGCGAGTTCACCGAAATCAGGATTATCCTGCTACGCGCGGCTGCTTTTGTCTGAAAACCACAGAGGCACGCAGACAATTCGATGTCCGCTTCTGGCCCAAAGCGGACATGCCGAAAAACGCAATCGATGTCGCTATTGGGGGTAAAGCGGACATGACGTTTTGCAGCGCATATGTCTGCTTTTGACCCAAAGCGGACATCAGACCATCATTCTTTCGGCGGAGCCGAGAGATGGGTCCTGATTATTTCGATCATGCGGTCGGCCGTTGTACCGGGCGGGAAAAACCCGATGTATTGGCCGGCTTCATCGACCAAGTAGATAAACGACGAATGGTCGATCACGTAATCCGGGACGTCAGGTGGGTATTTGGCGTAATACACCTTGTAGGCTAGCGCGACATGCCGAATCTGCTCCGCACTGCCGGTTAGGCCGATCAGCCGGGGGTGGAATAGCGGCACGTATTCGGCCAAGTGCGTGACAGTGTCACGCTCGGGATCGAGCGTGATGAAGAGAGGCTGGACCGCTCCGCCGGCGGCGCCTAATTGGTCAACCGCGAGACCGATCTGCTGCAGGTCGGTCGGACACACGTCGGGGCAGTAACTGTAGCCAAAATAGATCAGCAATAGCTTGCCGCGGAAATCCTTGTCCGTGCGCGGCGTGCCTGTCTGGTCGACAAGTGCGAACGGGCCCCCGATGGGGCCGCGGTTCCACATCAGGTCGTCCATCAGACGTGCGGCCGACGTTTCCTCGGGCGATTGCGCCCGCGACCATCCCGCGCCGGCCAGGAGGAGACTGGCGGCGATGCTGAGAATGCGCCGCCTGTCAATCACGCGCCGAAATTGAGCCGCGCCGCCGCCGAGGCCATCAGCAGCTTGTCCGGCATAATTTTCTGCACGGAATCAACGAAAGTCTGGCCGCTGCAGTGCATAGGCACGATGGCATCCGGCGCGAACGTCTTCAGTTCGGTGACGACCTGATCAGTATAGTCTGGCGTCGCCGGGCCGAGATGGAAGCCGCCGATCAGGGCATGTAACCTTTTGATGCCAGACACCTCCTGCGCTTGGCGGATGGTGTTGAGAATACCGACGTGGCCGCATGAGGTGATGACGACGAGGCCGCGATCCTTCACGTTGAAGCAAGTCGCGTGCTCGTGGGTATGCTCGTCCGGGACGACTTTGCCCTGCAGTTCCGCCGCAGTGAAATGCGTGTACTGAGTGGCGTCGCACCCGAGCCCGTCTTTGATGCCGTATTCGACCATGGTGTTGGGCAGCACCCTTTCGATGCCGGAGCGCTTGATCTGTCCGGTGGTGAAGGCGTGGCCGCCAATCACTGTCGGGTGTTCGCACAGCACAGTTGCGACCTTGTTCGCGGCAAGCGCTCGCCGGTCGAGCGTACCGAAATCAGTTAATTGGCCGGGCGGACCGATCAGACGATGGCAGAAATTGTCCTCGCCCCCGGCGTAGAGCTTCACGTCCGCCGGAAGCGCGCTGCGGTACTTGTCGAGGAACCCCATCAGGCCGCCGTAGTGGTCGAAATGGCCGTGGCTGACGATTAGGGCGTCGATCTTCTTCACGTCGACACCCATGATGCCCAAGTTGTTGATGAGCACGTCGGGAGTGTAGCCAAAGTCGAGCAGCAAGGTCCGGAGCTCGTCCCGGCGCAGCGATTCGAGCCACAGCGACAGGCCCCATTGCGTGTGGATCACGTTGGGAAAACCAGCTGACACGGGGGTCGGCTGCACGCTCACGCCATTGACGGTTGCGGGGCGCAGGAAAAGGTTGTGGGTAGAGTCGACGAGCACCCGAATCGATAGCTTGTCCACCATCGGCACCTCGATCGGCGCCGCCGAGGCGAACTCGATGCAGCTAAATCCGCCGGCCGCCGCCCCTCCGGCCAGCGCCGCGCTGCCACTGAGGAAATCACGCCGTCTCAAGTTGCGGGTCATTGCGCTCTCCATGACATGTTCGAGTGTTATACACCGGCGTTCCCCCGAGGCTCTCGAAGCCGCGGTGGAGTGTAGCGCGCTTCCCGACTGCCCGAAAGCTTACGAGATTGGCGACGGAAAGAATGCCGAGCGGGTCCAACTTCCGCTTTTGGCCCAAAGCAGACATGCACAAGTGCACCGCATATGTCCGCTTTTGGCCCATAGCGGACATTCCTAGTTGCACCGCACATGTCCGCTTTCGGGGGTAAAGCGGACATGGTTCGTGATATACAATGAGCATGAAACGACGACGTGGACTGTACCCTTACGAGAGCACTCCAGAAGAGATGGAGTTTTACCGCGCGATCTCTGGCGGCCCGAAAACTATTCTGAGTAACGCTCCTGAGAAGCCCCCGCAGCAAAAATCGCAGCCGCCAGAGCAGGAAGAAGATGAGCCCCAGTCTTGAGGGCGGCGTGTGTGTGGTCACCGCTGCCGTTCTCAACGGGCTCGGTCAAGTAAAACTCGCGGACTTAAGGTGCGAGAAGGAACGCCAAGGGTGCTGCCAAAAGAACTGCAAAAAGGAAAATGAATGCGCCGATGAACAGGGAAATAGTCAGGGCGAGGCTTCCTTTGGACGCTGCCGCACTACTATTGCGTCTCGGGGGCAAAGACGTTGGCACGGCTCACCTATCACTCAGGCATGGCCAGTATCTTCTGTAACTCCTTAGACAGCCGTTTGTTCGAGCGCGTCATCAGCAAAGAACTATCGGGCAACTCGTCTCACCGTTGGCATGGCCATGCCTTACGCAAAGCTTCAAGCGCCAACGCATTGAAGTTTTCGTGCAACCGAGCCGGTTGACTGTCGATGTATTGGACAACAATGCGTACTGCCTGACCTTTTTCCACGCCACTTGGAAGACAAATATCGTGGCTGTCATAAATGAGGCCTTGGATTACGCCCGCGCAGAAACCCTGTACGAACGGATACGCGGGTGTCAACGAATTAGATGAGATGAAATCGCGGCAACCAGGCATCACATAGTTAGCCGACGAGGTGTCGGTGGCAGCAAGAGTTGAGCTAACCAGCGCGGCTGCTACGACTTGGCTCGCACAAAGTGTCAGTCGGTGAAAATGGCGCATAGGACCCCCAGAAGGAAATGTTAACCCGCCGTCAGTGTCTTTTGCAGTTGCTTGAATAACCGCTTGTCCGGGGCATCGTAGCGAAACCACTTCTTGCCCCGACGAACCAGCGTCTCATTCTTGGTCACGCGGGCGTCATCGACATCATCTTGCCGACGCAAAGCGATGGCGATGGGGTGCCGCTTCGGGTTCGCCGTGTCACCTTTAAGCAGATCATCGGCCCTGACCGCGACCGTGATCTCTTCGCTCTCATCGACTTCGATGACGGGGAGGCCTGCGATCTTCATCACTCAAACACGCTTGTACTAGGGGACGCCTTACTGACGCCGGTCATAAAAGTATTACTAATCCGCGTCAGTATAGAGCGGTCAACTCCCATACTTATCCTACCCATACTACCCCTTGGCCCGTAACGCCCTCCACATCGTTGCGGGCTTTTCTTTGGCACTCACCGACCAAATTCGGCTTTCGGAATTAAATCAACGTAACGCACCATGCAGGCGTCGTACATTTGTCCACGCTCACTCGGGGCGAAATACTGCGAGGCGTCAGGTCTGTCCCGCCAAAGGATCGGGACCGAACCGGTTCGCGCCGGGCGTGCCTCTCAAACACGCCCAGTAAAGCAGCACTAAGGTGCCAATGAGGGTGAGCAAGATCAGCATCCACCAGCCGGTGCGGTCGATGTCGTGCAGCCGACGAATGCCGACCGCAAGGGTCGGCAGGATCGTCGCGACCGAAAAGATCGAATTGACCGGTCCGTAATCGATAGCGCCGAACCCAGTGCCGAACGCGGCATAATCGATGATCGCGGTGATGATCCCGCCAATCCAGAGCGCCAGGACCCAATACCAGTATTCCGAGCGGCTGGAGCGGCCGCCGAAAACGACGTAGTTCTTGAAGCCCGATACAATCGCTTGCCAAAAATCCATGACCCACCCCCGGCTGTTTTTCCGGGCCCGCACTTCTCACAGGACAGTCGAACCATGTGGAACACAAATGCCGACAGGCGTGGATAGCGAAACAGCGCCCATTAATTCCCTTAGTAGCAGACCCAAACCCAGCCACGGTTTGTCCACTGCCAACAGCCTGCTCCTACTAAGCCTACGCCTACGCCTACAGCCGGGGCTATCCACCAGCCACCGCAGCCGCCGCAGCCACCACCACAGCCGCACCCACCTGCGCACCTAGCTGCTGCACAGCGACCAGCTGCGCACCTAGCTACTGCGCAGGCACTTGCACAGCGAGCTGCGCACCTAGCTGCTGCACACCGTCCGCCGCCGCCTCCGCACCTGGCTGCACCGCCGCCGCACCTGCCGCAACCTCCGCCGCCGCGTGCCGCAAGTCTTATACCTTGGCCGAGCTGGGATTCGTTTTCCTTGTCGAAGACGTAATACGTCCCCAAGCTGACGTCGGCAATTTCCTCTTCATCGAGAGTGATGGCAGGACGCAATGAGGTGTCTTGCAACGATGGTACATTCGCTGTCGGTGCGTTTGCTGCAGCGCCGCCCGCTATCATCAAAGACATCCCGGCGCCCAATGCCGGTAAGCCTACCCGTCGACGCTTTTGCTTGGAAACTTGCTTCGTCCGCGCCATCGTAAAGCCTCCCGTCAGAACACGAGGGGTTCCCTCATAAGCAGGGAACTGGGAAGACGCTGTTGGGTTCCGGCCTAACCCCCGCAAACTTCGAGCAGAGCTGAGGTTACGACAAAATAAGTAGGGCTGCCAGTTCCGCCTGAGGTAGCAGCCGCCATTGCCGCTATTCGATTACCTCGTCGGCAAGTGCAAGGGTGGTTGGCGGGATTGCAAGATCGATCGATTTTGCGGTCTTCAGATTGATGACAAAAAGGTAGCGCGTTGGCTGCTCAAACGGCAAATCAGCCGGCTTTGCACCCTTGAAAATTCGATCAATCAAAGAGGCGGCCCGCGTGTAAGATTCAACTGCGTCCACGCCGTAAGACATCAAGCCGCCATCGCGAACATAATTATCGCTTTCGTAAATGGCGGGCAGACGGTGTGCCGTTGCATACTCGTACACCCGCTTGCGGTTTAGCGCGGTGAGCGCATCAGACACCATGAGGATTGCGTCCGGCGCTTCACGATCCATCGCCGCGAATGCTTCATTAAAATCGTCGGGTTCACCAACTCCCAGCGGCTGAACTATTAGGCCGAGCCCCTTGGCCCCATCGGCTGAGGCTTCATAGCGCATCGACATGCCGAGATCGTTCTTATTCCAGAGCATCGCAACGCGACGAAGGTCCGGCTTTACTGCCTTTAGCAGCCCCATGCGCTTGGTGGTCAACATCGCCACGTCGTCCGAGATGCCGGTGATATTGCCTCCGGGCCGAGCCAGACTCGTGACCAGGCCAGTTGCAACTGGATCACCCGCGCCGGACCCAACGACGGTCGGCACCCCGGTGCCCTTCAGCGCCGCAGCTGGTGGATAACCGGCGACAATCGCCGCGTCGAATATGTTTGCCGCGATATCCTGGGCAAACTGCGTCAGCTGCGACGGCGACATGCCCACCGCACCGAACGGCCGCAATTCGAAGTTTTGACCCTGGATGTAGCCGCGCTCCCCAAGTGCTCGCAAAAGTGTTGGCCCATAGACTCCCGGAAGGGGGCCAACCAAAGTCAGGGATGCAAGCCGATATATTTTGTTGGCTGGCTGCGCGTGCACCGCAAGCGGCCAGCTAACTACCGAAGCAGCAAATCCTCGGATGAAATCGCGTCGTCGCATTGCCTCCCCCAAGGCTCGGGATGGCGCATTGTAACGGGCCGGATCGCCACGAAGGAAGTAGCGGCAAATGTCCGCTTTACACCCGAAAGCGGACATGTGCGGTGCAACTTGGGATGTCCGCTTTGGGCCAATAGCGGACATCACTACAAACTTAGATCGTCAACCACCGATTACTTCGTCGGCACGGGCTAGCAGTGTTAGTGGCACAGTGAGACCAAGTGCCTTGGCGGTCCTGAGGTTGATCACCAAATCGTATTTGTTTGGTGCTTGCACCGGCAGATCGGACGGTTTTGCACCCCTCAGGATACGATCGACGTAGTCGGCGGCGCCACGGAACTGTTGAAGAATATCATACCCATAAGAAATCAGGCCGCCTCGGTCGACGTAGTAGCGCCGGTAATAAACTGCGGGCAATTTGTACTTCGCTGCAAGCGCGACAATTAATTCAAGATGGGAGATTGATAATGCGCTCGATGTCACGATCAGGCCACCATTAGGCAACGCAGCAAAGTCCGTGATTTCGCGCTCGATGTTATCTGCGTCAAGCTCATTGATCACACTGACTTCCAATCCGAGCGATGGTGCCACGGCTTCGATGATGGCAAATTGTCCAATCCCGGCTGGTATGTTGGCGTCGCGGAGAACTACTGCGCGCGTAAGGTTTGGCGCGATCTGCTTGAGAAGCTCTGGCCATTTCCCACTCAAGCTGTAGTCGAACTGAACAAAACCGGTAACGTTGCCTCCCGGCCGGGCCATTGTTTTGACGTAGCCCGAACCCACTGGGTCCGCGACTTGTGAAAACACAATCGGTACGGTTCGTGTCGCCTGTGACACCGCAACCATCGTTGCATTGCCGACAACAACGATCACGTCAGGCGCTAGCGCAAGCACATCGGTTGCATGTTTGCGAATTAGAGAGGTTTCACCCTTGGCCCAACGGTTTTCGATCTGCACGTTTTGGCCATCCACCCAACCCAATTGTTTCAAAGCCTGAAGAAAAGCTTCGTGGTTGGTGCGCTGTTCCGGGTTGTCAAAGGGCATGAGTACGGCAACCCGCCGCATCCGCCCGGCCTGTTGGGCTCGCGCCGCCAGCGGCCATGCCGCAGCAGTGGCAGCCAGCTTGATGAACGCGCGCCGTTTCATTGGCGCCCCCGGGTCGCCTTCATGAGACTCATACCTAGTATTGAGACCGGTGACGCGTAAATTTGGCCTCAAATACTGATGCTCAGGGATGTCCGCTTTGGGTCAAAAGCAGACATGTGCAGTGCAAAGAGGCATGTCCGCTTTACCCCGAAAGCGACATCAAATGCGACATGATGGAATGTCTGCTATAGGCCAAAAGCGGACATCGCGATTATTCGATGACTTTGTCGGCGCGGGCGAGCAGCGCGGGCGACACAATGAGGCCAAGCGCTTTCGCCGTCTTTAGATTGATTGCCAGTTCATACTTGTTCGGCGCCTGCACCGGAAGGTCGGCAGGTCTCTCACCTTTAAGAATGCGATCGATGTAACTGGCCGCTTGCCGGTGCTGATCGATCAGATCGGTACCATAGGCGATGAGACCGCCGTTAGTGACGGCGGTAGGATCCCAGTAGACCGTGGGCAGTTTATACCGGTCCGCCAGCGCAACGATTAGATTGCGATGAATCACCGAACTAGGGCTCGCCGTTACGACCAGACCGCCATTTGCGAGACGCGCAAACGTCGCTACGCCTCGCTCGATTTCGCGCGCGTCGCGTACATTAATGGCACTCACATCTAGGCGGAGCGGGGGCGCCAAAATCTGGATGACGGCGAGTTGTCCGATCCCTGCCGGAAAGGCTGGATCGCGAAGCACTCCTGCACGGGTAACGCTGGGTGCGATCTCTTTCAACAATTCCAACCATTTTCCAGTCAAACTGTAGTCAAAGGTCATAAAGCCGGTCGCATTGCCGCCCGGTCGCGCCAGACTATCGACAAACCCGTTCCCAACCGGATCAGAGGTAATCGTGAATACAATTGGCGCTGTATGAGTTGCTTCAAGCAATGGCGCGACCGTCGAGCCCCCGACAGCCAGAATAACGTCAGGCGCAAACGCAACTAATTCTGCTGCATATTTTCGCGCGGTGTTGATGTTACCCGCACTCGCACGCATTTCGATCTGAATGTTGTGCCCTTCGTCCCAACCCAAGTGCTTTAGCTCTTGCAAGAACGCGGCAATGCGATCTTTGGTTTCCGATTCATCCCCTGCTGGGCCAATGATGATCCCTAGCCGCCGCATGCGGTCGCCCTGCTGCGCACGCACCGTCAGTGGCCATACGGTCGCTGAACCCGCAATGGCTTTGATGAAATCGCGCCGCCTCATCGCCTACCCCGCGGCTAAAGACAAGCAATAGTACCGGCAAAATCTGCTGCACCGGAAGGGGTCGCGAATGAAAGAGGACATTTCGCATCGCAATCGCTATGTCCGCTTTGGGTCAGAAGCAGACATTTGCAATGCAATAGGCCATGTCCGCTTTACCCCCGAAAGCGGACATTGTTCGATAGTTTTAGTTGCTGTTGGGCGCTATCGTTGAGATTGATCTGAAGAATTGTGGACGGGCGGGGAGGCTGTGCAAGAGCGCGTCCTCATTGCTGGCGCAGGACCGGTCGGGCTTGTTGCCGCTGCACATCTCGCGCGCAACGGTGTGCCGGTCATCGTGTTCGAAGGAGGGCCCACGCTTTCCGAAGAATCGCGCGCCTCAACCTTCCACCCGCCAACGCTCGATATGCTCCACGCACTTGGGGCCGCCGAACTACTGATCGCTCAGGGCCTCAAGGCGCCAACATTCCAATATCGATCCAAGAAGCACGGTTTGCTGGCACAGTTCGATTTTGGCGGTATTGCTGATGTTACCGAACATCCCTATCGCGTGCAGTGCGAGCAATCAAAGCTCACCCGCATTTTGTACGATCAAATGCGCGGGCATCCTAATTTCGAAGTACATTTTGACAGCCCCGTTGTGGGCGTCACTCAAGATGCGTCGGGGGTCGAGATTACAATCGACCGCGACGGACGCACCGAACGGCGCTCTGGTCGCTATCTAGTTGGTGCAGATGGTGCGAGCAGCAAAGTCCGCCGAGGGCTCGGCATCGAGTTTGAAGGCTTCACCTGGCCCGATCGATTGCTGGTCGTGACCACCCCGTTTGACTTCCACAGCGTTATCCCGGACCTCAGTCCGGTGAGCTATGTGGCTGACCCCGAGCGTTGGTATTTTTTGCTTCAGATCCCCCCCGGAGTATGGCGCGTCATGTTTTTGGTGAATGAGGACGCCAGCGATGAGCGCGTGCAGACCCGGGAATTTGCTCAGTCATTGATGGCCGGCGTGGTCCCTGGCATATCGAACTACCCGATCGAGCACATCACGCTCTATAAGGTCCACCAGCGAGTGGCTAAAACCTTCCGGCAGGACCGAGTATTTCTCATCGGTGACGCTGCCCATATCAACAATCCGCTAGGGGGCATGGGAATGAATGGCGGCATCCACGATGCCGTCAATCTTGCGCGACGACTTGCGGCCGTGTGGCGGGGTGAGGTGCCAGATGCCGAACTCGATCGCTTTGATAAGCAGCGGCGTCTCGTTACGCTTGAGTACATCCAGAACTACACAATCCAGAATAAGAAGAATCTAGAATCGTCTGGGGATGAGTTTCGCCAGAGCTTGCAAGCGATCAAAGCTGACACGGTGCGCACACGGGAATATCTTCTTCGCGTGTCAATGATCGCAAGCCTGCATCGAGCCGAGGAGTTAGGTTAGGAAGACGGTCCGCCATCACCCTTACGTCCGCTTTGGGTCAGAAGCGGACATGTGCAGCGCACAAGCTCATGTCCGCTTTAACCCCAAAAGCGGACATGTGCGGTGCACAAGCTCGTGTCTGCTTTGGGCCAAAAGCGGACATGCAAGACATTTAATCGATAACTTCGTCGATTTGGGCGAGAAGCGTTGGCGAAATCGACAATCCCAATGCCTGAGCTGTCTTGTTGTTGACGGTAATCTGAAATTTGGAAGGCTGCTCAACCGGCAGGCGGGCTGGATTCGCACCCTTAAGAATCTTGTCAACATAGGACGCAGCCTGTTCATACAGGACCGGGAAATTGGCGGAGACAGAAGCCAACCCGCCCGCTGCAACTGCGCTGCGATCAGTCGACATGTACCCAATCCGATGCCGGTTCACGATCTGCACAATGCGGCTCGCAAACGGCCCGAAAAATCCCTGAACGATGACGGCCTGCGCCCCGTCCTTGGCCATCAGGGAAAACGCCTCGTCGAGTTCGCTCGAACCACCGATCTGGACTGGCGATGCTCGAAGATTTGCGGCTTTGGCCGCTGTCTGAACGTCGGCCACGAATGGCTGGCTGAACGGATCTGTGGTGGTCGTCGTGGCGAGCACGCCGACGCAGTTGAGATTTGGGATGAGCTCGCGCAGGACTTGGATGCGTTTGCCTCCGAGTTCGGCGTCCATGCCGGATAAGCCGGTCACGTTGCCGCCGGGCTCGGACAGGCTTTTGATAAACCCGGATTGCAATGGTGCGCCTGCCACCATCACGATCGGGATCGTTTTAGTGGCCGCCATGGCCGCCCTGACCGCTGGGGTAAAATGGGCGACGATTACGGCAACGTCACCTCGAACTAGTTCGGTAGCGAGCTCGGCGGCTCGATCGCTGCGTCCCTGCGTGTAGCGAACATCGAGTACGATGTTTTGGCCTTCCGCATAACCAAGTCGCTGCAAACCGCGACGCAGCGCCTCGGCAAACGGGTGGGGTTCTGACGCGGACACCAGAACGCCCACGCGAGGGACCTTCGCAGCCTGTTGCGCAAACACCCAACCCGACGAAAAGCACCAGGCTGCGCCGCCACCTAGTAACAGCAGGCTGTCCCGTCGTCTCATTCGGGCCTCCCCCAAGGAGACGGAAATATCGTAGCGCCTCGACCCCGCCCACAGGAAGGGGCTTCGCCCTCGTTGATGTCCGCTTTGGGCCAAAAGCAGACATCGATGCTAATCGATTAACCCAGGGTCAAAGCAGAGATGCCGTACACACTCACCGTTTTGCCAACATCGCGTCGACTGAATAGCGTCCCGCTCCAGTCACAAAGA
>Ga0306924_10001804_pt1 | contig 19844 bp, 20 predicted proteins | sample sta12Can44000111_FD_203756 | JGI IMG/M metagenome (GOLD analysis project Ga0306924, IMG submission 203756) | Lab enrichment of tropical soil microbial communities from Luquillo Experimental Forest, Puerto Rico - statanox.12C.anox.44.000.111 (v2)... | ecosystem: Environmental > Terrestrial >...
CCAGCGCAGGGATCTGCTCGTTCTGGGCCTGTGTGTATCGATACTCGATGCGAAGATTCTGGCCTGGGACATAGCCGCGCTCACGTAATCCCTCCAGCAAAGCCTCCTTGCTTTCGGGAACCTCCATGGTCTCCAGCACCCCAACGCGACTGACCGGCTGCTCACCTCGGGCTAGCGATACAAATGATATTAGGCTCGCCGCAACTGGGATGAGCACGCGGTGCCGCATCATTGACCACCTCATCGAGAGAGGGTGGGCGCCCTAATTGGCGAGGTGGAAGAACTCGACGGCGTTGCCGGCCCAGATCTTGCGCTTGTCGGTTTCGGGGATGTCGGCGTAGATCTTGTCGATGACCGGGCGCGAATTGGGCCATTCGTTCTCGATGTGCGGAAAGTCGGTTGCAAACATGATGTGGTCGACGCCGACATTGTGGCGTTGCTCAATCGCCACCCGCTCGTATTGGACGCTGAAATAAATGTTATTGCGGACATAATGGCCCGGCGGTTCTCTCAACGGCTTGAAACCGAGATATTCCTGGGCCCAGCCGAGGTGGCGCTGGTACCACAAATCCATGTGCTCGAGCCAGAACGGAACCCAGCCGAGCCGCGTCTCTGCAAAGAAGATCTTTAAATTTGGAAAGCGCTCAAACACGCCGGCCAAGACCAGTTGCGTGATGCTCGTCGCTGGTGCCAGGCCGAAATTGCACAGCCATTCGAGGAATGGGCGGCGCAACCGCTGCATGATCTCGGGATCTTCCTTGGGATATTTGAAGGTCGGCTGGTTGGCGCGGGGGCCGGTGCGATAGAGCTGCACGTGCACGGTCAACGGCATGTCCATGTCGAGCGCCGCGGCCCAGAATTTGTCGTCCTCCGGGGTCGGGTAGCCCTTGGCGCTCGGCAATGCACCCAGTAGCACGCCTTTGAGGCCAAGCTTTTTGCAGTGCTTCATTTCGGCGATCGCGTCGTCGACATTGGTGATCGGGATGACCCCCATGCCGATGAGGCGGTCGGGTGCAACGGCGCAATATTCCTCCGCGAGCCAGTCGTTGTAGCCGCGGATCACCGCCTTATAGACTTCGTCATGCGCGATGTTGCGCCAGAAGACGGGCCCTGCGACCATCGCGGCAAATAGCACCTCGGCGTCCATGCCGTCTTGGACCTGCTCCTTGACGCGCTGCTCGGGTGAGCCGGTGCCCGCGGCGTCGGCGACCTTGAGCCCAAACGGCTGCCACGTCCCCTCGGCGCGGCCGGCGCGCAGATCGAGAAAATTCGCCTCCAATAATGGCTGGCCTTCGATCATCAGCGCGTCTCCGCCATCCGGCAGATGCACCGTGTGCGGTGCCCGCTCGCGATATTTCTCCGGCACCCGGTGAACCCACCGCTCCGGCGGCACCTCGAGGTGCCCGTCGGCCGACATCAAATTGTATTGCCGTGCCATGTCGTCCTCCTATTCCGGCCACCCCCTCCTTAACCCTCCCCCGCAAGCGGGGGAGGGAAGGGTGGGGGCTCGTATTGCACTAATGCGCCGGGTGCGGGGCAGTATTCGAGACATTCGCCACAGCCGGTGCATTTCATCTCCTGCACCTCGTACAGGTGCCGCGGCTCCAGCAACATCGGGCGGATTGCCGATTCCGGACAGACCTCGCGGCAGAGGCCGCAGGAATTGCAGATCGCGTAGTCGATCCGCACCTTCATCGAATGCCGCCGACCTGATGCAGCAGATAGTCCAGCGCGTCCTCGACCGGCTTTTGCGTCTCTGCCGTCGCGCACAGAAAATCGATCTGGAACTTGCCTTCCATAAAATGCATCAGCTCTTCGTCGCGCTGGCTCAGATGCTCGTGCCGCACGAGCGGATCGTCGACCCGGTCGAGATAGGCCATAATGCCGATGCAGGCATTGGCCTCCTGGTAATAGTTCTGCGCGGCGCGGGCCAGTGGATGAATGTGCGGGAACATCATCGACATGCCGAAATACGCGGGTAGCGGCTGGGTATTGGCTTGCGCAATGTCCATCAATTCGCGCTCGTCCTTGATCCAGCCTTTACCGAGCAATACGTCGGCGTGCAATTTGCTGTGCTTGCATTCGTCCCAGATCTGGCGGGCGCGCATCCGTTGCAGATCGATGTAGCGCTCCTGCTCGGCAATATCGACCGACAATAATTGCCCCGACATCTGCTTGATCGACATGTGCACGCCCTCGGCGGCATAGCCGCGCAATGCGCGCTCCTTTTTCCAGGCCTCGTCGTTGCTGGCGAGCTCCTCCTCGATCTCGCCGAGCGTGCGTTCCAGCGAGATTTCCCAGCCTTTGACGCATTTCTCGCGGGTCAGCCGGAGACGGAATTCGGCCCCCGGCGCTCTCGGCATCGTCGGCCAAACCCATCTGTCCAAGAACTGTTCGAGGATCGGGTGCATGGGTTCAAGCCTCCTGCCAGGCTTCGGGTGGCGGTGGCACCATCGAGCGGCCGCTCTCGATTTCGACGATCGAGCCTTCCGCCGGGCAGTACATCAGGCACGCCGTGCAGCCGGGATAGGTGCATTTCTCGATGTCGATCTCGATGCGATGCAACGGTTCCAGTGCGACATAGACGGCGTTGATGTCGATCTCGCGGCAGACGATGTAGCACATGCGGCACTCGGTGCAGCGCTGGTGATCGATCTTGAGGCTCGGCATGCCGGCCTCTGTCAATCGGTCACTTGCCGGCGCGGCGCCGGCGGCGCGGGCGCCTCGCGGCCGAGCACAAAGGCGCTGAGCTCGCCCAAAAATCGGCTGTAATCGCGTCTGGCGACCGCGCAAGCCCAGCGGCACAACTCGGCCTCGACAGGCTCTTTAACGAACTCCTCGACAATGCGCCGCCCCATATTGATGTGGCTGCGGTTTTCGACAAACTGGCTCTCAAATACGCCCTTCAGGTCGGGATCGCTTATCGCTCCCGTCAGCCCCTCCATCCAGGCGAACTCGATGATCTTGGGCCCAAGGTTGAGCGCCGCAATCCTGATCGGGTGAGGGTAGGTGGCCAGGTTGCGCAGTGAGAAGACGTAATAGGCCACAGCCGAATCCAGCACGAAACGCCCTGAGGGATGTCGAAAGGCGTCCTTTTGTGTAGCAACGAACTCTTTGCGCAGCAGCGCATCGAGATAGAGCATCTCGTGCGTCGATTCGTCGACGATCTGCTTTGAGAACAAGTATTTGACCGAAGGCGGAAAGTCGTTGATCTCAAGCCCCTGACCCCAGCCGCCATAGATGTAATAAAACATCCGCTCGAGGGTCCACAGCCGGCCAATCAGGCGGTGCGCCGCATCGTCATCCAGGCCATCCCGTTGGATGGCCTGGATCACATTTTCCAGGGGTGTTGAGCGGCTCTCGTTCCGGCTTTTCTCGATCAGCTCTCGCGCCAGTTCTTTTCCCGGCAGCTCGGGCATGACCTTACGGCTCGAACACAGCGAAGCACTTGTTCGAATTGAAAATATAGCTCTGGACGTAGGAGGTTTCCGTCGGCCGCCGCCCGAGCTCGGCCATCGCGCCCATCAGGCACATCCAGTTGAGGATCTCCTGCTGCCCGCTGTCCTCGATCGCGCTCAGCGGCCGCTCCCGCCACGTCGCATAATCGGCAGCCTGGAGCGCGTCATAAAGCGCTCGGTCGGCTTCGACATCGGGATAGAGCAGGTAATTCTTGGGGGTCAGAAACGCGTGCGACCAGCTGGAGGAGGCGATCAGCGCGACCCGCCACGGGCTCTTCTCGACGACCCGGGCGCAAGCCGCACCGAGGTCGAAGCAGCGCCACGGGGCAGGGGAGGGGGGGTCGAGCTCGTCTTCCTTCGGGAACTGGCTCAACCCGCGTGCGCCGGCCTGCTGCGCGACCACGCGGCGGCCATAGCAATTCACCTGGAACGGGAGGACCGGGTAGGGGAACCCCTTGCGGTCGTAGTCGAGGAACAGCAGCGTGTTGAGAAATGCGTGGCCGAGCTGGTGGTGTAATGGCTTGTAGGCGTATGACACGTCGAACCCGGCCTCGATCATGCCGCTGGCGATAAATTTCCCGGCAGCGCGGTGGCCGGCATAATTGAAAGTTTTGCTGTTCGGTTCGTTCCACACATTTGGGCCGCGATAGTATTCCCACGGCTTGGTCGTCAGCGTTTCATAAGCCAGCACGCAAAACGGCGGGATGATGTCCTCCTTGAAGTTCTCGTACTGGTCGTCGCCCCAGATCACAACCAAGTCGGGGGCGAACTCGTCCAACACGCGGCGGGCGTTGCGAAATCCGGCGACCAGCGCCTCGCGATGGCGCCCGGCCGCCGTGAGCCCGGCGTCGGCGCCGTACTCTTCGCGCATCGGCGCCGGCCACCCTTCCGGGTGCCGCAACCGCTCCGGGATCGCTGGGTCCTCGAGTGCACGCTTCAGAATGCGGCCGAGATTTTCGTCCGGTCCCGACATGGGCGGAAAATGCGTGACGCCGAGGCCCAGAATCTGTCCCATCCCATCCTCCCTTGATTACGTTATCTCAGGATATGCCTCGGCGGGTTTGGGGACAAGCATCGCAGGGCGGTGCGATTCGGGAAGGATCCAGGCGGTGGGAGGCGAGAAGGCGGGCGGGGAGGGCGCATTCCGCCGCAAAGGCTGCGGTCGTTGCGAGGTGCGCGTGCTTGTGCGAAGAAACGCCGAAGGATCGCGCACATGAGTGAGTTTCTTTGATGGCGTCTCTCCGGGTCAGCCGTCGCCTGCTCTTTACGGTTCCCCTTCTCGCCGCTTCGGGTGCCGCGGTGCGGGCAGCCGCTGGTGACAGTGATTTCTACGCATTTCTGTCGGGCGTGCGCCGCGACGCCGCGGCGCAGGGTGTTCGAACCTCGACGATCGAAGTCGCGCTGCGCAATGCGGAATACCTGCCGCACGTCATCGAACTCGATCGCAAACAGCCCGAACACACGATGACGTTCGGCGAGTACCTCGACAAGGTCGTGACCTCTCAGCGGATGGACGGCGCCCGCCGCGAGTTGGCCGAAAACCGCGTCTTGCTCGACGGGATCTGGCGGCGGTTCAATGTCGAGCCGCGCTTTGTCGTGGCACTGTGGGGCATCGAGAGCGATTTCGGCAGGGTGATGGGGAATTATGCCGTCGTCTCCGCGCTCGCCACGCTCGCCTATGACGGACGGCGCAGCTCGTATTTCCGCGGGGAATTGATCTCGGCGCTGCGAATTCTCGACCAGGGGCATATTCGCGCCGACGACATGATGGGGTCCTGGGCCGGCGCTATGGGGCAATGCCAATTCATGCCCTCGACTTTTCTCGGATACGCGGTCGACTATGATGGCGATGGCCGCAAAGACATCTGGAACGACCGAGCCGATGCCTTGGCGTCGATCGCGAATTTTATCTCGCGGCTGGGTTGGCGTGGCGGCGAGGGTTGGGGGCGCGAGGTCATGCTCCCGGCCGGGTTCGACTCCCATTCCACGGGCCTCGACGTCAAGCGGCCCACTGGAGAATGGAGCCGGCTCGGGGTGCGCAGCGTCGATGCCGGCCCGCTCGCCGGCCGCGAGGGCGAGGCCTCACTGGTGATGCCGGACGGCGCCGGTGGTCCGGCATTCCTCGTCTACGACAATTTTCGCACGATCATGAAGTGGAACAAATCCACTTACTTCGCGACCGCGGTCGGCTATCTCGCGGACAGTATGGCGCGAGGTTGATTGCTGCAACTTCTGCGGCGAAACCCTTCGTGCAGGCCCGGGCGTTCCCGGTCTGCGAACGAAAGCGAGCTAAAAAATGACCGAGCCGAAAATCGGGATACTTGGGATGCTGCGCATCGCCCTCGTGCTGGCGGCCGCGGCTCTACTCGCAACGGGGCTCGGCGGCCAGCCGGCATCGGCCGCGCGAGGCCACTCCAAGCCGAAGCCTACCGCCGCAGCGCAAGCTCCGGCAAAGCCGACGGCGGGGATGGAAACGCAGGCGACGCACGCTTTTGTCATGGAGGTCGAGACCGGGACGGTACTGCTCGACAAGGCCGCCGATGAGCGTATGCCGCCGGCCTCGATGAGCAAAATCATGACCGCTTATGTCGTTTTCGACATGCTGAAGCAGGGGCGAGCCAAGCTTGAGGACGATTTGCCGGTCAGCGAGCGGGCTTGGCGCCTTCAGGGATCGAAGATGTTCGTGCCGATCGGCGGGCGCATCAAAATTGACGACCTGTTGAAAGGCGTCATCATCCAGTCCGGCAACGACGCCTGTCTCGTGCTCGCCGAGGGTCTTGCCGGCAGCGAAGAGGCTTTCGTCGAACTGATGAACCAGAAGGCGAAGGAAATCGGGCTCCAGGACAGCCATTTCGCCAATGTCGATGGCCTCCCGAGCCCCGACCATTGGATGACCGCCCGCGATTTGGCGACCCTGTCAATTCGGACGATAAAGGACTTCCCTGAGTATTATCATTACTATGGTCAGATGGATTACGAGTTCAACAACATCAGGCAAGGGAACAGAAACCCGCTGCTCTACAAGGGCGTCGGCGCCGACGGGCTGAAGACCGGGCATACCGAGGAGGCCGGCTATAGCCTTACGGCCTCCGTCAAGCGCGAGGACCGCCGCATCATCGTCGTGTTGGGCGGCCTGCCGACGATGAAAGCGCGCGCCCAGGAGAGCGAAAGGTTGATTGACTGGGCCTTCCGGGAATTCAACGACTACAAACTGTTCGCGACAGGCAACAAAGTAGAGGATGTCGAGGTGTGGCTCGGCTCCGACCCGAAGGTTCCGCTTACTGTGACCAAGGATCTGGTCGTGACCCTGCCGCGCAAGTCGCGCAAAGACATGAAGGTCACTGTAGACTTCGACCGCCCCATCCCGGCCCCGGTCAGGCAAGGCCAGGCGCTCGGCAAGCTGGTGGTGACCGCCCCGGATGTGCCGCCGACGGAAGTGACGCTCGTCGCGGGCGCGGATGTCGACCGCATGGACACTCTCGGCCGCATCGCCACCCTTGCCGGCTATCTGGTGTGGGGCGGCCGGCGCTGACGTGACGGGGGCACGCGGCCGGTTCATCACGATCGAGGGCGGCGAAGGGGCCGGCAAGTCAACTCAGGTTGCCCTTTTGGTGGCGGCGCTGGGCCAAGCCGGAATTCCGGCGCGTGCGACCCGGGAGCCCGGTGGGTCGCCGGGCGGCGAGGCAATCCGCCGGCTGCTGCTCGAAGGTGAGGGCGAGCGCTGGGACGCGATTGGCGAAGCCCTGTTGCTCGTGGCCGCGCGGCACGATCATGTGACCCGGATCATAGCTCCCGCTCTCTCACAAGGGGTGTGGGTCGTGTCCGATCGGTTTGCCGATTCCACAGTAACCTATCAAGGTTACGGGAAGGGGCTGGCGCTTTCCGATCTTGCCGCATTGCATCATTTCGCTCTCGGCGATTTCGCGCCAGACTTGACGTTAATTCTGGATTTACCCGTCGAGATCGGACTCGCTCGCGCCGCTGCACGCTCGGCTGCCGACCGTTTCGAACGCCTCGACGGAGATTTCCACAACCGGCTGCGCCTGGGTTACCGAAACATCGCCACCGAAAACTCTATCCGCTGTGTCTTGGTCGACGCATCGGGAGATCCGCAGAGCGTGCACCGCGCGGTCCTTGACGCGATTACGCACCGGCTCGGCACGGTGGTTCCCCCTCACCTCGCGTCAGCGGGAGGGTAGGGGAGCGAGCGACGGACGCGAGGCGTGCTTACGCCCCGAGAGAACCCAGATCTCCTCGGCCATACCAGCGCCGAGCGCGAACTGCGCCGACTGGCCGAGGCAGGGCGGCTCCCACATGCGATACTGCTGAGCGGGCCGCGCGGCATCGGCAAGGCGACGCTCGCCTTCCGGTTTGCTCGTTTTCTGTTTGCTGTAGGGAGTGCCGGAGATGACGGGCTGGCGGCTGATCCCGAGAGCAGCGTGTTCCGCCGGGTGGCGTCCGGCGGCCACGCCGATCTGCTCACCGTTGAGCGCGCTTATGATCCTCGGCGGCGACGGTTGCGCAGCGATATCCTCGTCGAAGACACGCGCGCGATCGCCGGCTTCTTCCGGCTGACCTCGGCCGAGGAGGGGTGGCGCGTCGTCATCGTCGACGGCGCAGAGGAGATGAACCGCAACGCCGCCAACGCGCTTTTAAAGATCCTCGAAGAACCGCCTCGGCGTGGGCTGTTGCTATTGGTCAGCCACAGCCCGGGCCGGCTGTTGCCGACGGTCCGGTCGCGCTGCCGGCATTTTCCGCTGAAGACATTACCGCAGCCAGTGGTCTTGCGGCTGTTGACAAAGTATCGTCCCGAGCTCGCAGGCCCGGAGGCCGAGGCGCTGGCAGGCCTGGCCGAAGGTAGCATCGGCCGCGCGATCGAGCTCGCCGACGCCGGCGGGCTGGCGCTCTATCGGTCGATGCTCAACATGCTTGCTCAGGTGCCGCAGGTCGTCATCGCGGACCTCTACGCCTTCGCCGACAAGCTCGCCCGCCCAGATGCGGAAGAGGCTTATAGAGCCAACGCGGAGCTGCTCTCGCAGTTTCTCGCCAGGATGGTTGCCGACGCCGCCGGCCGGCGGCTCGGGTCCGGCGAAACGATCGCCGAGGAAGGAGAGGTGATGCAGCATCTCGCCGGCCGCGCCGATCCGCTCCGTTGGGCGGATCTGCGCGACCGGATCGACCGCGATTTCGCCGACACCGATCAGCTCAACCTCGATCGCAAACAGGCCATCCTTGGTGCGTTCTTCGCCATCGCGGAATTGGCGCGTTAAATCCGCCTCGGCAGGTATCGGCTGGATCACGATTTGCACCATCCCATATCTGGGGTTTGGAGACAGCCATGACCTCCGACCGGCCTTTCTTCGTCACCACGCCGATTTATTACGTCAACGACGCGCCGCATCTAGGGCATGCCTATACGACAGTGGCGTGCGATGTGCTCGCGCGCTTCATGCGGCTCGACGGGCGCCGGGTGAAGTTTTTGACCGGGACCGACGAGCATGGCCAGAAGGTCGAGCAATCGGCGCGGCTTGCCGGCATTTCCCCGCAGCAGTTCACCGACCGCATTTCGGGCGTGTTCCGCGACATGACGCGGCTCCTCGACATCAGCAATGACGATTTCATCCGCACCACCGAGCCGCGCCATGTCCGCGGCGTCCAGGTGCTGTGGCAAGAGCTGGAACGCCGCGATGAGATCTACCTCGGACGGTTTGCCGGCTGGTACTCGATACGCGACGAGGCCTTTTACGACGAGAGCGAGCTCGTCGACGGGAAGGCGCCGAGCGGCGCCGAGGTCGAGTGGCTGGAAGAGGAAAACTATTTCTTCCGGCTGTCCGCGTGGCAGGACCGGCTATTGGCTTATTACGAGGCCAACCCTGAAGCGGTGGCGCCACGCAGCCGACGCAATGAGGTCGTCAGCTTCGTCAAGTCCGGGCTGCGCGACCTGTCGATCTCGCGAACGAGTTTTAGGTGGGGGATCCCGGTTCCGGGCAACCCTGACCATGTGATTTATGTATGGCTCGACGCGCTGGCGAATTACATCACTGCAGCCGGCTATCCGGACACCCAGAGCCTGGAATTTTCCACCTTCTGGCCCGCCAATCTTCACGTTGTCGGCAAGGACATCTTGCGGTTCCATGCAGTTTATTGGCCGGCTTTTCTGATGGCGGCCGGTCTCGAACCGCCGCGCCGCATTTTCGCCCATGGCTGGTGGACAGTCGAGGGGCAGAAAATGTCGAAATCGCTGAACAACTTTATTCCGCCGAGACAGCTTGTCGACACTTACGGGCTTGATCCGGTGCGCTATTTTCTGTTGCGCGAATTGCCATTCGGCAGTGACGGAGACTTCTCGCATCGCGCCGTAGTGGGCCGGCTAAACGGCGATCTGGCCAATGATTTTGGCAATCTGGCGCAGCGCGTGCTGGTGATGATCAACCGGAATTGCGGCGGCTGCGTGCCCGATTTCGGGGAGCTGCGGGCCGGCGACCAAGCACTGCTGAACGCTGCGCAAAAGCTACTGGATGCAGTGCGCGAGCATATCGCGGAACAGGCTTTTCATCTGGCCCTCGAAGCGATCTGGCGGGTTATCGGCGAGGCCAACCGCTACGTCGACGAGCAGGCGCCATGGGCGCTCAGCCGCAGTGAGCCCGCCCGGATGCGCACTGTCCTTTACACCTTGGCCGAAACATTGCGGCATCTGGCAATTTTGGCGCAGCCCTTTGTGCCGGGCGCCGCGCAAAAGCTGCTCGACCAGCTGGCGATACCCGATGCCGCACGCAGTTTCGCCGCTCTGGCCGACGCGCCGCTTGTCCCCGGAACACAATTGCCAAAGCCTGACGCCATCTTTCCGCGCTTCGTCGAGGCGGAAGCGGGCAATTCTTGACCGTGCCGACGAATCCCACCTCACCCTCCCCATCGCTGACGCGATGGGTCCCTTCCCTCTCCCCCGATGGCGGAGAGGGACTCAAGGCGCTTTCTTACTATCCCTCTCCGCCCTTGGGGGCGGAGAGGGCAGGGTGAGGTGGGGATCTCAGCGAAGGGAATTCGATGCTGGTCGACAGCCATTGCCATCTCGATGTCCCGGATTTCGCAGCGGAGCGGGACGCCGTAATCGGTCGCGCCCGGGCAGCCGGCGTCGAAACCATGCTGACAATCTGCACGCGGCTCGACCAATTCGACGGGGTCCGCAAAATCGCCGAGGCGTATGACCGGATCTGGTGCTCGGTGGGGGCCCATCCGCATGAGGCGGCGGACCACGCTTCGCTGCTCACCGACCAGCTTCTCGCGCTGACCGAACACCCTAAGGTCGTGGGCATCGGCGAGACCGGGCTCGACTTCCACTACGATCTGAGCGCTCGCGACATCCAGGAGCGCGTCTTCCGTACCCACATCGCGGCATCGCGCGCCAGCGGTCTGCCCTTGATCATTCACGCCCGCGAGGCGGACAGCGAGATCGGGCGGATGATCGAGGAGGAGCGGCCGCCCCCCGGAGTGTTGCATTGCTTCAGCAGCGGCCGAGCGCTCGCCGAAACTGCGATAAAGCTTGGGTTCTATGTCTCGATCTCGGGGATCGTGACATTTCGCAACGCGGAGGAGCTGCGCGGCATCGTCCGCGGCCTGCCGCTCGACCGGCTGCTCGTCGAGACCGACGCGCCCTATCTCGCGCCAGTGCCCTATCGCGGCAAGCGCAACGAGCCGGCGTTCGTCGCCGCGACGGCCGCGGCTGTCGCGGCGCTCAAGGGCGTCGCTCCAGACCACCTCGCGGCGGTAACGCACGACAATTTCTTCCGGCTCTTCACCAAGGCGACACCGCCATAAGGATGAGGGTCACTGTCCTCGGCTGCGGCGCCTCGACTGGGGTGCCGGCAATTGGTCCCAACTGGGGCCGCTGCGATCCATCTGACCCGCGCAACCGGCGGCGCCGTGTGTCGGCACTGGTCGAGATCGGCAGCTTAGCAATCCTGATCGATACTTCGCCGGATCTGCGCGAGCAATTAATCGATGCCAGGGTCTCGCGTCTCGACGCCGTGATTGTCACCCATGCCCATGCGGACCATCTCCACGGGATCGACGATCTACGCTCGATCAACCGGTTAATGCAGCGGGCGATCCCGCTGTATGCGGACGCGAAGACCTTGGCGGAGATCGGCCGCCGGTTCGGCTATGTCCTCGAGCCGCCGGCCGAGCCAGGCCGGTTTCACAAACCGACCTTGGAACCGCACGAGATCCGCGGTCCGTTTGAAATCGCCGGAATCCCAGTCGTTCCGTTCGCACAGGACCACGGCTTCAGCACCACCCTCGGTCTGCGGATTGGTGCCTTTGCCTATTCGACCGATGTTACCGAGTTCGATGAGACGGCGTTCGCCGCGATCGAAGGCATCGAGCTGTGGGTCGTCGATTGCCTGAGGCGCGAACCGCATCCGACCCATTCCCATCTGGCAAAGACGTTGTCGTGGATCGACCGCGTGCGCCCGCGACGCGCCGTGTTGACCCACATGGATCAGAGCCTCGATTACTGCGAGCTCAGCGCCGAATTGCCGAGCGGCGTTGAACCGGGCCGCGACGGCCTCGTCATCGAGCTGCCCGACCCAATTGGGAAAATTCTGGCCTCGTGATGCGCGGAGGGTTGAGCCAGAGCCCTGTGCAGGAACCTTTATGATGTTGCAGTTGTTTCCATAATATATATTATGCGACATCTTTTAGTAGGCGTCCGGTTCCACCACGGCTGATTTTTCGGCCTCGCAGCTTAGAACCGCATTCTCCCGCGGTATACCTTCCGACCCCGATCCGAGTGCAGATGCCAGCCTATGACCCACTCCCTCGACCACCTGCTGAAAATCATGGTGCAGCTCCGTGACCCGGAGAACGGTTGTCCATGGGATCGCGAGCAGGATTTTTCGACCATCGCGCCATACACAATTGAAGAGGCCTACGAAGTGGCCGACGCTATCGTGCGCAACGATATGGCGGCGCTCAAAGACGAACTGGGCGATCTTCTTTTTCAGGTCGTCTTTCACGCTCGGATGGCCGAGGAACAGGGCCTTTTCACCTTCAAAGATGTTGCCGCGGCAATCGCCGACAAAATGGAGCGGCGCCACCCGCATGTTTTCGGTGACGTCCGGATCGATTCGGCGGCGGCGCAAGGCGAGGCGTGGGAGGAACACAAAGCGGCCGAGCGCCGAGACCGCGCTCGACAGAACGGAGTGGCGCAGAGCGTTCTCGATGGGGTTGCCCTGGGCTTGCCGGCGCTGCTGCGGGCCGACAAGCTGCAAAAACGCGCGGCGCGGATCGGCTTCGACTGGCCCGACGCGCGTCCGGTTTTCGACAAGCTAAAAGAAGAAATCGCCGAACTCGAGAGCGAGCTACAACCACCCTTTGAGCGAAGCACGCTCGAAGACGAGATGGGCGACATCCTTTTCGCGGCTGCAAACCTCGCCCGGAAGCTCGACATCGACCCTGAGGCAGCGCTGCGAAACGCGACCGCGAAATTCGAGCGCCGCTTCCGGAGAGTAGAGACGCTCGCCGCAGAGCGCGGATCGGGTGGCGATCTCGACGCGCTCGACGCACTCTGGCAGGAAGTAAAGCGCGACGAGCGCAGGCAGTAGGCAGTCGGGTGCCTTGCGGAAAAGGCAGCGAGTTGCGGTTCCCGGTGTCGGCGAAGGGTGTCCTCCTGGAGCACGATCGGGTCGTGCTTCTTCTGAATGACCGAGACGAGTGGGAATTGCCCGGCGGTCGGTTGGAGCAGGGCGAAGACCCGGTCGCCTGTCTCAAACGCGAATTTGCCGAGGAGCTCGGCATCGAAATCATTGTGGATCGGATACTCGATTGCTGGCTCTATCCCGTGCTGCCGGGAAAAGATGTGCTGATCGTGACGTATGCGGTGCGCCAGATGGACCGGGGGAAGTTCCGGGTCAGTCGGGAGCACCTGAAGTTCGGCATCTTTTCGATCGGCGAGCTGGACGCGTTGGCGATGCCAGAGGGTTACCGCCGTTCTATCCGGAATTGCGCGGCGCCGCGCGGCGCCTGCTAGTGCAGCCGCTGCCGATTGCGCAGCCGCGCGATGTCTTGTTCGAGCAATCTGGCCGAAATATGCGCTGCCTCGTTGTCGTCGCGGCGGCCGAGCACTTCGCCGCGTTGGTAGATCCACGCCAATGTCTTGCCGTCGGTCAACGGCACATCCAGCCGCACGATCCGGCTGCCGCTTTCCAGCCGGCGATCAATCATTTCGATCAGCCCATCACATCCTTCGCCCGTCGCCGCCGACAATGCGGCGCTCTGCAAATTTCGCAGCTTTTGGTGCTGAGCGAGCCCGATACGCGTCGTCGAATCGAGCAGGTCGATCTTGTTCATCGCCTCGATCATCCCGTCTTCTACCGGTTGATCGAGCCCGAGATCTGCGAGGACGTTGAGCACGTCGTCGCGCTGCGCCTCACTGTCAGGGTGATGCGCGTCGCGGACATGGACGACGATATCGGCTTCGGTGACCTCTTCGAGAGTCGCGCGGAACGCGGCAACGAGATGGGTCGGCAGGTCCGAGATGAAGCCGACCGTGTCCGACAGAATGACCTGGCGCCCCGACGGCAGGCCGAGCCGGCGCATCGTCGGATCCAGGGTCGCGAAAAGCATGTCACCGGCAGTCACCGATGCGCTGGTCAGCCGGTTGAACAGGGTCGATTTCCCGGCATTCGTATACCCGACCAGCGCCACCACGGGATAAGGCACGCGGCGGCGCGCCTCGCGGTGCAATTTCCGCGTTCGCCTGGTCGCTTCGAGATCTCGCTTGAGCTTGGCGATGCGCTCGCCAATCAACCGGCGGTCGATCTCTAGCTGACTTTCGCCTGGACCGCCGAGAAAACCGAACCCGCCGCGTTGGCGCTCGAGATGCGTCCAGGAGCGCACCAGACGCGAGCGTTGATAGGTCAGCGCCGCCAATTCGACTTGCAAACGGCCCTCGTGGGTGCGCGCCCGTTCGCCGAATATTTCGAGGATCAGCCCGGTGCGGTCGATGACCTTGGCTTGCCAGCGTCGTTCGAGATTGCGCTGCTGCACCGGGCTCAATGCGGCATCGATGACGACGAGACCGATGTCGTTTTCGCCGATCAGCACACCGAATTTTTCGATGGCGCCACCGCCCAGAAGACTGCCCGGACGCGGGCGGCTGATACTGGCGATCTCGGCGCCGATCACATCCAAACGGATCGCCTTCGCGAGGCCGACCGCTTCTTCCAAGCGAGCTTGTGTCGAACGTCCGGCAACCTCTATCGAGCCTCGTCCGGGCGTCCTCTTCGGTACCGGGCGCACCACGAGCGCCCGACCTGTCGGGCCTCCGTCGAAAACCGCCGAGGTGTCCGACCGGCTCAGGATTCCGCCATCTCCTTGTTCGGTTCGAAAAGCTGAATCGGCTGGCCTGGCATCACCGTCGAGATCGCGTGTTTATACACCAGCTGCGAGTGCGCATCTCGACGCAATAGAACACAAAAGTTATCAAACCAAGTAATAATCCCCTGGAGTTTGACGCCATTGACAAGAAAAATGGTTACCGGTGTTTTGTTCTTACGGACATGGTTCAAGAATACATCTTGAACATTTTGCGACTTTTCCGGGTTCATGGGTCTTCCCCCACTCCCTTCTTGGAACCGAGCCCAACCAGTTCACGCTAACGCCCTCGGACGAGAGTGCCAAGTTGTTGTCACGAAGATGGGCGTGCGCCGGCGAATCACAAGCCCCGCACAAAGTCGAACAGTGACGCAGCATCCGAGAAGGCAAGGCGCGGTGCGCAACGGCGAAACTCCTCTTCTGTCGTTCCGTTGCCAAGCAGAACCGGGATGCAGCCGCTATTGTATGCGCATTCCATGTCGATACCGGTGTCGCCGACCAGCCAGACTGTGTCGCCCGGCTCGACGCCGCTGGGCTCGAGGGCTAGGGCGACCGGCGCGGGGTCAGGCTTGTCCAGGGCGGCATCCCCTGCCCCGATAACGCTGCCGAACAGCTCCGACCACCCGATCCGTTCGGCCTCGCGTCGCAGCAGCGCACCCGTCTTGTTGCTGACGACCCCAAGAAAGAAACCGTCGGCCGCGAGCGCGCGGAGCAATTCGACGCGGCCCGGCAGCGGGCTCAGCCGGTCCAGATGGATCGCGCGGAAAGCGTCGAGATAGATTCCCCTCGCCTCCTCCCATCGGTCACCGAAATGAAGCGGGAAGCTCTCACGCAGGCTGAGCCGCACGCGCTCCTTGGTTTGCCGCAGCGACCACAACGGCTTTTCCATCGCTGCCAAGACTGCGTTGAGCGCTTCGTGGATCGTGGTCCAGCTGTCGACCAACGTGTTGTCCCAGTCGAACAGGATTGCCCGAGGCCGGGCGAGATCTTGCGCCGCCGGCACGAGGCCGATCGCGGTCATACCGCTTCCGGAACACGAGCCAGGGAATGCTCGCGCAATCTTCGAGCGAGGGGGCCAGGCACGCCGCTTCCGAGCGCATGGCCATCAATCCTGACGATCGGCAACAGACTGACCGTGGAGAACTGATGACCTCGGCCCTCGATATGCATGCGAGCGGAGCCGTGCGGCAGATATTGGCCATCGACGTAGGCGAGAGGCGGCATGATTGTTCATCCCCCCGGGACCCGCGCTCGCCCCGTCCCGAGAGCTGAGGCGGGGGTTCAAGCCCCGATTTTTAGGAGGCGATCGTTACCAAAAACGCCAAGCGATTTCAACTTGCGGTGCAGGGCAGACCGCTCCATACCGACAAAAGCCGCGGTCCGTGAGATGTTGCCGCCAAACCGGGTGACCTGCGCCAGGAGATACTCCCGCTCGAATACCTCTCTCGCGTCGCGCAAGGGCAGGGTCATTATCTCGCTGCCCTTATCCCATTTGACAACGGTCGGGGCGATCGCAGTGATCTCGTTGGGCAGCATATCTGCGCGCACCGACTCACGCGCGTCGCCCGGCGCCATGATCAAGAGCCAATCGATGACATTGCGCAGCTGCCGGACATTGCCCGGCCATGTATAAGCCTGCAGTGCTGCCAGCGCGTCCTCGCCGAAATCGCGCGGGGCGAGCCGCGCAGCTTCGGATGCCCGTGCCATAAAGTGACGCGCCATCAGTGGGATGTCTTCGCGCCGCTCGCGCAGCGGCGCTAGGCGAATCGGGACGACGCTCAACCGATAGAACAGATCCTCGCGGAACCTCCCGGCGCTGATCTCCCCGCTCAGTTCCCGGTTCGACGAGGCGACGACCCGGACATCCACCTCGACGCGGCTCGATCCCCCTACCCTTTCGAAGGTCTGCTCCTGCAACGCGCGTACGATCTTGCCCTGCGTTTCGAGCGGCATGTCCGCCACTTCGTCGAGAAATAGCGTACCGCCATGCGCGCGCTCGAATGTGCCGACCTTGCGCGGCGCGCCGTCGATCCTTGTTTCGGTCCCGAACAGCTCGATTTCGAGCCGCTCCGGTCGCATCGTCGCGCAGTTGACCGGAACGAAGGGTCCTTTCGAGCGCCGCGAGCGCGCATGCAGCAGGCGGCCGACGACTTCTTTGCCCGAGCCCGGCGGGCCGGTGATCAAGACCCGACTGCCGGTCGGGGCAACTCGGTCGATCTGCTGACGCAGTTGGTTGGCGGCCGGGGAGATGCCGACGAGGTCGAGGTCGCCTCCGGCGCGCAGCCTCAGTTCCTCATTCTCGCGGCGCAACTGCGCTGCCTCGATCGCACGCTCGACGACCAGCAACAAGCGGTCGGATTTAAATGGCTTCTCGAGAAAGTCGTAAGCTCCCAGCTTGATCGCCTCGACGGCTGTTTCGATCGTTCCGTGGCCGCTGATCATCACCACCGGCACCGACGGCATGTCGGCGCGCAGCTGCTTTAGGATCTCGATCCCTTCGAGCCCACCTCCCTGCAGCCAAATATCGAGGATGACAAGTGTGGGCTGCCTCGCTTGGATGGCGGCCAAGGTTTGCGCCGTGTCGGCCGCTTCGCGGGTGGCGTGACCCTCGTCCTTCAGGACGCCCGCGATCAGCATGCGGATGTCGGCTTCGTCGTCGACGATCAGAATGTCATGTGCCATGGCTGACCGGGCTCAATTCCATGCGCTCGTCGGCTAAATCAGACCGCTCCGCGGCGCGAACCTCCGCAGCGGCAAAATGAAGACTGACGCGCGCGCCCTGCGGATCCCCATCCTCAAGGACCAGCTTTCCGTGATGATCTTCCATGATCTTCTTGACAATGGCCAGACCCAAGCCTGTGCCCTTTGTCCGCGTCGTGACATAAGGCTCGGTCAGCTGTTCGCGGCCATGTTGCGGCAAGCCCTTTCCGTTATCTTCGATGATCACTGCGGCTTGGCCATCTTCTTCGGCGACCGACACCCGGATGCGTCCCGCTGGGCTCGCGCCGTCTTCGGCCCGGCGCGCTTCGATCGCCTCGATCGCGTTCTTAACGATGTTGATCAGCGCCTGACCAATCAGGCGGGCATCGCAACTCACCACCACAGGGTTTGGTGGAAGCACTGGCTCGAACGCGATCTCGGGATGGGCCGTGCGCTGCAGGAACACCGCCCGATGCACGATTTCCACTAGGTTTTCGGGCCTAAGCACTGGCGTCGGCATGCGCGCGAAAGAGGAGAACTCATCGATCATTCGACCGATGTCCCCGACGTGCCGAATGATGGTGTCAGTGCAGATCGTAAAGGTTTCGGCGTCCTTTTTGATCTCTTTCAGGTATCTGCGCCGCAACCGTTCGGCAGACAACTGGATCGGGGTCAGCGGGTTTTTAATTTCGTGGGCGATGCGTCGGGCGATGTCGGCCCAGGCCGCCTTGCGCTGTGCCGACAGCAATTCTGTGATGTCGTCGAAGGTGACGACAAATCCGCTTATGCTGCGGCCATTGTGCTCGGCGGCGATGCGCACGAGCAGGGTGCGGGTGCTGTTTCCGCGAATCAGTTCCACCTGCGATTGCGCCAGACGATCGGGACGTTGTTCCGCCTCGCCGAGCAAGCCTGCCATTTCCGGCGCGACCTCGGCGAGGTCCTGCCCAATGGCTTGCTCAAGATCGGTGCCGAGCAGTGCGGAGGCTGACCGATTGGGCAAATTGACCCGGCCTAGGCTGTCGAGCCCGATAACCCCGGCCGAGACGCCGGTCAGCACGGTTTCGGTGAACCGGCGGCGCTCGTCGAGCTGCCGGTTTGCCTCCCTGAGCTCGCGCTGCTGACTTTCGATCTGGTACGTCATGCGGTTAAAGGCGCGGCTGAGCGAAGCCAATTCGTCGTCTTTTTCCCCTTCGGGGACGCGGGCGGCGAGATCGCCGCCCCGGATTTGCTCGGCTGCGGTGATCAGCCGGCTGATCGGGCCAGCAAACTGCGTGGCGAAATGGATCCCGATAGCCACTGCCGCGACCAGGAACAGCAGCGCTACCATCATGAAAATCAGCGCAAAGGTGATTTGAAACCCAGAGCGCTGGCCCTCCATCTGCTCGTACAGCGCGGCCGCGCGCTGGGTCTCCTCCATATGGTTCAAAACCCGCGGTTCGATAAACCGCCCGACATAAAGGTAGACGTCGCCGAACTGGTTGAGCCGCACCAAAGCACGGACCCGGTCATCGCTGTCATTGGTCATTATCGCGACATCGCCAGTGTCGGCGAGATGGATTGCGTCGTCGGGAATGGGCTCAAAGCCCAAGGTGAACGAAAGACTGGACCGCGCCAGCATATGGCCGGCGCGGTCGAACACCATAGCCTCGGCCAACCCGCGCAAGGCGGCCTGGGCCGAGACCACCTGCTCCAAATGCTGGGGGTTGAGCGCCAGCTGCACGGCATCACGATTGAGATCGTTTGCCATCGCCAAAACATCGGCGCGGATCGCCTGCTGATGCTCGTGCAGATAGGCTTCGGCGACGGCCAGCGATTCGGTGATCGCGGTACGCACTCGTTCGCTGAACCAAGATTCGACGCCAAAGCTGAAGAAGAGATAGGAAAAGCCCGCGACGATGATCGTCGGCATTACCGCGATCAGGCTGAACAGCACGACCAATCGGATTTGCAACCGTGAGCCGGCAAGGCCGCGACGTCGCTCCGCCCAGACTTCGATCAGCCGCTTGGTGATCACCGCGCCGAGGGCCAACAGCAAGATCAGGTCGAGATTGAGCAACGACAGGACCGCACTGGGATGCGGCCCAAAAGGAGGTGCGCCGGTTAATGCCAGATAGGTCGCGACACCCGAGGCCAGAGCCGGGATCGCGAGCGCGATTGCAAGCTTGCGGCCGAGACCGATACGGCCGGCCCAGATTCCCATCCTCCGCACCGGGTTCATTCAAGACCCTCTAACTGAAGTACGCGGCGGACGGTTCAGATACCAACGGGTCAAATCATCTCCGGCCCGGCCCTGACGGCATGGCGGCGGTCGGG
>Ga0306924_10001805_pt1 | contig 19830 bp, 14 predicted proteins | sample sta12Can44000111_FD_203756 | JGI IMG/M metagenome (GOLD analysis project Ga0306924, IMG submission 203756) | Lab enrichment of tropical soil microbial communities from Luquillo Experimental Forest, Puerto Rico - statanox.12C.anox.44.000.111 (v2)... | ecosystem: Environmental > Terrestrial >...
CCAGTTGGCCTCGCGCAGCGTGGTGCCCAGGCTGGCCCGGGCCAGCTCGCCGGCCAGCAGGTAGACCGCGGCGGCGCCGGCGACCATCGTCAGCAAGGTGCGCAGCCGGATGCGCTCGAGCCGCACAGGGGCGACCTCGACGCCGGGCACCGCGGCGAGGAGCAGCTTGCGCAGGGTGGGCAGGACGGTCCGGTGGCGGCGGAGCGCCTTGCGGGTGGAACGGGCCAGGACGACCGGCTGCAGCAGCGGCACCACGGTCACCAGTTCGTTCGCGGCTGTTTCGTCCAGGGCGAGGCGGGCGGTGCGGTCCGGGCCGACGTAGAGGGAGAGCTCGGCCAGGAGCTGGGCGACGTCGAGGCGGATCTGCAGGTCGCTGGCGGCCACGTCGCCGTCGCCGGGGTCGAGCAGCATGGCCTGGCCGTCGCCGGTGAACAGGATCCGGTCCGCGGTCAGCGCCCGGTGGGTCACCTTGCGGGCGTGCAGCTGGCCCACCGCCTCCCAGATCTGCCTGAGCTCCTCGTCGCTGCAGCCGGGATTGCGCCGGGCCAGCGTGGTGCCGTCGTGGTGCTCGAAGGCGAGAACGGCGGCTTCGGGACCGACCCGGACCAGGGCGCGCAGCCGCGGCGTGGGCACGCCGGCGTCTTCCGTCGCGTAGGACAGCAGCGCCCGGCGCTCCACCACCCGGTCCACCGACAGCGGGGCGGTGCGCGACACCGGCCCGAGCAGCCGCACCGAGCGGTAGATCCGGTAGAACAGGCCTGCCGCCTGCTGGTCCCGGTCGTACACCACGATGTCCAGGGCGCCGTCCGCGCTGGTCACCGCGTAGTGACGGGACCCGGTCGCCGCGGCGCCGTTGGTCCGGACCCGCCGGATCGCGCGGACCGGCAGGTCGGCGCCTCTGAGCGCGCTGGCGATGGCCAGGGCGCCGGGCCGCTCCGAGGTCGAGCCCGCGAAGTACCGGACCGCCAGGCCGATCGCGCGGCCCGCGATCACCGTGATCAGCAGGGTCAGCATCGGCGTGTGCAGCACGCCCACGTGCACGACCGAGTACACGCCGACCGCCACCCACAGCGCGTTCCGCCAGGCCGGCCGCCCGACCAGGCCGACCATCGTGGCGTAGGCGACCAGGCCCGCCAGGGCGGGGTCCAGGGCGGGGATGTGGCTGGCAGCCTGGCTCGTGCCCGGGCGGGCCATGGTGATCGCGTCGTAGAGCCTGCTGGCGGGCTCCCGCATGAGCAGCTCGTTGACGATCGCCGTGACGGCGGCGGCTAGGGCCCCGGTGGCGACGGACTCGGCGAGCCGCCGGAACTGGCGCCGGGCCAGGAGCTGGACGGCCAGGGCCGCGGGCAGGATGAACAGGGCGATAAACGCCAGCGGGCGGGCCACGGCGAGCAGCGAGGCCGGTACCTGCCTGGTCGCGCCCACGATGTCGGCCTGCACGGCGGCCGTGGTCGCGCTGGCCGACAGGCCGGCCAGGGCCAGCACGACGATCTCAATGCAGGACACGGTGCAGCGCAGCAGGTCAACAGGCTTGCGGATGCGGCGCTCGAGCCGATCCTCGACCTGGATCTCGCCTGGCTGCGGTGACGTCACGGGACGATCGTTTCACCTGGCCGCCTGGTCGCATAGACGCACCTCCCGCCCGTAACCGTGGCGAGACGCGCCGGGGGCCGCGGGGGCGGCGCGTTCACCGGGGCGGGCGGGCTGGGCTATCGTCCTGACATGAGGCCATCGGAGATACGCCAGCTGATCCGGATGAAACCAGTCGAGCTTGACGCGACGCGCCGGCGGCTGGGGGCGTGCCACGACATCGATGACTTGCGGGCCATGGGGCGCAGGCTGGTCCCGCGGCCGGTCTTCGACTACGTCGACGGCGGGGCCGACGAGGAACTCTCGTTGGCATCTAACGTGCGGGCATTCCGGAGGTGGCGGTTCCTGCCCAGGGCGCTGCCCGAGATCATGACGGTGGATACCTCGGCGCGGTTGCTGGACCGGGACCTCCCGCTACCGCTGGCGCTGGCGCCGACCGGGTACACGCGGATGATGCACCCCGCGGGGGAGATCGGCGCGGCACGGGCGGCGGAGCGGCGCGGGCTGCCGTACGCCCTGTCCACGATGGCAACCACCACGATCGAGGCCCTGGCCGCTGAAGCGCGGCCGGATCTGTGGTTTCAGCTGTACATCCAGCGGGACAGCGGGATGAACAAGGACCTGGTGGACCGGGCCGCGGCGGCCGGATACCGGGTGCTCATGGTCACCGTGGACACCGTCGTCACCGGGCACCGGACCAGGGACCGGAGGAACGGGCTGGTCATCCCGCCCGAGCTCACCATCCAGGCGCTGGCCAGCATCGCCTCCAAGCCGGGCTACTGGGTCCGGATGCTGCGCAACGACCCGATCGATTTCGCCAACTTCTCCGGGCGCGGCTTCACCATCCACAGCACCGGCGAGCTGTTCAACCCCGCGGCCAGCTGGGACGACATCGCCATGCTGCGGGACAGGTGGCCGGGCAAGCTGATGCTCAAGGGCCCCATCTCGCCGTCGGATGCCCGCCGCGCGGTCTCGCTCGGAGTCGACGGCCTGCAGCTGTCCAACCACGGCGGGCGCCAGCTCGACCGGGCTGTGGCCCCCGTCGACCTGATCGCTCCCGTCCGTGAAGCGGTCGGACCCGAGGTGTCGCTGGTGGTGGACTCCGGCGTCCGGCACGGATCTGACATCGCGGTAGCGCTGGCGCTGGGCGCGGATGCCTGCTCGATCGGCCGGGCCTACATCTACGGGCTGATGGTGGGGGGCGAGCCGGGGATCGACAAGGCGATCGACATCCTCACCGATCAGTTCAACCGGACGCTGCACCTGCTCGGCATGCGTTCGGCGGCCGAGTTGCGCGCGCACGGACGCGAACTGCTGGTCTCGCCGTGATCTCCGGCGGGCAGCTGATCGGCTTCACGGCGGCGTCGCTGGTGATGATCGTCATCCCGGGGCCCGGCGTGCTGTTCGTAATCGGCCGGGCGCTGGCGCACGGGCGCCGCACCGCGCTGGCCACCGCGTGCGGCCACGCCGCGGGCAACTACGTGGTAGCGGCGTTCGTGGCGGTGGGGCTTGGCGCGATCCTGCAGCGTTCGGCCACGGCGTTCGTGGTGGTCAAGGTCATCGGGGCGGCTTACCTGGTGTGGCTGGGCATCCAGGCGATACGGCACCGTAAGTCGCTGGGCGACGCCTTCGCCGCGGCGACGGAACCGCGCGTGGGCTGGCGGGCCGCGCGCGACGGAGTGGTGGTGGGGATCACCAACCCCAAGTCGTACATCCTGTTCGGCGCCGTGCTGCCGCAGTTCGTCAACCCCGCGGCCGGTGACGTGCCCGGGCAGATGCTGCTGCTGGCACTGGTCTCGGTACTGCTCGGAGCGGTATCCGACTGCGGGTATGGCTACGCGGCGAGCACGGTGCGGAACTGGTTCGCGAGCTCGCCGCGGCGGTTCGAGCTGGTCGGCGGGGCGGGTGGCCTGGCCATGATCGGCGTCGGCGTGACCGTGGCGGTCACCGGCCGGAAGAGCTGAGGCCGGCGTCGCGCGGGGTCAGACGGCGCGGGCCAGGAAGTAGGCGCGGGGGGTGGCTACCTCGGCCACTGGGTAGGGCTGGCGGCGGGTGAGCGACTCGACGGCCAAGCCGGCCCGCCCGAGTTCGGCGCTGAGCCAGGCGGGGTCGAAGAAGCGGAACGACACGTCGACCTCCGCGCCGAACCACTCCGCCAAATGCCGCACCTCCTCGCCCGCGTGCACCGCGAGCAGGAGCAGGCCGCCGCCCGACAGCACGCGGCGGTATTCGGTCAGGGCGGTGCGGAGGTCGGCGTCGTCGATCATGTGGATCAGCGAGTAGAAGCTGACCAGGCCGTCCCAGGAGGCGTCGGCGGCGGGCAGCGCGGTCATCGAGCCGGTGCTGAACTCCAGATCCGGGTGTCGTTTCCTGGCCTGCTCGACCATCGCGCCGGACAGGTCGACGCCCGCTGCCCGCAGGCCGAGCCCGGCCAGGAACGCGGTGACGTGTCCCGGGCCGCACCCCACGTCCCACACCCGGGACGCGCCGCTGCCGACCTCGCGGACCTGTTCGGCGAACGCGGTCAGCAGCGCCCGGTCCAAGGGCTTGCGCCGCAGTTCGTCGCTCAGCGCATCGGCGTAGGCGGCCGCGACGGCGTCATAGCTGGCCCGGGTCCGGTGCTGGGTCACGAGGCGTACTCGTCGCGGTCCGGCAGCCGGGGATCGGCGTCGCCGCGGGTAGCGGCGGGCTCGCCTGCGACCCGGTCGGCGGCGTGCGCCGGGGAGGTGCCGTCGATCCGGATACCGCGCAGCGCCAGCACGGCGATCAGCACGGCGGCGCAGGTGATCGACGCGTCGGCCAGGTTGAACGTCCACGGGAAGTGCGGCAGGTTGACCCAGTCCACGACCTGGCCACGCAGCGGGCCCGGCGCCCGGAACAACCGGTCGCCCAGATTGCCCATCGCCCCGCCGAGCAGCAGCCCGAGCGCGATCGTCCAGGCCACGCTGCGCAGCCGGCGGGCGGTGCGGATGATGTAGACGATCACGCCGGACACGATCAGGGCGATGACGGCGGTGTAGGAGGTACCGACGCCGAAGGCGGCGCCGGCGTTGAAGGTGAGGTCGAGCGTGATCAGCCCGTGCAGCAGCCGGACCGGCGGGTGCCCGGGCAGCGTGGCCAGCACTTGCTGCTTGGATATGGCGTCGGCGGCCAGCACGATGACCGCGACGCAGAACATGACCGTGAGCGCCCGGATCCGGCGTGTTCGGAGCTGGACGGGATCGGCGGTCATCGGGCACCTGCGTCGTGGGAGGCGAGCGAACCGGCCGCCATCAGGTGGTGCCCCGGGGCGGGAGCGGCGGGCGGACCCGGGACGGGCCCGTTGCAGGGTCGGCGGGCACCTTGGGCGGCTGCTTCTCCAGCGCCTCGAGCGCGAGCCGCACCGCGGTTTCCAGCTGCGGGTCATGCCCCGCGGCCCAGTCGTCCGGCGTGATCAGGACCTCCACGTCCGGGTCGACGCCGTAATTCTCCACGCCCCAGCCGTACTCATCGAAGGAGAACGCGTACCTGGGCACGGTCATGTGGGTGCCGTCGACCAGTTCGTGGCCGGGAACGCCGTCGATGCCGACCACGCCGCCCCAGGTCCGGGTGCCCACGACCGGGCCGAGGCCGAGCAGCTTGATCGCGGCTGTGACGATGTCCCCGTCGGATCCGGCGAACTCGTCGGCCACGGTGACCACCGGGCCGCGTCGCCCGTCCTGGGGGTAGGAGGCCGGCCGGATCCAGCGTCCCTGGTCCCAGCCGATAACGCGCCGGGCCAGCTTCTCCACCACCAGCTGGGAGATGTGCCCGCCGCCGTTCCCGCGCACGTCCATGACCAGTGCGTCGAACCGCATCTCGGTGCGCAGGTCGCGGTGGAAGTCGGCCCAGCCCTCGCCGATCATGTTCGGGATGTGCAGGTAGCCGAGCCGCCCGTCGCCGAGCTCACGGACCAGGCGGCGACGTCCGGCCACCCAGTCCTGGTAGCGGAGCCGCCGCTCATCGCGCAGCGGCACGACCACCACCCGGCGCCGAACCTCCGGATCGGCGCCCTGCGGCCTGACGGTGAGCTCGACCGGCTTGCCGACCGTCCCGGCCAGCAGCGGCGCGGGACCGCGCACCGGGTCGACCGGCCGCCCGTCGACCGCGATCAGCTCGTCGCCGGGCCCGACCACCACGCCGGGCGCCTCGAGCGGCGAGCGCGCCCGCGGGTCGGACGTCTCGCCGGGCAGCGCCCGGTCCAGCAGCCAGCGGCCGGCTGGGTCGCGGGAGATGTCGGCGCCGAGCAGCCCGACGGCGGCCGTGCCCGGACCCAGACCGCGGAAGCCCTGGCCGGCCCGGACGATGTAGGCGTGCGAGGTGCCCAGCTCGGCCACCACCTCCCACATCAGGTCGGTGAAGTCGTCCGCACCCCGGACCCGGTCGAGCAGCGGCCGGTAGCTATCCAGCACCGCATCCCAGTCCACGCCGGACATGTCGGGGTTCCAGAAGTCGCGGCGCATCAGCCGGCCGGCTTCGGCGAAGGCGTGCTGCCACAGCGCGACCGGTTCGGCCTGGAACCTGGCCCGGGACAGGTCGACGGTGACCGTCTCGGCCGAGTCGTGGTCCTCCTTGTGCTCGGACGGCAGGATCCGCAGCTCGCCGCGGTCCTTGACCACCAGCCGGGTGCCGTCGCCGCTGACGTCGAACCAGTCGAGCTCGCCGACCAGCTCGGCGACTTCGCGCTTGCGCAGGTCGAACCGTTCCAGGACCGGGCGCGGCGCGTCGTCATCGGGGCTGGCGACCCCCTCGCCGAGCACCCCGGCCACCGGCTCGCGCAGCCAGGCGAGCCCGCCCTTCACGGCTCGCAGCCCCGAGTACCTGGCTTCGACCACGGGGACGCCCACCACGCGGCCGGAGATACCGTCGGCGTCGACGGATACCTCGGTTCGTTCGGGGGCATCGTCTTTGTCTTTGTCCTTGTCCGACGCGGACGGATCCTGACCGAGCGGCCGGCCGCCCGGCAGCGGCCCGAACGGCGAGGGGGTCTCCGCGGCCAGCGGCACCAGGTAGGGGCGGCTGCCGAGGGGGAACGACAGGTCGAAGGTCTGCTCATCGTAGACCGGGTCGAAGCTGCGCCGGGAGATGAAGGCGAGGTAAAGGCCGTCGGGGGTGAACACCGGGTCGCTGTCGGCGAACCTGCCGTCGGTCACGTCGACGATCTCGTGCTGGCCCGGGGGGACCACCCCCCCAGACCCCCCCGAGGGGTCAGTCATGCGTGCCATGCGGACGCGGCGCAGCGGCTGCGGGCCGGGCTGGGTCCAGGCCAGCCAGGCCGAGTCCGGCGACCAGGACAGCCCTCCGACCACCCCGTCGTCGGACGCGGCCAGCTCGGTGACCTGCCCGGACGCCACGTCGACCAGCAGCAGCCTGCCATCGTGCGCCGCGGCCGCCACGGTCGCCCCGTCCGGCGAGGCGGTCAGGCTGATCACGTGCCCGAGCAGGCCCTCGGCAAGTCGTACGGTGTCCAGCTCACCGGTCACCGAGCCGATCTCCAGCGCGTCGGCGCCGGTGGCGTCGGTGACCCAGACCGCCTGCCCGGTATCGCCCAGCACCCGCGGCAGCCGCGCCCGCGCCGTCGGATCGACGTGCAGCGCCCGGGCCGGCCCGTCCTTGTGCGTCAGCCAGTGCACCGTCCCGCGCACCTCGACCACGCTGGCCTGACCGGTCCTATCACAGTCCAGGCCGCCCAGGTGATCCTCGGCCGAGACCAGCCGCGGAGCACGCGCCGCGGCCGGCGAGCCCAGGACGATGTCCAGCCGGCGCGGCTCCGGCGCGTCCGGCGAGTCCAGGATCCAGATGTCCCCGGCCACGTGATAGACGATCCGCTGCCCGTCCGTGGCCGGGTTCCTGGCGTACATCCCGTCATGGTCGGTATGCCGGCGGACCCCGCCGCCATCCAGCGCGCACGAGTAGATGTTCCCGGTGCCCTCGTGATCGGACAAGAAGAACAGCCGCCCGCCGATGACCATCGGGCAAGCCAGCTGACCATCCAGATCGGCGAGCACCCGGGTGAACAAGTGAGGGGGGGAGGGGAGGTGGGTGGGGGCAGTGGCGGTCCACAGCTTGCCGCGGGTTCCGCCGCGGTACCGCTTCCAGAACGCGGGCTCGTTGTTCATCCGCCCGGTGAGCAGGGCCGTACCGGTCTCCTCCAGGGCCAGGTCGGTCACCGGGCCGAACGGTAGCCTGCGCGGCGGCGCGCCCTCGAGCGGGACCGCGTACGCCCAGGTCAGATGCGTTTCGGGCTGGCCGGTGGCGGAGACCGCGAGGACCTCGCCTTCTCTGGTCCAGCCGGTCACCCTAGTCCTGGCGTCACTCCAGTAGGTGAGCCGGCCCGCGGCGCTGCCGTCCGGGTCGGCCGTGTGGACCTCCGGGTTGCCGTCGCGCCAGCTGGTCCAGGCGATCCTCGCGCCGTCGCGGGAGAAGCGGGGGTAGCTCACCTGGGCACTGTCAGCGGATAGCCGCCAGGCCCGGCCGCCGTCGGCCGGAGCGAGCCAGATGTCGTCTTCGGATGCGAAGACGAGAAGGTCACCGTGAATGTGCGGGTAGCGCAGGTATCCGGATGAAGTCACGCACTTCATCCTAGGGGTCTGCGGGTTTAGAGCCAGCCTCGCTCGGAGGCGATGCGGAGCGCCTCGGCGCGGTTCCTGGCCCCGGTCTTCTGGATGCACGCGGACAGGTAATTCCGCACCGTGCCCTCGGAAAGGTAGAGGTGGGCGGCGATCTCGGCGATGGTCCGGCCGTCCGCGGAGGCCTCGAGCACGTCGCGCTCGCGCGGGGTGAGCGGGTTGACCCCGTCGGCGAGCGCGGCGGCGGCCAGGTCCGGGTCGATGACCCGCTCGCCGGCCAGCACCCGGCGGATGGTCTGCGTGAGCTTGTCCGCCGGGGAATCCTTGACCAGGAACGCGGACACCCCGGATTCCATCGCGCGGCGGAGGAACCCCGGCCGGCCGAAGGTCGTCAGGATCACGATCTTGGTGCCCGGGCTGCGCTTCTTCAGCTCGGCCGCCGCGGTCAGGCCGTCCATGCCCGGCATCTCGATGTCCAGCACGGCCACGTCGGGCTTGGTGGCCTCGGCCGCCTTCAGCACCTCGTCGCCGCGGCCGACCTGGGCCACCACCTCGATGTCACCCTCGAACGAGAGCAGCGCGGCCAGCGCCTCCCTGATCATCACCTGGTCTTCGGCGAGGAGCAGCCGGATGGGCTCGTCCTGGGTCATAGGTGGCCATTATGCGCGATGTCGCCCGTGGCGACCTCCGCGGGCACGGTCGCGACGAGACGGAAGCCGTGGCCCGGACCCTTCGATCCCGACCCTTCAGCCGGGCCAAGCGACAGGCGGCCGCCGATGGCCGAGAGGCGCTCGGACACGCCGCGCAGTCCGCTGCCCGTGTGGCTGTCCGGGGTCTGCGGGGTCTCTTGGTCCTGGCCGGCGAAGCCGCGGCCGTCGTCGGTGACCTCGAGGGACAACTCGCCCATCCGCTCGGTGAGCCGGATCCGGCAGTGCCGGGCGCGGGAGTGGCGGATCACGTTGGTGACGGCCTCGCGCAGGCACCAGGCCAGCACCGCCTCGGCGTCCGGGTCGAAGGTGCCCGACCGCAGGGTCAGTTCGGCGTCGTCGTCGAGCGCGACGCCGGCCGCCTCGAGCGCGTTCCGTGCCGTGATGACCTCGATGGCGAGCGTCGGCCTGCGGTAGCCGCTGACCGCCTCCCTGATGTCGTGCAGCGTCTGCCTGCTGACCCGGCCGATGTCACCGAGTTCGGTGAGCACCGCGTCGCGTTCGGCCGAGGGCGGCAGCTTGGCCAGCCGCTTCTCGGCCAGCTCGGACTTCAGGGTGATCATCGACAGCGACTGGCCGGTGAGGTCGTGCATGTCGCGGGCCAGCCGGAGCCGTTCCTCGTTCGCGGCCAGCTTGGCGACCGTGCCGCGGGCCTGGGCCAGCTCGCGCATCAGGGTGATCTGCATCCGGAACCCGATCATGGCCAGGCCGATGAGCAGGACGGGCAGCAGCACGGCCAGGGTGTTGGGGGTGTCGAGGTGGGTGACCCGGCAGAACAGCAGGTAGCAGCCGGTGATGGCGAAGACGCCGAGGGATGCCCGGCGGCTGCCGAAGACCGACGTGAGCACCATGCCGCCCGCGGCCGAGACGTAGATCCACAGCGGCGTCCAGCTCTTGCCGTACACCAGGCAGGCCACCGCGGCCAGCACGGCCAGGGCGCCGAGCCCGTAGAGGCACAGCCGCGGCCGCGACTCGCAGAACATAAGGGTGGGCAGGTAGATGGCGCAGAAGGCGACCGTGATGAGGATGCCGCCGGCGATCCACGCCGCGCTGTGATGGTGTTGGAACAGGTCCGCGACCGGCCCGATCAGGTAGGCGAGCCAGATGCCGGAGAAGAACCAGCGCCACGGGCTGCCCGTACCGGGCACGGGCACGGGGCGTTCGCCGAGCGCGCCGCTGGTCAGCCCCGGCTCGGCGCAATCCTTCACGGTTTGGGCCGTCTCGTTCCCGGCGGCTTCGGTGGATCTTGTCGCCATCGCACCCTCACCTCCCTTCCATGCTGCCACGTTTACGTTTGCTTCCCCGCCCGCGGTTGGCCTTCCCGCGCGCGGTTGGCCTTCCCGCCCGCGGTTGGCCTTCCCGCCCGCGGTTGGCCTTCCCGCCCGCGGTTGGCCTTCCCGCCCGCGGTGCCCGGCCGGGCCCCCGAATGGCCGGCCGGAGCACTACTGGCGGGTCGCACGTCAGACCGTCTCGGCGGTGGACCGGACGGCGACCGTGGCCAGGGCGACGAAGATGCCGAGCCAGATCACCAGGCCGATGGGCAAACCCACCGGCACGGAGCCGCCCTGGATCACGTCGGTGCCGATCTTCACCGCCTCGTAGGTGGGCGTGAACTTACCGATGCTCTCGAGGAAACCGCCCACCGGGAACCACAGGCCGCCGATGATGGCGAAGATGAAGTACACGGTGAGGGTGACGGGCTGCACCTGGTCGGGCGGGAACCGGTAACCGACCGCTACCGCCAGCGCCGCGAAGATGGTGGCGCCGAACCAGATGGTGACCCCGATGACGGGCCATTCCCAGCCGGGGAGATGCACGTTGCCGTAGAACCGGCCGAGCAGCAGGACTATGACGATGGCCGGGACCGTGGTCGCGAACGAGACGAGCACCTTGGTGACGACGTAGGCGTTGGCCGGCAGCGGGGTGAGCCGGAGCTGGCGGATCCAGCCCTCCTTCTTCTCCTGCGAGATCCGCTGCGCGTTGCCGTTGAGCGCGCCGCTGAAGGCGCCGAACATGGCCATCGCGATCATGTAGTACCCCCCGAACGAGACGCCATATGCGGTCTTGGTCACGCTCCGCGCGATGAGGAGGTAGAGGACGACCGGGAAGGCCACCGTGAAGATGAAGTAGCGCTTGTTGTGCACGAGCCGCCGGAGTTCGGCTTTGGTGAGGGCCAGTGTGCCGGCCATGTCAGTTCGTCTCCCCTGCGTATGCGTGTCCGTTGGCCGCGTCGTCTTCCGCGGTGATGGCGAGGAAGGCCTGCTCGAGGCCGAGGCTGGTGACCTCGATCTCGCGCGGCCGGTAGCCGGCATCGAGGATGGCGTACAGCGTGGCATCGGAGTCGCGGGACTGGATCTGCACCACGTGGCGCCTGACCTCGAGGTTCACCAGCCCGGGCAGGCCGAGCAGGAACGGCTCGTCCACCTGGTCCAGGCGGAGGGAGAGCCGTTTGGCCCCGGCCCGCTCCTTGATCTCGGCGGGCGTGCCGTCGGCGAGCAGCCGGCCTCGGTTGATGACCAGGATCCGGTCCGCGGCCTGGTCGGCTTCTTCCAGATAGTGCGTGGCGAACAGCAGCGTGCGCCCCTGGGCCACCTCTTCCTTCATGCTGTTCCAGAACAGCCTGCGGGTCTCCACGTCCATGGCCGCGGTCGGCTCGTCCAGCACGATCAGCTCGGACTTTCCGCAGATGGCCAGCGCAAACCGGACCCGCTGGGTCTGGCCGCCGGACAGCCGGTCCACCCGCTGGTCGGCGAACTGGGCGATGCCGGCCCGCTTGAGCGTGGTTGCCACCGGCTCCGGGTTCGGGTGCAGCTTGGTCACTAGCTCGACAAGCTCCCGTACCGTCACCTCGGGCATCAGGCCGCCGGACTGGAGCATCGCGCCGACCCGGCCGGACTTCACCGCGTGGTGCGGTTCATCGCCGAACATGCGGATGCGCCCGATGGTGGGCTTGCGCAGCGCGAGCAGCATGTCGAGCGAGGTGGACTTGCCCGCGCCGTTCGGCCCGAGCAGGGCGACGGTCTCGCCCGCGCGCAGATCAAGGGTCAGCCCGTCGACGGCTCGCAGCCGCCCGTAGTGCTTGGACACGTTCTCGAACGTGACCACAGGCGCGCCGCGGCGGCTGCCCCCGAAGCCCGCGGCGTGGTCCGCGGCGTGGTCCGCGGCGTGGTCCGCGGCGTGGTCCGCGGCGTGGTCCGCGGCGTGGTCCGCGGCGTGGTCCGCGGCGTGGTCCGCGGCGTGGTCCGCGGCCAGCCTGATCGCGGCGTGGTCCTGGTAGTCGTCCTGGCCGGCCTGGGTGCGGTACTCGCCGTCTCTGCCGTATCCACCGTATCTGCCGTGTGTGTCGTACTCCGGGCCACCTCCGTCACTTCCGGAAGCCCCGTAACCCGTCCCATACTGGCTCATCTAGTTCCCCGTTTCAGGCTTCGTCCTTCGTATGGCCGACTTCCCCGGCCTCTATCCCCCAGCGCTCCCAATACCACCAGCTGGACATTCGGCTAGGTAGTGTCGTCTCTCAGGAACCTCCTATGACATGCGTCATCCCACGTGCGGTGACACGCCGCCGCTGGGGCGCCGACGTGGGCCGTTTAGCTTGCTTGTCGCGATGGGCGTCGTGTCGCGGCGCACTTGCCGCTGTGGGCGTGTTGATGCGGTGGGCGTCTTTGCCGCGGTGGCGTCTTTGCCGCGGTGGGGCGTCGGGGGCGGCGAGAGAGCGGACTCCTGTCACTCTGGCACCTTCCGTACCAGGGCGTAAGGCGTGGATGCCACATCCACGTCGTATGAACAACATGGCTGGGACATCCACGCCTTATGAGCCGTGCGGACCGGACCGGCGGGTGTGTATCACCAGTCACGGCAGTGCGCCGGGAGCGCAGCAGCACCAGGGGCAAGAGCCGGCCCGCGCATGGCGCGGCGCCCGGGCGGGTGCGGGCGGGGCGGCCGGGGAAGCGAGAGGCGGCCGGGAAGCGCGGGGCGGGCGAGGCGGCAGGGGCGAGGGCCCGGTGGGGTCAGTGGGCGAGGGCCCGGTGGGGTCAGCGGGCGAAGGCCCGGTGGGGTCAGCGGGCGAGGGCCCGGTGGGGCAGCGGGCGAGGGCCCGGTGGGGCAGCGGGCGAGGCGGCAGGGGCGAGGCCGGGATGGGGTCAGCGGCCGACGGCGTAGCCTTGCATGCCGCGAGGGTTGGCGGCGGCGCGGAGGATGCCGTCGCGGCGGGCTACCGCGCTGACCCGGCCCAGGGACCAGGCGGGGCGGACGTTGACCAGGTGGCCGCGGCGGCGGAGCTCCTCGATCACCGGAGCGCCCACCCGCGACTCGACATCGAGGGCGCCGGGCTGGGCCTGACGCGGGTAGAACGACGACGGCATGTGCGCGGAGTGGAACGACGGGAAGTCGATCGCCTGCTGCAGGTTCATGCCGAACGTCACGTGGTTGAGGAAGAACAGCAGCGACCACTGATCCTGCTGGTCGCCGCCTGGCGTGCCGAACGCGAGGTACGGCTCGCCGTCGCGGAGCGCGAGGCTCGGGGTGAGCGTGGTCCGCGGGCGCTTGCCCGGCGCGAGGGTGGCGGGCAGCCCGGGGGTGAGGGTGAACATCTGCGCCCGGGTGCCGAGGCAGAAGCCGAGGCCGGGGATGACCGGCGAGGATTGCAGCCAGCCGCCGCTCGGCGTGGCGGACACCATGTTGCCGAACCGGTCGGCCACGTCGAGGTGGCAGGTGTCGCCGGCCCGGTGGCTCGAGGCGGCCGGCCCCGGAGGCCTGCGGGTGTGCGAGCCCGGCCCGATGGTGCGCGAGCCCGGCCCGCTGGTGCGCGAGCCCGGCCCGCTGGTGCGCGAGCCCGGGCCACTGGTGCGCATCGTGGGCTCGCCGGTGCCCGGGTCGAGCCGCGGCGGTTCGGCGTCCAGGCTGGGGGCCGCGCTCCCGTCGTCGCCGGCGTGCACGCCGGTGACGAAGTCCGGCAGCCGGGGCGTCCGGCCGTCCGGGGAACCGGGGCGCAGATCCGCCGACGCTTCCGGTCCCGCCAGCCGGCGCCGCTCGTCGGCGTAGCCGGCCGACAGCAGCGCCTTGACCGGCACGTCGGCGAAGTCGGGGTCGCCGTACCAGGCCTCCCGGTCGGCGAACGCGAGCTTGCCGCATTCGATCACGGTGTGCACGTAGTCCGCGGTGCCCGGGCCCATGGCCGGCAGGTCGAAGCCGTCGAGCAACGCGAGTTGCTGCAGGAACACCGGCCCCTGCCCCCACGACTGGGTCTTGCACACGGTCAGGCCGCCGAACTCGAAGGTCAGCGGTTCCTCCAGGCACGGGCGCCAGCCGGCCAGGTCGGCGTGGGCCAGCAGCCCGCGGTGCGGCTGGCCGGTCACGTCCATGACCTCGGCGGAGGTGACGTAGGCAGCGATGGCCTCGGCGACAAAGCCCTCGTAATAGGTTCGCCGGGCCGCCTCGATCTGCTCATCGCGGTCCTGGCTCGCCGCTTCCGCCTCGTCGAGGATGCGCCGGTAGGTGGCGGCCAGCGCGGGGTTGACGAACCGCGAGCCCGGCGCGGGCACGCGCCCGCCCGGCAGGTAGACCTCGGCCGAGCTCGGCCAGTGGTCACGGAACAGCTCGGCCACGCTGGCGATTCCCCAGCTGATCGCGGGCAGCAGCGGGTAACCGCTGGCCGCGTAGCCGATCGCGTAGCTCATCACGTCCCGCAGCCGGAGCGTGCCGAACTCCCTCAGCATCAGCATCCACGCCCCGAACGCGCCGGGCACGCAGGCGGCGAGCAGCCCGCTGCCGGGCACCAGGTCGAGCCCGAGGGCGGCGAACGCCTCCAGCGTGGCGGCGGCCGGCGCGGTTCCCTGCCCGCAGAGCACGAAGGTCCCGCCGCGGCCGGCGTGATGGGCGACGACCGGGACCTCGCCGCCGGGGCCGTTCAGGTGCGGCTCCACCACCTGGAGCACGAGCCCGGCGGCAACGGCCGCGTCGAACGCGTTACCACCGTGCTCGAGCACCGCCATCCCGGTCGCCGAGGCGAGCCAGTGCGTCGAGGCCACCATGCCGAACGTGCCCGCGAGTTCCGGCCTGGTCGTGAATTCGGGAATCTCGGCCATGACCCGATCCTCTCATCGGGCCCTCGAGTGTGCCGGCCGGCGCCGGGCGGGGACATCGTGCCGGTCCGGCTCGGCCAGGGAGTCGAGGGCACGACGCCCTGATAGCGTCTCCGGCATGGATCTCTCCCCGCGCGTGCGCGCCGTCTGCGATCTCGACGTTTCCGAGGCACGCGAGTTCGCTGGCCGGCACGAGTACGACGGCAAGCCGCAGGACCTGTCCCCCGCGGGCGTCCGGGCCGGGCTGGCCCGGCTGGAGGCGGCGCTGGCCAGCGGCGAACCGCTGCCAGACCCGCACGACGAGGCTCACCTGTCCGCGGCGGAGGAGCAGAAGCGGGTCAGCTACGCGGGGCTCGAGCTGCATCGCAGGAACCCGATCTACCACCTCGGCGAGCTGGACGTGTCCTGCTACGACCGGGACTACGCCCCGCAGGAAGAGCGGGACGCCGCGCGGGCCGAACACCTGGCCGCCTGGCCGCAGGTCGCGGACGCGGCCGTCGAGTCGCTCGACCAGGTGAGCGCGCCGGTCGCGGAGGCGCTGCTGGGCGGCATCCGCGGCCTGGCGGCGGGGCTCACCGCGGGAACCGGCGGCCAGCCCTGGGAGGAGACCCTGGCCGCCGCGCGGGCCGCGCACGCGCGGCTGGTCGCGCACGTGGAACGGGCGGCGGCCGAGGGTGACCCCGACCCGGCGCTCGGCGATCCCGGGCTCGCCGCCCTGATGAGCGGGGCCGAGGCGCTGCCGGTCGACCTGGGCCGGCTGGCCGAGCAGGCCGACGCCGAACGGCACCGGCTGCACGCCCTGCTGGCCGACGGGTGCGCCAGGTTCGACCCCGGCCGGCCTGCCCTCGACGTGGCCCGCGAACTGGTCCGGGACCACCCGGACGGAGCCGGCGTGATCGACGCCGCCAGGACGTGGACCGAACGGGCGATCGAGTTCACCCGCGACCGTGACCTGGTCCCTTTCCACGATGGGGTGTGCCTGGTCGGCCTCGCGCCCGAGTCACGGCGGTGGGCGATGGCGATGATGGCGTGGGCCGCGCCCGGCGAGCCTGAGGGCCCCTCCTGGTTCCACATCACGCCACCGGAGGACTCCTGGCCAGAGCGCGAGCAGGAGGAGTGGCTAGAGGTGTTCAGCCGGACCACGCTGCCCAGCATCGCACTGCACGAGGTGGCGCCCGGGCACTTCTCCCACGGCCGCGCGCTGCGGCACGTGACGTCGGAGGTCAGGCGGACCCTGCACTCCAGCGCGTTCGTCGAGGGCTGGGCGCATTACGGCGAGGAACTCGGTGTGGAGGAGGGGTTCGGCGCCGAGGACCCGCGGATCGCGATCGGCGTCTGGCTGGAGGCGCTGGTGCGGGTAACCCGGCTGGCGTGCGCTATCGGCGTGCACACGGCGGGGATGACGATCGACGACGCGGCCCGCCGGTTCGAGGCCGACACCCACCTGTCCGGGCCCGCGGCGCTGTCCGAGGCCCGGCGGGCCACCTTCGACCCGACCTACGGCCGGTACACCTGGGGCAAGCTGGAAATCCTCAGGCTGCGCGAGCGGGCCAGGAAGGACTGGGGCGCCGGGTTCACCCTGCGGCGCTTCCACAAGGCGATGCTCGACCTCGGCTCCCCGCCGCTCGGCCTCCTCCCCACCGCCCTCGACCGCGGCTGACCGGGCCGGAGGCCCGGACCCCGGGGACCCCTTGTGGGTCCCCCCGGGGGAGTCTGGGGGGATGGCCAGGGGGTCTGGGGGGATGGCCAGGGGGTCTGGGGGATGGAATCCCCCCAGGATCGGGGGGTTCGGGGGGTCGTTCCCCCGTTAAAATAAACACCGTGCAAGGACTGACGCCGGTGCTCCGGATCGCGGGCGCGGCCCTGCTGGCGGTGCTCGTGGTGACCGGGTGCGCGTCGGCCAGGGCCACCTCGTCGATCGCGGTGGCCAGCGCGTACGTGCCGCAGCCGACGACGCCGGGCACCACGGTCGCGTACCTGGAGATCCGCAACAACGGCCCGGCCGACAAGCTGGTCTCGGTGCAGACCAGCGTGGGCGGCAAGGTGCAGCTGCGGGCGCCGGCCGGGCGGCATTCGGGGGTCCTGACCATGCGCACCGTGCCGGACATCCCCATCGCGGCCAACGCGATGACCCGGCTCAACCCGGTCTCCTACCACCTGCTGATCACCGGGGCCGGGGCCATGCGCGACGGCAAGGACATCATGCTGCGGCTGACCTTCGCCAACGCGGGCACGAAAACGGTCATCGCGATGGTCACCGACCCGCAGTCCGGCGGCAGCAGCTACTTCCTCAACTGACCGGCTACGCGGCCAGGCGGGCCACCGCGCCGACGGTGGGACCGTTCAGCGGCGTCCGGTCGGTGTTGAAGTCCGGCCGCCATTCGGGCAGGCTGACCAGGCCCGGCTCGACCAGGTCGAAGCCCTTGAACAGGTCCAGGATCTGACCGCGCGACCGGAGCGTGAACGGCATCCGCGCGCCCGCATAGGTCGTGGTGGCCTCGGCGAGCATCTCCGAGTCGGCGCCGTCCGAGGTGCCGATCGAGATGACCAGGTAGCTGCCGGGCGCCATCCGTTCGCGGAACGTGGCCACGATGCCCGGCGCGTCCTCGTCACAGCTGATGAAGTGCAGCACGCTGAGCAGCAGGACCGCCACGGGCCGGCCGAGATCGAGGCACCCGTTCAGCGCGTCGCTGTCGAGCACGGCGTCCGGCTCCCGCACGTCCGCGCGGACGGTGACCACGCCGTCCCCGGTGGCCAGGAGCGCGTCGTTGTGCGCGACCACGATCGGGTCGTGGTCGACGTACACCACCCGCGCGCCCGGCACGACGTCGCGCGCGACCTCGTGCACGCTCGGCGAGGTCGGCAGGCCGCTGCCCAGGTCGAGGAACTGCGAGATGCCCTCCCGGGCCAGGAAGCGGACGGCCCGGCGGAGGAACGCGCGGTTGGCCAGGGCGAGCCGCCTCGGGTCCAGCCGCGACTGCATCAGCTTGTCCGCCGCCGCGCGGTCGGCGGCGAAGTTGTCCTTGCCGAAGAGCAGGTAGTCATAGATCCGGGCGATGCTCGGCCGGGTGACGTCGACGCCCTCGGCAACCCGCGGCTCGTGCTTCCTGGTCATCACGCTCCGTGCCGGAAACCCGCTCCCCGGTGTGCTGCAACCGTTTGCAGCTCCAACGGTAGCGCACGCGGCCGGTTCCTGCCGGCCCGCCCGGCGAAACCTGGCCGGGACCGCTACCCGGCCGTCCGCGGCGAGGCCGCGGCCCGGCGGGTCAGCGGCATCTTCTTCCGGGTCTCAGCATCCGCCGGCGTGTAGACGACGATGCGCGCCTCGGGCATGACCGGCACCGTGAGCTCACTGACGGCCAGGCTCAGCGCCCCGGCGCGCGGGTGCAGGTAGGTGAGGGTCCGCGGCTCGGGGTCGGCCACCTCGTGCCGGGCCCACAGGTCGGCGAACTCGCGGCTCAGGCTGGCCAGCCGGCGGATGTCCTCTTCCCAGTCGGGCTCGCCGATGTGCCTGCTGTACGCCGAGCGCATCCGGGCCACCAGGTAGCGGACATGGGCGTCGTACTGGGGGAACTTGCTCCTGGCGGCCGGCTCGGTGATGCAGCACCACAGGGTGTTCTTGTGGACACACGGCATCGAGTGCCAATCCCAGAACAGCTCCTCGGAGGCGGCGTTGGACATCAGGATGTCGTGCCTGCCGTTGAGCAGGGACGCCGGGTGCGGGTCCAGCGAGCGGACGATCTCGCGGATGGTGTCCGGCACCGCCGAGCGCGCGCACCGGGTGCGCAGCGGCGTCGCCTCGGCCAGCCGGTACAGGTGTTCCCGTTCCGCCTGGTCCAGCCGGAGCGTGCTGGCCACCGCGTCGAGCACCTGGGTGCTGGCGTTGATCTGGCGGCCCTGCTCCAGCCAGGTGTACCAGGTGACGCCGACGCCGGCGAGCAGGGCCACTTCCTCGCGCCGCAGTCCCGGCGTTCGGCGGCGGGAACCGGGCGGCATGCCGAAGTCACCCGGGCTGAGCCGGGCGCGGCGTGCCTTCAGGAACTCGCCGAGCTCGGCCCGCCGACGCTCGCCCGCCCGTCGCGCCCCGTCATCGCGTGCTGGTCGGTTCTCCGTTTCGTACGTGACCAAGGCCTCTTCCCATCACGAAATGTGCCCCTGTCCAACTTAGCGGTCGGCACTGACATTCCGGTGCTGACCGCGGACCGGGGCCGGTGACGGGTGAGGGGGTCGGCGGGCCCCAGGGGGGAATGGTCTTGGGAAAAACCGGGGCCCGCCTGGAGAGACTGTCACAGATCGCCTTTGAACCACGCTGCAACGGCGCTGGAACGACGGCCGCGCCGCTGGTCAGGCGGCCCATTCGACGGGGAGGCGCTTGACTCCGCGCTGGAAGTTGGAGCGCAGGTAAGACGGCGGGCCGGCCGGGGCGAGGGCCGAGGTGCGCGCCAGCACCTCGGCGAACAGCGCGCGCATCTGGGTGCGGGCCAGGTGGGCGCCCAGGCAGAAGTGCGGCCCGTGGCCGAACACCAGGTGCGGGTTGGGGTGGCGGCGGATGTCGAAACGGCCGGGGTCGGCGAAGACGGCGTCGTCACGGTTGGCCGAGGTGAAGGAGACCACGACCTTGTCTCCCGAACGGATGGGCTGCCCGTGCAGCTCACAATCGTCCGCCGCGGTCCGGCGGAACGTCATCACCGGCGTCCACCAGCGCAGCATCTCCTCGACCGCGACCGGTAGCAGGGCCGGGTCGGCGCGCAGTTCGTGCTGCGCCCGCGGGTGCTCGAGCAGCGCGATGCAAGCGCCGGGCAGGCCGTTGCGCAGCGTCTCGTTTCCCGCCACGGCGAACAGCCAGAACATGTTCTCGAACTCTGC
>Ga0306924_10001806_pt1 | contig 19818 bp, 30 predicted proteins | sample sta12Can44000111_FD_203756 | JGI IMG/M metagenome (GOLD analysis project Ga0306924, IMG submission 203756) | Lab enrichment of tropical soil microbial communities from Luquillo Experimental Forest, Puerto Rico - statanox.12C.anox.44.000.111 (v2)... | ecosystem: Environmental > Terrestrial >...
CCCACCGACTTCCCCCCCCGCCAGGGCGGAAACGGCCCTGAATGACCAGGAGAAAGCCCATGCCCTCGAGCTCGAACCGAATGGGCCGGATCGAACAGGCTTTGAACGTCACCCTGCGCGAATCAGGCGGTGCCGAGCTCACCGGTGCCCTTCGGGGACACCTTCGTGGCCTGGCCAGGGCCCTGGACACCGCCGAAGCCGCCGGCGACCTGGACGCCACCGCGAAGGTGGGCCGGACCTATCTGGAATCCCTACAGGCGGCCGGCCTGGCGGGGGTGACGCGTGAAGCCCTGGACCCATTCGCCGCCTTCGTGGCCGGCCTGTCCGCCCCCAGCATGGGGGACACCCAGGACACCGAACCGCCCTAGCTACGGGCCCGCCATCGCCACCCTGTCCGAAGCCATGGGGTGGCCGGTGATGCCATGGCAACGGTACGTCCTCGAGGTGGGGACCGAAGTGGACCCCGCCACCGGCCTGTTCGCGTATTCCACGGTGGGCCTGACCGTCCCGCGCCAATCGGGGAAGACCACCGCGGCCGGCGCCCTGTGTGAACACCGGACCGTTTCGGCGCCGCGGTCACGCGTATGGTTCACCGCCCAAACGCGCGAGGTGGCGCGCGATTGGCTACTGAACGAACACGCGCCAGGGGTGCAGCTGTCCCCGCTCGAGCCGTACGCGAAGGTCCGGCGCGCCCAGGGATCCGAAGGGATCACCTACCCCCACGGTGGCATGTTCCGGATCTTCGCACCGCTACCGGCCGCCCTCCATTCCAAACAATCGGACCTAGTGGTGGTGGATGAAGCCTGGGCCTTTGACCTCGAACGCGGCCGCCAACTTGACCAGGCCATTGTGCCGACGCAAGCCACGCGGTCCGCGCCGCCTGGGGCCCAGGTGTGGAAGGTATCCACCGCCGGCGACGAAACGTCCCTGTGGCTATGGGAAACCGTCACGAAGGGGCGCGCCGCGGTGGAAGCCGGCCGGCGGACCGGCATGGCCTATTTCGAATTCGCCTGTCCTGATGACCTGGACCCCACCGCGCCGTCTTCGTGGCCGCAGTATCACCCCGCCTACGGAATCACCATCGGGGTGGCGCAAATGGCCGCCGCCCTCGAGGAACTAGGGCCCGCCGGCTTCGCCAGGGCCTACGGGAACCGCTGGCCCGAAGGGATGGGATCGGCCGCCGCACCGCCGAAGATCCCCCCAGGGCGGTGGGCCGCGGTACAGGTGCCGCCCATCGCGGATGTGCCGGCCGGCGTCACCATGGCCCTGGGCTTCGAAACGGACCGCCTGCGCACCGCCGGCGCCATCGCGGTGGCCTGGCGTGACCGCGCCGGCGTCCGCCTCGAGCTCACCGACGCGCGGCCAGGGACGGCCTGGATGACCGAACGCCTGGCCGAGCTCGCCGCGCGCTGGGCGCCGGTGGCCATTGGCCACGCCGCTGACAGTCCGGCCCTGGACATCGCGGACACCCTGGCGTCCGCCGGCCTGCCCCTGGTGGCCATCCGCGGCCGCGATTGGCCGGCCGCCTGTGCCGGCTTCCTGTCTTCGATCCTCGAGCGAAGACTACGGATCGGCGCCCATCCGGCCCTGTCCGCGGCGGCCGATGTCGCCCCTGGGCGCGATAGCGGGGACGGTGGCTGGGCCTGGCACCGGCGCGGCACGGCGGCCGACATCGCACCGGTGGTGGCCGCCACCGCGGGGGTGTGGGCCCTCGATCACCCCTCGGCACCGCCGGCGGCCGCCTGGACCGCGTTCTAGGGGCGCCGGCGCGCGAGGGGGATGGGGTGTCCCACGGGGATTACGCGCCGGCGCCGGTCCTCGAGGATGTCACACCGCCCCCGTAGCCTTCGAGCTCGCGAGGAATGGCGCCCTGGGTGGTCTTCTCACCTTCGAAGGGCGCCGTTCCCGCGTCCAGGGGCCCGAGCTCGAGCCGGCGGACGCGAAAGCCCAGGCGGATCCGTGGCCCTAGGTGCCAGGTGATCCCTTCCAGGGCCTTAGGCGGCCGCGTAGGCTTCCGTTTCGGTGCGCGCGCCCTGGAAACGCCAGAAACGTCCCAGCGGTGCCCAGGTGCCCCCAGGATCCTCCGGCCTGTTGCCCATGGGCCCAGCGGCCGCCATCCCCGGGCCCGGCGTCACAGGCGACGTAGAAGGCTTCCTAGACCTTTGGCGCCGCAAGTCCGAACAGGCCGCCATTGACGCCGGCGGATGGGCGGGGATGCCAGGGTGGTCCCCCTACGTTTCAGAATGGCAGGCGCGCCAGGTGCCGGCCCTCACCGCGGGGATGCGCCTGATTTCGGGGGTGTCGATGCAGCTTCCCCTACGCCAGAAGCGTGGGGACCTGATCGTGGATCCGCCGGTGGCCATCATCGCCAATCCGTCGCCTGGTCCGAATCGCACCGTGGCCGATTTCGTGGACGAATACATATCGGACGTGCTCCTGTACGGGAACCATGTGTCTTTGATCGGACCGCCTGATTCCACCGGATGGCCCACCATGTTGATCCCCCTAGATGTCACCGCCATGGGGGTGGCGCGCGATCCGGAAACGCTCCAACCCATTTACGCCCTCGAGGGGGTGGACGAACCCCTACCGGCGGACCGGATCTTTCATGTGGCGATTGACAAACGAAGCGGTGAGCTCCGCGGCCGCGGGGTGTTGCCCACCCTGTCCGGTGCCATCGGCGCCGCCCTGGCCGCCGACGCCTACGCCGGCCGCTACTTCTCCGAATCCGGTGTGCCATCGGGGACCATCACCGACACGCGGCCGAATCTCACCCAGGCCCAGGCGGACGAATTGAAATCCAAATGGATGCAAGCGGTGAGCGGGACACGCGCGCCGGTGGTGATTCCAGGCACCACCACCTTCGCGCCATTGGCCACCGACGCGGACAAAGCCCAACTAGTCCAGGCGCGCCAATGGGACGCCACCATGGTGGCGATGATCCTGGGGGTGCCGCCCTTCCTGCTGGGGATCGAAACCCAAAGACACACCTACACGAACGCGGAAACCGAATTTGGCCGCTTCGTGTCCACCACCATCCTTCGCCTGTTAAAGCCGCTCGAGCAACAATTAACGCTTCAGTGTTTGCCGCGTGGGAACACCGCCGAATTCTGGACCGGCGCCCTGTTGCGCGCCGACACCATGACGCGCGCCACTGCTTCGGTGGCCCTATTCGGCGCGGGGATCATCGACCTGGGCGAAGCGCGCGCCCTGGCCGGCTTCCCCAGCGAAGGCGGACCGCCGGCCGACGCCGCGCCGGCCCTCGCCCCTTCGAGCTCCGCACAGGCCGCCGCACACCTGGCCCTAGTCACGGAAGGATGATCCGCCATGGGTAAAACCCTCACCCACCTATTCGCCACCACCTTCGAGGTGCGCGACGCCGGCGACGGTGCCGAGGGGGACACCGATGGGCGGACCCTGGTGGGCCTGGCGGTGCCCTTCGATAGCGAAATTGATGTGTCGGATTGGTGGGATGACTACACCGAAGTCTTTCGCAAGGGCGCATTTGCGAAGACCATTCGCGACCGCGCGAAGCCGGTGCCGCTTCTGGCCCATCACGCGCACCGATCCCTACCCATTGGGCGCGCCGTCCGCCTCACCGAAACCGACGCCGGCCTGGAAGCGGAATTCCACCTGACCGCGGGGGTGCAACAGGCGGACGAAACCCTGGCCCTGGTCCTAGATGACGCCCTGTCCGGCCTGTCTATCGGCTTCGAGCCCATCCAACACCGCGAAACGAAGGGACCGAACCGCACCCCACCGAACGCGCGCGACCTGATCGAACGGACGGAGGTGGCGCTACGCGAAGTAAGTGTGTGCAACTTCCCCGCCTTCGCCACCGCCGGCGTCACCGGCGTCCGTGACGCCCAGGGACGCCATCCCACCCTGGCGCATTTGGCGGCCGAACGCGGCCGCCTCGAGGGGGCCCGCCACACCCTGGTGGACCGCTGGGGCCGCGTGGAACGGATCCGGTGAAACCCGCACCCTGTCTGGCCTACCTGAACCCCCTGGGCCCTGGGGACGCCTGCCCCAGCTGCACCCACCGCGTCCTGGCCCATGACTTAGAACAGGTGTGCGCGGCCTGTTGGGTACTGAGTGAAGGCGGAATCCCCGCGGAACGGCCGGCGACCGGCACCGCGCCTAGTTCCACCGATCCCCCCATATCGACGCGCTAGCCTTCGCCCTCGAAGGGCCGGCCGGCGGCCGGTGGCCCATTAGCTAGGGCGCCACCACCGCGATCCGTGAAGCCACCCAGGGACCATCCGAAGACTGACAACCCTGGAAGGTGGCACACATGCCTGGAATCTCCCTGGTGGATGTCCTCAGACAATCCATCGATGAATTGCACGGACGCATGGGCGCGATCGAAGCCGGCGCCGTCGCGGACAACCGCGACACCCTGACGGACCTGGAACAGTCCACATGGGACGAATTGCGCGGCGAAGCCGAAGCGAAGACGGCGCGCCTGGAATTGCTGGTGGGCCGCGGTGAACTTGACGCGCGCGCTGGTGACCTCATGGCGCGGATCCGCTCGAGCTCGAGCTCGAGCGGGGACGGTGATGACGCCGGGCCCGGGCGCGTGGCAGGGGACACCTTCCCCTACCGGACCCCTGGCGATTACGTCATGGGGTACATGCGAAGCCGCCACGGTGACGCCGGCGAATCGGCACGCTTCACGCGCGCCCTGGCCGATGTCGTATCCAGCGGGACCCCTGGCCTGGTGCCGCCACAGGTGACCGGCGATGTGCTGGGGGTGTGGCTGGGGAACCGCCCATCCATCGACGCGATGTCAAAGCCGGCCCTTCCGCCTGTCGGTATGGAAGTCCAGCGGCCGCACATCTCCCAACACACCGATGTGGGCCCGCACACCGAAAAAGGGCCGGTGGCTTCGCGCGCGTTCACCCTGGACCTGGTGAAGATCCCCCTAATGTCCTACGCCGGTGGGGTGGATGTGTCCTGGGAGCTCGCGAACCGCTCGAGCCCTGCCGCCCTGGACATCGTGTTTCAGGATCTCACCGCCATCTACGGCCGCAAGTCCGACCAGGCCGCCATGAACGGCATTAACACGAACGTGACCCAGGCGGTGACCTGGGACGGTACGGCCGCCACACTGGCGAAGGCGGTGGCGGACGCCGCGGTGATGTGCGCCACGAACGGGGAAGAAAACCTATTCCCTGACACCGTATGGCTGGGCCTGTCCGCCTATGGCCTGCTGGCTAGCCTCACCGACACCGGCGGCCGTCCCCTGTTCCCCTTCCTCGCACCGATGAACGCCTACGGCACCGCGGACGCGGTGGGGAACATTTCGTCCGTCATGGGACTTCGGCCGGTGGTGGATCCGTACATCACCCCCAACACCTTCATTGTGGGGCCGGCGGACCAGGCGGAATTCTACGAAACGCCTGGGGCGCCGGTGCAATTGTCGGTGGTGGATGTCGGGGTGGCCGGATACAACATCGGCGTCATTGGGATGTGGGCCGCCGCCGCGGTGGACCCCGCCCAATTCTGCAAGATCACATCCACCGCCCTTCCCCTGGCCGAAGGGACCGAAGCCGAAGCCAACGGCGGGAACGGCGCGAAGCGCGCGAACGCGAACGCTGGGAAGTAGATGACGGCGCCGAGCTCGAGGGAATCCGGCACCTGGCTAACGGTTGCGGAATATAAGGCTTATGCCCGCATAGATCCGGCGGACACCACCGATGACGCCGCGATCACCGAAGCCGTGGACGCCACCATGGAAGCCCTCGAGCTCCGCGCGCCTGTCGCCTTCGCCCTGGACGACACCGGCGCGCCCATCTTCCCTGTCGTGCCGCGGTCCGTCCACGAAGCCGGCCTATTGCTCACTAACCGCCTGATGTCGCGGCGTAACAGTCCGGACGGTGTGGTGGGGGTGGTCGATATGGGAACGGCGCGCGTGATGTCGTATGACGCGGACATCACCGCCCTGGTGTCACCGTGGACGGAAATGGTGGTGGCCTAGTGGGATCGGCCGCGGACGCGCTGGACATTTGCGAAAAGCTCAAAGCCGCCGGCATCCGCGCCACCACCGACACCGGCGCCCTCAATCCCCCCGCGGTCCTGGTGCCGCCGCCACGGCGGAACTATGACCTGGCCTGTGGCTATTCACAGGTGTGGAACGTGGAAGCCATCGCCCCCGCCATCACCGGCGGGGACCGCGTGACCTGGGCCCAACTAGATGACCTAGTGGACGCGGTGGCCGCCACCTTCGCGGTGGAAACCGCGATCCCGCGCGCGTACGTCCTCGAGGGGAAAACCCTTCCGTCCTACCTGGTGACATTCACAACTTCTGGAGGTGACTAGATGATTAACGAATCCCGCCTGCACAACGGGACCTTGCAACTAGGTCCGACAGGGACAGGACAATTGGATATGTCCTGTCAGATAACCAACGTGCGCCTTACGTCCGCCTACAGCGATGACGGAAACGCGGTGACAACCCTGTGCGGGGACACGAAGCCGGCGCCGCGAAAGTTAGATGGCCACAAGCTCGAAGGGACCATCATTCAGGATTTCGACCTGGACGAAGCCTCTGGCGGTGTCGTGGCCTACCTGTGGGCCCATGGCCTAGAAGTGGTGGCTTACACCTTCACCCCTGACGACACCGCCACCGCGCCCACCGTCACCGGCACCCTGCTAATCGAAATCCCAGGGGACACCTTCGGTGGCGATGTCAACACGCGCGTCACATCGGATTTCGCCTGGAACCTTCAGGAAAAGCCCACCTTCGCCTGGGCGGTGGGTGGACCGCTCGAAGCCTCGAGCTCGAAGGGGAACGGGGAAAAGAAAGCCGCCGCGTAGGTGGCCACCACCGTGCGCGTCATCGGCGCGATGCAACTAAACATCACCATGACCGCGGCGGCCGCCGAGCTCACCGACATGGCCACCGGCTTTTCCGAAGTCGGGGACATCGTGGCTACCGCCTCGAGCCGCACCGCGCCGCGCCGCACCGGCGCCCTGGCCCAGTCCATGGGACACGAAGCCGGTGGGAAGAACACCGCGGTGATTACGTCACCGCTTATCTACGCCGGCCCGATCCATTGGGGCCGGCCCTCGCACAACATCCGCGCCGATCCCTTCGTCACCGACGCCGCCGGCGCCACCGAAGACAAACAGGTGGGCGCCCTCGAGCGCGACGCGCAACGGATCCTTAACCGCGTACGGGGGGCCTGATGTCCACATTTCGCCAGGATATGGAAGTGGTCCTAGACGGTGAGGTGTTCAAGTGTCAGACACGCGCCGTGGATCACACCGCCGCCGAAGTCCTCACCGCGAAGGATGGCGGGACCATCGAAACGCGGCCGGTGTCGCATGGCTTCCGCATCGCGTTTGCCGCGTTCCGCCGGTGCCATCCGGAAAATGACCTAAGCCGGTCCTTCGGCCGCTTCCTCGAGGTGCTAGATGAAATCCGCCAGGAGGGGGCGCCCACCGATGACGAAGGGGTGGAGCTCGAGCCGGACGCGCTGGACCCTACCCACATGGCGGATGGGGCCGCCTGGCCGTGACCCTGGCGGTGAACACAGGTGTGGCGCCGCGCGAATGGCTACGGGACCCCGCCGCCATGGTGACCGCGGCCGATGTGATGCGCGAACAGGCCGCCGAGCTCGAGCGGAAGACGAACAGGGGATGACCTAGTGGCCGGTAACGCGCGCCTGATGATCCAGATATTGGGGGATTCATCGTCCGCGGTCGCGGCCATGGGGAAGACGAAGACCGCCACCCAGGAAGCGGGGGGCGCGGCCACGAAGACCGGAACGAACATCGCGGGGGTGGCGAAGGCGGTGGCCACCGGATACGCGGTCACGAAGGTTATGGAATTTGGAAAGTCCACGGTGGAAGTAGCGGGACAGGCCATCCAGGCAAACCACCGATTGGAACAGGTCTTCCGTGGCGCCGGCGACACCACCGGAACATGGGCCCAACATGCCGAAGACCTAGCCTCGAGCCTGGGGCGGAACATCGGCGTGTCCCCCACCGTCATAAAAAACGCGGAATCCATCCTGGCCACCTTCCACGCGGTGAGCGGGGAAACAGGGATGCAAGCGGGGATCTTTGACCGCGCCACGAAGGCGGCCGCCGACCTGTCCGCCGCCGGCTTCGGTGATATGTCGGGGAACGCGAAGCTACTGGGGAAGGCTTTACAGGATCCCACCCAGGGGATGGGCGCCCTTCGGCGCGCCGGCGTCAACTTCTCCGCCGCGCAAATCGAACAGATCAAACACATGCAGGAATCCGGTGACCTGCTGGGCGCGCAAAAGCTAATGCTTCAAGAGGTGGAGGGGCAGGTAAAGGGGACCGCGGCCGCCACCGCCGGCGCCGGCGCGAAACAGAAGGTGGCCTATGAGGAAATGCAAACCGCCATAGGCACTTCGCTCCTGCCGGCGGTGAAGGTGCTTCGAAAAGAGCTCACCGGCATGTTCAATTTCGTGTCCGCGAACGCTTCGTGGCTAATCCCCTTGATCCTCGCGCTAACCACCTTCGCGGTCACCGCCATGGTGGTGAGCAAAGCCATACAGGGGATCAGTCTGGCGGTGAAGGGATTCACCGTCGCGATCAACATCGCGAAAACCGCGTGGATGTTGCTAAATCTGGCCTTCGCGGTGTCACCCATCGGCGTCATCATCGTGGCCATTCTGGCCGTCATCGCCATTCTGGTGATCCTGTATTTCAAAGTCGATTGGTTCCGAAACTTCGTCAACACCGCCATGGCGGACATCGTGGGATTTTTCGTCGCGGGGTGGAACATGGTGGTGGAGATCTTTAACGCGGTCACCGGCTGGATTTCCTCCGCCCTGTCCACCGTGGAAGACGCCATCACCTGGCCGTTCAAACAGGCATGGAAGGGGATTCAGGATTTCATCCTGACCCCGCTATCCACCGCCTTTGACGCGGTCACTGGCTGGATTTCCTCCGCCCTATCCACCGTGGAAAACGCCATCACCTGGCCGTTCAAACAGGCATGGAAGGGGATTCAGGATTTCATCCTGACCCCGCTATCGACCGCCTTTAACGCGGTCACTGGCTGGATTTCCTCCGCCCTATCCACCGTGGAAAACGCCATCACCTGGCCGTTCAAACAGGCATGGAAGGGGATTCAGGATTTCATCCTGACCCCGCTATCGACCGCCTTTAACGCGGTCACTGGCTGGATTTCCTCCGCCCTATCCACCGTGGAAAACGCCATCACCGCGCCGTTCAAAGCCGCGTGGGATTTCATAGATAACAACATCCTGGGCCCGCTCAAGTCCGCGTGGAACGGGGTGGCCAACACCATTAACGCCATTCATGTGTCCTTCACCATCCCTTCTAACGCCATCACCGACGCCCTCCACATCGGGGGGAAGGGCTTTGACTGGTCACCGCCCTTCCACATCCCCACGCTTCAGTCCGGTGGCCTGTTGACGCGTAGCGGCTTGATCTACGCCCACGCGGGGGAAGCCATCATCCCCGCGCCGGTGTCCGCTCGAGCTCGAGGGGGCCCGCTGGTGGAAATCGCCCACGCCCATTTCTCCGAACGGATCGACGCGGACACCTTCGGCCGGCGCCTGGCCTGGACGATCCAAACGGCGGGGGTGTGATCCGGTGGTGTGCGTCCGGCGCGCCTGGCTGGTGATGGGCCCTCGAAGCCTCGAGCTCGAAGACGACACCGCGTCCTACGCGTGCACCGAATTGGACCTGGGCTTCCCCGAAGTAAGGGACTCTCCGGTGTCGCCCAGGCCGGACAGGGATGGCACCGATGACCGAACGCGCCTGATGGGAAGCCGTCCGATTAGTGCCAACATCACCGCGGACGAATCAGGCTGGATGACGCCGGACGAAATCGCCACCCTGTTCGCGCCGTACATGGTGCCCAGCGCGCGGCCGGTCCTTCACTACGTCCTAGACCGCCCAGGGACGCCGGAACGCTTCGTGACGGTGCGCGCCGCGGACTACGGATGGCCGATTACCGGCGGCCGGACGCGCGACATACACCTGGCATGGGTGGCGCCTGATCCGGTGATGCGCGACCCCGCCGCGCGCGAAGCGGTGTCCCATAGTGGATCATCGACCGTAGGCGGCCGCACCTATGACCTGGCCTATGACCGGACCTATGTGGCCGGCGCCGGCGCGCCCACCACAGGGGTGATCGAATCGCCTGGGGATGTGGCGGTGCGTCCGGTGGTGGACATCTTCGGACCGATCACTGATCCGGTGGTCACCTTCCAGGTACAGGATCCGCCGCCGGCGGTGGTGCGGACCTTCGCGCTTCGCTTCGTGGCCGGCTTCCGGATCGACCCTGGGCGGTGGATCCGCGTGGACACCGACGCGCGCACCGCGGCCGATGACACCGGCGCCAACATCATGGGATCCCTGGATTGGGCGGGGACACAATGGCCGGTGTTACCCACGGCGCCGGCGTCCACCTATATGTCCCTGGCGGGGACCACCACCACCGGCGTGACCCAGGCGGTGGCCATGTGGACGGACGGATACCTGACGTGACGGTAACCGCCCTCGAGGGGACACCCCCTGCCGAGCTCGAGCGCGGCCAATGGCGCTTAACCCTTCACCGCCGCAGCTTCGCGAGCCCTGCCTACGCGCGCGACACCGGCCTGGCCGAAATCTCCGACGCCCGAAGCCGCCGCCTCGAGCTGGCCCTAAACGGCGCCGCCACCCTGACGTTCACCCTGGACGGCGCGTCACCGGCGGCCGCCTGGCTTCAGGAGCTCACTACCGAAGTGATGGCCTGGCGGTGGGACGCGGACGCGGCGGCGGACCGCCTGATGTTTCGCGGGGTGGTGGCCCAAACCCAGGATTCAATTTCCGAAACCGTCCACACGGTCACGGTGACCGCCCACGATTACCTGTCCGTAGCCTTCCGCCGGCCGCTCACATCACCCAATGACCTGACCTACACCCAAACGGACCAGGATGACATCGCGGCGGACCTGTTAGCCCGCGCGTCCGATGGCTTCACGAAGGGGGACGGCACACCGCTCGCGCCTGGATCACACCTTCCCCTGGCCCTGTCGCGCGTGAACCCTGACGGATCGGCGCGGCCAGGCAAGTCCGGCCGGCTTCGTGACCGGACCTATTCGGGGGGGAAGTCGATAGGCGAAGCCCTCACCGAACTAGGCGCGTGCCAGGGTGGTTATGACCTAGATGTGTTACCGGCCGCCGATTCGGCCGGCACCGATTACCTGCGCGTGTTCTACGGCGCCCAGGGGGTGACGCGTTCGGACCTGGTGCTCGCCTATGGCTCGAGCGTTTCGAGCGTGTCGCGGTCCGTCAACAGTGTGGATTATGCCAATTACGTCCGCACCACCGGCGCCGACACCGGACCGCCGCAACAGTACGCGGACGCCGCCAACGCGGACGCCGCTAGTGGCATCCCCACCGAAGACGGACGCCTGCCGGTGGGCCTGTGGGCTTCCACCGCGAACGCGGCCGATGTCTCACTGGACGCCACCCTGGCGGACCAAACCGCTGGGGAGCTCGAACGAAGCGGAATCCTGATCCCTTCCTACACATTGGGGATCCGGCCGGAATGGTGGATCCCCGATAACCCCGCCATGGGTGACACCGTGGCCCTGGTGATCCGTAGCGGCCGCCTCGATGTGTCCACCACCGTCCGCGTCCTGGGGATCAACTACGCGGTGTCCGATGACGGCGCCGAAGATGTGGAACTAACGGTGGGCCGGCCGGCCCTCGAGCTCACCCAATTGTTCCGTGGACTAAAACGCGATGTGGACGCCCTCGCCAGGAGGTGACGCAAGGTGACACGCCAAAATCCGATTTGGCTTCAGGATTTGACCTACCCCGCCAGTGTGGACCGCGCCCTATTGGGCGCCCTGTGGCCCATCGGTGGGGTGGACGGATGCAAGGTAACCGCCACCGGATCGGGGATGGGGGTGAACATTGACCCTGGATCGGTGGCCATCCCCGCCGCCAATGGCACCGGATCGGTCCTGTGCCATTCGGACGCGGTGGAAACGCTAACCCTGGACCCCGCCGAACCCGCGGGAACCAATCGCGTGGACCGCGTTATTTGTCAGGCCCATGGCGCGGACCTAGACGGCGGGACGGTAAATGATTTCGTGTTTGCCATTGTGAAGGGCGCGCCAGGCGGTGGGATGGGCGCGGTGCCCGCCGGCGCGGTCCTGTTAGCGGAAATAAACGTGGTGGGGGGATCGGCCGCGGTGGATCCCGCGAAAATCTATGACCACCGCGCGCCCCTACGGTCCCCCACGCGACGCGTGCGCGCCCACACGAACAACACCCACGACGGGACCGCCAATCAGGCGCAGGATTACCGCTATGAAATCGTGGACACCAACACCTTCGGCGCGGACGCCTATAACACGGGAACGGGGATCTTCACCGCGCCGGTGGCTGGCTGGCATCGGATTCACGCGTGGACGCGGACCCACATGCTCCAATACTCGAACGGAACTGTCCCCCTGAACTTCAGCATCGTAGTAAATGGCACGACCAGGGGACACGACAGCCGCCCGTATTCGCGCGGATCAGACTGGATGGATAAGAGCCTGAACGTTTCGTGTGACACATGGCTGGCGGTGGGGGATACCGCGAAAATCACAATCTATTGGGGGAACACCGGGAACACCCCGCCGGGCGCGGGCGTCAATGGCCTAGAAATCGATTTGATATCCACCGAACCGTGACCGAAGGGAAGCCACCATGACCGAAGACACCGAACGCCGCGACCGGCCGCCACCGCGACCCGAACCCCCCGAAGCCGAACAGGTGGACCGCCACACCGGACCGCTGGACAATGACGATGACGCGCGATGGCTTCGCGACGATGACCCCCGCCGCCTCGAGGTGGAACGGCGCCGAGCTCGCCCCTTCGATCAGGACGCGGAATCAGAAGGCGGGGAAGACTGATGGCCCTTGCACGCGATTGGATCCCTTCGCCCAACTATTCGGACCGCGGATCCGGCGTCCGCCTGGTGGTCATCCACACCGCCGAAGGAAGCCGCACCTATCAAAGCCTGGGCGCCTACTTCCAGGGGGATGTCGGGGTGTCTTCCCATGTTGGGATAGATGACACCGCCGGCCGGATTGGCGAATACGTCCCCGCCGATGGCCCAGGGTCGAAAGCCTGGACGCAAGCCAACGCGAACCCCTACAGCGTGGCCGCGGAACTGTGCGCGTTCGCGGCGTGGACGGCGGCCGAATGGGACGCCCACCCTGTCATGTTGGAAAATTGCGCGGCGTGGATCGCGGAAGAATGTGGGCGCTTCGCCATCCCCCTAGTGGGCCCGCTCACCGCGTCCGAAGCCCAGGGGGGCGCCGCCGGTGTGTGTGACCATGCGTCCCTGGGCGCGTCCGGTGGTGGCCATTGGGATGTGGGATCTTCCTTCCCCTGGGGGCGCGTCATGGAAATGGCGGGGGGGAAGCCCTCGAGCCCTGGCGCCGCGCCGCCGCCTTCGAGCTCCGCCGGTGGGCCGGCGCCGCCCTTCCCTGGCACGTTGCTAATCAACTTCACCGCCGGCGCGGGGACCGCCCAATGGCAGGGACAAATGGCCGCGCGTGGCTGGACTATCGCGGTCGATGACCTGTATGGGGGAGAGTCCGAAGGTGTGGCGCGCCAATTCCAGGCGGAAAAGGGCCTGGCGGTGGATGGGATCGTGGGGCCGGACACCTGGGCCGCCGCGTGGACCGCCCCCATCACCTGAGCGACGCGCGGCGCCGGTCCGCCGATGTCGTGGCGGTGATCCTGGCCGCGGGCCTGGGGGTGGTGATGATCCTGATAATGGTCACCGCCATTGTCAATGTCGTGGACCGCCAGGCACCCACACCCACGCTGGGGGAAAACACCACCCAGGTCCTTACATCTTCCATTGGGGGTGTAATCGGAATCCTGGGCGCGTATGTGGGGTATTCCTTCCGTCCCCCACGCGGACCGGATGAGCTCTGAGGCCCACCGCCGGCGGATGCTGGCCGCCTTCGCCCTGATCTTCGTGGGATCGGCCGCCCTGGTGGCGCCCATCACCTGGCTGGTCCGGTGGATCCACGCCCACTAGGGCGGAATATTGTAGCGTCACTGTTGACAATCCCAGCGGGGACGCTATAATAAAGGTATGACCTTCACCCACACCATCACCACCGTTCAACCGAAGCCGGCCGCCGGGCCCGGGGCCCTCGATGGCTTCGAGGCCGTTTGCTCCTGTGGCTACACCATGGGGACATCGTTGTCCGCGGCCGAAGCCACGCGCCTGGGCGCCCAGCATGTGGACTACATGAATGGGAAGGGCGCGCGATGAGCGTCGCGGTGGTGTGCGGAATCCTGGCCGGCCTGTGGATGTACGCCCACGAACGGAGGAAGGGGACGCGATGAATCCGCCCACGCTGGTGACTGACAAGGGGATTGCCCTGTGCGCGGACCATGCCGCCCAATGGGCCCGCGGCGGGGTGTCGCACCGCGTCCCACCGGCCGGCGCCCTCGAGGGGCGCGGGTGCCATGCCTGTGAATCGGAAGCCTTCGTGTCCAGTGACCAGGTGGTCACCACCCTGGTGATCGAAGCGGTGGAAGCCGCGGTGGGTGGGATCCCTGACGCGGATGTGGCCCTGTTCCCCCTGGAATTCAAAGAGGTGGGGCGCCTCACCGCCACCGGCTTCGCCCTCGAGCTCGAAGACGGAAGCCGCTGGACTGTCCAGGTGCGGCCGGCCGGCCTGATCGACACCGGCCGCGCCCTCGAGCTCGCGGACGCCCTGGACGCCTTAGGGGGCGGCGCGGATGATCCCCTGGGCGCCCTGTATGCCGAAGCCGCCGCCATCCTTCGGACCGCCCTGTGAAGACCACCGCCACCGGCGGCCGCCAACTAGACACCGCGGGGGTGGCCGCCCTGGCGGGGATCACCCCCACCACCGTCCGCGCCCATCGTGCCGCCGGCACCATGCCACCGCCGGACGGATGGCTGGGGGGCCGCGCCTGGTGGTGGGAAGCCACCATCACCGCCTGGATCGAACACCGGCGCGGGGTGGGCCGGCCGCCTCGAGGGGGACCGGCCGCGTGAGCGACGGCGGACACCTGCCGGCACGGCGCGGCGCCACGGCGCCGGCCGATGTCCTACGCCAACAATTCGCCCCCGACGCAAGCGACGCGGACCTGGCCTACTTCGCCCAGGTGGCGCGCCACATGGATGTGGACCCCTGGGCCGGACACATATGCCTGATCCCATTTCAGGGGATCTACCGTCCCACCCTGACGGTGGCCGGCCGGCGCTTCATCGCCCAGCGGACCGGCCGGCTTCGTGGGATCCAGGGGCCCGAATGGTGTGGGCCGCGCCGCCTGGACCGCGATGGCAACCGCCTGCCGCTCGAATGGCTCGAGGTGTGGGACGAAGACACCCCGCCCTACGCGGCGCGGTGCCTGATCCATGTGGATGGCTGGAACACCCCCGCCAATGGGACCGTCAAATGGGACGAATTCCGCCAAACCACCACCGACAAACGCACCCACGAAACGCGCCTGGTGACGATGTGGGAACGCTTCCCTTCTCACATGCTGGGGAAGTGTGCCGAAAGCCTCGCGCTTCGGCGTGGCTTCAGTGAAGTGGCCCAGGCGGTGGCCTACCTGGGGGACACCGATGACACCGCGGTGATGCGCGAGGTGGCCGCGGAAGCCTTCGTCCTCGAGCGTCCGCCGGCGCCGAGCTCGCCACCGGCCGCCGCCGATCGGGGGGAGGATGCTGGACCCCCGCCGCCGCCGCCAGGACCCCCGCCACCTGGCCGGCGCGGTGGGGGCCGGCGCGTGGCGCGGTCCGGTGTCTATGACAATGACCAGGTGCCCGATTGGGTGCGCGACCAATCCCCCGAAGCCCAGCGGTGAACGGCGCGGAACGGGACATCCAATTGTCCTTCCTGCCTGGCCTGGACCGCCCTGTGGGGCCGGTCCTTCAGTCCGTCCAGGTGGGTGATAACGCGGACCTGATCGCGGCGGTGGCGCCCATCTACCTGACCGGATCGGTACTGGATGTGACCTATGGCCGCGGGACCTGGTGGCGGACCTTCCGCCCTCACATCTTCGGCGCCCATGACATCGCCACCGATGGGGTGGACTTCCGCCACCTGCCCTACGCGGATGACACCTGGGACGCGGTGACCTTCGATCCGCCCTATGTGGAATCCGGATCGCGCGCCACATCATCGCGGCCGGATTTCTTGCACCGCTACGGATTGGGGATCGAACGCGAAGACCGAACGAAGCCGGACGATGTGCGCGGCGCGATGCTCGAGGGGGTGGCCGAATGTTGCCGCGTGGCGCGCCGCTTCGTCCTGGTTAAAGCCATGGAATATGTGGCCTGGCACCGCTTCCATGACGTGCCCACCGCGGTGGTGAACCGCGCCGGCGCCGAGGGGTGGCAATTGTGGGACCGGATCGTCCACCACACCGGCGGGGGAATCGGGGGTGGCTATCGGATCCGGACCGTCAAACGCGCCCAGCGCGCGCATAGCTACCTGCTGGTGTTCGCGCCGGCGCCCTCGAGCTCGAGCGCGAACGGTGGCGCCTGATCCACGCCGGCGCCTGCCGGTGAACGAAGCCGCCCTACTGGCCTACGTCCGCGACCTGTGCGCGGTCCGCAAATGGCGCGTGTATCACACCCATGATTCACGCCACAGTCCGGCCGGCTTCCCGGACCTGGTGATGATCCGCCCTCCCCGCCTGGTCTTCGCCGAGCTCAAAGCCGGCGCCCACCTAAAACCCACGCCGGCACAGGCCGAATGGTTGCTGGATCTCACGAAGGTGGGCGAAGCCTTCCGCCACGCGGCCGGTGGCCTGGGGGTGGAAACGTACCTATGGAATCCGGACCACCTGGACGAAATCCAGAAGGTCCTATGGTGAAGCCGGCCGGCGCGGTCCGCCTCGAGCTCGAGCCCTGTGGACTTGGCGTGGGCACTCAGTGACGAAGGAGGGGACGATGGGTGACGCAGCCTCCTGTGACTGCGAAGCCGAAGAGGCCGGGAGCCACTGGAAGGGTTGCGAGCACCGTCCGATGGAACTGACCAAAGGCGAGTTCGTGACAGCCCGTGAAGGCGGGGCGGCGGCTGCAATCGACACTTACCGCTGGTGTGTCGAAGAGGAGGGGATGACACCCGAAGCAGCGAAGGAACTGGCCGTGGACGAGGCAAGCGAATCGGGAGCCTGTTTCGCTGGAATCGGGTCCTGTTATGGCGGCGGTTGCAAACATGCCTGATGCCGCCGCCCTCAGTAACGAAGGAGGGGACGATGGGTGAACCGACCATTCACCTTTGCACGGCAGCCGATGTCGGCATGGCCGAAACCTGCATGTGCTGTGGTGGCTGGGTGTACGCCGAAGGCAACACCGTTCCGATTCCTGGCAGCAGCCCAACCCTTCAATACTGCTCCCAGGACTGCCATGACGACTGGGAGGGTGTTCTGGCCGACGAAGCCGAACAGCGGCGTAAACGCAAAGAGGGTTTTGGTGACGGTGGCCACGCGCATTAACGGCGCCGTCATCCCTGACGCCTATGGGTGTGCGTCATGGTGAGACATCCAGGGGCCCGCCGGCGCCTTCGCTACGCCCTGGCCCTGTGGCGCGGCCGCCGATCCCTGGTCCGTGCTCGAGGGGATCCCCTGGCCACCTACCTGGCCCACATCGCCCTAGAACGCGTCCGCCTTCGCGGACCATGATGGCGAATCCGCCCGCGCCAGTCCGGCCCTGTCGGGGGCCGGCTGGCTTAGGAGGTGCCACCAATTCGAATGACCCCAGCAAAGGAACCGAATGGAAGCGATGGGAAGACTACCGAACCCCTGTCCGCCTGTGAATGATGGGCCCGAGCTCGAGCGCGACGCCCTCCTGGCGAAGCTAAGGGCCCTGGTCCTCGAGCTCGAACGCCACGCCTGGCCGCCGCCGGTGAACATGGCGGTGGCGGACCTGTTCCCCACCGAAGACCTGCCCACCCTGATCGACGCCACGCGCCACGAAGTCCTGACCATGGTTCGAACCCTGGGGATCCAGCGGTGAACGGGGGCGCCGAATCCTTCGAACGCTGGGCCTGGCGCGTGGGTGCGGACAAACACCTGGATTTCACGGCGCGCGCCGTCCTGGCCTGCCTGGCCACCTTCGCCAATCGGAAGCGGGGTGGCTGGGCCTGGCCATCCGCGGACACCCTGGCGGACGCCACCGGCCTGACGGCGCGCGCCGTGCGCGCCGCCCTGGGCCGGATCGAAGCCGCCGGAATCCTCGAGGTGGACCGCCGGCCTGGCCATGCCACGCGATGGGGCTTCCCCATGGCTGGGGATCCTGTGGATAACCAGGGGGGTGAACGTCGTTCAGGGGTGAACGTCGTTCCCAAAGGGGTGAACGTCGTTCAGGGTACCCCTGAACCTGGTTCACCCGTAAGCATTAAGGAAGCACTTAGAAGCAAGGGCGGACCGCCGCGAAACGAAGCCGAAGGGGGCGCCATGCCTGTGGACAAAGACGAAGACGAAGACCGGACATCGGCCGCCGCTCGAGCCGAACACCGCCGGCGCGTGGCCGAACTACGGACCCATGTGGGTGATGGCACACCCCCGCCGGCGCCGGATCCGGACCCTGATCCGGCCGAAGCCGAACGCCGCGCCGAACATGCGCGCCGCTTCGCGGAATTGCGGGACACCCTGCCGCCTCGGTACCGCGGCCGCCAGGCTTAGGATCCGCTCGAGGTGATGACCCCATGGCCGAAGACGAAGACGAAGACCTAGACCCCTGGGATCCCTATGGCGAAGACGCGGACCCCCTAGTGAACGCGCCGGACACCCCGCCGCTCGAGGGGGTGACCGATGGCCATTAGCGCGTCCCAAAGGGCGCGGCTTCCCCGCGGTGCCTACGTCTATGGCCCTTCGTCCAGCGTGGGGGGACGGGGGCGACTGGCGGGCCGCGTCCTGCTGCAGATATGTTCGCAGGATGCCAACATATATAGCCATAGAGGTAACCCAAGAGGACATCGACAAGGCCGAGCCTAAGAAATCGGGCCGTTGCGTCGTGGCCCGTGCCATCGCGCGGACCATTCCCGAGGCCCGGCGCATAGAGGTCGACGTGCAGAGCGTTCGTTACAGCGCGGACGGCGAACGCCATGTGTTCATGACGCCGTACCCGGTGACCGGGTACATAGTGGCGTTCGACGCGGGCGAGGAAATCGAACCGTTCAAATTCCGTCTCAACGAGGCCCATCGCATCGGCGTACGCCGACAGGTGAAAACTAAGGCAGCCATCAAGGTCGATACAGCACGGACGAACAAGAACCGGCGTGCGGCCAAGGTCAAGCAACTAGAGGCCGCGGCGGCCGACCCGGCCCAACCGTCGCCCGATCCGGCCGAAATCACGCTGGCCCGGAATCGGGCGGCCGAGGCCGAGGCCGAACACGCCACCGCCGTCGTCACCCACGCCGACGAACCCAAGAGCCGCGACGACACGACGCACGGCACGCGCAAGGCGCCGGCCCGTTCGGTCTGGAAGACAGGTCGACGCGAGTACGGCGGTCGCCTCATGGCGATCAACGGCGGCAACGCCGACAAGTGGACGCGGCCCGCCGACGAACCCGGTGCCCAGTAATCCACGGTGGTCCCGCGCCTGGGCCCGACGCCGGCGCCTGATCCTCGAGCGCGACGCCTGGACCTGTCGGCTTCAGTACGCCGGATGCACAGGGGTGGCGACACAGGTAGACCACATCACACCGCGGCGCTTCGGTGGCACCGATGACCCCGCCAACCTGCGCGCCGCCTGTGCCGCGTGCAACCTGGGACGCGGGGATGGGACCAGGCCGGCGCCTAGTGATCCGGTGTCAGCA
>Ga0306924_10001812_pt1 | contig 19772 bp, 21 predicted proteins | sample sta12Can44000111_FD_203756 | JGI IMG/M metagenome (GOLD analysis project Ga0306924, IMG submission 203756) | Lab enrichment of tropical soil microbial communities from Luquillo Experimental Forest, Puerto Rico - statanox.12C.anox.44.000.111 (v2)... | ecosystem: Environmental > Terrestrial >...
TTCTTAGACCTGTCCCCGGACGGAAGCCGCATAGCGTTAACCCAAACTCCCGCAAGCCCAATCCAGATTTTCTCTGTGCAAGGACAACCGATTCAGCAGATCCGGGTGAAGGGCTGGACCAATCTGCTGGCATATTCTTGGGCCCTGGATGGGAGGGGCTTGTACGTGGCCGCCGGCACTCGCGGAGGAGAAGTGCTTCTGTATGTAGATCTGCAGGGGAACGCGCATAGGCTTTGGGAGAGTCCTGGTGCTTCTCTCCAGATGAACTTGAGGCCTTCTCCGGATGGTCGACACCTGGCGATCCAAAGCTGGACCACAAAATCCAACATGTGGATGATGGAGAACTTCTGATCGCTGGCTCGCGCTCAGAATCGCAACTGGGCCTTTAACTGGATCATTCTCGGGGTAATATCGCCTCCGAAGCCAGCCCCCAAAATCCCCGTTGGTGGCTGTTGCAAGCCAAAAATTGTGCCGTACGATGGGTCAGAACTCCAATTGTTCGGGAATCCAAAATTGGGGTTGTTGAAGAAGTTGAAGAACTGAAACCCGATTCCCAGCTCGGCATTTTCCCAGCGAGGGATCTTCGTGTTTTTCATTATCGCGAAATCGGTGTTGAAGTAGCTTGGCCCGCGAAGGTGATTCCGACCTTGCGCGTAGGAAACCGCGGGTCCGCGGCAAGGACCCGATGGGCCTGGCAAGTTGCCAGTATTGAATCCCGTTTCGCAGCCGGACTGCAAGAAAAACGCGCCTGGATTGGGAGTTGCTCCATCTGGCAACAATTGCGGTGGGAGGCAAGGGTGGGGAGCCGACGGAATTGCGGCACCTTTTCCGCACGGTGGCGCAGGCGGAAGCGGACCGACCGGAACAGCGTAGATCGATCCGAAAAAGTTGTTCGCGTTGAGATTGCTTGCCTCGGCGACGTCAAAGACTGTGTAAGGGAATCCAGTGCGCGCGAAAATCGTTCCAGAAATTTGCCATCCGTTGACCAGATAATCCGAGCCATGTCCACGCAAAGCCTTCTTCATAGGCAATTCCCAAACATAATTGGCATTCAATGAGTGCCGCACGTCATATTCAGCTGGTCCGTAGCTTCCGCGCAGGTTGCTGGGATCCTGTGGATAAATAGAGCTGCCCGATGTGAAACCGAACAACCCACTATTGGAGACCTCGTCGAGTGCGTGGCCGTAGGTATAGTTCGCTTGCAACATACCCTCGCCCCACTTCGAAAAGCGCTGCTCGAAGGAGACCACCATGCCGTTATAGTTCGACACGGCATTTGTGTTGTATTGCGTCACCCCGCGGAATCGCGGGTCTGCGCAAGGTAGCACAGGAGGGCTAGTGCAAAATCCAGCAGGAAAAGAGCCGAAGCCGAAGGCATTCGCGTTCGGATTCTGGGCAAGTTCGTGGATACCGTGATGACCAAAATAACCAATACTCACGGAAGTACCCGTTCCGATGGCCTGCTGTAATTGCAAGCTCCATCTCTGAAACTGGGGCGCGTGAACCGTTCGCGAGGAAGTCGACATACCCGGAGGAGAGAAGCCCGGGGGATATAAACTGGAAATTGCCGCCTGAATCTGTGCAAGAGTCTGGCCGGAGGCAAACCCGTTCATAAATGCTGCATTTGAAGCCGACGCATCTTTGAAGAGACTAGTCGTTTCATTAGGTGTCAGGTTGTCGCCCACAATAGTGTAAGAGTTGAGGAGTGGCGCATTCTTGTCGAAAGAATCAGCGACCCAGCCGGGCACTGGATCATAGAAGAAGCCGACGCCGCCACGAAGAACCGTATTGTGCGACACCCCCAGAGGTTGCCACGCGAAGCTCAACCGCGGCGCCCACAAAATGCTGTCCACCGTTTGCAGGGCATGTTTCTGGTTGATGAGGATCGCCTGATTATAAGGCTGGTTGGGATCGTGGCTAACGGCTTCAAACGGCCCGGCGAGACGTGCAAAGCAGAGATTGCGGCAAACCGGATTCGAGTAGTGTTCGGCGCGAAGCGCTGCGGAAAGCGTCAGGGTTGGCAGCGGGTGCCACTCATCTTGGCCGTACAGAGAGAAGCTGAGAAAAGATAGTTTCAAGTCACCTTGTGAGGTGAAAGATTGTTGGAGCTGGGTAAAGTCAACATTTGGAGAGGTCGGGTCCACCCCACCTTGGTAAAAGGCATCAAGCGTCTGAGCGAACAGCATGCCAGGGGTTTCCCATTTGGCAGGCAGCTCACTCCAAAAGACCTGTGCGAACTGTCCACCAAACCCCAACTTGTGTTTCCCTACGCTCTTCATGACATCTTCAGAGACCTGATACTGCGTGTTGTATCTGCCCCCTCCAAAGGCGGCCCAAGCTTGGCCCAGATTAGTGAATGTTCCGGATCCGTAAAACACAGTGGTCGGGAAAGTGGCAAGTGTTTGTGCCGGATTTTTCACACGGGAAATCGGGGCAAAATAGGAACCCGCCAGCAGGAATTGGCTCGCGGCCGAGGTTCCGAACGTGTGTGTTTCGACTACCTGCGCCTGCCACCAAGGTTGCGTGAGATCCACATCAAATACCGGGTTGATGGCGTCGGTATAGAGCGCGCCACGGCCCTGATCGTACTGCAATCGGAAGAATACGCGGTCATTCTTGCCAATGTTCCAATCGATACGGCCGGCGACAAGTGCATCATAGCTGGGGCGCCCACGGTCCACTAGAAAGTAGTCTGTGCATGGCGCCGTCGTGCCTAATCCGTCGGGACCGGTGAAGGGCCCACACCCTATAGGATCTGTGGGGGTGCCAGGGATCGCCGAACTTGCTACCGCCGCTGAGTTGTAAAGGTTGAAGATTTTCCGGTAAAAGGCGGCGGAGGCTGAACCTACGCCAAACTTCGCGTCAATGTTCGCAAGGGTCGCCACCTGAAACTGAGGGCTCGGGATTTGTACGAGGTTAATGGGGGCAATCTGAACCCGCAGCCCTTCGGTATCCAAGAAAAAGAACACCTTGTCCTTCCTGATCGGTCCGCCTACAGAGCCCGCCCACTGATTTGCGATGTCGAATGGACGCGGCTTACCAAACGCATTCAGGATCCAGTCGTTGGCGTTCAGTGCCCGCCCGTTCCAATAATATTGTGCGTTGCCGTGCAACTCATTCCCGCCCGACTTGGTGACGTAATTGATGTTGCCACCAGCGGCGCCGCCGAACTGGCCAGAGTATCCTGTGCTGACAATAGTGGCTTCCTGGATTTGGTTCTGACCTAGCAGAAGATAGAGAGCGCCGGATTGCGAGAGGTTCTCGCCGTTTTCGTTGTCGTTCATTCCGTCGATCGTGTAGAGGTAAGACGCGCCGGACATTCCGAGGATGGAAAAGCTGGCGCCGGGCTGAATGTCCGTCTGCATGATCGCTCCGGGGGCAGTTTGGGCAATGTACGTGAGGTCGTTGCCAGGATTAGGCAGCTCGGAAATTTGCTGCTGGTTCATTGTAGCGGAGACGTCGCCGTTCTCTGCTTGGACTAGCGGCGCGTCGTCCGTCACTTCCACTGTGGTATTTCCGTTGGCGATCGCCAGCGTGACATTGACCGTCACCGGAGGACCCAGCAAAACGTTCACCATTCGGCCTTCGTCTCGAAAGCCCTCACGCTTCACCTTCAGCGTGTATCTCGATGGCGGAAGGAAGAAAAATCGATAGACACCCTCTCGATCGGTCTTCGTCGCCTGGATTGTCCCCTTGGCGTCATCTCGGATCTCGACATTTGCATCCGGCACCAGGGCGCTGCTTAGATCAGTAACAACCCCCATCAAACCACCAGAGGTTGTTGTTTGGGCGTGCAGTCTGCTGACGACACCACTGGCGATTAGCAGAACGGAAAAGAGAAGACTGGTCGGTCGCAATCTCATCGAATCACCCAACCGATGCGATCGAGCAGGACCCGGGAAAACAGGGCGCCATCATACCCCCTATGGGTGCGATTGTCTTCGAGAAGCAGGACGATTAGTTGCCAATGCTATACGGTAGGAGTTATTTGATTTGAATGCTCGACTCGATTGCAACCTGCAGCTTAGGTTCGAGACAGGGCTGACGAGAATCGAGCAAGCAAGCAGCGCCAATTCAAGAGGACGAAAGGCGCCTGACTCGTCTAACTGACTTTGCGGCGGGCTTTCGCGTGCCCAAAAATCTCAATTCTGCATTCTCTGTAGTTAACTTATAACGCAGACCGACAAAACCCTCGGTTAATTATCCTGCCCGCGCTGAAGCGCGCCTTGTTTGCGCTACGTGGGCTACAAAATGAGGAAAACGTAATTGCAGCGTCACACCACTTAACTCCAATTTGCAGAAGGAAATGGCAGTGCTTGGGCGAGCGCAGTTGAACCACCGACTTGTTGGCCCACAACCAGGCTGTCGTCGGCACTCCTCTGTATTGTAAGTTATTGCCTCTAAAAGAATTGGTCGGGGCGAGTGGATTTGAACCACCAACCTCCTGGTCCCGAACCAGTGGCTAAATCAATCTAAGTCGCTGTCCTGGCGTCACTTGTAGTTTCTCGGGCCGCTCTCAGTTAGACAAGTTTGGACAAGTTCTCGCGCCAGACTAAAGGCTGCATCGTCAGTTCACGGGAGCGTTTGCGTGACTGATTGCTGGTGATGGCAAAACGCAAAGAGAAAAGAACGCTTAGGAATACGAGCACCAGTATCTGAAACAGTACGGTATCCCATTTTACGAATTGATTGTTTTCCTACTGTTTTGCTGGCCTGCGGTCAACTAGCGCAACGGAATCCGGTACAGATTGCGTTGCACGGTCTGGCGAGAGTAAGTGTACGTTCCTGGTGTAGGGCCGGGTGCCACGTCACCTACATCAATGACACGAACGCCAGGCAGAGCCGCGATTTCAGATTCGGAATGGAAACCGCCCGGCGGGATGGCCGGCAACAGCTTTCCAGGAGCCAAAGGGATCAAGTACGTGTGGCCAACAGCGCGGGCCGTGTTCATCGAGGTAGACACAGATAGATAAAGGACCCTACCGTTTGGTTCCCATGCCAGGCTAGCGAGTTCGTTCGAGATCGGAACCGATGGCCCTCCGGAGATCGATAAAGCGTTAGTTCCTTGACCAGTTTTCCTTGCATTGGCTCGGCTCGAAACGATGACGAACTGGCCATCCGGAGAGACGCCTACCACTTGTGTAACCTCGCCAGCGCCCAGTTTTTGTTTTTCGCTTCCGTCCTCGCGGACAGTATAGGCAGAGGTAGAATTCCCTTCATTGGCATGGAAAACCAACTCGCCGGGCAGGCCAAAATAGGGCATATCCCCTTCGACGTTCGGCACCTGCTGCGGAGCGCTGCTCCGGTCTGTCGGCGCCAGCCACAGACGGGACTTCCCGGCAGAATCAAGGGCAGAAAAAACGACACGACGGCCATCTTGCGAAATGTTGTAACCAGTCACAGAGAAACCGGAGAGTAGCTCTTCATTCTTACCCGAAGCGAGGTCCGCCACCCACAACTCGCTGGCACCCAGGAATGGGGATGTGCCGCCTTTCAAGATCCGATAGTAGATTTTTTGACCGTCCGGAGAAAAGGAAGGCATGTAAGCGTAGCCTTCAAGAGAGATCTGGCGATCCGAGTTTTCGCGGTGTATCGAAACGACCCTCTGACGAAGGCCCACGGACGTAATTAACGAACGACCATCGGCTGCGACGGCAACCCCTTCCTCTTCTGTGGGGCCAAAAGTGATTTGTTCTGGCTGGCCACCCGGAAACTGTTGCCGCCAGATGTGGAAGTTATCCTCGCCATGCAAACTGAGGTAAATCCATTTGCCATCCGGTGACCAAGCACCAGTGGTGCACGGAGCGTTCGCAAGGCCCACGCGGTTGCCTGGGGATCCACCGTCAAAGGGGACTACACGGCAGGGTAGCCACTCGCCATTGTCCATTTCCACCAGCAAAACCCAGTTGCCATCCGGGGAAAGATACGATCGATGGGCCATTCCCCGTTCGCTGGGTGGGACGTAGATATCACGAGACTCCCCGCGCGACTCTGCGGAAGTCACGACGGCCATACGTTCGCCAGATTTGAGCTCGGAAAACATTACGTGGTGCGGACTCGTCCAAACCAAGCCGGAAGCATTAGGCAGCCACCGCTCGGACTTGCCGGACAAAACCGGCACGGCCCAACTGTCCCATTCGAACCCTGCAACGGTCGTATACGCGATGCGAGAGCCGTCGGAGGAGAAAGTAGGGCTCATCTTGGCCAAATTGTCGTGGGTAAGTTGAACCGGATCGCCCGACGGAAGAATCTTCACGTAGATTTCTCCTGGAGCAACAAACGTGCTGAATCCGCGAACGAATGTCAGCATGCGGCCATCCGGGGAGAGGGCCGGCTGGGTAACTGAGTCGGGGAAGTTGGTGAGCTGGACCCAAGCCGAACGATCGACGGCGCCGCCGCGATTTTTCAGCCACGGGGTAATTGCGACGGCCGCCGCGGACACGACAACGAGCGAAGCTACTATCGCCCACTTATATGTGGCCGCCGCTCCTGTCTGGGCGGGGCTAACTATCGCACTGCCGGAATCCGATAACGCCTCCAGCGCGAAGCCCAAGTCCGAAGCGGATTGGAAGCGCTGCTCGGGATTCTTCTCCAAACAACGCTGGACAATTCTTTGTAAAGCAGGGGGAACGGTCTGGACCAATTGCGAAATGCGGGGAGGGTCTTCGTTGAGGATAGCGCTCATCGTCTCGGCCGAGGTGGGCTTCTGGAAAGCGCGTTTTCCGGTCAACATCTCGAACAGAATTGCGCCGAAAGCGAAGACATCCGTACGATGATCCGCCTTTCTTCCGCTCACTTGTTCGGGTGACATGTAGCCGACCGTGCCCATGACCATCCCGGGCTCGGTGCCTTCGGTTAGCGTCGGCCCGCTACTATCCGCAGTCGAACGGCGTTGCGTGAGTTTCGCCAAGCCAAAATCGAGAATTTTCACCCGCCCATCTCTCGTTATGAACAGGTTCTCCGGCTTTAAATCGCGGTGTACGATTCCTTTCTCGTGAGCCGCTGCCAAACCGCGCGCGATTTGTGCGCCATAATCAATCGCTTTGCGAAGCAATACTGGACCGCGCCCGAGTTGCTCGCGCATGGTTCCGCCTTCCAGCAACTCAGAGACTAGATAAGGCGCACCCTCAAAGGTGCCCAACTGGAATACAGCGAGAATGTTGGGGTGGTTCAGCGCCGCGGCGGCCCGTGCTTCCTGCTCGAAACGCCGCAGCCGTTCAGGATCTCTCAAGAAGAGCGCCGGTAACACCTTAATTGCAACGTCACGTCCTAATCGCGCGTCCCGCGCTCGATAGACTTCCCCCATGCCACCAGAGCCGACTAATCTCAATACCTCGTAGTCAGCTAGCTTCGCTCCCGGGGCTAGCGAGATTCGTGACTTGGGAGATTGAAGAAAGCTGGACTGGACTTCTTCGCTGGAGGAAAGCAACGTTTCGACTTCCCGCCTTAGCAGATCATCCGAAGCACAGGCCTTGTCGAGGAACAGTGGCCGGTCTTCCGGCTTGAGCTTTAAAGCTTGGCCAAGCACTTCCCTCACTCGCTGCCACAGTTCAGGTGTCATGGCACTCAGCCCTGCTGATTTGCTTGTGTAGCCAAACTCGTGCCGTCGTCCAGTGCCTCTCCACCGTGGCTGGCGAAATGCTCAAAACATGAGCAGTCTCTTCGATGGAGAGCCCGCCGAAAAATCTCAGCTCAACGATCCGGCTCTGTTGCGCGTCGAGCTTGCCCAGGCTATCGAGGGCGTCATCGAGGGCTATCAGATCTACGCTTCGCCTCTTGGTCAATGCGATTGTATCGTCGAGCGTCACCCTGGCCCCTCCATACCGTTTGGCCGCCTTTTGCCGGCGCGCATACTGGACCAAAATCTGCCGCATCAACTGGGCGCATACCGCGTAAAAATGTGCCCGGTTCTCAAATAGCATTGGCTCCTGCTTCACAAGGCGAAGATAGGCTTCGTGCACGAGAGCTGTGCTCTGCAGTGTGTGGCCGGGGTGTTCTTTTCGAAGCTGGTAGTGCGCTAAGCGGCGGAGTTGGTTGTAAACAAGCGGTACTAGTTGGCGCAGAGACTCTTCGTCGCCCGCGCGCCACCTGGTTAATAGTTCGCTGACGGCCTGGAAAGGCATTTCTGGCACGGGAGCCTACCAGAAGCACGAGTTCTTGGCCGCAAAGGTACCTGCTTGACCGGTTGAAGTCAATTCATTGAAACGCAAATGGTTGCGGCGTTAGCAGATAGTGCGTCCTCACCTCGGGCTCCCGTGCGACTTTTTGTTCAGCCACGTGAGCAGTTTCCCCGCTGAATTGCACTTTAAGTGGTAGGGCACGCCAAATAGGGCAATCTCCGCCAATTGCCAAAATGGCTTAGTGCTCTATATCGCGAGCGAAAGCCAACTTCATTTAGGAGGAGCAGACAATGTCCAAAATCACAATGCGGTTACTACTGAGCGCTCTCAGTCCGATAGCACTCTTTGTCGCCGCCTATGCCTACGCTCAGCAGGCCGGTGGTCCCCCTAAGAGCGTTGTTTTCTATAGCGCGAGGGATGGGCATTCGAATAAGCAAATCTACGTGATGAATCCAGACGGCACGAACCCTATTCGGATTACGTACGACGTTGCCTCTGACGTGGATCCTGATATTTCCCCGGACGGCCAACAGATCCTATTCACGTCAAATCAGACCGAGACTGGAAACAACAACATTTTCGTTCGAGACCAGAACGGCGCAGTACGAAATTTAACAAATGATCCTGCTGTAACCGATGAGTGGGCAAGATGGTCGCCAAACGGCAAACAGATTGTTTTCGATAGCAACCGCGATGGCGGCGTCTTCGAGATCTACGTCATGAATGCAGACGGGAGTGGGACCCCGACACAGTTGACTAATCCTCCCATCCTTGGCCGGTATCCGAGTTGGTCGCCAAACGGCAAGCAGATCGTGTTTCGCCGGGGAATTGACATTTACACGGTCAATGCCGATGGCAGCGGTACGGCGGAGCAACTGACCATTGAGGTCGCACCCAGCTTCGCCCAGATGCCTGCTTGGTCGCCAGATGGGAGACACATAGCCTTTATGAGTTTCCGCGAAGGATACTGTTCGGTGTTCCGGATGAACACCGACGGGAGCCAACAAATCAATCTCACACCGAAGGACCCTGGTGACCCGCCAACAGCTTGGTGCAGCAGAGCTCCGGCGTGGTCAGCCGACGGGAGGGAGATCTTCTTCATGTCCTTCCGACCGAGTACCGGTGGACGCAACGAGATATTCGCCATGAATCTTGACGGGACCGATGTCCGTCAGCTCACAAATGTAGGTACGAACGGCAGCCCCAGAGCACGATAGCCGCCCCCTCATCAGCTTCTTTCTTCCGCGATCCGCTCGCCGCGCGAGGCGGCGAGCGGGATTTCGCATGTTCGAAGTCGCCGAGTCGAGCAGATATCGCAAAGCCACAAGTGGATTCGCAAACCGGTTCATGAGCGGAGAATGTTTCACGTCTTTCTGAATCCGTGCCGCCACAGTTGACCAATCGATTGACCTGAAGACGCCACTTGCCCCTCGCTGGACAAGTATTGACAAGTTCTTGAGAGTGGAGGAACGGAAGCAATCTCGGGCTAAGGCATTACGCGGGCGTGATTTAACGTGGTCGGGCGCAAGCGAAATTGAACTGTTGATCTCCTGGTCTTGTGCCAAACGCTCCTTGGGCTCTTTCGATCCTGTAAGTCGCTGATTATAAAAGAGTGGTCGGGGCGAGTGGATTTGAACCACCGACCTCCTGGTCCCGAACCATCGAAGCAAACAATCTATCGCGTTGAATCGGCGTCGGATAGCTGTGCGACTTCCTCCCTTAATCGGGCTACAAGTTGGGCTACAAAGTATCGATGGCCTGAGTTCAGCCTGTTCGCCGTCGCGCATGTACCAGTAGCGGTAAGCGTTCGGTGAACCCATCCGAGAACTTCGCGGCTGAAGATTTGCCGCTGACCGTGCTATCACCGCCAGTTGGGGTCCTTGCAGTTTTGCTTGGAGCGAAACAAGGTTCGACAAGCTCTTCTCCCAGATCTTTTTTCCTGCACGTCGCGGATTCCTCCTGCGTTGCTGGATTTGCATTGAGAGAGCCCGCTCATGTTCCAGAGCTCAAGTGACGTTTAAGGAGCTACCGAAAGTTCTTCGCCAACATGATGTAAGAATCCACGGACTCGTTCTGCACGTAGAAAATTGAGCGGCCGTCGGGAGAAACGGCCAATCCGTGATAGCTTGCGTCGGGTTTTGGAGCGACAATGGGAGTCGATTCGTGGCTTACAAGATCGAAGAATTCGATGTCCACGTTTTGTGGGTCCCTGACATTCAGGTAATAAATTCCGTTCCGGACAGGTGCCCAGCTGTGCCAGTCGTAGCCCGGAGGCTGATCAAAAATGCGCTTTTCTTCACCTCCACTCACAGGCGTCATCCATAATCCGGGTTGTTCGAGTTTCGAATAATAAAGAAAGCGCCCGTCATCGGATTCACTAGCGTGCACGCCACCGTTTCTTGCTCTTGATGCTTGAGGGTCTTGAGGGTTGCCAGCCAGCCTCCTTTAGAACTGGGCACGGAGGGACGATCAGATAAGTTGGCTGTGCAATCGTACTGATGCTACGGTTGCTACGGTGCGTAATTCATGGCTCTAGGGAATTAGCCCTATGCCAACGGTGAAAAATGGCCGGATATGATTTGCGTCGCCCTTCGCCAGCCAAGGAGGGAGCCAATGTGTAAACTCCTCGTCAATGCGATCTATGGACTTGTCTGCGTTCTCTTCTTAGTTGCGTTCATCAGTTCTGCGCAAGAGAGCAAAGTCTTGGGAGAGGTGCGGTTCGAGGGTGCAACCAAGGTTGAGAAAGATGCCGGAGTATGGATCGACGGGAATTACATGGGATACCTGAAGGAGCTGCATGGAGACAAAAAGGTCATGCTGATTCCCGGTGAACATGAGATCTCCGTGCGCGAATCGGGCTACGACGATTTCTTGAAGAAAGTGGTTGTTGAACCGGGACAAGTGCAAACTATCGACGTGAAATTGCACCCCAGTCCTCATAGCATGACGCCCGACGTTACTGCGGAATTGAAACTTACCGTGAAGCCTGGGCGCGCCGCCGTCTTTCTCGATGGCAGCTACGTCGGCCACGCAAGTGAATTCGGGGGCCTGCATTCCATGTTGGTGAGTCCGGGAAAACATCGCATTAAGGTCGGTTTGCCTGGGTATCGTACCTTCGAGACGGAGATAAATTTGCTCGCGGGGCAAAAGTCTGAAGTTAAGACAGAGCTCGTGCAAGGGAGCATCCAGCAGGCGAGTCCGGAGATCAAGCCGCAATAGACGCAAGGTCCATTTCTTGTCCGTGCGAAAGATTGTTTCCGACCGCTGTTCACCACAGCCTCACAGTTGGCCGATTTGGAATCGAGACGGCAATTCATGCGTTTCGGAGCAGCATTCTATTGAGTAAGTGCAGTCGCGAGCGACTTCTCCATTTTGCGGATGTCTGTCGTGTAGGGAGACTCGTTCACTCCATGTACCTGCTCGAGTAGACCGAGAGAGCGTATCCGATAACTCATCGACAAAACTCGATGCGCCATACTGTCATGCGTCTTTCTCTTGTCTCCCCCTGCTCGAAAACACTCTAACATTCGCAAATTCAATTATCTGCACGCGGATACCTTGATGGACAGATAGAGGCGCTAGGTAACCTGAGTCGCACGCCGGTTGGGGCAGTTTGAATCTTCTTGAATCTTCTCTCTGAGTACTAGCGGAAAACGTGATGTCTGGTAATCTTCTACGTCCTTTTTCGTCGCTTCTCCGTTCGGCGCCGACGATGCCCCTGGCGCATCGTGCCCAATGGGCACGTGATTTTTGCGGCCGATGCCGGACCCGCCGGATTCACTTCCTCCGGTAACATCACCGCGGGTTTCGCCGTAATCACAGGTATCCCTCCACGGCCATCCTGCAGCAGTTCTGGAGCGTTAGCGACGGTGCACGGAGAGTACCCAGCGGCGCGTTTATCGTGAATGTGGACTCGCCCTCTCAAGTCACCATCAGCAACCCCGCAATGCAAACAATAACCGGCGACAGCATCAGTTGGGGGGGCGTGTTCAGCAACCCTACGCAGCTTTTTAATCTCGATCCGGAATCGAATGCTGTCCATGGCGAATTACTGAATTGGGCCATGGTTACACTGTGCTTAGGGAGCCGTTGATCGGAAGCTTCGGTGGATTTTCTAAGGCCCTACTGTCTTTATGAAGCTCGGTTTCTCTTCCAGCCTTAGCTTCTTTGCAGGGCTCACGTTCGGCCTGTGACCTTTTGCTTCGCATCATGGGCCGCATGTTTCATCTTGTCCATGGCGTGTTCTGCTTTGTTCTTCACCTTCTGGGCCGCGTCTTCGACCCGAGCCTTGGTCTCATCAGTCCATTCTTCGACTTGACGCTTGGCGCGTCCTACCGCATCATCTACCTTACCTTTTACTTGGCGTTTATCCATACGTCACTCCTTTAGTTTGGGATTTTTAAAATCACGTTTTGGGCCCTGGCTAATAAGGACCTTGTTTGCATTTGAACTTCGATTCGTCAGAAGCTCTAGACCGACCGTTATGGGACTCCGATGTGGGTAGCTGTTGGGCGGGTATGACCCGAGTGGAAGAAGACGCCGACCCCGTCGGGAAGTTCCCAAAGGTCACTCAGTTTCTCCTTACTCCAGTCGGAGAGCCAAGTCAAGGCTCAGAGCCAAACCGCCAAACCACTTCTGTTGGCCCTAACGACGCCGACTCCGCTTTTGCCTTTGTGCGTCGAAGAGTCAAATGCTCTCAAATCCGTCCCAGCCGAACACTGAACCCTTCGTGAATGCTGATCGAATGGTCGCTGGACTACGCGGCCTACCAGCGCAACAGGCCGCAATTGGTCGAGAGCGATGATGATGAGGAATGAATTGACGGTTCCAGTTGGTCGGCGGCCGCATCAAATGGCTGGATACTTTCCGACAGGACCTGCGTCCGGGGTCGCCGCCCGCCTCGGTATGATCGGCCCGCCGGGCCGAGGCGCCAAGCCCGGCCGCCGCCTCGGGCCGACCTGCAGCCGGTCGGGGCGCCGGGCCGTCCCCCTCCTCCCCATCCACGCCACTTACTCGCCAACCCTACCGCTATCGAATTCGCAATAGTGGTTCCCGGTTGCAATTCCCCCAGTTGTAAAACTGTTGCAATTAGATAGAAACAACAATATCAGTACGCCAGCCTCTTTCTCTCCTCTAGCCGTCCTTAGATCTGCCGACGGATCGGCCGAATCAACCCCCTGGAACCAAGGGCTGGATGTTCCAATGTTCCATTTGTCTAGTAAATGGAACACGGAACCCAGGGCTCTTCTGCTCGCGAATGCTAGAAGTAACGCGGTCGCCGACCTTAGATTGTCGATCGTCTTGGCTTCTTTGGGGCTGGCTCGCGAAGGAATTTACGCCTAACCCGACGGCGTCCGCGACTCCCCATCTGGTGTAATAGGGCCCGCCAAATAATCGTCTTCCGCAAAATCACATGTCATTATTGTGGCTGTTTATCTAAGAATCCGGCTTAAAATGGCGAGGATGCCCATTCCATAAGGCTCTCGCGTAAGAGACCATCCGTGACACAAGGCGCACCAGCAGCGTTTTTCAGCTATAGCCGAGCCGATTCTGAATTTGCTCTGCGGCTGGCTGAAGATTTGAAGGCCGCAGGAGCCAACGTCTGGCTCGACCAATTGGACATTGCTCCTGGTGAGCGCTGGGCACGCGCCGTCCAGAAGGCGTTGAACATCTCTCCTCGCGTAATGGTCATTCTATCTCCCGCTTCCGTTAGCTCGAACCATGTTGAGGACGAAGTTAACTTTGCACTCGACGAACAGAAGACCGTCATTCCGATTCTCTATCAAGATTGCGCGGTTCCCTTCCGACTACGGCCCTTGCAATACGTGGATTTCCGGACCGATTATGCTCGCGCCCTCAAAGTTACGCTCAAGACTCTGAATCCCGAGCAAAGCACGCCAGCGATCTCCGACGCTCCGCGCCAGTACCAGGCCGACACCATAGGAGCAGACAAGGGTGAACGCGCAGCAGAGGAGGAGCGCGAAAAGGCGGAAGCACAACAGGCGCGAGAGGAGGCCGAAGGACGAAAAAGAGCAGAGGCAGAGCGCAAAGCCCGAGAGCAGGCAGAAGAAGCAGAGGCCCGCCAGAGAGCGGAGGCAAGGCGCAAAGGGCGGAAGAAGAAGGCAGAACAAGAGCGGCGGAGGGCCGAGGGACAAGAGGCGTTGGAACAAGAGGAGGTCGAGGAGGTCGCGCCAGTCGCCGCGGACAACGCACGGATAGTTGAAGAACAACCAACTGATCAGGCACCGCATGAAACCCGATTCGGAAGGAGGATCTCAAAGGGCATCGGGGGATTGTCAATCCTTCTAGTCGGGTGGGGATTGTGGCGGGTATCTAATGACAAGAGTTGGGGTGTTTTCTTTACTATGATTTTCCTTTTTGGTCTTACCGGTTGTTGGCTTCTTTGGGAGGCTATAACGGGAAAGAAATGATCTGATTCCGCGTGTGCTGCAGCCGCTTAGGACTGTGCGAGGCCTCCGTCCCACTAAGCGTGTCGATTAGGGAAGTCTTTCGGAGCAAGCTACGTTCTCGCTCTAAGTCTTTTTATGCAGAAGCGATTAGCCGTGGCGTGCCAGTTTGGGCCGAAGCGTGTTTTGCCCTGTCAAAACGTGCCAGACGATTTGGTTTGCCGGTCAGCCCGAGGCGCGCGGCTACCCCGGGCGCGGATGTTGGTTCTCAGGGGCGCCGCCCTCTTCGCGGTCGGTCCGCACTCGGACCACGCATGCGACGGTGTCCACCCAAAAAACCTCGTAGCCTTTGATTTCTGACAATTTAGAGAAGTTGTGATGCCTGCCCGCCTGCGGCTATCTTGAGGCATGAAAACCTTGAAACTCTTCCTTCTGTGGGTGGTGCTCGAATCCCTCGAATTCGGCTGGCAGGCGGTCCGTTATGCTCTGATCTTTGTCTCGGCCTTCTTCCGACAACGAGCCTCATTGGGATGTGAGATGGTAGCCATGCGAAGTCAGCTCACCGTTTGCAAGGAAAGTATCCGCCAGAAGAGACAGCCCCACCCTCGCTTTCACCCGGCGTTTCGCCTCTTGTGGGTGTTGCTGTCCAGGGTATGGACCGGATGGAAGTCTGCGGCCGAGCTGATGAAACCCAAGACGGTGCTCCAGTGGCATGAGCATGCCTTTCTCCAATGGTGGCGCTGGAAATCTCGACGGAAAGGAGGCCGTCCAACCATCCGCCAGGAAATGCGAGCGTTGATCCGACGTTTGAGTCGCGAGAATGTCCTGTGGAGTGCCGAAACCATCCATGGACATTTGGTGCTACTCGGTTTCGATCCACCCTGCCCAGACACCATCAGGAAGTATATGGTCAAGCATAAGGGAGGAACGGATAAGTCCCAAACCTGGTTGACCTTCCTGCGAAATCACCTCGAAGTGTCCTGGGCAATGGACTTCTTCACGGTCCCTACTCTTCGCTTTCAAATCCTCTACATCTTTGTGATCTTGAATCATTCCCGTCGCCAGGTCGTGCATTTTGCTGTGACGGCGCATCCCACGATGGACTGGGTGATCCAGCAACTGCGGGAAGCGATGCCTTTTGGTCAACAACCCAAACTATTTGTTCCGTGACAACGGCGGAATCTACGGAGACGAGGTGGGCCGGTTTCTCGTGGGAACTGGGATTGCAGAAGTCAAAACGGCCCACCGGTGCCCCTGGCAAAATCCATTCGTGGAAAGGTATGGAGGTACCCTACGGCGAGAGCTGTTGGATCACGTGATGGTCCTTAATGAAGAACACCTGAAACGCTTGTTAAAGGAATTCATCGAAGAGTATTACCACCTGGCTCGGCCGCATCAAGGATTGCACGGTGACACCCCTGTTCCGAGCGCCAAACCTGAACCTGCGGCCGATGGAAGCCGCTTGGTTTCGATTCCCGTGGTCGGCGGTTTACATCACCGCTACATCCGAGTGGCCGCCTAATCTCCTACTCTAGCAAACGACCACAAAATAAAAGGAAGACACTGTGTCTTCTGGAAACCGGCGTGCCAAATTACGAGACACACTGAACGGCCGCCCCACAGTCAGCCTCCCCTGAGGTTTTTCGGGGTGGACAGTGGTCTACTGGCGATTCACTTGGAGGAAATGATGGGAAAGAACGATGTTGCAGTCGACGAGTATGACAAGCACGTGGTCACGCTGACCAAGGGCTGTTTCCTTCTGTGCCCTGTCGAGACTTACGTCATCAAGGAAATGTGGGTTCTGTTTCCCAAAGAAACCGGCTGCGAAATCTACCTTCGTCAGCGGAGATTCGACTGGCTCTACTGGACTGACAGTGGCGTAAGGTTGCAGCCAGCGAAGTTGAAGGCACTCACCGAGAAGCCAAAAAGCTATGCGTTTAAGGGAACTTTAGAAGAGGCCTTGGCGTCGCTGAGGAAATTTGGAATCGAAGAACACCACCTAGAAATCCTGAAAACACCACTTCCGCGCTAAGCTAGCTCTGGTAGCGTTTGTAGCGATTGTCTCAGTAGGGGCGGTCGCAACGCCACTATTTACGGGGCTTTTTGAAGGTGATTGATTTTTCGATCCCCACCGCCCCTACCAGCTTTCTGGTTACAAATAAAAGGCTTGCTGAAACGATAGAAAGGGCCATTGCTGCATTTTGGTGCAGAGTGTCCGTGAAATGTCCGTGTTCCCGTATATTCCTCTCAGGGTCACTGTCTTCGGTCGCAACTGAGTACTTGGAGCGTTCTGCACACAGCCCGACTCCACTAAGACAAACGCAATCACTCTTTGTCCGGCTCGTCGCCGTTGTTGTGGTTCCCGTTCGCTGCCGCTAGTGCTCGCTCCGCCTCGAGGAATTTCTCGTGATTCGGTCGGGGAATTTTATCCATGAGAATCACTTGAATACCAGTGTAGCTTTGCTGATCTTGCACCGGCGCGTAACTCCCCTTCAGTTTGAAAGCTTGCTCGAGCGCACGCAGCCTAATATCCAGCGCCTTGAGTGGTTTCGAGTAGATCACTTTGCCTTCGTGATTGAAGGCCTTCACTTGTGTCGCATTCAGCAGTGGAACTAAATAATCACCAATAAGCGAATCGTCGGTCAGCCCCATTTCATCCATAAGGTGCGGCATCTTTTTTTTGATCTGCTGCATGACCTGATGCGCGCCCTGATCCGCGTTCTTTGGGGAGTATCCCGCTTGTCTGTACGCTTCGGCCTGACTCGCGCCTTTCGCGAGTGCTGCCGGGGTTAATCAAAACTCGGCATAATCGAAACTCGGCTTGACCCGCACAACCCAGAAGCGTATCGGTTGCCTATGACTTGACCGCGGCCGCTTGGTGACTCACCTTGAGCGGGGAGAATTGCTGTGCGGCCCCTTCAGCCGTTACGCTAAAAAAGAACAGAACGGCCGGTTGTCCCTCAGATGGCTGGGTCGTTTTAACTGGAGGGAAGGATCATGATTGAGAATACCGGAAAATGTAGGGGTCCATGTCGTTGGGCCTGGATGGTGCTGGTCTGTTCCTTTGCGGTGTTGACCGTGACTGTTGGCGAAGCGCATGCTGACAATATCACCACAGACCCGGTCACGAACATCACCCTGCAGAAACCACCCACATCCGGCAATATCGACCAGAATATCGAAATCTGCGACGGTCCAATAACAATACACGTCACCGCCATAATTTTAGCCAAAGACTTTTTCAACTTGATTAACAACTGCCCGGCAGCGTCCATAACGGACTTAACGTTTACTTTTTCCGTCAACCAACCAAAACCTGTCACTGGGTTGGCATGTCCACCTCCCTGTTTGCCTTCGTTCTTTTTCCAGCAAGGGACACCTACTTTGACAACCATAAGCTTCGTCGCCATTGCTCCCACAACGGGCATAGGGCAAGGAGACAAAATGGGCATGTCAATATTCGGCACCTTCCCGGTACCTACGAAAAAAAATCCCGACCCGGTTGCAATCACCATCACGCCTAGCGTCCCCGAACCCAGCAGCCTTCTCCTACTCGGAGCGGGGCTACTGGGCTTGCTGGGTGCGACACGCCTGAAGTGACCCGGCAGGCGTCCGGTGGGATGACCGAACGTTGGCCGGTGAGATTTGTGTGGCTGGCAGCGGCGTGAGGCTGGTACATTTCAAAAGCTTCCCAAGCTTCGGACGTGGGCTCGATTCCCATCGCCCGCTCCATAAATGCTGATGATTCGATTGCCTTTACTTCTGGAAGGCACTGAAAAACACCCCTAAAATCGAGGGTTTTGTTCCAAGGATGTTCCAAACGCTGGCGAGATGTTCCAAGCTTCCGCGCAAGTACATAGCTTTTCTGCTATTTCGTTGTATGCTTTTGAGCACAATGCGCAGCTACATCGCAGATTTCTTTGCGTTCCTGTGTGTCGTGACGTTGGCCGCTTCCCTCCACGCGCAAGAAACCTCCGCTAAGCCGGAAGACACGGAAGTGTGGCAGCCGGAGCCGAAAGTGGTGACTCCGGGCACGGATTTCGCGAAGCCTCCCTCCGACGCGATTGTGCTCTTCGATGGAAAGAATCTCGACGAATGGGTTTCAGCGCAGGATCGCTCTCAACCCGCCAAGTGGAATGTGGCCGACGGCGTCATGACCGTCGCCAAGAGCACCGGCAACATCGAGACCAGGCGGACGTTTCACAACTACCAGTTCCACATGGAGTGGAGAACTCCGGAAAATATCACCGGCTCAGGCCAGGCGAGAGGGAACAGCGGATTATTTCTCGCATCCACTGGCAAGGGGGATGCCGGGTACGAACTGCAAATCCTTGACTCCTACAACAACAAGACCTACGTCAATGGCATGGTCGGCAGCATTTACAAGCAGTCGATTCCGCTGGCCAATCCCATGCGCAAACCGGGAGAGTGGAATGTGTATGACGTTGTTTGGACCGCTCCCGTTTTTAGTGACGACGGTTCCGTGAACTCTCCCGCTTATGCGACCGTGTTCTTGAACGGTGTGCTGGTCGACAATCACTTCGAACTGAAGGGCGAGACGCGCTACATCGGGCAGCCGTTCTACAAGAAATTCGACGGGGCGCCGATTAAGCTGCAGCCGCACGGGGACAAGAGCGAGCCGCTCAGCTTCCGGAACATCTGGGTAAGGGAACTGCCGTAAGCAAAAAAGTTCCGGAGGGTTCCATCCTAAAATCGTGCTCGATTCCCAGAAATGTACGGTCATGCGGCTCTGACATTGCTGCATCCAGATTCGAGGTTGCCCCTGACAAGGAGAAGAGCGTATAAGGTAGCAATTCAATGGTCCGGGAACCCATGAGAAAGAAAGCCCCGTCAACTCGCGGAATGAGACTAGGGATATCTTCGTGGCCTAGCGCCCTCGTCGGAATTGTAGTCATCAAAGCGGTTCTCTCGCTGGCTGTCAAACCCGGCTCCTTCGTCGTTTCCTACAGCGGGATCAGTTATTTCCTTCTCCTGGTTTTGGCGACTTGTTTCGCGATCCGAAACGCAATCCAGACCAAATTTGGAGGCCGTCTGTTCTGGGCGTTGCTCGCCACTGCGTATGGGCTTTGGGCGGCACATCAAGGCGTCGGCCTTTATTATGAGCTTGGTCGACGCATCGAAGTTCCGTAAACGTCAGAGGAATACAGGCTATTTCCGGGTAGAGATTAGAGGTTGCGCGAGGACCAGGCGGTCGGTGTGAGTTGGGCCAGGCGATGCACAGGCG
>Ga0306924_10001814_pt1 | contig 19759 bp, 20 predicted proteins | sample sta12Can44000111_FD_203756 | JGI IMG/M metagenome (GOLD analysis project Ga0306924, IMG submission 203756) | Lab enrichment of tropical soil microbial communities from Luquillo Experimental Forest, Puerto Rico - statanox.12C.anox.44.000.111 (v2)... | ecosystem: Environmental > Terrestrial >...
TACGGATGCCGGGCACGTGCGGCAGGTTGCCGGCGCGCGAGGCATTGAGCAGCGGGTTCTTCGGCGCGATCGCCGTGCGCTGGAGCTTTTCGGTCATCGGATCATGCCAGCGCCGTGCATTCGATGATCACCTTCACGCCCTCGGGAAGGCGCGCCCCGCACACGGTGCGCGCCGGGGGCGGATCGGGAAAGTGGCGGGCATAGACCTCGTTCATGTTCGGCGCTTCCAGCATGCTGTGGATGAGCACGTTCACCTTCACGACCCTGTCGAGCGAGGATCCGGCTGCCTCCAGCAGCTGCTTGAGATTAACAAGGATCACCCGGGTCTCGCTCGCGGTCGTGCCGGATACGCGTTCGCCTGTCTGCAGATCGACCGCCGTGAGCCCCGACACGAAGATGAAATCGCAGGCGCGCACTGCCGGTGAGGCTGGCGGACTGCCACGCTGCGACGGGTCCGGCGCGCCCGCCGGTGCAGCAATGATCTCGCGCCTGGCGCTCATCGCAAATCTTCACACCCGTCAGGCGGCGGCGATTGCATCGAGGGCAATCTTGAAGCCTGCCTCGATCTGCGCCGTCCATACCGTGCGCGCGGGCGGGCCATGCGCGACGTATTGGCGATAGACCCGGTTGAGCACGTCGTACTCGATGCTGTCGTAGATCAGCGCGTGCACCTGCACGAGCCGATCGAGCGAGGAGCCCGCCGACTCCAGCAGCAGCTTCAGATTTCCGAGAACGACATGTGCCTCGCTGGTGAGCGTGCCGTGGTGCCGCTCGCCGGTATGCGGATCGACCGGCAGCATACCGGAACAGAAGATGAGGCCGCCGGCGCGCACAGCCGGCGACTGATGGTGCCCGTAGTGCTGCCGCAGATCCAGCCCGGGAAAAGGCGCAGCGATGATCTCGCGCATGGCAAGAGCCTCGTTCTACCAATCGTAGCCCGCGTTGAGCGCAGCGAAACGCGGGGAAAGAGAACCCGGATCTCGCTTGCGCTCGATCCGGGCTTACCGGTTCCCGAGATCAGTCCGACAGCTGTGCCACGCCCGGCAGCAGGAAGCGCTCGACGTTGCCGGGCGCTTTCACGTCGCCGAGACCGACCAGGGCCTCGATCAGGGCATTCATCTTGACGCGGGAGATCTTTCCGGTGCGGTCGAAGAAGCTGTTCTTGCCGAAGAAGTCGTAGGACTTCTCGACGTCCTCCGGCTTCTGGTTGCTGACCTTCACCAGAATGTCCACTGCCTCGGCGCGGTTTTTGGGATCGTAGAAGTAATCGGTGCTCTTGCTCTGGGCGGCGAGCACGCGCTTGAGCACGTCGGCGCTGCGCGCCGCCCAGTCCTTGTTCACCACCGTCCCGGAGAATGCCAGCTCCGGCGCATATTGCATGGCAAGCCCCAGATCGTTGTAGCCTTGGCTTTGAATCTGAAAGTTGGAGGGGGGCAGCAGGATGGCGGCATCGACGGCGCCGCCGAGCAGCGCCTGGGCGCGCGCGGTGGTCGCGCCGGCATAGACGTAATCGAAATCGCCGCTCTTGAGCCCCTGCGGCGCCAGCATGCGGTCGACGTAGAGCCGGGTGATGTCCTTGGGTCCGCCGACCGATATCACCTTGCCCTTAAGGTCCTTGAGGCTCTTGATGGCCGGCTTGGCCAGCAGCGCGTAGGGCGGCACCTGCACCTCGAAACGCACCAGCGCGAGCGCGGCACCCTGGTCGATGGCTCGGATCGGATCCACGATGCCGGTGGACATTGTCATGTCGAGCGAGCCGGCCGAGAGCTGCTGGATCACCGATGCGCTCGACTGGATATAGACCACGTCGGGCTTGAGGTTCTCGGCGGCATAGAAGCCCTTCTCGATGCCGATGAAGAGCGGCCAGAGATTGGCCGAAGGCGAGCCGACCGTGCCGATGGTGACGGTATCCGCCGCTCGCGCGGGCGAGACCGACAGCAGTGTCGCAATGGCCAATCCCTGCGCCGCCCGCGCAAGCGTCGTCATCATTCGCATGATCATCCTCCGTGTTTGGCCTGTCTCGTCCTCGCGCGCTTGTCCTGCGTGACGGCGCCGTCCCGCAGCTGCGCGCGGTAGTGCCGGGCAATTTCCGACCCGGTCGCCTTCCAGACTTTCCTGTGCCTGCAGATGTACTTGAGCGCGGCGTCGAGCGCGCCGATGCGATACGGCATCCCGGTGAGATAGGGGTGCAGCGCAATGTGCATGACGCGTCCGGATGCGGCGCCTTCGCAATAGAGCGTCTCGAACTGCCGGCAGATCGCGTCCTCGAAGTCGGCAGGGGTCATGTTGGCGTTTTCAAACGCCTGCTTGTCGTTGATGTTGTAGCTGTACGGCAGCGATACGATGGTTTTGCCGTTGCTCAGCGTCATTATGTAAGGCTGATCGTCGTTGGGACCCCAGTCCGCGACATATTCGCAGCCGGCCTCGCCCAGCAGGTCGAGCGTGCTCCACGTCTCCTGCAGGCCGGCGCCCAGCCAGCCCACGGGACGTCTCCCGCTTGCGCGCGCAATGGTATCAAGCGTGTCGCGGATGATTTTCGCCTCCTCCTCGGCCGGCACCTCATTGAGGCGGCGGGAATTGCTCTGGTTGTGTCCCATCCATTCCCAGCCGCGCTTCTCGCCTTCCTCGATGATCTCCGGATGGTGGAGGCAGATGTCGCTGTTGAGCGCAACGGTGGCGCGAACGCGGTAGCGGTCGAGCACCTTCATCAGCCGAAACACGCCGACGCGATTGCCGTAGTCGCGCATCGCCCAGACCGGAATGTCGGGAATCTTGCCCGGAGCCAGCCCGCCGGGACGCGTCTCCAGCGAGAAGAATTCAATGTTGGGCACCACCCACAATGCGACGCGGGCGCCGCCGGGCCAGGCAAGCCGCGGCCGCCGGATGATGGGTGAATATGGAAAGGGGCCGTACGGACCGGGTTTCATGGCGCCTCTCGTGCGCGGGGCTTTAGGCCGGCACCAGGCGGAAACGCTCCCATACGGTGGGCGTGCTCGCCAGCACGCCCGACCAGCCTGCGTTCTTGTCATGCTGCCCCGGCGTAATCTGTCGCCCGGCAAAGGCATATTCCGCCGAGCGCGCCGCGAACGGAAAGGGAGAAAGCTCATAGACCCCGGTGCCGCGGGGCCGCACCGTGATCGTCGTGTCCTCCCTCGCGCTGCGCGGCACGTGCTCGAATTTCGTTTCACCGCGCTCGCTCGGATGCGTGCGGTTGAAATAGAGCGCCAGCGTATCGAAGAACTGCAGTTGCTTGTAATTCTGGAACAGCCGCTGCTCGGCGAGCCATGACGATGTCTTCGGGTCCCGCGCAAGCTCGGCCTTGAGCCGTTTCTGGCGGTCGAGCTCGCCGTCGAGCATTCGCTGCGCCAGCGGGCGATCGTGGGGCGGGATCTTGTCGATCAGCACCATGCTGGAGAGCCCATAGCGTCCGTTATAGAGACCCCAGCTGTGCATGCTTGACATAAGCCCGCAGAACGGGTGTTGCCGCTCGTTGAACTCGGGCGAAAGCCGGCTGGTGACCGTAATGTATTGCCCCGGCGTGTCGACGAGGTTGTACGGCAGCCCCGTCCCCTGGTCCGTCACCGGGTCGCGGTCGAACTCGGCCCAGCCGGCGTCATGATTGAGCACCACGCTGAACATGAGGTCGTTCGGCTGCGTTGCCTCGAACTCCTCGTTGCCGAAGGTGCGCGCGAACTGATGCGACAGCGCCGTGTGCTCGTACATCATGATGGCCAGGCGCGGCTGACCGGCCGGCGCCGTTTGAATGATCATGTCAAGGCCCTCGCAGATCGGCAATCGCCGCAGCTGGCGCTCCCCGGCAGCGCCCTGCAATGCTATTTGAGCGGCGGTGTGTACGCCAGCGCCATCGATGGATGAGCCGGCAAGGCGGCGCGCTGCTGCGGACAGGCTAGTGCGTCGATTTCGAAATTCGAATCATATGCTGCGTCATTCCGGGTCGAGGCCCAAAGGGCCGAGAGCCCGGAATCTAGTAATCGATGGCATAGGTTACTGGATTCCGGGCTCGCCGCTACGCGGCGCCCCGGAATGACAGTTTCATGGAAACGATCAATTAGGACCACAGGTTCGTCGCCATGGCTTCTTTCCGGCAATCGGGCAAACGCCGAGCGGTCATCATAGGCGGATCGATGTCCGGCCTGTTTACCGCCGCTTTCCTGCGCCGGATCGGCTGGCAGGCCGACGTATTCGAGCGCTCGGGCGTGGAATTGGTGGGCCGCGGCGCCGGGATCACGACTCATCCGGAATTGCTGGCGGCTCTGGAAGCAAGCGGCGCCGGAGCAGCGAATCTCGGCGTCACGGTGGACAGGCGGATCGTGCTCGACCGCGACGGCAATGTCATTGCCGAAAAGCATCTGACCCAGATCCTCACCTCCTGGGACCGCCTGCAACGGCTGCTGCGCGGCACCATCGATCCGGGGCAGTATCACCTCGGGTGCAATTTCGTGCGCGTGGAGCGACGCGGCAACGGGGTTCGCGTTCATTTCTCGGGCGGCCGGTTCGAGGATGCCGACATCGTCGTGGGTGGCGACGGCGTGCGCTCCTCGGTGCGCGCGCAGATCATGCCGCAGGTGCAGCCCATTTATGCCGGCTATTTTATCTGGCGGGGCACGGCGAACGAAGCCGACCTGTCGCCCCGTGCGCTAAAGGAGGTGTTTCCGTATTTCTCCTTCTTCCTGCCCCCGCGGCAGGAGGTCATCTGCTATCCTATTTCCGGATTCAATGATGACACCCGGCCCGGCCGCCGCCGCTTCAATTTCATCTGGTATCGTGTCGCCGATGCAAATTCGCTGCGGCAGATGTGCGTCGACGACAATGGGCACCAGCATGAGTTCTCGGTGCCGCCGCCGCAAATCCGCAAGGACTTGATCGCGACGCTGCGGGCGCAAGCGCAAGCAGGCTTGCCTCCCGCACTCGACGATTGTCTGCGCGCCATCGGCCAGCCGTTCTTCACGCCGATCTACGACTTTATCGCGCCGTGCATCGTGTCCGATCGCGTCGCGCTCGTTGGCGATGCCGCCTCCAATGCCCGCCCGCATATGGGTTTCGGCGTGTCGAAAGCGGCCTGCGATGCTCAGGCCCTGGCCGACGCGCTGCGTGATCATGATGATATCGATCGCGCCCTCGCTCAATACAATCGCATTCGCCAGCCGGTCGGCGAGACCATCGTCAAGCATGGCCGCAGGCTCGGAACTCACATGGGAGTGGACCTGCAAACCGAGGAAGATCGCGCGATGCATGATCTGCTGCAGGATCATCGCGCGATGATGGACTGGATCGCGGTCCCAAACTTTCTGGACGCCTACCGATGACCCATGAACTGCCGAGCCCCGATCACGCGCGCAACATGCGCCTGATTGGATTTTCCGATCAGGGCGGCCGGCCCGATGGGGTGCAGATCATGGTGGCAAATGGCCATGCGTTCATCGGCCACATGTTCTCGAAAGGCTTTAGCATCGTCGATGTGCGCGATCCGCGTCGCCCGCAGGCGGTAGGCTACGTCCCTGCGCCGCCCAATACCTGGAATATCCATCTACAGGCGCATGAGCATCTGCTTCTGGTCGTGAACGCCAAGGACATGTTCGCGGCGGCGGAATTTGCCGACGAGCGCGCTTATTACCGCAGTCAGGTCGGGGATGTTGTCGGCATGGCCGGGACCAAAGGTCAAATCAATCGAGCCGAGCGCAACTGGACTGCCGGACTTGCCGTCTACGACATATCGCAGCCGGCCGTGCCGCGGCGGATCGGCTTCATGCCGGTGGAAGGCGCAGGCATCCATCGCATCTGGTACGTCGGCGGTCGCTGGGCCTACGTTTCCGTGCTGCTCGACGGCTTTACCGATTATATCTTCATGGCGGTCGACATGAGCGATCCGGCGCGCCCGCGCGAAGCCGGGCGATACTGGCTGCCGGGCATGAACCAGGCAAAGGGCGAGCGGCCGGATTGGTCCGCGACCAGCCGGTACGGTCTGCACCACGCAATCGTCAACGGCGACACCGCCTACGGTGCCTGGCGCGATGCCGGCCTGGTCATGATCGATGTTGTCGACCGCGCCAGCCCGAAATTGATCACGCATCGAAACTGGTCACCGCCTTTCGGCGGCGGCACCCACAATTGCCTGCCGCTGCCTGATCGCGACCTCCTCGTCGTTCTCGATGAAGCCGTGCTCGATCATCAGGAAGACGGACTCAAGCTGATCTGGATTTTCGATATTCGCTGCCCGGACAACCCGATCAGCATTGCCACCTTCCCGACGCCCTGCGAGGAGGACTATGCGCGCAAGGGTGGACATTTCGGTCCCCACAACATTCATGAGAACCGGCCGGGGAGCCTCGTGAGCTCGCAGCTTATCTTTGCAACCTATCAGAATGCCGGCGTTCGCGTCTTCGATATCCGCGATCAATATCATCCCATTGAGGTCGGCGCTCTCGCCCCGCCACAACCGGCCCGGCTCGTCGACACCAGGCCCAACCGAGCGCGCGTCATCCAGTCCACCGACGTATTCGTTGACCGCAACGGCATTGTCTACTGCACGGACTACAACGCCGGCCTCTACATCATGGAGTACCTTGGATGATATCCCTTGCTCTCCTGATTGCTCGAAATCAGCCGCGGCAGCTTTCGGGTCAGAATTTCCTCCGCCTCTTCTGCGATGCGCCTGACGATCTCCGCCGCAGGGGGAATGTCGTGGATCAATCCGGCGTCCTGCCCCATCGAAAGCGGGCCCTCGTCCTTATCGCCGGACTTGCGCGCAGCGTTGAGCCCTTCGAGCGCCTTGGCCCGGTCCTGTCGCAAGGCCCATTCCCGGCCGGACCAGCGCTCGATAAAGCGATTGCGCCGCGACCGCGTCATTGCGCCGGGCCAGACCAGACCTGCCGCGATGTCCGGTATCTCCGAGAGTTGTGTGTCATGGCCGTCGCTTTCCACGATCGCCTGCTTGAAATTCGCATGCAGCGGTGATTCGACCGTAGCGAGAAAGCGGGTTCCGAGCAGAACGCCGTCGGCTCCGAGCGACAGGGCGGCAGCAAGGCCGCGCCCATCGGCAAATCCGCCGGCGGCAAGCACCGGAGTTGGCGCGACCGCATCAACGACCATCGGAATGAGAGGCAGGCTGGCCATCCAGCCGACATGGCCCCCGCCCTCGGTGCCCTGCGCGACAATGATGTCGGCGCCGGCTTTCGCCGCGCGGATGGCTTCCGGCACGGCTCCCGCCATGTGGGTGACGATGCAGCCCGCTTGGTGCGCGCGGTCGAAATACGTCTTCAAGTCCTGCTCCGGCCGCGCCCAGGCGAACTGCATGACTGCCGGCCGCAGCTCGAGGGCTGCGGCGAGGCTGTCCGCCAGCGTATCGAAGAGGAGAAAATTCAGCCCGAACGGCTTGTTGGTCTGTCGGCGAATGGTTGCAGCTCGATCGCGGATCTGCTCGGGGCTCAGGTAGTGGCAGCCCAGGGCTCCCAGGCCCCCCGCATTTGACACTGCGGAAACGAGTTCCGGCGATGTCGCCGATCCCATGCCGCCCAACGCGATCGGGTGCTCGATCTTCAGCAAATCGCAGACAGGTGTCCGTATCATTTGCGCCCTCCAGCTCAGCGTCGGCGCCGGTCCGATCACACGATCCGTGGATCACGCGCCGCGCGCGTCTTCCATCATTGTTGTTACGCCGCTCAATGGCGGGCGGTCCAGGCCTTGAAATCATCATCCCGCACGCTCGGCAGCTTCTTGACGAAAGCCGCAATGGTCCAGATCTCCTGGTCGGGAACCTCGATAGCACCAAATCGCCCGCGCGATGCCGCAATGCGAGGCAAGACAACCGCGCCGACGGCGCGCTATAAGCTTCCGCGACATGAAACAGCCCTCGACCCCGCGCGCGCTTCCGGCCTCGATCGATGCCGCGGTCGCTCTTCTTGCCGAGGCGAGCTACCTCGCCGATCGCGCGCTCGGGACCGTGCTGTTCCTCGCGCTGCGGATGGGCCGGCCGCTGTTCCTCGAGGGCGAAGCCGGTGTCGGCAAGACCGAGATCGCCAAGGTGCTTTCGGCCACGCTCGGCCGCCGTCTCATCCGCCTGCAATGCTACGAGGGCCTCGACGTGGCGGCCGCCGTCTACGAGTGGAACTATGCCGCCCAGATGATCGCCATCCGCGTCGCGGAAGCCGAAGGCGCGCACGACCGCGAGCGGCTCGAGCATGACGTGTTCTCCGAGCGCTTCCTGATCAAGCGGCCGCTGCTGCAGGCGCTTGAGCCTGATTCGGCGGGCTCGCCGGTGCTGCTCATCGACGAGCTCGACCGCGCCGACGAGGCGTTCGAGGCGTTCCTGCTCGAAGTGCTCGCGGACTTTGCGGTCACCATACCGGAGCTTGGCACGGTCAAGGCGACGCATGCGCCGATCGTGGTGATCACGTCCAACCGCACCCGCGAGATCCACGACGCGCTCAAGCGCCGCTGCCTTTATCACTGGGTTGGTTACCCCTCGGCCGATCGGGAATTGAAGATCGTGCGCGCCAAGGTGCCGGGTATCGCCAGGGCGCTTTCCGAGCAGGTCGTGCATTTCGTGCAGGCGCTGCGCAAGGAAGATCTGTTCAAGTCGCCGGGGGTGGCCGAGACGCTCGACTGGGCCTCGGCGCTTGCCGAGCTTGACGTGGCGGCGCTCGATCCGACGACCGTCTGTGACACGCTTGGCGTGCTGCTCAAATATCAGGACGATATCGCGCGCCTCGAAGGGGGAAAGGCAAAGGAGCTCATCGAGGGGGTCCGCGCGCAGCTGCGGGCGGCGGAGTGATGCCGGAGCAGGGGGGGCGGCTTGCCGACAACCTCGTTCATTTCGCCCGCGCGCTGCGCGCGGCCGGGATACCGGTCGGTCCAGGCGCCGTGCTCGACGCGCTCGGGGCGGTCGAGACCGCCGGCATCGGCGCGCGCGAGGACTTCTACTGGATCCTGCATGCCATATTCGTGAAGCGACACGAGCACTCGCTGCTTTTCGACCAGGCCTTTCGCATTTTCTTCCGCCGCCGCGGCACCATCGATGCGCTGCTCGCGGCCATGCTGCCGCAGGCGCCCGCGCCGGAGAAGGAGAAGCCGCCCCCCGGCGCGCAGCGCGTGCAGGAGGCGCTGCTCGCCTCGCGCGGGGAACCCGAGCGCAAGCCGCCGGAGCTCGAGACCGACGCGCGCCTTACCGTGTCCGACCGCGAGGTCCTGCAGAAGAAGGATTTCGCCCAGATGACCGCCGCCGAGATCGCCGCCGCCAAGGAGGCGATCAAGCGTCTCGTTCTCTCCCTCGACGAGGTGCGCACCCGGCGGCTGGCGCCGCACCGTCACGGCCATCTCGTCGACATCCGGCGCACGCTGCGCGCGAGCCTCAAGGCCGGCGGCGCGGTGATCGACCTCAAATATCTCGGTCCCCGCGTCAAGGCGCCGCCGGTGGTGGCGCTGCTCGATATCTCGGGCTCCATGAGCCAGTACACGCGGCTGTTCCTGCATTTCCTGCACGCGGTCACCGACGCGCGCAAGCGCGTGCACACCTTCCTGTTCGGCACCCGGCTCACCAATGTCACCCGCGCGCTCAAGGCGCGCGATCCCGACGAGAGCCTGGCCGCGGTCGCAGCCGCGGTGCCGGACTGGTCGGGCGGCACGCGCATTGCAACCTCGCTGCACGCCTTCAACAAGCTGTGGGCGCGTCGCGTGCTCACGCAGGGAGCGATCGTGCTCCTTATCACCGACGGGCTCGAGCGCGATCCCGACGACCGTCTCGGCTTCGAGATCGACCGCCTGCATCGCTCGTGCCGTCGGCTCATCTGGCTCAATCCGCTGCTGCGCTTCTCCGGTTTCGAGGCCAAGGCCAAAGGCATCCGCGCCATGCTGCCCCACGTCGACCAGCTGCGCCCGATCCACAATCTCGATTCCATGATGGAGCTGGTGCGCGCGCTCTCCGCTGACGGCGGTCCGAGCGGCAATCCGAAGGTCTGGCTGGAGCAGGCGGCATGACGGCCATTGCCGTGCGCGCCGCCAGCGGCCATTTAATATGTTATCCGCGGCATTGGCAGCGTAAAGGAAAGGCGGATTACCTCTCAATTGTCATCGTCCGCGAATGCGGACGATCCAGTAACCACCGGCAGGTGGAAATTGGCACTGCTTTCCCTCCTTTGCGCGGGCGTTGATTACTGGGTGCCCCGCATACGCGGGGCGCGACGATGGGTGCTTGCAGAAACGGACGGAGAATCAAATGGAAACACTCGCGCGCGATGACGATATCCTGCGGGCGGCCGAGGACTGGCGCAAGGCCGGACGCGGCGTGGCGCTGGCGACAGTGGTGGAGACCTGGGGCTCGGCGCCGCGGGGGGTGGGCTCCAGCCTCGTCATTGACGACCAGGGCAACTTTCTGGGCTCCGTCTCCGGCGGCTGCGTCGAAGGCGCGGTGGTGACCGAGGCCATCGACGTCATCGAAAGCGGCAAACCGAAGACGCTCGAATTCGGCGTCGCCGACGAGACCGCCTGGAAGGTCGGCCTCTCCTGCGGGGGGACGATTCGGGTCTATGTCGAGAAGGTGGACTGACAGCCGTGCAGCTTGACATCCTGCGAACGCTCAATGTCGAGCGCGCCGCGCGCCGCCCCGTGGTGGTGGTGACGGATCTTGGGAGCGGCTCGCAGCGGCTGGTCAAGGCCGCCGACGTTGCCGGCGATCCGCTCAGGGAGCCGATCGAAAAGCGCATCCGCAGCGGCAAGAGCGGCACCGAGGAGACGGCGCAGGGCAAGGTTTTTTTCACGGTGCACGTGCCGCCGCCGCGCCTCGTCATCACTGGCGCCGTGCATATCAGCCAGGCGCTTGCGCCGATCGGCAGGCTGCTCGGCTATGACGTGACCATCGTCGATCCGCGCACCGCATTCGCGTCGATCGAGCGCTTCCCGGACGTGAAGGTGATCGCCGATTGGCCGGACGTGGCGCTCCCCCCGCTCGGCATCGATCGCTACACCGCCTTCGTCGCGCTGACCCACGATCCCAAGATCGACGACCCCGCCCTGACCCATGCGTTAGCACGCGACTGCTTCTATATCGGCGCGCTCGGCTCGCGCAAAACCCACGGCCGGCGCATTGAGCGGCTCAAGGTGCAGGGCCTTTCGGATGCGGCGCTTGCCCGCATTCATGCCCCGATCGGGCTCGAGATCGGCGCGGTATCCCCGCCCGAGATCGCGGTCGCGATCATGGGCGAGATCACCGCGCGGCTGCGGCAATCGGCGGAGAAGCCGCAATGAAATTCGGCGCAGTGCCGCTCGCGCAGGCGCAGGGCGGGGTTGCCGTCCATTCCATCCGCAAGGACGGCGTCGTCCTCAAGAAGGGCACTTTGATCGGTCCCGGCGAGATCGCTGCGCTCGCGCAGGCCGGCATCACGGAGATTGTCGTCGCGCGCATCGAGCCCGGCGACGTCTCGGAGGACGCGGCCGCCGCCGAGATCGCCGCCGCTGTGCATGGCGAGGGCGTGCGCGTCGATCGTGCCTTTACCGGTCGCGCCAATCTGTTTGCGGAGAACGCAGGCGTCCTGGTGGTCGACAAGGCCGGCATCGATCGCCTCAATCAGGTGGATGAATCCATCACCTTTGCGACGCTGCCTGCCTACAAGCCGGTGGTCGCGGGCGAGATGGTCGCGACCGTCAAGATCATTCCCTTTGCGGTTGCCGTCGCGCAGCGCGATGCTGCGCTTGCCGCCGCGCGCAAGAACGCGCCGCTCCTGCGCATCGCGCCCTACCGCATCCGCAAGGTCGCTGTTGTATCGACGCTGCTTCCGGGCCTTGCGCCGAAGGTCATCGACAAGACCCTCAAGGTCACGGAGCAGCGTCTTGCGCCGGCCGGCGCGGAAATCATCTCGGAGCGTCGCGTGCCGCACGAGCAGGGCGCGCTCGCCGCGGCGCTCGGCGAAGCGCTCGATGCGGGCGCCGAGCTCGTCCTTGTATTCGGCGCCTCGGCGATCGCGGACCGCCGCGACGTCATCCCGGCGGCGGTCGAAGCGATCGGTGGCCGCATCGAGCATTTCGGCATGCCGGTTGATCCCGGCAATCTGCTGCTGGTCGGCTCGGCGCGCGCGCATCCGGTGCTCGGCGCCCCCGGCTGCGCGCGCTCGCCGAAGGAGAACGGCTTCGACTGGGTGCTCATGCGGCTGCTGGCGGGGCTTGCCGTGTCGCGCGAGGCGATCAGCGGAATGGGGGTGGGCGGCCTGCTCATGGAGATCGTCACGCGACCGCAGCCGCGCGGGGAAGCGGCTTCGCCGCGCGCCAAGCGCATCGCCGCCGTCATCCTGGCCGCGGGCCGCTCCACCCGCATGGGGGGCCCGAACAAGCTGCTTGCCGAGATTGCACGCCGGCCGCTGGTCCGCATTGCGGCCGAGGCGGCGCTGGCATCGCGCGCCGATCCGGTGATCGTGGTGACCGGCCATCAGCGCGAGGAGATCGAGAAGGCGCTGCGCGCCATGCCGGTGCGCCTTGTCCACAATCCGGACTTTGCGCTTGGCCTCGGCACCTCGTTGAAGGCCGGGATCGCCGCTGTGCCCGCGCAGGCCGACGGAGCCATCGTCCTGCTCGGCGACATGCCGCGCGTCGATGCTCCCCTGCTCAACCGTCTGATCGCCGCCTTCGATCCGGATCGCGGCGCGCTCGTCGTGGTGCCGACGTTCGAGGGCAAGCGCGGCAACCCGGTGCTCTGGTCGCGGCGCTTCTTTCCGGACCTGATGGCGATCGAAGGCGACGTGGGCGCGCGCCATCTCATCGGCCGTTACGGCGAGGCGGTGGTGGAGGTTCCGGTCGCAGGCGAGGCTGCGTTCGTCGACGTGGACACCCCTGAAGCGCTGGTCGGAATCAAGGCCGCAATGGAGGGGCTTGCGTAGCCCGGCTTGAGCTCTTGCGAAAGCCGGGGCAGCTCCCACCCCGCATTTCGCCGAAGGGGCTCAATGCGGGCTACAGCTACCAATCTGCGTCATGCCACCACGTCGTGCAGCTCGAGCGGCGTGTCGCGCGCGGCCATCCATTCCGCCTGCGCGGCTGCGCGCTGGCGGGCGCGCTCGTCGAGCGGAAGCTTGAGCGCATCGAGGAGCGTGACGAGCTCGCGGCGGGCGGCGAGGTGGGAGAGGCTGGGACGGGTCCCGAGCGTCTTCTCGTCGAGATCATCGAGCGCGGTGAGGCCGCGCGGGAAGAACTCGCGGTAGACCACCCGCTCGGCGAGCGCATCGGTGGTGCGGAATCCCAGCCGCGCCGCCAGCTCGTTGAGGCCGCCGACAATGCGCAGCTTGTTGCGGCTGTCGACCGTGGTGAGCCGGTTTCGCACCACCACCCAGTCCATCCGCACGCCATCGACCATCCTTCGTTGCTGGCGCGATTCGCGAACCAGCCGGGCATAGTGGCTTTCGCCGGTGACGGCGTAGCTGGTCGGGTCGATGGTTCCGAGCACGTCGAAATCGACAAAGCTGTCGTTGAGCGGCGTGACCAGGATGTTGGCCATGGAATGGGCAAGCCGCGTGAGGTGATGGTCCGATCCCGCGGTATCGACCACGATGAAGTCGTGGTCCTGCTCCACCGCCGTGAGCGCATCGACGAAGCCGGTGAACTCGAAGGTCTCGTTGCTCTCCTGGTTCTCGGTGGTGCCGCGCACGACGCAGAAATGCGAGGGCGCTATCAGCCGGCACCCGCACTGCTTGGCCCATTGCCGCCGGTTGTCGATGTAATGGGTCAGCGTCTTCTGCCGCAGATCGAGATCGATGGTGGCGACCCGCTGCCCGAGATTGATCAGCGCGACCGCAAGATGCATCGCGATGGTGGACTTTCCCGCGCCGCCCTTCTCGTTCCCGAGCACCACCACATGCGCGGATGCAGGCTGCCTATCGCTGGTCTGCATCAACATCACGCCACCTCACGAACCGGCTGTTCTATCCTGCTGCATCGGAGGCCACGCGCGCCGCGCGCTTTTGCAGCGAACGAATGCGGTAGGCGAGCGAGCCCTTCGAGTCGTCTCCTCCCATGGCGGCCGCCGAGCCGCCGTTCCCTGCGGTTCCCGGCGCCGCCGCCCCCAGCGCGGCGGCGAGCTCGGCTGCCTTGCCTGCGAGCATCGTCTCGATCGGCGAGCCCAGGCCTTCGAGCGCATGCGCGACCCGCACCACCTCGCCGGCGACGTCGTTGATGCGCTCGCGCAGCACGGCGTTTGCCATGCGCTCGGTAGCCCAGGTGGCCTCCACCTGCCGCTTCAGGCTTGCCATCTCCTGCTCGAGCTTGATGCGTTCATGGTAGGACTGGCCGAGCTCCTCCTCGAGCGACCGGTTCTGCGTGCGCAGGCCGTCCAGCGCGCCGGCGCTGCGGCTTTCCATCTCCTTGAGCTTGTCGCGGGCATCGATGAGGGCAATGAGCTCGTTGAGCTCGGCTCTTTCCTGCGCAAGCTTGTGCTCGACCTCGGTGAGCGCCGCCGCCTTGACCGCGAGCTCGGCCTCGGTGACGCGCAGCTGCTCGCTCACCGATCTTTCCCTTTCCGTCAGCGCTCCGAGCGCGACGGACTTTTCGCCAAACTCGGCCTTGAGCCGCGCAATCGCTTCGCTCGATCTCCCGATCTCCGAAAGCTGGCTGCAGGTCTTGCTGCGCATCTGCTCCACGCTCGTTTCCAGACGGCGCGTCGCCACCGCAATCTGCGCGTGCAGCTCTCCCATGTCGGCTTCGATATCCGCCATGAGGTTGGGAGCGGCCGATTCCAGGCGCTTTCTGGCAAGGCGTCCAACGCGCGAGCGCGCGAGCGCCCTGGCGCCGAGGATCAGCAATGCGGCGAGGAGAAATCCGATGCCGAAATAGACGATCGGCTCACGCATGAACGAAGCCCCGACGGTCACCCCTGTTGGTTCGTCCCAGTGACCTACGCATGGGGTAGCGCATCAGGCTAGCAATTCCCCGTTCGTAATTGCAACAAGAAGAATCAACGAGCGTATCGCCGCGCACGCACGCGCGCTGATTGCACGTCGAAACGAGATGGACGCTTTCAGAAGGAGCGGTGGCGGGTGCGGAGATCGGCGCGGGCTGGTGATTTGAGGAGCATCCGGGCTTGTAAGCTTCATGTAAGGATCATCTGCAAACGAGCTCTCCGCGCGACGCGAGCAGGATCGCGTGGGTCGATGCTGCTTCGCTTCGCCGCAGGCTCGCCCGCGTCGCTACCCGCGGGGCGGGTAATCAGGCGTTAACGTTAGCGACGGTTTGGGCGCCAGGGTTAACGAGGGGCGAACCGGTCTCCCGGATGCTGCCCATGCGACCATGGGGGGAAAAGTATGCTCAGACCCGTTTACGCGCTTGTCGCTGCGGTGATCGCCTCGTTCGGAATGACGGCCAAGGCGCCGGCCGGCGGCTGTGCCGGCCCGAGCTGCGGTTGCACCGCGGTGATCGAGATCGCGCAGCCATGCCCTCCCGTGGTTCAGAGCTATCTCGTCAACCAGGGGCCCGTCCTCGCCGGGCCCGGCCATTATCTCGGCCAATTGGAGGACGCCGCGCCCTGCTGCTATCCCTATGTCGGCTTCGTCTACAGCGGCTATCCCTATGGCGCATACGGACCGGGCGGCTATCCGCGTGGCTTCTACAACCCTTATATCGGCTATCCCTACGCCGATCCGCCCCCTTACATCCACTATCGTCAGGGCGGGGCACGGCACTGGAGACCCTACCGCCGTGCGTACTCCAGGCACTGGTGACGACCAAACGACGATGGCGATGTCTGTACGGCCGCGTTTGGAACCCGCCAAATGACGATGGGTGATATGTGTAGGGGCGGGTTTACAACCCGCCCTCCATCCAATTGCGCGTTTGCTGTAACAGGGCGGGTTTGAAACCCGCCCCTACCGCCTCAGGGTCGGTGAGCCATTCTGTGAAGTTTGGATGTGCCTGCTCGCGATGTAGAGGGCGAGCGCCGCCGCATTCGACACGTTGAGGCTTGTGATGCGCCCGGGCAGGTCGAGCCGGGCGAGAAGGTGGCAGGTCGAGCGCGTCAGCTGCCGCAGCCCCTTGCCCTCGGCGCCCAGCACGAGGGCAAGCGGAGCGCGGAACGGCGCATTGGCGAGGTCGCCGTCACCGCTGCTGTCAAGGCCGACCAGCAGGTAGCCGCGCTCGCGCAGCCGCTCGAGCGCGCGCGCAAGGTTCTGCACCGTGACCATGGGCACATATTCGAGTGCGCCCGAGGCGGACTTGGCGAGCACGCCGGTCGCTTCCGGGCTGTGACGCGCGGTGGTGATCACCGCCGTTGCCGCAAAGCCGGCGGCGGTGCGCAGGATCGCGCCCACGTTGTGGGGGTCGGTGATCTGGTCGAGGACGAGCACAATGCCGGTGGCCGCGATGTCCTCGAGGTCGGGGGAGGGGAGCGGATCGGCCTCGGCCAGAAGCCCGTTGTGGACCGCATCGGGGGGAAGCCGTTGCGCAATGGCATCGGGGCGCACGAGCCCGGGCGCGATGCGCAGCAGCGCGCCGTCTGCGGCAAGCCGGCGCGCCGCATTCTCGGTGGCGAGCAGCGTGCGGATGTGTCGCGCGGGATTTTCCAGCGCCGCCTTTACCGTGTGCCAGCCATAGAGGATGACAGTGCCGGCGGAGGGGGGGCGCGCGGATTGCGCGCGCGGCTCGCGCCGGCGCGCGCGCTTTACCGCGAAAGTTGGTTCACGCCGCACGAACGTCGCCGGTCAGAACGCATGAAACGCTCGTAGCTTCCAGCTGCCGCCATCGTCAACACGATGGGTGTGGTGACTTGCCCGTGCCCCTGACAGGCGCGGCCGGAAAATTGCCGCGGTGCCACGCCTTACCGTGGTGACTGCGGCGATCGCCGCGCACTCTGCCACTCCCTGTCGTGGCATGCTTCGGTCCCGAAGCTCCATGCAACCGGCCCCCCTTCTCCGATGGACCGAGATAGACAAGGTCCTGACGTCGCCGTCCGTCGTATTTGTCAAATTTGGCAGTTGCGTGTGCCCTGGTTTGGCGGCTCCCTTGCCTCCAAAAGCGCCTTAGCGCCATCAGTCTCGCAAATCGACGTCGGGACGAGTACTCCTCGATGATCTCGTGAAGCAGCCAGATCGACAACAACAGCAGCAAAGGCAAAGAAACCATCTCAGCAATTGATGCCGCACCTAAAGCAGGTTGCATCGGCTCTTTGTCCTTGCCCACAACCGGTAGGCCATGACCATTGCGTACAAGCAATTAACGGAGTCACAACGGGGGCACGTCGGGGCGGCCCCCATTTGCGGCGGTGTACGGCAGCCAAACTGGAACGGCCCCGATCGGAGTTTCCGACCAGGGCCGTTGGTACGCCTTTACGCCAGGTTCGCACGCTACTCATTCGGTAACGCGGTGTGGCGGACAAGGTTCCGTACGGCTTGGGCGGTCGCCGATGCGCCGGAATCCCGTTGCCAAACTTGCTCGATCATCTGGCGATGCCCGGTTCCCCGAGACTCGAAAATCAATGGGATCGGTGCGGCATCTGTTATGTCAACCCAATAGAAGGCCGCGAACGGCAGGTGGAGAAATTGAGATATGTTTGGAGACCCGATTTTTTGGATACTTGTTCTTCCTGGTCTGCTGCTGGGAGTCTATGCACAGTCCCGTATCAAAATTAACATCGCAAGGTATTCTCAGGTCAGAACCAAGGATGGGATCACTGGAGCGCAAGTGGCGCGTCGTTTGCTGGATTCGCAGGGATTGCAGGCTGTAACGATTGAGTCCACTCCTGGGATGCTGAGCGATCATTATGATCCTCGTTCCAAGACCTTGCGGCTAAGTCAGGAGGTATACTTTGCGCCGAGCGTAGCGGCTGCCGGGATTGCGGCCCATGAGACAGGGCATGCGTTACAGGATGCGGTGGGTTATTTCCCTATGGAGGCCCGAACGTCCATCGTGCCGCTGGTGCAACTGGCTTCGCAGACCGCTCCCTGGCTGTTTATCGCAGGCACGTTACTGCAGTATTCGACCCTGGCCTGGGCCGGCATTATCCTCTTCGGGTCGTCTTCGTTGTTTGCTTTGATCACCTTGCCCGTAGAATTCAATGCGAGCGCGAGGGCGCGAGAACTGTTAGTCAGCCATGATATTATCAGGGGCGACGACCAAATCGCTGGCGTCCAGCATGTCTTAAGGGCTGCCGCTTGGACTTATGTGGCTGTGGCCGTCTCGGCGCTTGGCACCTGGCTGTTCTATGTTGTTCTTCTGCTTTCTCAGGCGCGCTCCGTTAGCCGCCGATGAATGAGGCGGACTTTAGGGCCAGAGACGCCGCAGATAGTACAAGTAGAGGCAGCAGAGGCAGCGATCATGCAGCTGCGCTTGATCGCGCAGCGCTGCGCTCGTGACGCAGCCACGCTCATTCACCAATAGCCCTGACCGCACGGCGAGCGAATGCGCGCAGGGCTGCGGCGGCAGGTGGTACAGCGCGGCCAGGCTATACGGTATCGACCGCGAGCGGCATCTGAAGGAACAGCGGCCCTGCCCAGCTCGCTCACGGGCCAGGACGGGCGGCATCATGAACTCAGATTTGATAGATCGGGATTCCTTGTGCGCGCGCACCGGCCAGTAGACGTGCGTCGAGGCTTGCAAGCGCAATCGCCTGCAAGCGCGATCGGATGAATTCCATGGAAGCAAGGTGCAGAGCATCCAGCGTGCGTGCCGCAACTGCAAACGGCTCCAAGGCGCGTGCGAGGACCGGCGGCGTCATTTCGATGAGCGCCACGCGTGCCGTCAGGGCGCGGACCGCCTCGCCGTGGCTGCGTCCCAGGCCGCGCCTGCATTCGATTCCACACTTCATATTCCAGGAGGCGGCTCGAGATCGGCGACTGCTCCCAAAGTGATTCCCCGCATGCATGGTCTCCGCGAGCAGGTGAGCAAGAGCCACGGAGCTGTCGAGATAAATCACCGGTCTTTTCGGGCGGATTCAAGATCCTTCAGCAGGTCGTGCAATTTCATGACCGGCTTGCGCGGAGGAGGCCCGGCGGCGACGAGGATCGGCGGCCTCACCCAGCCTTCCCGTACGGCCTCGGCCAGGAGACCATCGCCAGCGAATGCATTGCGGCTCTGCCGCGGCGGACCCAGCTCTGCCACAACCCGGCCGCGTTCGGTCACCAATACGATTTCGCCGGTCGCAGCGATGCGAAGATAATCGCTGAGTCTGCGCTTTAGCGCTTTGATACCGACAGAACGCATGAAACGCTCGTAGCTTCCAGCCGCGGCCATCGTCAACACGATGGGCATGATAGCCGGGCATGATAGCTTGCTATGCCGCCGACTGGCGCATAATGATCAAGCCATTGCCTAAGCACTTGAGAGCGTTTAATTACCCGCGAAACGGGGGAGTGTCCCGAGCGGCAAAGGGGGCGGACTGTAAATCAGACAATTTTGCTTTTCCGCTCAACGGGTTTTCTGAAAAATTGGGCCAATTCGGCCCCAGTCCCCTCAATAAGTTAGCCGACAATTCAGAATGCTCGCGGGGGATTCGTCGATGACGGACGATCCTACAGCAAAGGGTGAAGGCTTGACGCCCGCGGCCGAGCGCATGCGGCGATACCGCCAGAGACGGCGTGACAAATTTCGCTGCCTGACAATCGAGTTACACGAAACCGAAATCGAGGCCTTAATTCACAAGGGATTGTTGTCCCACGAAATGCGTAACGACACGATTGCAATAATCGAGGCCCTATACGCGTATTTCGATCGAACACTGGTTGTAACGCCGTGACCCGTAACTTTGGCAGATCCCAATGTTATTATAGCTCCGCTGCGATTG
>Ga0306924_10001816_pt1 | contig 19753 bp, 17 predicted proteins | sample sta12Can44000111_FD_203756 | JGI IMG/M metagenome (GOLD analysis project Ga0306924, IMG submission 203756) | Lab enrichment of tropical soil microbial communities from Luquillo Experimental Forest, Puerto Rico - statanox.12C.anox.44.000.111 (v2)... | ecosystem: Environmental > Terrestrial >...
AGCGCATCGGGCCGGTCGCGAGCTTCAAGGCAGCACTCGTCGTGGCCGGCCTGCCAAAGACCCGCTCGGGCAAGATCCTGCGCGGCACGATGCGCAAGATCGCCGATGGCGAGGACTACCAGACGCCTGCGACGATCGACGACCCCGCCGTCCTTAGCGAAGTCAGCGAGGTTCTCATGCGAGCGGGGTATGGCAAATACTCGCCGTCGACGTGACTCTCAGCCAATCTCGGCGATCGCGGTCGCACTTGGCCCTGCGTCTCCGGCAACCGACGTAATTTGGACAGTGGGCGGAGCAGAGTAGCCTGAACCGTGTTGGGTCAGAGTGATTGCGGCGACGAGATCGGCCGGCACCGCCTACTCGACTTGCGCCGGGAATTTGCGGAATTCGACCGCGCGGGGGCGGCGGGTAGCGGCGGCCGATGACGCGGCTGGTGGCGATATGCAAGGCGGCGGAGAGCGAGGTCGCGCCGTGGCGCGGCTGTCTGGTTGTTATACAACTATAAGGGGAATCTCGCTGCTGATTCGCTGCAGATTGCACAATCGAGAGTACTTTATACAAATTCGGGTTGCGGGACCGGCTGCTAGCGGTGATAGGTGCCGATCAGGTCGGTCTGCTGGATCACGTAGGGCTGTGCCGCTCTCAGCACATCGGCCGCGGTCGCTGCGGCGCCCAGATCGAGGGTCGGCCGGCTGATCGCCAGCAAACGGAAATGATAGTGATGGGTGCCATGACCTTTCGGCGGGCAGGGGCCGCCGTAACCGGGCTGGCCGAAATCGTTGCGTCCTTCGCGGAACCCGGCGGCCGGCCGGGTTGCCGCATACCCGGCATCGAGACCATGCGAGCTGGGCGGGATGCCGAAAGCCGCCCAATGACGGAACACCCCGGAAGGCGCGTCGGGATCCTCGACGACGAGAACCAGGCTCTGGGTGCCCTGCGGTACCCCCGACCACGATAGCGGCGGCGAGATATCGGTGCCGTCGCGGGTGTATTGCGCCGGTATCTCGCCGCCTGGCGGGATCGCCGGGCTGGCAAGCATCAGGGGCATTATTGTCTCCATATTGTCTGAGGATCGCTCTCCCGATAGACATAAACGACGTCGGAGAGGAGAAGGGCAATGAAGGAGACGCGTTTCCGCAGCGGGATGCTGGTGTTTCCCAACCTCACTCAGCTCGACCTGACTGGCCCCTACGAGGTCCTCGCTCGGCTCCCGGATGCGGAAACGCTGCTGTTGTGGAAAACTCTCGAGCCGGTGCGCTCGGAGCACGGGCTGACGATCCTGCCGACGGCGGCCTTCCATTCCTGTCCGACGTTGGACCTTGTCTTTGTTCCCGGAGGGCCGGGCATCAACCCGTTGCTCGAGGATGCCGAGGTCCTTGCCTTTCTGCGCTGCGCCGCGGCGGAAGCGCCCTATGTCGTGGCGGTCTGTACCGGCTCGTTGGTGCTCGGAGCCGCAGGACTATTGCGTGCGAGGCGCGCCACGAGCCATTGGATGTCGCGCGATCTGTTGCGCTCGTTCGGCGCCGAGCCGGTCGCCGAGCGCGTTGTCGTCGATGGCAAATTCTTCACCGGCGGCGGCGTCACCGCCGGCATCGACGTGGCGCTGACCGTCGCCGCCGAGATCGCCGGGAAAGACACGGCGGAGGCGATCCAGCTCGGCATCGAATACGATCCGGCGCCGCCCTTCGCGTCGGGTTCGCCGGAGCAGGCCAATCCCGCGGTCGTCGCGGCCGTTCGAGCCCGCGCCGAACCGCGCCAGCGCGATCGCGCCGAGCGGGTCGCCCGCGCCGTGGTGGAACTGTCGCAGCAAGCTGGCTAGAAATCGGGTTTGGGAAGTGGCCGCCGCGGTGTGCGGATCGCGACAGGTGTTTCGTCGTCGATCACCCCCCAGCCCCATTCGAGAAGCGGCAGAACCGCGCGCGTGAAATCGACGATGCGGTTGACCAAGGGCGGCGACTGCATCTCGGCGTCGCTGAGCGGGGCGTGGCTGGTAAAGGATTTCCAGCCGACATACTCGGCGACCGGGGTTCCCTTCGCCGCGTCGAAACCCCGCGGCGGGCGGCTCAGCCGCTCGTCGCTGGAAGGCGGAGAACCGGCGGCAGCGAGCCCCTCAGCCATCGTCAAAAATCCCTCGGGATCGTCGAGAATGGCGCGCCGCAATCGCGTCAAGAGAGCGGGTTCAGGATGCCAGAACCCGGCCGCCACCATCGACTCCCCCGGCGCGACGTGAAGGTAGAGAACACCGGGGTCCCGCTTGTCGCCGGAGCGCGTCAGCACCGCGCCGGCATGCGTCTTGTAGAGCCGCTTGTCGGAGGAGAAGCGCACGTCGCGGTAGATGCGGAAGATGCTGCTCCTGGGATCGCCGGCGAGCGGCAATTCAGCTTCCCGAAGCGCTGCCACGACCGCGACGATCAGGTCGCGGAACGGCGCCAGTACTTCGGTCTCGTAGACGGCTTTGCGGGGTCTGAACCAGGCGGGGTCGTTGTTGTCCTGCAGCTCGCGGAAGAAAGCGAAGGCCGCCGGCCGAAACCCGGCGAAGCCGGTGGTGGTGGCCGTCATCGCCCCTCCTCTCTAAAGCGGCGAGCATAGAGCAGGAATTCGCGGTTGCCCTCGGGGCCAAGGATCGGGCTTTCGACAATCCCGGTCATCACCCAGCCCACCTGCGCCGAAACCCACCCGGCGGCGCGCTCGCAAACCTCGCGCTGCACCGCGGGATCGCGCACGACCCCGCCCTTGCCGACATGCTCCCGGTCGGCCTCGAATTGCGGCTTAACCAACGCGACGAGTTCGGCCCGGTCGGCAGCAAGTGCGAGCGGCGCCGGCAGCACAGTTGCGAGGCCGATGAAGCTTGAATCGCAGGTGATGATGTCGACCGGCTCAGGAATGTCCACGCTGGTCAGGAAACGCGCGTTCAGCCGCTCATGCACGACGACGCGCGGATCCTGGCGCAACCGCCACGCCAGCTGACCGTGTCCGACATCGACGGCATGGACGCGCTTGGCACCGCGCGCCAACAGCACGTCGGTAAAACCCCCAGTGGAGGCGCCGATGTCGAGCGCCACTTTGCCATCGACCGAAATGTCGAAATGGTCCAGCGCATGGACCAGCTTGAGGCCGCCGCGCGAAACCCAAGGATGATCGCGCCCCTTGAGCGCCAGTGCCAGATTGGCCGCGAGCTGTTCTCCCGGTTTGTCGACGCGCCGTCCGTTGCAGCTGACGAGGCCCGCGAGGATCAGCGCCTGCGCCTTCGTCCGGCTTTCTGCCAAGCCTTGTTCGACGAGGAGTTGGTCGGCGCGCCGTCTTGCCGCCACCGCTCGGAGGGTCAGGCGCGGGCCGGTTGCGCGGCGATCTCGCGGCCGAGCGCCGACAAGGCCATCGCCACGATGTGGCGCGCGCTGAGCCCGGCTTGGTCGTACTGCGCCTGCGGCGAATCGTGGTCGAGGAAGACGTCGGGCAAGACCATCGTGCGGATTTTTAGCCCGTGATCGAGCAACCCGTTCATCGCCAGGTGATGCAGCACGTGGCTGCCGAAGCCGCCGATCGCGCCTTCCTCGACCGTAATCACGACCTCGTGCTCGCGCACCAGGCGGTTGACGAGGTCGGTATCGAGCGGCTTGGCGAACCGGGCGTCGGCGACCGTCGTCGACAGACCATAAGCGGCAAGCTCCTGCGCCGCCTTCATGCATTCGGCAAGCCGACCGCCAAAGTTCAACAGCGCGATCGTTGTGCCTTCGCGTAGGACCCGCCCGCGGCCGATTTCGAGCGGCACGCCGAGTGTCGGCAATTCGGCCCCGATGCCTTCGCCGCGCGGGTAGCGTACCGCCGAAGGGCCGTCGTCGATCGCGACGCCGGTCGCGACCATGTGGACGAGATCAGCCTCGTCGCCGGCCGCCATGATCACGAAGCCGGGCAGACAGCCGAGATAGGTGATGTCGAACGAGCCGGCGTGGGTCTGGCCGTCCTGGCCGACCAAGCCGGCGCGGTCGATCGCAAAGCGCACCGGCAATTTCTGGATCGCGACATCGTGCACGACCTGGTCGTAGGCGCGCTGCAGGAAGGTCGAATAGATCGCGGCAAAGGGTTTCATACCTTCGGCGGCGAGGCCGGCGGCAAAGCACACCGCATGTTGCTCGGCGATGCCGACGTCAAAGCAGCGGTTCGGGAACTTGTCGCTGAACAGATTGAGCCCGGTGCCCGACGGCATCGCGGCGGTGATCGCAACGATGCGGTCGTCCTTTTCGGCTTCGGCAATCAGCGACTTGGCGAAGATGGTAGTGTATTGCGGCGCCTTCGGGGTCGATTTGGCCTGGGTCCCGGTGACGACATCGAACTTGGCCACACTGTGCCACTTGTCTTCGGCCTGCTCGGCCGACAAATACCCGTGGCCCTTCTCGGTCACCGCATGGACGAGGACGGGTCCCGGTTCGTTGCTGTCGCGGACGTTTTTCAAAACCGGCAACAGATGGTCGATATTGTGACCGTCGATCGGGCCGACATAGTAGAAGCCGAGCTCTTCGAACAAGGTCCCGCCGGTGATGAAGCTGCGGGCCAGCTCTTCGGCGCGCCGCGCCGCATCCTCGAGCCGCCTTGGGAAATGCCGCGCCACCTCCTTGGCGATGTGACGCAATGACATGAATGATTTCGAGGAGAGCAGGCGCGACAGATAGGCGCTCATCGCGCCGACCGCGGGCGCGATCGACATGTCATTGTCGTTGAGGACGACGATCAGCCGAGAATCCATCGCCCCTGCGTTGTTCATCGCTTCATAGGCCATTCCCCCGCTCATCGCGCTGTCGCCGATCACCGCGATGACGTTCCGCCGCTGACCGCGCAAGTCGCGCGCGACGGCCATGCCGAGCGCAGAGGAAATCGACGTCGAGGCGTGCGCAGCGCCAAACGGGTCGTATTCGCTCTCCGCGCGCTTGGTGAAACCGGACAGCCCGCCAACCTGGCGAATGGTGCGGATGCGATCGCGGCGCCCAGTCAGAATCTTGTGCGGGTAAGCCTGGTGGCCGACATCCCAGATCAGCCTGTCATGCGGCGTGTCGAAGATGTAGTGTAGTGCCACGGTGAGCTCGACGACGCCGAGACTAGCGCCGAAGTGGCCGCCGGTGATCGACACCGCGTCGATCAACTCCGTCCGCAACTCGTCAGCGAGCTGCCGCAGATCTTGCTCGGGCAGTTTCCGGAGATCGGCGGGAACATCGATCTGGTCGAGCAGCGGCGTCCGATTGGAAATCGGGCGTATTGGTTTTGGATCCAATTCTGCGCTCCTCACGTACGGCGGGCGATTACGAATCGCGCCACCTCTCGCAAAAGTTCCGCTCTTTGTTCGAACAAATCAAGGTGCGCCACGGCCTGGCGGATCAATAGCTCAGCCTGCGCCCGCGCACGTTTTACCCCAAGGATCGAGACAAAGGTGGCCTTTCCGGCGACGGCATCTGCCCCGACCGGCTTCCCGGTCTCCGCTTCGGAGCCTTCAACATCGAGAAGATCGTCAGCGATTTGGAACGCGAGCCCCAGATCGTGGGCATAGCCACGCAGAGCGGTCCGGACTTCGAGGGGTGCTTTGGCGAGAATCGCCCCGGCCTCGCACGAAAAGGCGATCAATGCGCTGGTCTTCATGCGCTGCAGTCGGGTAATCGCCCCGATGTCCAAACTCTGATGCTCGGCAAGCAGATCGATCATCTGACCGCCCACCATACCGGCAGCGCCGGCGGCGCTGGCGAGCGCTGCGACAAGCTCGCATCGCACGGCCGGATCGCCATGCGTGTCGGGATCGGACAGCGCCTCGAAGGCGGCAGTCAACAGCCCGTCTCCGGCGAGCACGGCAGTCGCTTCGTCGAATTGTTTGTGGCAGGTCGGGCGGCCGCGGCGCAGATCGCTGTTGTCCATCGCCGGCAGGTCGTCGTGCACGAGGGAATATGCGTGCACCATCTCGACGGCCGCTGCGACCTGCAGTGCGCAGCGCCGCGCGACCCCGAAAAGCCTTGCGCTCGCCAACACCAGAAAGGGGCGCAGCCGTTTCCCCGGCGCCAGAGCCGCATAGCGCATCGCATCATAGACCCTCGCTTCGAGATCCGGCGGCACCAGCAACAGCCGCTCCAACGAGGCATCGGTCAAACTCGCCGCCTGCTCGAGGGCTTCAGCAAGAGAGACCGGCTGCGACCACAGCGTCTCAGTCAAGTTTCGCCGGCTCCACGCTGATGGCGCCCTCTGGGCCGATAACGATCCGATCGACCCTTTGCTGCGCTTCGTTGAGCTTTGTTTCACAATGCCGTTTCAATTGAGCCCCACGCTCGTACGACTGGATGGCTTCGTCGAGCTTGACTTGCCCGCCTTCGAGCCGTCGCACGATCTGCTCGAGTTCAGCGAGCGCTTCCTCGAAACTCATTGCGGCGATATCGGGAGGAACGCCTGGATCGACCATCTGGTGTCTTCTTAACAAAATACGCGAGGATGTTAACGCTGTCTAACCGATAACGAGAGCGCAAAGCCCCAATCCAGTTGCAGAATTACAACAGCGGGCAGCCGGTCGCGACTATCAAACCGACATCAAAGCGCGAACATGCGCCGCGACGCTGGCGCCGAGCGCACCCAGATCATAGCCGCCCTCAAGTGTCGCGACGAAGCGCCGTTCGGCATGGCGAGCCGCGATCTCGAGCAGCATGTCGGTAACCCAGGCGTAGTCCCGTTCCTCCAGCAAGAGCTGCGCCAGCGGATCGTTCCTATGCGCATCGAATCCCGCAGAGACCACCACGAGATTGGGCCGAAAGGCATCCAACGCCGGCAGAATGCGCTGCGTCATGGCGAGGCGGAACGGGCCGGAGCCGGACATTGGGCGCAACGGCACGTTGACGATGTTGCCGACACCGGTCTCGTTCGCGGCGCCGGTTCCGGGGTACAGCGGGTATTGATGCGTCGAAGCATAGAAGAGGCTGCCGTCGCTCTCGAAAGCCGCCTGCGTGCCGTTGCCGTGATGGACGTCGAAATCGATGACCGCCACCCGCGCGAGACCGTGCACCTCGCGGGCCCGGAGCGCCCCGATCGCAGCATTGTTGAGCAGGCAAAATCCCATCGCCCGCTCGGGTTCGGCATGATGGCCGGGCGGGCGAACCGCGCAGAAGGCATTGTCGGCCTCTTTTGCGACAACCGCATCGACTGCGGCGACGACAGCTCCGGCGGCGCGCAACGCGGCTGTTCCTGAAGCCGGCGACAGGATCGTATCAGCATCGATCCCGACATGGCCGGATCGCGGGACTGCGCCGAGAGTGCGCTCGACGTGCCGCCGGGAGTGGACTCGCAGGAGGTCGTCGAGCGCTGCTTCCGGAGCCTCGCGGCGCTCCAGCCCGGTGAATTCCGGATCATCGAGCGCCGTGAGCACAGCGCGCAATCGCGCCGCCGATTCCGGATGATGCGGTCCCGGGTCGTGTTCGAGACAGGCTGGGTGGGAATAGAGAATCGTCGTCATCGGCAGATCCTCGATAGCAGGACGCGGGCGAGTGTTGCACACTCGCGGCGAAGATAACCACAAGCCGCGCGCGGCGCTCCCGATCGCGGCGGCGGCGAGCCAAGCCCGGATCATCGCCGTGCCGCTCTCTCTTGCAAGGCGGCGCAATAGACGGCGAGCGTTTCGCGGACGACGATGTCCTCCCTAAACTCGGCTTCGATCAACGCGCGCCCGGCACGGCCCATTGCCGAGCGCCGCGCCGGATCCGCCGCCAGCGCTGCGATGGCCGCAGCCAGTCCCTCGACATCCCTGGGCGCGACGAGTATGCCGGTTTCACCGGCGCGGACCACCTCGCGGCAACCGGGAACATCGGTGGCGACGATCGGGCGCGCGCAAGCAGCCGCCTCGAGCAGCGCCTTGGGGACGCCTTCGCCATAGGTCGACGGCAGTACGGCGATCGCCGCCCGTCGCCACACCTCGCGGACATCTGCGACCGGGCCGAGCCAATCGACCGCGGGCTCTGCAGCAAGCGCAGAGAGGCAATCTGTGGTGAGTGAGCCGCGATTGTCGAGATCAGTCGGTCCGGCGAGCAGCAGCTTCACCGGCACGCCGCGCGACTGCAGCAAACGGATCGCGGCAACCGCGTCGAGAACGCCTTTCTCGCGCAGCATCCGCGACACCAACGCGACCGTCACGGTCGCGGTCCGGGGATCAGGGATCGGCAAAAAGCGGCTCAGATCGACACCGGAACCTCTGATCATCGTGATCCGCTCCGGTTCGATGCCGAGACGGACAAGTGCGGCGCGGTCTTCCGGATTCTGCACGACGACCCAACCCCGGTGCCGGCCCGCAGCGAGCCGCAGCCCAATACCCAGCGCCGGCCGGCGCAGCCTCGCGGCAAAGCTCGTAGATGAAAAGCCGGATCCCAGGCCCATAATCGAATCGGTGACCGCCGGAGCGTCTGGTGAGCCCGCGAAGCCGAGGCGTCGGGCGATGCCGCCGAACAGCACGGGCTTCAACGCGACATGGTGGACAAGGTCGGGCCGCTCGGCGCGATAAAGTTGCGCAATCTCGGCAATCGCTCTCCCGGCCCCGAGGAGCCCGTCGCCACGACGGTGCCAAGCTAGCGGGCGTAGTGCAAAACCTTCTTTTCGGATGCGATCACCGTGCGCGCGAACCCGGGTCGCGACCACGACGGCGAAGCCGACTGCCCGCGCGGCGCGGGCGACAGGCAGGCGGTGGGACCAAAAATACCAGTCTTCGGTGACGAGGAAGAGCAGCTTCGGCCGTCGCGCCCCCTGCGGCGCACCGATCGGTGGCGGCGCCGACCGTGATGTCGTGATATCGTGAACGGCCACGGCAACAGGAATGAGGGTTGAAGGGCACCTCCGTTTCTCTAATACATTTGCCTGCAGATCGCCCGCACAATCGGGACGCAGGCATCCAGCGAAGAAAAGAGGCTTGGCGCGCATTCTAGTGACCGGTGCGGCCGGCTTCATCGGCCGCTCGTTGTGCGCCAGGCTTGTGGCATGCCGCCATACCGTCACCGGCGTCACAAGGGGCTTGGCAGCACCGATACCCGGGGCCGAGCTTCGCTCGATCGGCGATATCGGCCCGACTACCGACTGGTCGAAACATCTCGATGATGACGAGATCGTCATCCATCTGGCGAATCGCGCACATTCCCGGGTGTCAAGCGGTGCCGGAATGGACGAGCCGGGGGCGGCCGCCGCGCTCGCGCGCGCTGCAGCCGAAGGCGGGGTGCGGCGGCTCCTCTATATGAGCTCGATCAGAGCGATGCGCGATGTGACCCCACCCGGGTCACCCCTTCGCTCGGACGACCCGATGCTGCCCCGGGACTCCTACGGCCGCCAAAAGCTCGCAATCGAACGAGCCCTGCAAGCGGCTGCACGGGGAACCGGTCTCGAACTCGTCATCTTGCGCCCGCCTCTGGTCTACGGCCCCGGAGTCAGGGGCAATTTTCGCTTGTTGATCCAGCTGGTCGCGAGCGGACTGCCGCTACCCTTCGCCGGGATCGACAACCGGCGCAGCCTGATTTTTATTGAGAATCTCGTCGATCTCGTCGCGCACGCGAGCGTCCATCCCGGCGCCATTGGACGCGTGCTCCTGGCGCGCGACGCGGTCGATCTGTCGACACCCGAGATGATCCGGCTGCTCGCCGTCGGGCTGGATCGCCGACCGCGACTCTTTACGGTCCCTCCGATCATCTTCGCGCCGTTCCACGGCCTTCCGCTGTTGGGGCCCCTGATCGTCCGGCTCACCAATTCGCTGCAGGTCGACGACAGTTGGACACGAACCGCTCTCGACTGGCATCCCCCAATCTCGCCCGAAACAGCACTGGTCGCAACGGCGCAGGACTTTCGCGAGCGATCGTGACGAGAGCCTCCATATAGACCAGCTGCTATTTCATGCGGCCGGGAAAGAAGCCCGCTGATCGGCGCTGATTTTGGCCGGCCGCCGCGCTATATCGGACGAAACTGGCACTGAGCGAATGAGGCGGCTATGCCAAGCTTCGACATCGTTTCGCGGATCGATCTTGCCGAGGTCGACAATGCCCTGGCCGGAATGACGCGCGAGATCGGAACGCGCTTCGATTTCAAGGGCAGCAGATGCAGGATCAATCGGCAGGAAGGCGTCCTTACTATCCTCGCCGACGATGAGCTCAAGCTGAAGCAGATGCACGAGCTTCTGAAGGTGCATCTAACGCGGCGCAAAGTCGAACCGGCGGCGCTCGATTACAAGACGCCGGAGAAGGCTTCCGGCAATACGCTGAGGCAGACGATCGTGTTGCGGCAGGGGGTCGACGCAACTCTCGCGAGGCAGCTGATCCGAGAGTTCAAGGACACCAAGCTGAAAGTACAGGTGTCGGTCCAGGGCGACGAGTTGCGCGTCACCGGCAAAAAGCGCGACGATCTGCAGGCTACGATTGCCGTCGCCCGCGGCCTGAAGATCGAGCAGCCATTGCAATACGTCAATTTCCGCGAATAGGCACTTGACGCCCGCCGCTGGCGCGCGAGCTTGATCTCGCCGTCCCGAGCCGCTATTAACGACACTGGCTCCGTCCCCTTCGTCTAGAGGCCCAGGACACCGCCCTCTCACGGCGGCAACACCGGTTCGAATCCGGTAGGGGACGCCAATTATCCGAACGTGTTATATGCTCCAACCTAAGGCTCTCTCGGATTCGTACGCAAAATTTACGGAAAAGATGTTTTCCGCGACCGGCGAACAGCGACGGATAAAACGCGGCGCTCAATGACGCGTTCTGGCCAGCGGTCGCCGGCGCAACCGTACGCTTCGGGGATTACTGTTGCGGCGCGTTGGTTGTCGAACGAAATCAGTGCGGCCAGTGGGGCATCAACGCGAGAGTTGTTGAGGGGTACGATGACAACTCACAAGTTTGCCGTTGGCGAGGCGGTCAGGTTTTCACCGGATCGGGGTCAAGAACATACCTGAGGCGAGCTATTCGGGATCGTTCGCCTGCTCCCCGAAACGAGAGATGCGCTCGAACACCGCATCAAAAGCCGTATTAGGGTTCACGAGCGCGTCTTTCGGGGAGACCAGCTCGCCGGGGCCGCGAGCGTTGCGGAGAGACCGTCAGCCTTAAATCCTTGCCCGATCTCGATTCGGCCTGGTCAGGTGTTCATAATACATTTGCTGGGGGCATTTGCGACGCTTGCGCCGCTCTGTCCTGGTCGCCAACAGCGTCAGGCTGGGGCCCAATCGAGGAGATCGTGGCCTTATATCGACGTCACGGCGGTGGCCGCCTGGTGCGAGCTGCGGAACGGGTTCCGGCAGTTCCGTGCCGACCGGATCCTTAGCTCCCAGGTGCTCGACGAGCATTTCCGAGCGGGTAATGGCCGGCTTCTGGCGGAATGGCTGGCGCTCGGCGAAAACCCAGCTGCTGCGCCTCATTGATCCTATTTGATTTCATTTCGGAAAATAGCGCAAAGCGACGCGCAACATTCCCCTTTGGCTGCGGCAGATCAAGCGCCTCGCGCATCAGCCCGTCGAACTCTCGCCGCTCGGTCCCAAAACGGCCGACCGATGCTGATCGGCTATTGGCCCCGGCGCCTCACCATCTCCAGCAGACGCTCCGGTGTCAGCGGGAGGCTGACCTCCGCCACTCCGAGCGCGTCGGCGACCGCATTGGCGATGCACACCGGCGTACTCATCGAGTTCCCCTCGGCGACCCCCTTGGCGCCGAGCGGGGTCACCGGCGACGGGATCTCCTGATGCAAGATCTCCAGTTCCGGGATCATCGAGGCGGTCGACAGGGCATAATCCAAAAGGCTGCCGGAGATAAAGCCGCCGTCCTCGGCATAGGCGAGCTGTTCGTATAAGGCGGCGCCGACCGCCATCGCGAAGCCGCCGCGCACCTGGCCGTCGAACAGGGCCGGGTTCAGAACTCGCCCGGCGTCGTGCAGGCTCACATACTTGTCGACCCGAACCATGCCGGTATCACCGTCGATTTCGACGCCGCAGAAATCGAAGGCGAAGCTGTAGACGGCCGAGCCGTTGACCTCGTCGGCGGCATTGGGCGCTCCAAGCACCGACGGGCTCCAGAACACGGTCTCCCGGAACGCTGGTTCCTGCGAACCGGCGGGGGCCCAATGGTCGGTTGCCGCGACGCGGGCAAAGCTCAGCGAATTCTCGGGGTTCGTCGCCGCGAAGACACACCCGCCGGCGAACACGAGATCCTCCGGCCCTGCGTTCAGCTGGGCCGCGGCGATGCCAGTCAGCCGGTTTTTGAGCCGGGTTGCGGCGAGATACACCGCGCCGGCAGTGGCACCGGCAAACCGGCTCGAATAATTGCCGGCGGCGATCGACCAGGCATCCTTGCCGGTATCGATTGCCGCCTCGACCCGGATGGCTTCGGGGGTAAGGCCGAAGATGTCGGCGACGATTTGCGCCGTCGCGGTGCAGTGACCCTGGCCCTGCGGCACCGAGTCGATTGCCACCGAGACGCCGCCGAGCGGGTCGAGGCTCACGGTGGCGGCTGCCTGGGCCCCGCTCTTCGGTCCGGCTTGGTCCCGCTCCTCGGGGCTGAGCACCGTCGTGATATAGCCCATGTTCGAGATCGCCGGCTCGACCACCGCGGCAAAACCAATGCCATAGAGTCGGCCCTCGCTGCGCGCCTCATCGCGCCTATGCCGCAATTGGGCCAAACCGCCGCGCTCGCTGGCGACATCGACTGCAGCCCGATAGTCCCCCGAGTCGAGGACCGCGCCGGCCGGACAGCGGTGCGGAAATGCCTCAACTAGATTGCAGCGGATCACTTCCAGCGGATCGGGCCCGAGGGTCGCGGCGATGCGTTGCATCAGGCGTTCGAGCGCGAAATAGACCTCCGGCCCACCAAAGCCGCGGACCAGTCCACTCGGCGTCTGTTAGTCAGCACGACGCGATTGCGGATCGACAGATGGCGGTAGGCGCCCGTCATGTTGGCGTGCATGCGGTAGAGCGTCGCCGGCTCGGGCGCGCGCAGATAGGCGCCGCAATCCTCCAGCTGGTCCCAGGCGAGGGCAGTGACGACGCCGTCCCGATCGACTGCAGCCGACACGGTGGTCACCCGGTTGGTCGCCGACGTGGCGGCGACAAGGTGCTCGAGCCGGCTCTCGACCCATTTGACCGGCCGCTCGGCTTTGCGCGCCGCCAGAGCCAGCAGCACGACATAGGGGAACACGGCGTGCTTGGCCCCGAAGCTGCCGCCCGAATGCGGCGGCGTGCGAAGGCGCAGCCGATTGCCCGGGACACTGAGCGCCATTGCCATGACTGGGTGCATCGCAAAGGGGCCCTGGAAATTCGCGGTGACCTCGTAGGCCGCCTCGCCCGCCAGATATTCGGCGATCACAACAAAGCATTCGAGCGGACTGGCGGCATTTCGCGGGTAGCGGGTCGTGACCGAGACTCTATGTGCCGCCTTGACAAAGGCCGCCTCTGGGTCGCCATAGCGAAGCGCGCGGTCGCCGACGACGTTCGAGCCGACCGCCGGGTGGAGCAGCGGCGCATCCGGTTCGGCCGCTTTCTCGGCATCGACGACCGGCGGCAATGCCCGGTATCGGACGGCGATGTGCTCCAACGCATCCTCCGCGGTGTGGCGGTCGCGCGCCACCGCCACCGCCACCGGCTCGCCGACATAGCGCACCCGGTCGACAGCGAGACACCAGTGCTGCATCGGCGTCTTGACCGCGACCGCGAAGGGACGCGTCCAGCGGCGCGCATCCTCGCCGATAACCACGCAATCGACGCCGGGCAGCGCCAGCGCGCCTTCCGCATCGACCGAGAGGAGCTCGGCATGGGGATGCGGCGAGCGCAGGATCGCCGCGTGCAAGGTATCCCGCCGCACCGGCAAATCGTCGGCGAAGCGCCCGGCGCCACGCAGCAGGTCGGCATCCTCGAGACGGCGGACATCACGCCCCGTGTAGGTCATCTGCCGGTGAATTCGGTCGGCGCTTGTGATGAAAGGCCTCGACGCCCTCACGGAAATCGTCCGAGCCGCGCAGCCGACCATAGGCCTGCCCCTCCTGCTCGATCGCCAGCGACAAATTCGCGTCCTCGATGTCGTTCAGCAGCTTCTTCGCGGTGCGCTGGGCCAGCTGCGGGAACCCGCGCAACTCCTCGACAAACCGTTCGGTTGCGGCTTCCAGCTCGGCATCGGCAACGCACTCGGTCGCGATTCCCCACTCATAGGCCTGGCGGCCGGGAATGCGCCGCGAGCGCATGACGATGTCCTTGGCTCGGGTGATGCCGACCATCCTTTGCAGCCGTGCAGCGCCACCCGATCCGGGGATCTGACCGAGATGCTGCTCGGGCAGGGAATAGAGGCAGGTCTCTGAGACGATGCGGAAATCGCAAGCGAGCGCCAATTCGAAACTGACGCCGAAGCAATAGCCGCGGCTGGCGGCGATGACCGGCTTACGGCAGCGCGCCGGGGCGGCGATGTTCCAGGCGAGGCGCGAGACGTGCTCGGGCGAGGCGTCGAGAATCTCGCCGCCGCTCGAAAAATGCTCGCCGGCGGCCCGTAGCACGACCATGCGGATGCAGGCGTCGGCGTCGAGCACCTCGAACACCGCGCGCAATTCCTCGCGCTCGGCCATCGTGACGATGTTGAGCGGCGGCCGGTCGAGGATCACGTCGGCGCGCTGCCGCTCAGGATCCAGTTCCAGGCGGAAGCCGTCGAAACTCTTGGGGAGCATCGGCATCAGCGGCGGCGGATCGCTCATGCTATTCCCTCCGGTACTCGCCGGCGACGAGCAGACGGCGCAGGATCTTGCCGACCGGCGATTTCGGGATCTCGGCGACAAACACGTACTCGCGCGGGCGCTTGTAATCGGTGAGGCTCGAGCCCCGGCACCAGGCGTCGAGCCCGTCGGCCTCGATCGCACTGCCGCGCTTGATGAAAGCGGTAATCCGCTGGCCCCAGCGCTCGTCCGGCAAGCCTACGACCGCCACCTCGGCGACGGCCGGATGCAATGACAGAACGCTCTCGATTTCGACAGGTGAGACGTTCTCGCCGCCGGAGACGATCATGTCGTCGACCCGGCCGGTGACAAAGAGATCCCCCTCGGCATCGACATAGCCGGTGTCGCCGGTGAAGTACCAGCCGCCGTGCAAGGCGCGGGCATCGGCGTCGGGGCGGCGCCAATAGCCCTCGAAGGCCTCGTCGCTGGCGATGTCGGCGATGATCTGACCATTCTCGCCGGTCATGGCTCGGGCATCGGGGCTGTCGCCGCCGAGGCGGATGACCCGAATACGCTGGTTGAGCCCGGGCTTCCCGGCCGAGCCGGGCTTTGCCGCGGCGCGCGGTTCGACCGTGAAGGTGTAGATCTCCGACGAGCCGTAATGGTTGACAAACGATTCCGGGCGGAACGCCATGTCGACCTGCTTCAGCAGCCCGTCCGGCATCGCCGCGCCGGCAAAGCCGATCTTCCTGACCGAGCCGGTGTCGGTCGCGGCGAAATCGGGGTGGCCGATCAGGTCGTAATAGAGGGTCGGAACGAGATAGAGATTGCTAATCCGCTCGTGCGCGATCAGCCGTAGCGCCGCGCCGGCCTCAAAGCGCGGCAGGCAGACGAAAGTCCCGTCGACGAGCGTCATCGCCAGCAACGAGCGCACCCCCATCGTGTGGTAGAGGGGCATGACGCCGAGCGTGCGCTCGCCGCGGGCGTACAGGTTCTGCGCGACATGGGCGAGCGCGGCGGCGCGCTCGACGCGGTGCCGGCGCGGCACGCCCTTCGGCCGCCCGGTCGTGCCCGAGGTGTAAAGCAGCAGCGACAGGTCCTCGGGCTCGGCCCGCGGCGCGAACCCGTTCGCGCTGCCTTGCAGGTCTTCGAAACGGCAAGTGGCCCTGTCAATCTGGCCGATTGCGATCCGCGGCAGCCGCTGGGCGGCCGCCGCCTTGGCGACGGTGTCCGCCGCGACATCGTCGAAGACGATCGCGGCGGCGTCGGCATCGGCGAGGCAATAGTCCAGCTCCTCGGGCTTGATGCGCCAGTTGAGCGGCGTCACGACGATGCCGGCGAACTGGCAGGCCCAATGCAGGCTCGCCATTTCGAGCCGGTTCTGCAGGATGACAGCGAGACGGTCGCCGCGCTTGAGGCCGAGCACGGTCAACCCGCCGGCGACGCGCCCGATCTCCTCATACCAGGACACATAGCTGAGCCGCCGCTTGCCGTCGGCGATCGCTGTCACGTCGGGGCTGCGCTCAACCGCGGCAAGAAGCGTTCGACCCAGATCAAACATTGGAACAGCATAATCTTCCGCCGGGGGGCAGAGGCAAGCGGACGATTTAGATTGACGGCGGCCCCCTAGGGTAGTGATTCGGCTGTCCAGAAGCCTTGGGCGACGGCACGCTTCCGGCAGCACCCGCACGTGATCCAGCCGATGCGCCTCTTCCTCCGCTATCAGCATCAACTTGGCGATGGCCACGTTCTGACACTGCGCAGCAGACCGAGAGCAATGTGCGTCTTGCCAGTGCCGCTGTTGCCGACCGCGATCGCGTTCTCTCAGCGAGCAATGTATTCGCCGCGGGCGAGATCCAAAACCGCTGCCGCAGCCGTTGCGCCCGCACGTAGTCCTTAACGATCGTGATCCCGCCGGCATAGCCGTGCTCGTCGCAAAGCCGCTCAAAGATACGCTCCGAGGTACGCCGCTGCTTTTGCGGCCACCCTCATCCGCCGCCAGGATCTCATCGATGATCCCAGTAAAGGGCTCCAGTTTCGGACGCGCCGGCTCCGCCGATACCCGGGGGGCACCGAAAACGCCAGCATCTTGGCCACCGTCCGCGGGTCAATCCCAAAACGCAGCGCCGCTTCCCGCCGGCTCACGCCTGCAATCTGAACCGCAAAGCGAACCCGAGCGTAAGGCTCCACGCCCTTCATCTCTTGGCCCCCTGCCGCTTTCCGACAAAGGCCATCTGCTGCCGGATTTTTAATCCGGCGCTGCCGGTCCGCCCGGCCGCTTCAGTGAGCGATTTTTGCTCCGGCGCTTACACGAAAATGGCTACCGGAGGCGTCGACGGTCTCAACGCTCTTCAACTCAGCGAAACGACCCATTAAAGTACGCGTATGGGCACGGAGACGCTCACCATAGGGAGGGCGGTACAATGAGTTCTGATACGCCGATCAGAGACTTCCCCGGTTCTTCGAGTGAGTACGCCGGCAAGCGGGAGGGCGCTGCCGAGGCGGCGCACGACCATCTGACGGAAGAAGTATCTAGCCTTCGCGCTGAGATGACAAAAATACACGATGTCCTGTCAAAGGTTGTTTCAGAAGCGGGTGGGCAGGCAGCGCGAACCGCACGCAGCGTCGGTCAGGCGGTCGCGTCACAAGTAGGATCGACGGCCACTGGCCTGGCCAGCACCGGCGCCGACATTGCCTCCTCGGCAACCGATCAGCTCAAGTCATTTGCCACCGAACTCGAGGGGATTGCGCGCAAGAATCCGCTCGGGGCTCTCGCCGGGGCACTTGCTCTCGGAATTGCAATTGGGCTGATCGTGCGCGGCCGTGGCTGATGCTGCAACTGGTACTGCGCCTTCTGGGAGTGGACATCGAGCATAAACTCGCCAAGATAGGCTCGCAAATCGAAGAATTCAGGGCACGGACCACCCGCCAGATAGCCGAGCAGATTAAACAGACCGGCTTGGTGGTTGGCTTTGCCCTCGTCGGCACCGGTGCCGCCGTCGCTACGTTCATTATCGCGCTTGTCGGGCTCTATCGGTGGGTGGACCTGTACAAAGGGCCATTTGCAGCGCTCGCTGCTGTGGGCGCGGTGACGGCACTTTTGGCAGCTGGTATGTTCGTGCTCGCTTCTCGGGGCAAACCTCCGGAGACAGCATCTCGCGTTGCCAGAGGTGGGCGTTTAACTGCTGCGCCGCCGGAGCTTTCTGCCTCACAACCCTGGCCTGTGTCGGCGGCACTGTCCGCTGCCGTGCCCTCGCTGCCGCCGAACGCGTCGGTCGTCGACGTCCTGACGCACCGGGTTTCGACGCGCGTGGCCGGTGCGGGCGACGAGACCATCGATGCTGCAGTTCATCTTATGCGCAACGGATCCAGATCCGTTCTATTTGGAACATTGGCGGTCGTCGCGCTGGTCGGCGTAGTGATCGGTCGCCGCCGGTGACCTGGCGGCGATGCGCGCATCAATTCGGGTCCCCGTTCCGCCCGGCATCTGGCGGGGTAAGGCGTTGCTGCGGCTCTTGCTGCTGCTGGTCGCCGCTGCCGTGGTCGCTGCATTTGCGTCGAGATTTGGTGTCTCTCACGATTATGCCTACCTGCACGCGTCGCTGTTGTCGGGAGTTTCCGGCGGGCACTACCACACTCTGGCCACACGCCTGGCGGCGCGAGCCCAACAAAAACACGGCAGCCTCGCCGTCGTGTCGACGCAAGGCTCGGTCGAGAACATCACTCGACTGACCCAGGCTGGGCGGGGCTGCGTTCCCGCTTTCGCCCTGGTGCAGGACGGCATGCCCGTGCCGACAGATGCAGGCCTCGAAATGTTGGGTCGGCTCCCCGAGCCTGAATCGCTGCTGCTTCTCGGTCGGCACAACCACGCGCTTCTCAACTTCGCCGATCTGCACAACGCATCGATCGGAATCGGCCCCGAGGGTTCGGGCACAGCCTATCTCGTGCGTCAGCTATTTGAGGATCCTGATCTGCGGGGGTTGGGTGTCCGGCTATCTAATCACGACCTGGAGGACCAGGCGCGCCTGGTCGGCGAGGGAAAGTTGGATCTCGCTGCCTTCGTGATGCAAGAGGATGCAGAGCTAATACGGACTGTCATCAACGAGTACGATCTGGATATCGCGACCTTTCAGGATCTCGAGGGCCTGGTGGCGCGGCACCCCTGGCTAGCTCTAGGGCACATTCCGGCAGGACGCTACGATCTGGTGCGCTCGACGCCCGCAGCGGATAAACCGGTTATCCGAGTCGAAACCTTGGTGGTGGCTAACCCGTGCGCTCGGCGAGCAGAGCGAATTGCCCTGCTGATGTTGCTGAGTGCTGAGCTGCCAGGATTTGTCCAAGCCAATCCGCCGAAATATTCCTACTCGGCCACCGCGTTGCCGCTTGCTACCGAGGCACGCCAATACTTTATCAAAGGTGAGCCAGAACTCGCTGATATATATTTCCCGTGGCTTGTCGACCTCATGTCGCCGGCGTACTGGGTTTACCTGGTCATGGCGGCAACAATACTATTCAACGCGTTGAAAGGATTCAGCCGGTTTCGGCTTTGGCGGATCGATGCTATGCGCGAAAAATTAGAGGAACTGCTCAAAGAACTCACTGATCCGGATCTAACACATGCACAAATTAGGGCATTTCCCGGCGGAGATTTATTGACTAGACCCGGCGCGTGTGCTGTCGCCGAGAACATCCGAGATCAGTTGGTGCAACTGCGCGCTCGCTGTCAACACTATGCAAGCTCCATCGTTACTCCGATGGGTGATGAGATGTTCTACCGCTATCAAGAATCACTGATTGACGAAGCGACGACTACTCTGGCGCTGTTGCTCGAACGGAGGGCAGGCGATGTCAACTCGCCCGCAGCTTGATCAACCCACGGATCCGAGGAAAATTCTTAGTCCTTGCGCATGTGCTTTCCAGCGGGTCTGAGCCCCGCGCAGCTGTACAAGAGTGGGAGTTGCGAGCTGCAAAACTACGTCAATTCTTTAGTCGTCCGTGAAGAACCGAGGGTGAGCGTTCTTTAGGCATTTGGGGCTGGCGCCGGGGCTGCAAGCAGCATCCGCAGCAAGGCGCGCAAAAGCCGCTCCAGCCAGCGCAGGAGCAG
>Ga0306924_10001822_pt1 | contig 19716 bp, 19 predicted proteins | sample sta12Can44000111_FD_203756 | JGI IMG/M metagenome (GOLD analysis project Ga0306924, IMG submission 203756) | Lab enrichment of tropical soil microbial communities from Luquillo Experimental Forest, Puerto Rico - statanox.12C.anox.44.000.111 (v2)... | ecosystem: Environmental > Terrestrial >...
CAGCCAGCCCCAGCCGAACGCGGCCTCGAACGCCACCGGCGTCCCCGGCGGCAGGTCCCCGATCAGCCGCAGCATCGGCTCCGATCCGTTGACCACGTTCTTGTTGAGCTGCACCTGGCCGTCCTCGGTGACCACCGCCACCTGGGACCGCTTGCGGTGCACGTCGATGCCGACGTAAACAGACATTGCCGGGTCTCCTCTCCCGAGCTTGGAACTCTCACCCGGAGCGTCCTGCTACCGGGCTGAGCTGGGAAGGGGCCCGGCCCTTATAGGGTCAGAAGAGTGCGTCAGTAATCTGATTCCACGGTGGCGGGACACCGCCGATGCTGACCGTCGTTTCATTGCGGGCGACCGCGCCGTTCAGAGCGCGTTTTCGCTCCACGTGATGACTGTGATTCGCTGACCATCGGTGACGGCGAAGCGGTTCTTGCGCTCGTCGACGGCAATGCGAGCTGGGCCGGAGAATGTCTTGTCCCAGACGATGGAGCTGTCGGCTGTTCCTGTCGGCAGATCTGGCCACTCGTAGGCCAGTTCTCCGGTGCAGGTGTCGTACAGGCGTGGATGCTGGTAGAGCCCGAGGATGCCGTCACCCAGGGGAAGCAGGTCGCCGGCGGTCTGGGGTAGGTGTCGCTTCCATATGAACCGGCGGTCGGTGATGGACCAGCGGGCCAGTATGTTGGGCGCTAGGTCATCTGGTCCTTCTGGGTCGTTGGGTTCTGGCGATGTGCTCACGACGACATCGTCGCCTACAAAGCAGGCGCCGCTGATCTCGGCTTGTATCAGACCGCGCATGTCGAATGTGTCGCCATAGGAGTCCAGGCGGGCCGGGTTGTCCAGCGCCGCGATCAGGTCGTAGACCATGACGCAGCTCCACGGCTGCCAGATCCAGCCGGCGCTGAGCAGGTACCGGCTGCTCTGCGAGACAGCCAGGCGGGAATGGAACACATCAGCGGGTGCTCGCTTGGCTGGGCCTGTTAGTGGTTCACCGCTGGCCGCATCTTCGATTTCCAGCTGGTTGTAGTGAGCTGGGCAATGCACCAGTCCGGTCCGCCCGTCGGGCATGCCGAACAGCGCGAGCGGGTATCGGTAGGCCCCGGCATGGTAGAAGCTGCGGTTCACCTCGCGCAGCAGCTGGCCATCGGCGGCGAGGATCAGGCCCTTGGTGCCCGCGGTTTGCAGCAGCGCTACTAGATCTCGCGCTGGTGACATGACAGCAGCGTCGAACCCGGGGCCGTACGCGCTGTAACGTGCCTTTGCCGCGGACCCGTCGAGCGGGAAACGTCGCCAGCCAGCGGCCACGTCGTACAAGCTGTCGTCGATCCAGACGAGCGATTGGGCCGGCGCGTTGATCTCAAGCCGACTGAACTCCCGCACGCTCTGAGTATGAGGGACGCTAGCGTCTGAATGACTGCACGGCAGCGTAAACAAGCGTTACGACCGCGAAGACGCCGCCCAACTCAACGTCGTCCTCTCAGGGCCGATCGGACTGATCCCGCCGGACGCAGTGAAGCCACAATGTCTCACATCAAGCGGAGCCTTACAGCCGCCAGCCGTCTCTGCCAGTTGATGTGCGACAGGCCTAGGAGCCTGCCGATCACTTGAGGGGCGGGGGAAGGTCACCGGATAGTCAGCGAAGGCCGGGGTGCCATGCTTATTCGGTGAGACCCGAGGAGCAAGCTGACCCGCCCGAAGGGCGGCGCTGCCCTCAGCGCGTACGCATCGTGCATTTGACGGCGCCCGTATTCCGCGCCCTGGCCGACGGTGACCTAAGGGCTGCGAACATGGTGAGTCCTGTGCCTCTGTCTGCATACTTCGCCGGTCCCGAGTGGAGACCAGTGTGGAGAATGCGAAGCAAGCAGGTGGCGGAGAATCCCGCCGACGCGGAATGGGTCACCGGTGTCATCTGGGATGAACGGCAGCAGGTGGCTGTCGGCCGGGCTGGCTATCACGGGTCGCCTGATCCGTCGGGGATGGTGGAGATCGGCTATGCGGTCGATCCGGCGTACCGGCGACGTGGTTACGCTAGGGCCGCGCTGGAGGCTCTGCTTCAGCGTGCTGCCCGCGAACCCCAGGTGCGCACGGTGCGGGTGACCATCAGTCCTGACAATGTGGCCTCTTGCCGGCTGGCATCGCAGTACGGGTTCACCGAAGTCGGCGAGCAGTGGGACGACGAGGACGGGCTAGAGATCATCTACGAGGTCGATGCCCATCGCCGGTAGGCGCAACGAGCGTCCGCATATGCCGAGATGGCGCTTTCGACTGCCGCAGATCACTCGGCGGACGAGTGCCGCGCATCACCCGACGGAGGACAATCGGCCCAAAGTGCCTAGGTCCGCTGCCTAGCTCACAGATGCGCGACACACCTTAGGTGTCTTTTGAGTCCAGCTATCTTGGCTGCCGCATCCGCTTGCCGTCTCCGTGAGCCTGGCTCAAGCCAGTCGCAGCCAGCACTTCGTCGGCCAGTTCGGCCGGGGTGAGCCCGTCCGAGCGGAGCAGGAGCGTCCCGCCGGGCTGGCGGGCAGCGGCGGCGACGGCCGCGTCCACGTGGCTCAGGCAGAACTCGCGGGCCGACCGGTCCACCTCCGGGTTACTGGAGACTGGCGCACGGGTCTTGATCCGCGTACGGAGCACCTCGGCGTCCACCTGAAGGAAGACGTGCAGGACCTCCTCGCCCGCGCCGGCCAGGCCGCCGAGGATCTCGGCCCGGTAGGCATCGCGGATCAGCGTCATCGGGACGATGAGCGTGTCCGCGCGGTGCCTGCGCAGCGCCAGCGCCGTCGCGATGGCCAGCTCCCGCCAGCTCGGCAGGTGCTGGAAATCGCCGTTGCGCCGCATCCACTTCCACAGCATGAGGCCCACCTGCTCCGGGTCGTACACGATCGCGTCCGGGAGCCGCCGGTGCAGCTCCTCCGCCAGCGTCGTGTTGCCCGCCCTGAACCCGCCGTTGATCCAGATGATCGTGGGCAGATGCGCGCTGCCCGTAAGGTGGCGGGATGAGAAAGTACCCGCATCGGAAGCCCACGCCTGTACTCCTTGCGCGCGCTGTGACCATCCTCATCGCGACCTGGGCCCTACTCGACATCGTCCTGGTCGCCACGGGCCACCCGCTGCTCAGGGGCGGACAGCTGGCCTGGCTCGCGGTGGTGATTTTCCTGTCGGGCTTCGCCTACCTCGCGACGGTCAGTTAGGGGGTGGTGACCTCACCCCCTAGAACGGCACCCTTGCCCAGGCGGCCCGGGACGCCGGCATTGCGGTGGGGCGCAGCCAGAGGCGTAAACACCTTCCCGAGCATCTAGTGGACAATCCCCTGATGATTAGCTGTGACGGAACTCCACCGGTTGACGCATAAACGTCAAAGCAGCAAGAACCCGGTAGTTGCCACCTCAGCAGGATGACCCCGCCGAAGCGGACGCGGTGCCGGATTAGACGGTAATCCCGAAAGATTCCTCGGCGATTTGCTGTCAGTAAATCGTCGCTGTATCTCCCCGCTTCTCCGACATCATCACCGGCGACCGACTGATTCCCACCAGGATTACCATCGCTCGCCGTGATGGACACGCCTCCTTCGCTACTGCCAGAGTGGCTAGCGTGATGCCTGGCTACTCGCTCGTGATGACGCCTCCTCCTCTTGAGGACTACCTGCGCCTTCGCGCGGAGGCAGGTCTTTCCCCGAAGACGGAACAGCAGAGCGCTGCAGGCCTGGCTGGCGCCTGGGCCGCATGCCACGTAGTACACGAGGAGACGCGAACAGTCGTCGGCATGGGCCGGCTGCTCGGCGACGGCGGGTGGTACTTCCACGTCATCGATATGGCCGTACTGCCCGGACACCAGCGGCAGGGCCTGGGCGATGCGATCCTTACAGCGCTGCTGAACCGTATCAAGGCTGCGGCGCCACCGGGTGCGTACGTAAATCTGCTCGCAGACCCGCCGGGCCGCCGCCTGTATGAGCGTCACGGTTTTACCGAGACCGCTCCTGACTCTGTCGCGATGGCGCTCCGCCTGTGACACGGTCCCTGTAGCGCGCTTCCAGCCCTGCTCCGTCAGACGGCAAGAAGACGCCAGAACTGATGAGAAACCATGCGAGACAAAACAGCAGCTCAGGCGGCATGGCAGGGAGTACCGGCAGGTCACGGGAAGAGGTGACAGAACCCGGCCTACAGGCCAACTCGCAGCGCTCGTCGTAGCTGCCCTGTTCCGTCTCTGTTCCGTCAGACCCGGGAAAACAGCGAATCCGGTGATCTGCGCCCATGGGATCACCCTCGTGCACCCGGTAGCGGCCAGGATGAGGATGTAGTCCGGGGCCAACTCCGATCCCTCATCAAGCACAAGAAGCCAGTCGGCGGCTATGCCAAAGTTGCCGACACCCACATGGTCAACGGCCTATGCGATGTTTTGGCACACCACACCTGCGTTGACGGCCTGGTAGCACGGTATTACGGTCGAGCCAGCTCAATAAGAAACCTCCGTAATAGGTTTTCAGGGGGCCACTCAGACACTCGTGGGGGGAGTAATGCGAGGACCTGTCACATCCCGGTGGTTCAGGGGTAGCGCCGCACTCGCAGCAATCGTGCTCGCTATGCTGTCCGCACTGACCGCCCGGCCGGGGAGCGCGTCGGCAGCAACCCAGATCCAGGTGTACGGAGCCTGGCTATGCGGCACTGACGAGTGCGCCTGGGCAAGCGTGCCGAACGCGACGACGTTCGATAACGACAACCATTGGCTGATCGACCGGGGCGACGGGACCCCATCGGTGAACCTGGTGGTGCTGGCATTCGTAAACCCGCTGAAGCTCCTCAACCAGACCACCGACTCCGGTGACGTCAACGGCGTCCCAGCCGGGATGACCTCATTGGTGGTGAACTATTTCACCAGTCACGGGGTTCGGGTGATGCTGTCCATCGGCGGAGTGACCTACACCAGCGACTGGGATACAGCCCTGTCCCAGAACCCTTCACAGCTCGGCCTCAACGCCGCCGCGGTCGCCAGGCAACTTGGGGTCGGCATCGAGATCGACTACGAGAACGGCACGAGCCCGAACCTGACCGGCCTGCAGGCGTTCATTACCGCCTACCGCTCCCAGGAACCGTACGACGCCACAGGCTCGAATCCAGCGGCCCGGCTTACCATCGACCTGGCCGCGGGGGATCAGTACCTCACCGCGCTGGCCCTTCACGCCACGCAGAACTGGCTGACGACAAGCAACCCGGTACTTGACTACGCGAATGCGATGGTGGCGAACAAGCAACTGTCCACCACAGCGCAGGAAGCGCAGTGGCAAGAGCATGTCAGCGGCGAGCCACGGTACAGTCCGCAGGTTCCGCCGCTCGCGCCCGCGAAGTTCACCGGGAGCGTGTACATAGCGGGGACATCACGGATCGCCCCCGAGTGCAATAACTTCTCCGCGTCGCTGGAAAGCTCCACCGGCTCGTTCGTGCAGAACGTCGCGCCCAACGGTGCCGGAACCACGCCCGGAATGCTCGGCTACATGTTCTGGGCGGCGGGCCAGCCTTCGTCCCACGGGACAAACACGTTCCCGCCCAAGACATGTCTGGGCGGCGTCGGCACGGGATCCAGCACATACTCGGTACCAATCCCCATGCCAGCCCTTCGGCAGAGCTGAGTCGCCGGGTGTCCGAGTGTGGCTGCTGGCCGGGGACGCGTTACGCGTGGCCGCCGAAGAAGTCGATCAGGATGGGGGTGATGACCTCGACCGGGGCGTTGTGGTCGTATCCGTCGAGCGTCACCAGGCTCGCGCCGGGTATCGCGGCCGCCTGCTCGGCGACTGAGCGGCGGAACCATGCCGGGCTGTTGCCCCCGCCGATGATGAGGACCGGTGCGGCGATCTTGCCGAGCTCGGCGGCGGGCAGCCCGTCACCGGTGACGGCCAGGTCATAGGGGAGCGTGGGAGTCAGCGGCTCCAGGTCCTTCACCCATGCGGCGCCTTCCATCTGGGCCACCATCTCGGCGGGCATCCCGACCACGTCCGACATCCAGAAGGTGACGGCCTCGGCCCTGTGGCCGGAGCTGACCAGCTCGCGGATGCGGCTCGTCGGGTCGGCCGACGGCCGCGGCGCCTCGTCGTTGCCGAACGGCGCCTCGTACGCGACGATCCCCGCGGCCTGCAGGCCGCCGGCGGCGGCCCGCAGCGCGATCGCCGCCCCGGACGAGTGGCCGAACAGATACGGCGGCTGCGGCCCGGTCGCCGCGGCGATCGCGGCAAGGTCCTCGTACTCCCGCTCCGCCGTGAACGGCTCGGTGTCACCGCTGTCGCCCCGGCCGCGGCGGTCATAGGTGACCACGCTGAAGCGCTGCTTAAGGTCATCGGGCGGAACGAACGTGTGGCGGGTGCAGAAGGCCCCGACGCTGACGATGAGCACCGGGCCGTCGCCGGCGCGGTCATAGGCGATGACAGTTCCATCGGCCGACTTCACGGTTTCCACGGGCGTCTCCCTTGCTGTGGTTTCCCGGGTAATGACGTCCCGGCGACCCGGAACTCATCGCCGGGAGTCGCGCGACAGCAGGGGAAGGCGAGAGCGTTCTGCAAAAAGGCTCATCGCGACTTCCGTTGTCCTGAGAGCAGCTTCGGGTGCGTGACTTGGGTCAGCCGCGTGCCGTGATCGAGGGGTTATCCCGGTGCTCGGGTGACACTTGTGCGGGCCCGGGACCCGCCACATCTTCCTTCAGCGCAGTCTTCGTGGTCGCTGCGGGTTCCGCCCGGGCAACGATCCGGCTGGTGCCGCGCTACGTCGGACCGGCATGAATTGCGGCAGCAGACCGAGTTAAGGGTCAACGACCCGACAAAGTGCAGCAGCAAAGACGAACCGTTTCTGCGGTCGAGGCGCTGGCATCTGTTTGGGGTTCCGCAGGATCGCGATGGGGCGCCCGCAGAATAGGGCGCGAACTTGTGTATCACCGATCCTGCGTTCATACTCTGTCCCAATAGAGCCGAGCCGTTGAGGAGCACCTGCCCGATGGCGAGCGCTGGCGGGACTTACGGCGCATCATGCGACGGCGGTCACCATGACACTAGATGACAGGCTTCGTGCAGATATCAAATCGTTGCACGGCGCGAGTCGCTGCGAGCTCCCGTAAGGTAGCTGGAACCGGCCAAGTGGTGTCCAGGACTGCCGAGGGAGGAGGCATGTCATGACCGGTGGCCGCGTGGTAGTAATGCTGAGCGTCCTCGCCTCGATTGCCACAATCCTAGGGTTCCTGATCAACCTCGGGAGCAGCTCTTCGACGCCGCCGCAGCCACAGCCGGACCCGATCACCGCGGTCAGCTCAGCGGGCCCGACCGGCTCACCGAATCCGGTCGTCACATCAAATCAGGTCAGCCCACCGAGCCCGACCGGCTCGGCCTATCCGGCCAGCGCGGAGAACAACTTTCTGAGTACCTGCCAGCAAAACGCCGGCTTGTCGACCTCGCACTGCCAGTGCGACCTGACCTGGCTTGAAGCCAACTATCCCTACTCCCTTTACTCGGCATTGTACGGGGCGGATTCGCAGTCGGCTGTGAATGAGGCCGAGGCATATGCGAATTGCCCTTCCTGATTGGAAGCGGTAGCAGATTCCGCCAGTTCCGTCTCAGTTCCGTGTGGGGTGGCGAGCTGGTTCGCGCGGTCATCCTGCTCTCGAGGCCCGGTTACAGGGCAACGGATCCGGAGGAGGTGCGGCCAGTGCCGGTGGTCGGCATCTGGGGCCGTGGGACCTTCGCCGGCCAGCAGACGCGGAGCGACGCAAGGCGACCCCAAGAGGAAGAGGTGTCCCGTTGCGGGTCATGAAGACCAGGCATGGGCAATCGGACGGCCGCTACTCCCAGCTGTCGGCGGCCCAGATCCGCGCTGTGTTGCCGCTGGCGGTGGCCAGCCAGGTCCCGTCGGGCGAGATCGCTACCGCGTGCACGGCGCCGTGGCGGGTGCCAGGTTTCATCAAAAAAGTATACTGTACAGATAGAATACTGCTCGGTAAGGGGACAAATATCCTAAGTTAGATCTACTCAGTGTACTGAAATTGAGCTATGCTGTACCGGTGATGGAGATAGAGGTGCTCGTCGTAGGCGCGGGCAACGCCGCCATGTGCGCCGCTCTCGCCGCGCGCGACGAGGGAGCGGACGTTCTGGTGCTCGAGCGTGCTCCCGAGGCCGAACGGGGCGGCAACACGGCATTCACCGCCGGCGCGATGCGAACCGTATACGACGGGGTAGCCGACCTCCAGGCCCTGATGCCCGACCTGTCCGCGGAGGAGATCGCTACCACAGACTTCGGCGTCTACCGGGCCGACCAGTTCTATGCGGACATGGAGCGGGTCACCGAGTATCGCGCGGATCCTGACCTGGTCGAGGTCATGGTCAGCCGCAGCCACGAGACGCTCAAGTGGATGGCGGGTAAGGGCATCCGGTTCGCGCCGATATTCGGTCGGCAAGCCTACAAGGTCGATGGCCGGTTCCGCTTCTGGGGCGGGCTGACCGTCGAGGTGGTCGGCGGTGGCCTCGGACTCGTCGAGAGCGAGCACAAGATCGCCGCCAAGGACGGGGTCGGCATTCTCTACAACAGCCGGGCGGTCAGCCTCCTTGCCGACGACGACGGCATCCACGGCGTTGTCGCGGTCGTCGACGGGGTCACGACGGAGATCCGGGCCCGTGCGGTGGTGCTGGCCTGCGGCGGCTTCCAGGCAAACGTCGAGTGGCGCACGCGCTACCTCGGCCCGGGCTGGGATCTGGCCAAGGTCCGCGGCACCAGGTTCAACACGGGCGAAGGCCACCGCATGGCCTTCGAAGCGGGCGCGTCGGCGGCGGGGCACTGGTCGGGCTGCCACGCGGTCGGCTGGGACCGCAATGCGCCCGAGTACGGCGATCTCGCGGTCGGTGACGGTTTCCAGAAGCACAGCTATCCGTTCGGCATCATGGTCAACGCCGACGGCAGGCGATTTGTCGACGAAGGCGCGGACTTCCGCAACTACACCTACGCCAAGTACGGGCGCCGCATCCTGGAACAGCCCGGCCAGTTCGCCTGGCAGGTATTCGACCAGAAGGTCGTGCACCTGCTGCGCGACGAATACCGCATCCGTGAGGTGACCCGTGTGCAAGCGGCGACCCTGGAGGAACTGGCATACCGGCTCGACGGGGTGGACCCCGAGGGCTTCCTCGCCGAGGTCGCCGCGTTCAACGCGGCCGTCGACGTCACGGTCCCGTTCGATCCGACCGTGAAGGATGGCCGCGGCACGACGGGCCTGGCCGTCCCGAAGTCGAACTGGGCGAATCCGGTGACCGAGGGGCCGTTCCTCGCCTTCCAGGTCACCTGCGGCGTGACGTTCACGTTCGGCGGCATCCGGATCACTCCGCAGGCGCAGGTGGTCAGCACCGAGGGCACCGTGATGCCCGGCCTGTTCGCGTGCGGCGAGATCATCGGCGGGCTGTTCTACCACAACTATCCAGGCGGCACCGGGCTGACGGCCGGGTCGGTCTTCGGCCGCGTCGCCGGGACGAACGCCGCCAGCGAGGCGTCGCGGCAGCAACGCGACGCGGCAGGGGAGTGACGCGCGCGGTGCGTGAGCTCGGGATGATGATCGGGGGCCGGCAGACACCGGCCCGCGACGGCGCGACGTTCGAGTCGGTAGACCCGTTCACCGGCGATCCGTGGGCGCGCATCGCCCGGGGCGCCGCGGCGGACGTCGACGCGGCCGTGCGGAACGCGGACACGGCATTCCGCTCAAACGCATGGTCCGGCCTTACCGCCAGCGCTCGCGGCGAGCTGCTGGTCCGCCTCGCCGACATAGCCGTCGAGCGGCTTGAGGACCTAGTCGAGGTCGAGTCCCGGGACAACGGCAAGTCACGCAACGAACTGCGGGGCGCGCTGCGGACGATGGCGAGCTGGTACCGCTACTACGGCGGCATGGCCGACAAGGTCCTAGGCGAGGTCATCCCTGTCGACCGGCCAGCCTCGCTGAACTACACCGTGCCGGAGCCGTACGGCGTGGTGGCCGCGATCCTGCCATGGAACTCGCCGCTGCGCCTGGCCGCCTGGAAGATCGCGCCCGCCCTCGCGGCCGGAAACGCCGTGGTGCTCAAGCCGAGCGAGCACGCGAGCGCGTCAAACCTCGTGTTCAACGAGCTCTTCGCGGCGGCCGGCTTCCCGCCAGGGATCGTCAACGTCGTCACCGGGTTCGGTCCTGACGTGGTGCCCGCACTGATTGCGCACCCCCTGGTCAAGAAGATCTCCTTCACCGGCGGCGTCGCGGCCGGAACGCTGGTAGGTGAACTCGCGGCCAGGCAGCTGAAGCCGTGCACGCTGGAGCTCGGCGGCAAGTCGCCGCAGATCGTCTTCGCCGACGCCGACCTCGACCGGGCCGCCGACGGCATAGCGGCCGGGGTGTTCTCCTCGGGCGGGCAGACGTGCCTTGCCGGATCACGCCTGCTCGTCCATTCCTCGGTGCACGATGACATGCTCAGCCGCGTCGTTGATCGCGCCAAGAAGCTGCGCCTCGGCGACCCGTCCGATCCGGAGACTGACGTCGGACCGGTGGCCACGGCAGCGCAGCACGCCGCGATCGGCGAGCACATCGCGCAGGCCAAGGCGTCAGGCGCCGTATTGGCCTGCGGCGGGGAAACCGGCGACGGGCACTTCGCGTACCCGACGGTATTCGACCGGGTGGCGCCGGGCAGTCGGCTGTTCACGGAGGAAGTCTTCGGCCCCGTGCTGGCCGTGACCTGCTTCGAGTCCGAACAGGAGGCGATCGACCTGGCCAACGACGTGCCTTTCGGCCTAGCCGCTGGCGTCTGGACCAGGGACATCGCCCGGGCGCACCGGGTAGCGCGCCAGGTGCAAGCCGGGACCGTATGGGTCAACACCTATCGCAACACGGTGCCGCAGTCGCCGTTCGGCGGTTACAAGGCCTCCGGCGTTGGCCGCGAGAGCGGCTTCGCCGGCATCAGGGAATACCTCCAGGTAAAGAGCGTGTGGATCGATCTCAGCGCGGACGGCGCCGATGACTGAGCCGCAGTACCGCGTTTTCGCGCTGCGATACGGGTCCAACCAGCGCCGGCGGCGAGCCGAGAACGTCATCTTCCGCCCCCCGGGAGATGATCACGACGGGCCGATGCCGATGGATTTCTTCGTGTGGGCCATCGCCGGACCAGACGGCTCAGGACCCCACGGCATCGTGCTCGTCGACACCGGCTCTGGACCACGGACCATGGCCGCGCGCGGTCACAACCACCTGCGCTCGCCGGCCGCCGCGCTGGCCAGCGCCGGCCTGAACGCTGGCGACGTCACCGACGTCATCACGACCCACATGCACTGGGATCACGCCGGCAACATCACGGACTTTCCGGACGCACGACTCCATGTTCAGCGCGCCGAAGTGGCCCACGCGACCGGCCCGTCGATGTGCAGCGGTTTCCTGCGGCGGCCATATGACGTGGAGCAGCTGGGTGACTGGCTGACGGAGCTGTATCGCGGCCGGGTCACGTTCCACGAGGGCGAGGACGAGCTCGCGCCCGGCATTTCCGTCCATCACGTGGGCGGGCACACCCCCGGGATGCAGGTGGTCCGGGTGAGCACGGCGCGCGGGCACGTGGTGCTGGCGTCGGACGCCGTCCACTATTACGAGAACCTGACGGCAGAAAACCCGTTCCCCGTCCTGGTCAGCGCCATCGACTACATCGAGGCGCTGCGGACCGTCACCCGGCTCGCGGACGGACCCGATCACATCATCCCCGGCCACGATCCGCTCGTGCTGAGCCGCTTCCCCGCCGCCCACCCGGACGTGACGGACGCGGCCGCGCTTCATCTCGAGCCGTCCGCGAACGTCGGCGACCGTGCGAAGGCGCAGGTGATCACATGAAGATGCGCGCCGCCGTGCTGCGGACCGCCGGCCTGCCCGCGCCGTTCGCGGACAGCAAGCCGTTCGAGGTGACAGAGGTCGACCTTTCCGGCCCCGGGCCCGGCGAGGTCCTCGTCAGGATCGCCGCCGCCGGGATCTGTCACTCCGACTTGTCCGCGGTCACCGGCGACCGGCCGCGCAGGCTCCCCGCAGTCGCCGGTCACGAGGCAGCGGGCGTCGTCGAGGAAGTCGGCGCGGGCGTCGCCGCGCTCGCGCCTGGCGACCACGTGGTCATGGTGTTCGTGGCCAGCTGCGGGGCGTGCGCGCTGTGCCTCGGGGGCCGGCCGAACCTGTGCCAGTCCTCATGGCAGGCCCGGGCGCAGGGAACGCTCCAGACAGGCGCCCGGCGCCTGAGCCAGGACGGCCAGCCGCTGAACCACTGGAGCGGCATCTCGGCATTCGCGGAATACGCCGTAGTTACCCCGCAGTCCCTGGTCCGGGTGGATGCTGACCTGCCGCTGGATATCGCGGCGATCTTCGGATGCGCGGTCGTCACCGGCGTGGGCGCGGTCATCAACACGGCGAAGCTGACGCCTGGCTCCTCCGCCGCCGTCATCGGGCTCGGCGGGGTAGGGCTGTCCGCCATGCTCGGCGCGCTGGCCAGCGGCGCGCGCCTGGTCGCAGCCATCGACGTGTCGCCAGCCAAACTTGAACTGGCGCGGACCCTGGGCGCTACCCATGTGTACGACGCCAGGAAGCCAGACTGCGCGGAGCAGATCCTGGACGAGCTCGGGGGAGCCGACTTCGTCTTCGAGATGAGCGGGGCCGCGCCCGCGGCCCGGCTCGCGTACCAGATCACCGGGCGCGGCGGCACGATGGTGACCGCGGGACTGCCCGGCCCGGCCCAGCGCCTTGAGCTTCCGCTGGCCGAACTCGTCGCCACCGAACGCACCGTCAAGGGCAGCTACATGGGCAGCGCGTCCCCGGTCCGCGACATCCCGCGCTACCTGGGCCTGTTCCGCGCGGGACGGCTGCCCGTCGACCGGCTGCGGACGGCCACGCTTTCCCTGGACGAGATCAACGGGGCCTTCGACCGGATGGTCTCGGGCACGTCGGTGCGTGACGTGGTGGATCCATGGCAGAAAACCTCCGAGTAATGAAGGACGAAAACGTGAACGACGATGTGCTCTACGAGAAGGACCCGGTCACGCATATCGCCAGAATCACGCTGAACCGGCCGGCCAAGCTCAACGCGATGACGCTGGACATGTACGAGCGGATCATCGCGCACCTCGACGACGTGGCCGAGGACGACCACATCAAGGTGGTGATCCTGCGCGGCGCTGGCGAGAACTTCACCTCGGGCGTGGACATGGCCGAGGTCTACAACTGGTACGGGTCCCCGAACGGCCCGAACGGCAAGAAGCGCCGGCCGAGCCAGCGCCGCCGCCTGGTGGTTGACCGGAGGACATCGCGAGTCTACGACCGCGTCACCTACCACCCGAAGGTAACGATCGCCGCGGTCCGCGGCTTCGCTCTCGGCGGCGGGCTGGAGTTCCTGATGAGCTCGGATCTCAGCGTGGTCGGGGACGACGCCAAGATCGGGATGCCGGCCACCCGCTACCTCGGGCCCGTGCTGGGCGACCTGCACCTGTTCTTTCATCGCCTCGGGCCGGTGCTGGCCAAGGACCTGCTGCTGACCGGCCGGATCGCGCCGGCCACCGAACTGGCCGGTCTCGGCGTCTTCACCCGCTTCGTCCCGGCGGCGGACGTGCACACGGTCGCCGAGGAGCTCGCCGCTCAGGTGGCTCGCATGCCAGCCGACGGCATCGTCATCGCCAAGGAAGCCTATCGGCTGGTCGAGCAGAGCATGGGTATGGCGCTCTCGGAGGTCAGCAGTTACCTGCTGCACGCCTATGGCACCAACCTCCAGTTCGAGGAGGACGAGTTCAACTTCGTGCAGAACCGGTCGGCCAATGATCTCGCGGAGACATTCGACAAGGCCGAGGAGTTCTATCTCGACGGCAGGAGCGAGCAGCCCTGACCGGGACCATGTCAAAGGCATTTTTATTCAGAACGGAGACGTGTCTTCGCGCCCGGCCGCACCGTGCTGGCCGCTGTGATGGCAAGACCTAGCCCGGTGACAAGCACACCGCCGAGCACCAGTACGAAAGCGCCCTCAGCCGCCTGAGTGCCCGGCAACCCGGGAGCGATCGCCGGAGCCCGCAGTGCGACTACAAGACCGAGTACCGCCATCGCAGGGACGCCAAGCGTGACCGCAGCCATGTTCAGCCGGGGTGACCGCCGCTGCCGTCTCGTGGAGGTGCCGATGAGGCCGTGCCAGAAGACCAGGCCGCACCCGAGGAAGTACAGGTGGACCAGTTCGTGCACGACCGGATGTGCTTCCCCGATCCGGTACAGGGGGCTAAGCAGGTAGACGAACATCGTGCCGTAGTAGTCGAGTGCCAGCGTGACGATGCCGAACCGTCCCTCCGTGAGGCGGATGCTCGGGTCGCGCATGACGGAGTGAATCGTGCGGCGAAGGACCGGCCCGCCTGCCGCCAGCCCGAGGATGAGGGGCGCGCCGGCGACGAGCAACGGCGGGGCCACCATCATCAAGGCGAGATGCTGGATGACATGCACCCAGAAAATGTCGTCGAGGCTCGCCAGCCCCGACTGCATCGCGATGACGAGGACGAGGAGACCGCCCAGGAACGACGCCGTCCGCCGGGGTGCCCATCGCCGGCCCCGTAGCGCGAGGCGGTGGACGCCAAGCAGGTATCCGGCCGCGAAGAACGCTTCGAGTGCCATCCCCGCGTATGCCCAGCTCCCGTGCTGCCACACGTGCATCACCCGCCGAGCGTCCTCGTCGGCATCGGCATCGTAGCCGCGGGCATTGGCTGTGCTCGCCTCAGCAACTTCCGGTAGGCCCACCGCGTCGCCAGGCACATTCTTCCGAACAGGTATGCGGCGAGGATGCAGCAAGCCATCGTCAGGCCTCCTCTCCGGGTCTCATGCTCGCGGCGCCACCTGGACGACCACGCGCCCGGAAAGGTCCACCAAGACCTCGCCCGAGCCGTCATCGCCTGCGATGAGCTCCGATTCGACGGCGCCGCGCACCGCGTAGCGGCGGCGGGGAACGAGACGGGCGAGCCGGACCGTCACCCGTCCGGTGTCTGGTGTTCCCGGGCGGAGCACTACGTCGAGCGCCTCGCCATCGGTGACCGCACGCGCGACCAGGACGTCAGGATAGGGAGCCTCATGAAGGATGGGCCCGGTGTCCCATGCCTCGGGATTTCCCCGGTTGACGAGATCGAAGAAGCCGTTCTTCCTCGAGAACACCCCATGGAACATCAGACCCATGGCGAGCGGGGACATGGCCCGGTAGTGCTTGGCGCCGCCCTCCACGACCGGATCCAGGTTCGCGTCCGCTAGCTGCCGAAGCGTCTTGCACAGTTCGTCGTCGCCGGCCTCTTGAGCGTTAGCGGCGAGGTTCGGCAAGATGCCGGTTCCGGTCTTGCGATAAAAGCCCGGGTCGAAACGGCTGATCTGGCTCGGATCGAGTGATCCCCCCACGATCGCGTCGCGAGTAGCCGTCGATCGCAGGAGATAGGCGCGCTCGCCGAGATCGGGGAAGATCGCGGCGCTGCGCCAGCTGTACGAGGGCGGGTGGCCCCGGCCGCGCCGGGCGGGCTTTGTCGCCCCCGCGAACGGTCCAGGAAAGTCGATCTCACAGCCGAGCCGCTTGGACCTGACGAGCACCGGCGTGCCATCAGGCCTGGTGAACTCCTCTTCGACCACGCGTTCCAGCTGGTCACGCAGCGCGGTGAAGTCGCTCGTTCCGTGCAGCCGATCGTGGAGCTTCAGCGACAGCATCCCCATCTGATTGCAGTCGTTGTAGATCCAGTTGGGCTCGCAGGGAAAGAACGTGAAAGGCGATCGCCCGAAGTTGCTTACCAGGGCGTCCTGAATGCTGCCGTGGTCGTGGGCGTACTCCTTGGCGTCACTCCAGCGAAACGACAGGGAGCCGGGCACGTCATAGCGGCGATCGCCGGTTGTCGACTCGTACATGCCGAGCATGCACCCGAGATAGCCGGAGAACATGATGTTGTCCCGGACGATCGGGTCGGTGGCATAGCGCAGGTTGCCCCACGCGCTCTCGAGCCGCCAGTACTTCCACACAGAGCGCATCGTCATCTTCGCGACCAGGTTGCGCTGCGCCTCGGACAGGTAGCCGTGAAAGGCGGGGGTGCGCGTGTACTGGGCCATCGCCAGCGCGTACTGCAAGAAGTTCAGCTGGTACCGGATGGCGGCGAACTGATACTGATCGACGAAGCTGAAGCCGTCGAAGCGATCAACCGGCTGGAGCGCCAGGTTGAGAAACCAGCGTTCGATCGCGAGGTCGTCTTCGGTCAGCTCGGGGCCGACCCCAACTGGCTCCGACCCGAAGAGGGGCTGTTCGGGCAGCTCGACCGCGGCAAGCCGCTCGTTGAACGTCCTGCGCAGGGCGCGTCCTTTTCGCAGCTCTCTGCTGCCCAGGACGTATCGCCGAGCCACTGCCGCGACGACGAGGCCCGACAGCACGACGAACATCCACCACCGTCCCCTTCCCGGGGCAGGGAGCGCCGCGAGGCCCGCTGATCCTAGCCAGACGGCGATCGGGACGAGCACGTTCCCGGTGGCGAACCAGATCACGAAGGCGACGTAAAAGGCCGCGATGGTGATGAGGGCGTAGACGATCGTGACGAGCTGGCCGGGGTAGAGGAATCCTGCTCCCGGCGCGAACAAGCCAAGACCGACGGCCTGCAACCGTGGCGGGCCGCCAGCGATGACCGGGATCAGCCCCACGAGGCAACACGCGAGGTAAAGACCGGCCGTTCGCATCAGGCGCTTGCGCGTGACGGGGCCGTTCCGGTGCGGGCGGTCGGGGTATAGGCGCGGTCGGCGTACCGCCGCGTTCGCCGGGGAAATCTCGTCGCTCGACGTGGCCTGAGATCCCACTACGACCTCCTCGGCAAGCCGAGGCCGGACAGGACGGCTCGCTCGAATTGCTCGTCGCCGACCGTGTGCCGCTCGGCCGTGATCCGCTTCGCGTCATCGCCGACCGGGATCCGCAGCGGCGGGTCGTCGAGTTCCACGATGTCGGCGATGAAAACCGCGGCCTCTGCAGCGGACAAGGTCGCTGCGCGCATGCCCTGGATGAACCGGAGGGCGTGCGCGGTCAGCTCGTCGTAGCCGGGATCGGCGAGCTCGACGGACAGCCGGTTCGCGCCGAAGGACGTGATGACCGCGGCCGGCTCGGCCAGCACCACGTCGATGCCGAACGCGGCCAGCTCGAGCCGCATCGACTCGCTCAGCGCCTCAAGCGCGGTCTTGCTGGCGGCGTACAGCCCGAGCATCGGGTACCCGCGCAACGCCGCGGAACTGACGTTGACGACCCGCCCGCGCTGCTTCGTCCGCATCGCCGGCAGGAACCCCTGGCACACCCGGAGCATGCCCCACACGTTCGTGTCGAAGACCCGCTGAGCCGTGCCGACCGGCATCATCTCGATCGGCGCCCAGGCGCTGACGCCGGCGTTGTTGACGAGCACGTCCACCGGGCCCGCCGCGTCCGCGGCGTCCGCGATGGACGCCGTGTCGGTGACGTCAAGCGCGAGGTGCGTGTACGCGGGCAGGCCCGCCAGCGCCGCGACATCACGCGCGGTGGCGATGACCCGGTGCCCCCGATCGTGGAGTTCAGCGCACAGCGCGCGGCCGATACCCGAGGAACATCCGGTCACCAGGATCCGCGCCGGGTCCCGCTTAGTCCAGCCAGTAGCCATGCGCACAGCCTAACCCGCGTAAGCCATTTTTAGTATACTGAATACGTGTGACCGGCCATCGGAGTTAGTGGCCCGTCCAGGCCGGCGGCCGCTTCTCGGCGAAGGCGGCCGCCCCCTCGCGAGCGTCCGCGGAGGCCAGGATCTGGGCGACCATCGGCTCCTGCCGGGAGAATCCCTCCGCGACCGTCCAGTCGAGTGCCTGGTCGAGGATCTGCTTCGTGGTCCGCACTGCGAGCGGCCCGTTCGGCGTGATCCGGCGCGCCAGGTCAAGCGCGCCATCCAGCGCCTGGCCAGGCTCCGTGAGCTCGTTCACCAGGCCCAGCCGGCTGGCGTCGGCCGCGCTCAGCGGCTCGCCCGTCAGGGCCAGTTGCTTGGCGATGGCCGGCGGTATCCGCCGGGGCAGCCGCAGCAGGCCGCCCGCGGCCGCCACCAGGCCGCGCCTCACCTCCGGAAGCCCGAAGCGCGCGTCTCGCGCGGCCACGATCAGATCGCAGGCCAGGGCGATCTCAAAGCCTCCGGCCACTGCCCACCCCTCGACCGCGGCGATCATCGGCTTGCGCGGCGGGCGCTGGATAAACCCGGCGAGGCCGCGTCCTGGCAGCGCCACAAGCTCTCCGGCCAGGAAAGCCTTGAGGTCCATGCCCGTGCAGAAGTTGCCGCCCGTTCCCGTGATGATCCCCAGTGTCAGGTCCGTCCGCTCGTCGAGTTCATCCACGGCGGCCGCCACCGCCTCGCTGACGGCCCGGTTGATCGCGTTACGCACTTGCGGCCTGTTGATCGAGATCACCTGCACGCCCTCGATTTGGTGCACGGTCACGCTGTCCGTCACGTGTTCACTCCTCGGCTCGGCATTGAACGATCATCGAATACAGGATACTCTTCTCGGATGCAATCCGCGATACTCGTCGACGTCGTCCGTACCGGATCGGGCAAGGGGAAGCCGGGCGGCGGCCTGTCGCATGTGCACCCCGCGACCCTGCTCGCGACCGCACTGGTGGCGCTGCTCGACCGCAACGACTTCGATCCGGTCCTCATCGACGACGTCGTTGCCGGCTGCGTCACGCAAAGCGGCGAGCAGTCCCTCAACATCGGCCGTACCGCGGTGCTGGCCGCCGGACTCCCCGAGTCCGTGCCGGCCGCGACCATAGACCGGCAGTGCGGATCCAGCCAGCAGGCCGTCCACTTCGCGGCGCAGGGGATCATGGCCGGCGCCTACGACGTGGTGATCGCCTGTGGCGTCGAGTCCATGAGCCGCGCACCGATGTTCTCCAACGCCCAGGGCCAGGACGCGAACGCCGGCCCGGTCCGGCACCGGTACCCGGCCGGCCTGGTACAGCAGGGGATCTCCGCGGAGCTGATCGCGGCCAGCTACAAGCTTGGCCGTGCCGAGCTTGACGAGTTCGCGGCCCAGTCGCACCGGCTGGCCGCCGCGGCGGCCGCCGCGGGGGCCTTCGCCAGCGAGATCATCCCGGTGCGGGTCGATGACACCGACGCGCTCCTCGACCGGGACGAAACGATCCGGCCAGGCACGACGATGGAAAAGCTGGCCGGGTTGCCCGCCGCGTTTGAGGACCCCGAGCTTGCCCGCCGGTTCCCCGAGATCGGCTGGCACATCACGGCGGGAAACTCCTCGCCGCTCACCGACGGCGCCTCCGCCGCGCTGATCATCAGCGAGCAGATGGCTGCCACGCTGGGACTGACCCCGCGTGCTCGCTTTCACGCTTTCTCGGTGGTGGGCAGCGACCCGCTGCTGATGCTCACCGGGCCGATGGCCGCGACCGAGAAGGTGCTCAAGCGCGGCGGGCTCGCGATCGGTGACATCGACGCCTTCGAGGTCAACGAGGCCTTCGCGTCGGTGCCCCTCGCCTGGCAGGCGCACTTCGCCGTCGACCCGGCCCGGCTGAATCCCCGCGGCGGTGCCATCGCGCTCGGGCACCCGCTCGGCGCGTCGGGCACCCGGATACTCGCGACCCTGGTCAACTACCTGGAGTCGGCCGGCGGGCGGTACGGGCTGCAGACCATGTGCGAAGGCGGCGGGATGGCCAACGCGGCCATCATCGAACGTCTTTAGGAC
>Ga0306924_10001827_pt1 | contig 19688 bp, 16 predicted proteins | sample sta12Can44000111_FD_203756 | JGI IMG/M metagenome (GOLD analysis project Ga0306924, IMG submission 203756) | Lab enrichment of tropical soil microbial communities from Luquillo Experimental Forest, Puerto Rico - statanox.12C.anox.44.000.111 (v2)... | ecosystem: Environmental > Terrestrial >...
TGTCGGGCACGGCCAGGACCAGGGTGGGGGCGTCCCGGGTGGCGAGCCCGGCGGCGAGCGGGGCGTAGTCGATGCCCCGGTCGTGGCCGCCGGCGATGAGGGCGACCCGCCGCCCGGGGAAGGCGTCCATCGCCGCCAGCGTGGGCAGCACGTTGGTGGACAGGCTGTCGTCCACGAACGTCACCCCGCCGGCCTCGCCGATGACCTGGAGCCGGTTGGCCAGGTGGGCGAAGCCCGTAGCGGCGGCGGCCAGCTCCGTCTCGTCGCCGGCCTGCGGCACCCCCAGGGCCCGCAGGCAGGCGCGGGCGATCAGGGCGTTGCGCCGGTTGTGCGCGCCGAGCAGGCCGAGCGGGGCCATCCAGCCGGCGTCCGGGTCGTCACCGGCGCGGACCCACTCCACCCGAGGCCCGAGCAGGCCCGCGCGTTCCCGCAGCGGTTCGCTGTCCCCGTTCGCGACGGTCAGCTCCGCCCCGGGCTGGGAGCACGCCGACAGCTTGTCCCGGTAGTAGGTCTCCACGTCGCCGTGCCAGTCCAGGTGGTCGGGGTGCAGTGACGTCACCGCGACCACTGGCGGTGAGCAGGCCAGGTCGGTCGCCTGGTAGCTGGACGTTTCGATGGCCCAGTAGTCGTAGTCGCCGTCATCGTGCCCGGGATCCCACGGCGGCCGGCCGATGTTCCCGCCCACCAGGCAGCGATGGCCCCACCGCCGCAGGAGATGCCCAACGATGGCCGTTGTGCTGCTCTTGCCTTTGGTGCCGGTGATGCACACCACCCGGTCTCGGTCGGCCTCGGCCAGCCACAGGCCGAGGCCGCCCACGACCGGGACACCGCGGGCCTCCAGCTCGGCCACCTCGGGCCGGTAGCGGCTGATGCCCGGTGTCTTGATCACCACGTCGCAGGCGGCCAGCGCCGCGAGCCCGCCGTAGCCGGTCGCCAGCACCGGCCGGCCGCCGGGGCCCTCGGCCGGCGGGTGGTCGTCCACCAGCACCGGCTCGGTGCCGAGCGTGGCGAGTCTGCGCAGGTTCGCGTGCCCCTCCACGCCGAGGCCCCATACCCCGGCGTGAACCCCGCGCAGGTCAGACCAGCAGATCATCGGCCGCGTACGCATCAGGTATCCAGTGTTCGCCGACCGGCCGGAGCAGCGTTTCGATGGTGGGCGGGTCGGGGGGCGGGAACTCCGCGGCCAGCGCGTGCAGCAGCGTGGTGTCCGCCCGGTCCTGCCGCCCGGCGGCGAGCACCGCCGCGGCCCGGCACTCACCGACGTCGCCCACGCACTCGAACGGCTTGCTCGCCGCCGAGGTCCCGAGCAGCGCCCGGAACCGCTCGGCGAGCGAGGGGTCGGCCAGCGGCTCGGCGCCGCCGAAGATCTGCCGCAGGTCGCCCGCGGGCAGGAACGGGGCCAGGATGAGGTCGATGAAGCAGCACTTGTCGCACCGGCCGCACCAGTGGTCCAGGCGCAGCGCCGGGTCGATGTGGAAGGCCCGGTTACAGCTGCGGAACGTGGCGTGGTACTGGGTCAGGCCGGCGAATTTCCGCGCCACCCACAACTCCGTGAACGGGCGCAGCGCGGAGAAGTAGGTGAGCCGCCCGCCGAGCGCGTCCGCCAGCACCTGCCGGAAGCCCGCCTCGAACTCCATGCTCTTGGAGTACTGGTGGTTGACGGCGCGCCCGGCCACCGTCAGGGTGGGGGCCGATGCCGACCATTCGTTGGACATCACCACGGCGTCCCGGCCATCGAGCAGGGCGGCCATCACCGCGATCGCGGACAGAATCCCGGTGACCGGCACGTGCCCGTTCAGGAAGCCGAGCTCGGCCGACCGGAGCAGCTGCGGGTCGATCTCGCGGCCGGCCCGGACGACCGGCAGGCCGGTGACCGCGGCCGGTCGCTCGATGGCCGCGAACCGGTCACCGGGCCTGCTCATGACGAACAGCGCGGCGTCGCCCCGCCCGCGCATCAGTTCCACGGTGACGATGGAGTCGATGCCGCCGCCGAACGGGATGAGCATGGCGCGCGGTGCGCCGGGACCGTGCCGCGGCGCGGTGGCCGCGGGCCCGCCGGCGATCCCGCCGGTGAACTGCAGCGCTGACAGGTCCAGGCCGTTACGGTAGGCGAACTCGCCCAGGCCGTCGAGGTAGAAGGCGCGCAGGAAGCCGAGCTCGGCCGCGGTGACCGGGATCGGGCCGAGGTCGACGACCGGCGGCGCCGCCGTCTTGTAGTACGACACCCCGGCCAGCAGGCAGATCAGCCGGGCCGCCTGCCCGACCTCTGGTGAGTCCCAGTCCCCGGCGGCGCCGAAGGTGATCTTTTCGGCAAAGTCCCGCCCGCCGAGTGAGTACCGGCAGGTCAGCAGCCCCTGGCCAGGATCAAGGTCAAAGCCTTCGTAGCGAAACGGCTGGCCGGGCCTCACCGCTGCCCCCGGGGCTCAAGCTGGGCGGCCAGTGCAAACCGCCCGCAGGGGCGCTCGGCGCGGTGGCTGAAGAACAGGCCGGGGTCGGGTCCGGTGGGCGTGGCCGCCACGTGGATCTGGCTGTCCGGCACCCCAGCCGTGCGCAGGACCTGCCGGTTGGCGGCCGGGAGGTCGAACAGCCACCGGCCGGGACCGCCGGTGGCGTCCGGCCACAGCAGGGCCGGTGCCTGCTCGCCGAAGGCGTCTCGCGCCGCGGTGGCCACGTCCTCGCCCACCTGGTAGGAGCCCGGCGCGATCGCCGGGCCGATCCCGGCGACGACGTCCCCCGGCCGGGTGCCGAGCGCGCCCATCGCCGCCACCGCCGCCTGGGCGGTGCGGGCGACCGTGCCCCGCCAGCCAGCGTGCACGCAGGCGAGCACGTGAGCGGCGGGGTCGTACAAGACGATGGGCACGCAGTCGGCCACCAGGATCGCCAGCACGGTTTCTGGTGTGGCGGTGATCAGGGCGTCGGCGGGCCCGATCGCGTCATCGGCGGCCAGTGCCCCGTGGCCCCGCTCGGCGGCGGACACGACCTCGGCCCGGCTGCCGTGCACCTGATGGGCGAACACGAACGCGGCCAGGCCGGTGCCGAGAGCCGCCGCGGCCCGGCTCCGGTTCTCGCGCACGTTCGCCGCCTCGTCACCGACCGCGAAGCTGAGGTTCAGGGTGGCATAACGGCCCGCCGACACCCCGCCGTGCCGGGTCGTGACGATCGCGTCGACCGGCAGCGGCTCGAAGACCGGCCAGGTCAGGACCGGCAGGCCCGCTCGCTCGCGGATCCCGGCGGCGGTGGTCGCGTTGGCGGCTGTCATCGTCAGGATCCTAGTGCCGCCGCGTCCGCCGTTGATCCGGTTAACGGCCGCTGCCGCCGCGACAACACTAAGCTAATGATTGTGCTAATGATTGTGGTCCGGCGGGGCGAAGGGCCAGCCCACGTACCTGTGCGCCGTCCGCCGGCGGGCCAGCGCGGAGATGGCCTACTGGATACAGCCTATTGAATACAGGCGCGAGATACGTCACCATCGTTCTGACCACCGAGAACGGGGACTGGGGCAGCGGAGACCAGCACGGAAGGTTGGCGTCCATGTATCAGCTCGCCGCGTCAGGCTTCACCCAGCACCTCAACCCTCTGAGCTCGACCCTGGCCAGCACCCTGGTGGCGCTGATCCCGCTTGCCTTATTGCTGGTGTTATTGGCCGTCCTGCGGATGACCGCCTGGCTGGTGGTCACCATCGGCGCCGTCGTCACGATCGTGATGGCGATCACCATCTGGCACTCCCCGGCCGGGCCGACGCTCGGAGCCTGGTTGATCGGGGCGGCGACCGGGATCTGGTCCATCGACTGGATCGTGTTCTGGGGGGTGGTGATCTACAACGTCCTGCACGAGACCGGCGCCTTCGAGGGCCTGAAACGCTGGCTGGTGACCCAGGCGTCGGCCGACGTGCGGGTGCAGGCCATCCTGCTCGCCTGGGCGCTGGGCGCGCTGCTCGAAGGGCTGGTGGGGTTCGGCTATCCCTGGGCGGTGATCGCGCCCATCCTGGTCGGGCTGGGCGTGCTGGAAATCGACGCGATCCGGGTGGCCGCCATCGGTAACAACGCGCCGGTCTCCTACGGCGCCCTGGGCACCCCGATCATCGGGCTGGCCGCCGTTACCGGGGCGCCACTGCTTGCCCTGTCCGCTTCGGTGGGCCGGATCGTGGCGATCATCGCCCTGCTCCCGCCGTGGATCCTGATCTACCTCGTCGCCGGGCGGCGCGGTCTGCGGGGCATCTGGCCGCTGCCGGTGGTGGGCTCGCTGGCCTATATCGCCGGCCAGTTCCCGACATCTCAGTGGCTCGGGCCCTACCTGCCCGACGTCATCGGCGCGCTGGTCTGTTTCGGCGCGCTGCTGCTGCTGCTGAAGTACTGGAAGCCCGCCGAGACCCTCGGCTACGGCGGCGTCCCGGTCAGTACGGAAGCCGTGCTGGCGGGCGCGGTGGCCACAGGCGCCGGATCGGTCAGCACCCTCCCAGCGGGCGGGGGATCGGCAGGCGGCGGGTCTGGCGGCGGCGGGGGGTCAGGCAGTGGGCCGGCCGGCGCCGGGATAGGGAGGGCGGGACCGGCGGCCGGCGCGTCCGGCGATGGCGGGCCGCCGACCGGCGTGCCCGCGAACGGGCCCCGGAACCCGGCCGGGACGCTGCGCGAGGCAGTTCCCGGGCTGGTCTCGTTCGGCATCCTGGTCGTGATCGTGGTGGCCGCCACCGGTCCGTGGTCACACCTCGCCGACTACACGTTCATTAAGCCGGAGGTCGACGCGATCAGCTCGATCTCGCACCAGCCGGTCGCGATCGTGTGGAAGTTCGCGCCCGCCGTGGCCGGCACCTGGATCCTGGTCTCGCTGCTGGCCGTCGTGGTCTGGCTGAGAGCCGGGTGGGGGCAGTTCAAGGCCGCGGTGAAGCGCAGCGCGACGCAGATGTGGGGGGCGCTGCTGGTCGCGCCGATTATCTTCGGGCTGGCCCAGGTGTTCAACTACTCCGGCATGGCCAGCACGCTGGCCTACGGGTTCTCCCGGGTCGGCACCTGGTTCATCCTGCTGGCCCCGCTGCTCGGCTGGATCGGGGTGGCGCTGACGGGGAGCAACACCTCCACGAACGCGCTGTTCGGCGGGTTCCAGTACGCGATCGGCGGCATCCTGCGCATGCCGCTGCTGCTGCTGCCCTCGCTCAACTCCACCGGCGCCGAGGTCGGCAAGCCGATCGCCCCACAGACGACCAGCGTCGGCGTGTCCACCAGCAGCTACGTGCGCCGGGAGGGTGAGGTCATCCGGCACAACTTCGGCTGGACGCTGGTGCTGCTCGGCTGGCTCATCCTGATCGGCCTGTTCTACTACTACGTGCTGCCGCAGGCGATGCGGCTGTAACCAGGCCGACACGGGCCCGGCGGCAGACCGTCGCCGGGGCCTCGCTGGCCAGGGCCGCTCAACTGGAGAAGTCCTGGGTCATCCACACCGTGCCGTGGCTGTCCCGGGTGATGGCGATCCCGATGTGGCGGAACGCGTGGCTGAGGATGTTCAGGCGGTGGCCGTCGTCCGGCGGCCGCTCGTTGAGCATGTCGTTGGTGAGTTCCACCGCCATCTGGGCGATCGCGGCCGGTGAGCCGGCGACCGGGCCACCTTCCCCGATGTTCTCCCCGGCGGACGTCCAGGACACGCCGGCCGCTGTTTCGCGCGCGCCGAGCGAGGGTTCCCCCGGGCACTGGTGCGAGAGCCCGCATCCGCTCACCATGAGGGCGTTGTGCCGGCCCGAGCTGCGGGTGAGGCCGGCCGTGATGGTGTAGCCGGGGAGACCGGCCTGGGCGCGCGCCTTGTTGATCTGCTGCAGGACCTGCCCGATCGCCGCATCGGTCCCGGCCGTGACCGGCTGGCTCGTGACCGTGGCCCGGCCCGGCGACCGCGACGCCGTCCTCGATGGCGGGTGCTCGGAGGCGGGTGAGTCATGGGTGGCCGCGGCCGCGGGTCCGGTGTTCTGGACACCAGGCTTGGCCGCCCCGGACGCTGCGGGGCGCCCCGCTGCCGTCGCCGTGCCACTCGCCAGCAGGAATCTGGCCGTGGTGGTGGTGGCTACGAAGGCGAGCGCGGCGACGACCACGCCCGTGGCCAGCACGCCCAGTACCGGCCGCACCCGGCCACGAGCCGGCCGCGCCGCGTCATGTCCTGGCCGCGCCGCGTCATGTCCTGGCGGCGCCCCGTCGTGTCCCGGCCGCCCCCGGCCATGACTGTGGACCGCCTGGTGGCGACCGGACCTTCGGGCCGGCATAGTGCCCCCCACCCCGCCGCCCGGATGCGGCGACCACGGCCCATCGCCGGCCAGTCGCTGGCCCGGGCCGGGTGCTCGGTACCGGGAGGCCCCGCTCTCAGCACATATCCGCCGGTCATCATGCCATGCAGCGTGGTGCCGCGCTGTAGAGAGTGAAGAATGCCTGCGCGATTCGAGCCAGTTCGTGGCTCGCCATACCGGAAATGGCCGGGAACGCCATGCCAGTCAGGGACCCAACACGGTCGGTTAATGCGGGATTCGCACCGGGCTGCTCAATGGGCGAAGAAATGCAGACCCACCCAGGCCCAGGCCACGAGCACACCGATCCGGCGGGCCCGGGTGCCCATCGCCCATGAGAAAACCTTCCCCAGGGAAGGGATGGGGGCGCGGGTCTTGGTGGCGAGCAGTTGCAGGACGATCCCGGCGAGCAGTATCACCAGGTAGCCGAGGACGGCGACGTCGTGACTGTTCACCGGTCCACCACAAACCAGCCGAGCCCGAGCCAGGCGGCCAGGAAGATCGAACGGCCCACCCAGGTGCCAAGTACCGGATCGGTGAGCGTGCTGATGGTCGGGTGGGCGTAGGAGCTGGTGGTCAGGCTGGGCTGCTGCAGCAGGGACGAAAGCTCCCACAGGCAGCCCGCCGCCAGCACCACGCCCCACAGGGCCAGCCCGATGGCGGGCAGCTTGGCCGGGGCCGGCCGGGAAAGGCTCGGGCCCCGCCACCCGGCCACCACCACCGCCGCGCCGAGCGCGACCACGGGCACGGTGGCCGGCCAGGAGTAACGGCTGAACGAGCCGACCAGCAAGGCATACAGGGCACCAGCGGCCAGCCAGGCCAGGACCATCAGCCGACTCCAGCGGGCCGCGGCCGGCGGCCCGCCCGGGCGGGTGGCCGGGCCCACGCCGCGCGCGTCGTCCCGGCTTGCTGCGCTGATGTCCTGCGGGCGGCTGTCCGCCTGGCGGCCTTCCGGCGGGCCGCCCGGGCGCGTCCTGCGGCGCCCGGTATCCCAGGCCAGGCTCACCCCGACCACCAGCATCAGCAGGCCGTCGAGCGGCTTGCCGGAGATCCAGGTGAAGAACGCGATGAGCAGCAGGATCACGACGATCGGCTCGCGCAAGCCGGCCAGCGCCGTGACCGCGTACCCGGGCCCGGCCCGGACTGCGGCCACTGTGGCGGCGACGTCGCCGATGCCGGTGTCCCCGCTTCGGGGCGACCCGCCCACGGGCAGTTCCGCGGTGCCAGGCGCCGCCCTGTCCCCAGGCGGGTTCTTGGTTGCTGACTGGTCCCGCGGTGGCGGCTGGCATGACCCGCCACCCCCCGGCCTGCCCGTCATGCTGGGAACTGCCCGGTCCGGCCGGCCGTGCCCGGTGAAGTACCCCGCCCCGCCCGGCCCGGCCGCGTGGCCAGGCCGGGGTATGTGTCGGTCACCAAGACAAGCTAGCGCCACCTGATCTGCGGGGGGAAGCCTGTTCCGGAGGTGACGCGGCGGGACCGGTGGGTTAGTACGGCTATCGGCCCCATCGTCAGCGGGCGGGGCTCAGGACCGCCGACAGGGCTTCCAGGGCCGAGGGGACGAGCGCGTAGTAGGCCCAGACGCCGCGCTTGTCGCGGGAGAAGATCCCGGCGTCCACGAGGATCTTGAGGTGGTGGGAGATGGTCGGCTGGGTCAGGCCCAGTGGTTCGGTCAGCTCGCAGACGCAGGCCTCGCCGCCCTCGTGCGCAGCGACCATCGAGACCAGCCGCAGCCGGGTGGGATCGGCCAGGGCTTTGAACATGCGGGCGAGGTCGGCGGCCTGGCGGGCTGTGATCGGCTGGCGCAGCAGCGGTGTGCAGCACTCCTCGGCCAGCGGGAGGAGGGGCCGATCCTGGACGGCGGCTGAGGTGGTCACCCGACCAGTATGCGGCAGACATTGACAACTGTCTATCTCTCGGGCAGGGTTGGCATCGACAGTCATCTATGCCTCGGGGTGATCGGGATGAGCGACCAGACCAACACCGACCTGCGCGAGCAGGTCCGTTCCCGGTACGCCGCGGCGGCCCGCGCGGTGCTGGAGCCCAGGCCGGGCGTCACCGCCCAGAGCGTAGAGATTTCTGCCACGGGCTCGTGCTGTGGTAGCTCAGCCACGGACTCGTGCTGCGGCGCTGGGTCGGCGGCGGGGGCGGTCGGTGGCTTTAGCGAGGATCTCTATCGCGAAGGGGAGACCGATGGCCTGCCCGAGGAGGCGATCCTGGCCAGCCTGGGCTGCGGCAATCCGATCGCTGTAGCGGATCTGAACGAAGGAGAGCGGGTACTGGACCTGGGCTCGGGCGGCGGCATCGACGTGCTGCTGTCAGCCCGCCGGGTCGGCCCGTCCGGGTTCGCCTACGGGGTGGACATGACCGACGACATGCTCCAGTTGGCCCGCCAGAACGCGGCCAAAGCAGGCGCGAGCAACGTTGAATTCCTCAAGGGCGAGATCGAGGCCCTGCCTCTGCCCGACGCGGCAGTGGACGTGGTGATCTCCAACTGCGTGATCAACCTGTCCACCGACAAACCCGCGGTGCTGACCGAGATGTTCCGCGTCCTGGCCCCGGGCGGGCGGATCGGCATCACCGACGTGGTCGCCGAGGACCACCTGTCGCCCGCCGACCGTGCCGCGGCTGGCTCCTACGTCGGCTGCATCGCGGGCGCCCTGTCCCGCCGCGAGTACCTCGATGGGCTCACCGCCGCCGGGTTCGCCGGTGCGTCGGTGACCTTCACGAACGAGGCAGCTCCGGGGATGCATTCGGCGATCATCCGGGCCGTCAAGCCCGCCGCCACGTGAATGCTGCGGTGGGCAGGCGGCTGCTGGCCGAGTTCACCGGCACCGGTCTGCTCGTCGCGGTCGTCGTCGGGTCGGGCATCGCCGCCACCCGGCTGACCACCGACGGCGCGCTGCGGCTGCTGGTCAACTCGCTGGTGACCGCGCTCGGCCTGGCCGTGCTCATCGTGATCTTCATCCCGGCCAGCGGAGCCCACTTCAACCCGGTCGTCACCGCAGCCGACTGGCTTCTCGGCCGCCGCACCCCGCGCCGCTACGGCCTCGGCCAGGCCGCCGCCGTTATCGCCTGCCAGATAGCCGGGGCGATCGCCGGGGCCGCGCTGGCCGATGCCATGTTCGCCGAACCCTTCCTCAGCCCTTCGCACCATCACCGCGGCGGCACGGGGATCCTGCTCAGCGAGGTCGTCGCGACGGCCGGGCTGCTGTTTGTCATCGTCGCCCTGGTCCGGACCGGCCGGGTCCAGCATGTGGCGTGGGCGGTCGCCGCCTGGATCGGGGCCGCGTACTGGTTCACCGCCTCCGCCTCCTTCGCCAACCCCGCCGTCACCATCGGCCGGACCCTCACTGACAGCTATGCCGGGATCGCCCCCGCATCGGCACCCGCGTTCATCGCCGCCCAGATCATCGGCGGCGCGATCGGCGCCGGCCTGGCCGTCGTCGTCTACCCGGCCCGGCCCAGCCGGGCCCGCGCCGAACCGCCAGCCCAGCTCGCTGGTTAGTCCCGAAAGGACACCCCGCATGGCCGACATCCCCGAGGTACTGTTCGTCTGCACCCACAACGCCGGGCGATCCCAGATGGCCGCCGCCCTGCTCGACCACCAGGCGGCCGGGCGCGTGCGGGTGACCTCGGCCGGATCCCAACCTGCCGGCCAGCTCAACCCCGCCGTGGTCCAGGCCATGGCCGAGATCGGCCTCGACATCTCCCGCGAGTTCCCCAAGCCGCTGACCACAGAAAAGGTGCAGGCCGCCGACGTCGTGATCACCATGGGCTGCGGCGACGCATGCCCCATCTACCCCGGCAAACGCTACGAGGACTGGGATCTCCCCGACCCCGCAGGCCTGAGCATCGACGCCGTCCGGCCCATCCGTGACGCCATCCGCGACCGCGTCGAGATACTGCTGGACGAGCTGGCCCTCGCTTAGCGCGGCCTCCAGGTGAGCGCTCTGTGATCTGCTAAGCCGGGGCGGAGCATCCCGCCGTCATTGCTAGCGTCCTTTCATGGGTCTGCGCCGGCTCTCGCGAGCGAAGGTCATCGTCGCGGTCGTGGCCGCCGTCGCGCTGGTCGCGGCCGGCGTCGCGCTCGCGGTGGCGCTCACCAGGCCCGCGCCGCTGACCATACGCAACCTGCGCATCCCCGTGGTGGACGGGCCGCGTGGCGACCAGCACGTCGTGATCGACGCCAGTTTCTTCCTGCCGCCGGGGAGCGGCAAGGTTCCGGCCGTGCTGCTGGCGCACGGATTCGGGGAGACCAAGGACGCGGTCCGCCCGCAGGCCGAAGACCTGGCCCGGGCCGGGTTCGCCGTCTTGACCTGGTCCGCGCGGGGGTTCGGCACCTCGACCGGGCAGATCGGGCTGGACTCGCCCGACTACGAGGTCAAGGACGTCGAGCAGCTCGTCACCTGGCTCGCCCGCCAGCCCCGGATACTGCTCGACCACCCGGGCGATCCGCGGGTGGGGATCACCGGCGCCTCCTACGGCGGCGGGATATCACTCCTCGCCGCCGCCTACGACCACCGGATCGACGCCGTCGTCGCCCAGAGCACCTGGAACAACCTGGCCACCGCGCTGTTCCCGAACGCCGCGGGGGGCGGGCAGGCCAACGGGGTGTTCAAGCGGCAGTGGGCGGGCCTGCTCTTCACCCAGGGCTCGGTGGGCTTCGGGGCAACGGCTCAGGGCAGCGCGCCCGGGCAGGCGGCCGGGCCGGGCCAGGGCGGCGGATCAGCGCCGGGGACCGGGCAGGGCCAGGGCGGAGCCGGGGCGGCGCTCCCGCCCGGCGCGGCCGGCCGGTCGGCCCTGTGCGGCCGTTTCCAGCCCCAGATCTGCGCCATCTACCAGCAGATCGCGGCCGCCGGACGGCCCACCCCGCAGGGCAACTCGCTCCTCCTGCATTCCAGCCCGGCGAGCGTGGCAGGCCGGATGCGCGCCCCGACGCTGCTCATCCAGGGCGAGAACGACTCGCTCTTCGGGCTCGACCAGGCCGATGCCAACTACCGGGCGATCCACCGCAACGGCGCCCCGGTGGACATGGTGTGGTTCGCCGGTGGGCACGACGGAGGCGACCAGGAAACCGCCCGGGTGGAATCGCTGACCACGCAGTGGCTGCGCCGGTGGCTGGCGCCCGGCCATCCGCCGGCCAGCGCTGGCACGGGCCAGCCACCGTTCGCGGTGACCCGGGTGCTCGGCTTCGACCCGTCCAGCGACCAGGCGTCGCTCGGCATCGCCACCGCCCCCAGTTACCCAGGCCTGGCCGGCATCAGGCGGACCCTGGTGCGGCTGGCCGGGCCCCCCCAGGTGGTCGTCAGCCCGGCCGGGGGGGCGCCCGCCTCGATCTCCGTCTTCCCGGGCCTCGGCCCGCTCGGCCCGGCCGGCCTCACCTTCGACATGCCAGGCCAGAGCGCGGCCTTCACCTCGGCGCCGCTGGCCAGCCCGATCCAGCTGACCGGGTCCCCCACGGTCAGGGTCGCCGTCTCCGGCGCGCCCGAGGTGACGCTGTTCGCCAAGATCTACGACGTGGACCAGGCCGGCAACGCCACCCTGCCCAACCAGCTGGTGTCGCCGGTGCGGGTCGCCGGGGCGCAGGCCGGCCGGGTGGTCACCATCGCGCTGCCCGCGATTGACCACGACTTCTCCGCCGGGCACCGGCTCCGGCTCGTGCTGACCACCACCGACTACGCCTACGCCACCTCGTCCTCGCCCGCCATCTACCGGGTGGCGCTGGCCGGGCCGGGAGTGACCGTGCCGTCCGACCCGGCCCTGACCGTCGTCAACAGCGGCGCCCCCTGGTGGGTCTGGGCGGCGCCAGCCGCCGCGCTGGTAGCGGCCGCGCTCATCCTGGCCCTCGGGCGCCGCAGCAGCCGCGGCGACTTCGTGCCTGAGCTGGCCGACGTGCCCCTGGAGATCACCGGGCTGACCAAGCGCTTCCGGGACGGCCAGCTTGCGGTGGACGACCTGTCGCTGCGGGTGGAACGCGGCCAGATCCTCGGCCTGCTCGGGCCCAACGGGGCAGGCAAGACCACCACGCTGCGCGCCCTGATGGGGCTGCTTTATCCGCAGGCCGGCACGATCACGATCTTCGGCCGCCGGGTGCACCCGGGGTCGCCCGCGCTGTCCCGGCTCGGCTCGTTCGTGGAGGGCCCGGGCTTCCTGCCGCACCTGTCCGGGCGGGCCAACCTCGACCTGTACTGGCGGGCGACCGGCCGCCCCGCCGACGGCGCCCACCTGGCCGAGGCGCTGGAGGTGGCCGGCCTCGGCGCGGCCATCGACCGGAAGGTGCGGGCGTACTCGCGCGGCATGTGCCAGCGGCTCGCCATCGCCCAGGCCATGCTGGGCATGCCGGACCTGCTGGTGCTCGACGAGCCGATGAACGGCCTGGACCCGCCGCAAATCAGGGAGATGCGCGATGTCCTGCTGGCCTACGCGGCCGCTGGCAAGACCGTGATCCTCTCCAGCCACCTGCTCGGCGAGGTCGAGCAGACCTGCACCCATGTGGTCGTCATGCACGAGGGCCGCCGGCTCGCGGCCGGGCCGGTCGCGGAGATCATCGGCGATGCTGGCGCGCTCATGGTCGGGACGCCGGAGCCGGAGCACGCCGTCGCCGTCCTGCGCGCGGTGGAAGGGATCGAGGGAGCGGAGTCGCACCCGGATGGGGTGCTGGTGCGCCACGACGGCGTGCCGCCCTCCGCGGTGGTCGCGGCGCTGGTCGGGGCCGGTGTGCCGGTGGAACGCGTCGGCCCGAGCCGCCGCCTGGAGGACGCCTTCCTGGCGCTCATCGCCGCCCCGGGCAGCGGCGGCGCGCCCGGCGGCGACGGCCTCGGCCCGCCGGGCGGCAGCGATCTGGTCGGCAGCCAGGGCGGTGCGCCGTGACGGCCGGCGTGAGCCCGGCCGGGCCGGGACCCGCCACCCCGGCCGCTGGCGCTCCCGGCCCTGGCGCCCTGGCCGCCCCCGGCTACGACCCGCGCCGGACGCTGCCGTTGCGGGTGGAGGTCATCCGCCAGCTCCGCCGGCGCCGGACCATGGTGGCCTTCCTCATCCTGCTGGTTCTGCCGTGGATCCTGGTCGGCGCGTTCGAGCTCGGCGGCCCGGCGCAGCCGGGCAGCGGCCCGCCCGGGCTGGTCGACCTCGCCACCGACGGCGGGCTCAACTTCGCCGCGTTCAGCTTCTTCGCCTCGGCCGGTTTCCTGCTGGTGGTGGCCGTCGCGCTGTTCTGCGGCGACACGATCGCCAGCGAAGCCAGCTGGTCGTCGCTGCGCTACCTGCTGGCCGCGCCGGTGCCGCGGGCCCGGCTGCTGCGCCAGAAGATGATCGTCGCGCTCGGCTACGCGGCCGTCGCCGTGGTCACCTTCCCGGCGATGTCGCTGCTGGCGGGCACGGTGGTGTTCGGCTGGCACCCGCTCCGGCTGCCCGCCACCCAGATCGAGCTCCCGTACGGCACGGCGCTGGCCCGGACCGGAATCGCCCTGGTCTACGTCATGATCACCCTGCTGGTGGTGGCCGGGCTCGCGTTCCTGCTCTCGGTCAGCACGGACTCGCCCCTGGGTGCGGTGGGCGGCGCGGTGGGGCTGGTCATCGTCAGCAACATCCTCGACGCGGTGACCGCGCTCGGTTCCTGGCGGGAGATCCTGCCGTCGCACTGGCAGTTCGCCTGGCTGGACGCGTTCTCCGCGCAGCTCTCGTGGGGCGGGATGGTCGAGGGCGCCGCGGTGTCGGTGTCCTACGCGCTGGTCCTGTTCGCGCTGGCGTTCCGCCACTTCCGCCGCAAGGACATCGTCTCCTGACGACGCCCCTTCGCGCATCGCGTCCGTGTTCGCGCGAGGAGGTTGCAGGGCACGCCCACTTTGGGCCTAGGTTGATGTGCCGCGCGACGCTAGCATCGTACGGGGCCTTACAAACCAGTCAGGATGGCCTATCTCATCAGGGAGGCTGGGATGGCGGATACGACTGCAGCTCCCACCGGCGGCCGGGCTCTGTTCGTCCGGCAGTCCTCCGGGCTGGTCCGCGAGGTCAGCGTCCGGAACGCCCTCTTCTACAACACCGCAGCCTTCATCGGCATCACGGTGGCGTGGGCGCCGGTGTTCTACACCCTCGCCTTCCAGCCGATTGGGAAGGTGGGGTTTTTCACCAGCTACGGCCTGACGGCCATCCTGGTCGGGGCCTGCTGTGTCTTCCTCGGCCTCATCTTCGCCTCGCTCGCGACCGTGATGCCCCGGTCCGGGGGTGACTACGTCTTCACCAGCCGGCTGATCCCCGGGGTCGGGCCCTTCTTCGCCTGGGTCGAGTCATTCACTCTGGTCTTTGCCTCGCTCGCGGTGATCGCGTTCGAGATACCGATCGTGCTGCACAACACGCAGATCAGCGGCGACATCATCGGGATCGGCACCGGGGTGGGCTTTTTCCAGCGCGCGAACGGCTGGTTCACCTCGGGCGGCAGCGTCACCGGCTGGCCCGGGATGATCGCCGCGCTGGTGGTGATCCTGCTGATCCTGCTGGTGGTGATCCAGCCGACCCGCCGGTTCCACCGCATCGTCACCGGCCTCGGGGCGCTCGGTCTGCTGTCGTGGGTCGTCATGTGGGTCGCCGGGCTGCTGTTCGTCCACCGCGCCAGCTTCGAGGCCAACCTGCCGAAGTACGGGGGCATGACCGCAGCGGCGCTGCAGAAGGCCGCGGTCACCGGCGGCGTGGTGGGGCACGGCTTCAGCTGGAGCACGGCCGTGCTGCCGTTCATCATGAGCGTGGTTCTGTTCCAGTACATCGGCTTCCAGTACTCCGCGTACATCGCCGGTGAGGTCAGGGGGAACATCAAGCGCGGCATCCTGATCGGCGTGCTGGGCGCGCTGTTCTTCGCCGTGGTCATGAACTCGTTCTACGTGGACTCCCTCGGCGACCGCCTGGGCACGACGAACATGCTGGGCTGGGGCATCAACTACTGGTCCGGCCTGAAGACGCCGTTCGGGCAGGCGACCGCGCTGCCGCTCGCCTCCGCCGTCTCCCGTCCCGGGCTGTGGCCGATCTGGCTGTTCGTCAGCATCGCCGCCACGCTCTGGCCGTTCCTGCTGTGCCCGGTCTATATCAGCCTGATCAGCCGGATCTCACTCGCGTGGAGCCTGGACCGGCAGGTGCCGAAGTGGTTCGGCGAGGTCAACGAGCGGCTGCGCGCCCCGCTGAACGCGATCCTCACCGCCGTCGGTGTCTGCGTGGTGCTCGCGATCCTGCAGAACTTCGCGCTGCTGCCGAAGTCCATCGCACCGCCCGACGGGAAGCTGAACCTGGTGTCCACGATCTGGTTCAGCATCCTGATGGCGCTGTTCAGCTGGGTCCTGCCCGGGGTGAACGGGATAGTGTCCCGGTTCACCCGGCCCGACCTGGTCCGCAACGCGCCATGGCGGAACTGGCTGTGGGCGTTCGGGCTGGTCTGGCTGGCCTTCGCCGTGTTCACCTACTGGTTCGCGGGCATCAAGCCGATCTCCGACGCGGTCGGCGCGGCTCTCAAGCCCGGCAAGGGCGGGGTCCTCTCCTACTTCAACAACACCGGGATCACCCTGACCATCGCCCTGTACGCGGTCGCCGTGATCATCTACATCATCGTGGCCATCAAGAACCGGGCCTCCGGCCACGAGATGTCACTGCTCTACAAGGAACTGCCGCCCGATTAGGCATTCGGCCCGCCGTGCAGCTGGCATGGTCCTTTCCCGCACCCCGTAGGCTGGGTAGATGCCGCTGCTGAAACGGTCGAAGCGCCGTGGCACCCGCCTGTACGTCGTGTCGGACTTTCATGCCTCCGACCCGGCGTGGCGGAAGATGCTCAACGCCATCCGGCTGAACGTCTACAAGGCGGACGCGGTCCTTTACGCGGGCGACCTCACCGGCAAAGCGATGGTCCCGATCGTCGCGGTCGGCGGCGACCGCTACGAAGCGACCCTGCTCGGGCAGCGCCGGGTAGCCAGGAACGAGAAGGAACTCGCGGCGCTGGAGCGCGACGTCGCCGGCCTGGGTTATTACGCCTTCCGGACGACCAAGGAAGAAGTGGACGCCCTGGGCGGCGACCAGGCCAAGCTCGACGCACTGTTCAGCCGGGAAATACGGACCCGGGTCAAGAGCTGGCTGGACCTGGCGGCCGAGCGGCTCGACGGATCGGGGGTCCCCCTCGTCCTCATCCCAGGCAACGACGACCCGTACGACATCGACGAGCCGCTGGCGGCCAGCCAGTACTGCACGAACGCCGACGGCGCGATCGTGGACATCCCCGGTGACCTGCAGGTCATCGGGCTGGGGAAGTCCAGCCCGACGCCATGGCAGACCCCGCGCGAGGTTTCCGAGGACGCGTTCCGCGAGGAGATCTACTCGCTCGCCGACCAGGCCAGAGATCCAAAACGGACGATCTTCCTGATCCACTGCCCGCCCTACGGGTCCGGCCTGGACACCGCGCCGGTACTCGACGAGAACCTCAGGCTCCAGGCCTCGGCCGGCGACCTGATGCGCGGCCCGGTCGGCTCGACGGGCGTGCTGGAAGCGGTGCAGCAGGTGCGGCCGGTGCTCAGCCTGCACGGCCACATCCACGAGTCCGCGGGGGAGAAGAAGATCGGCCCGACGCTATGTGTCAACCCGGGCAGCGAGGCGGGCTCGGGTGTGGTCCGCGGGTACCTGATCGACGTCAGCGACGACGGGGTGGAGCGCTCGTTCCGGGTGGAGGGCTGAACGTGACCGATTCTGGGCCGACCGCCCTCGAAGAGGCGCTGCGGATCTGCCAGGCTGCAGCGGACGAGGGCATCACGATCAGGATGGCCGGCGGCCTGGCGGTCGAGTACCTGACGCCCGAGTTCCCGCCGCGGGGCGGCAGCGGCCAGGATCTCGACCTCGCGACCCGGTCAAGCGATCGCAAGCCCCTGACACAGTTCCTGACCGGGCGCGGATATGTCGGCGATAAGACCTTCAACGCGCTCTACGGCCATAAGCAGCTGTACTTCCAGTCGGCGGAGACCGGCCGGTCCCTGGACGTCCTGGTGGACCGGCTGCATATGTGCCACACGGTGGAGTTCAAGGACCGGCTCCGGCGGATGCCGGTAACCCTCGACCTGACCGATCTCTTGCTCACCAAGCTCCAGATCGTCGAGCTCAACGAGAAGGACGCCCAGGACGTGCTGTACCTGTGTTCGGCCTACCCCGTCCGTGAGGGTGACGAGCCGGGCACCATCGGGCTCGACCGGATTCGCCCGATCGTCGGGAACGACTGGGGATGGTGGCGGACGGTCACCCTGAACCTGGACCGGATCACCGCCCTGGCCAGCGGTGATGGCCAGGGGCTGCTTCCCGCGAGCGGGAAGCATGACGCCGTCGAGCAACTCGGCGTGCTGGGCCAGGCCGCCGAGACCGCTCCCAAGAGCTTGCGCTGGAAAGCCAGGGCGAAGGTGGGCGAGCGGGTCCGGTGGTACGAGATGCCCCAGGAGACCCCGCACCACTAGAACCCCGGACCTCGGCTCCCAGGGCTCTCCTGGCCCGCCTCCGGGCCGTCGTGTTCCATCGGCAGCGCTCTCCTGAGGTGAGCCTCTGCCCAGCTAGCCCAGCGAACGGCGAACCACGCGGCGTTCCCAGCCGTTACCAGCAATGGATGGCTTATTGGCTGGAGCGCGCTTGCCCGGCAGGCGGATGTGGGGGACAGGCCATCCACCCGCTAATCCTGTTCAGCTGTATTCTGCCAATTTACGCTGGTTTTATTGACTGAAAGCTCAAAAAGGAGAGCAAGCTTGATAAATCACCAATTATCAGACCCGTCCGTTAGTGTTAATTTGGTCCGAGCGAGCGATATGAGTGACCCCCGCGATGCCTCACTTGCCACGCTGGCCGTGCTCAGCGAGGAGATGCGATGGCGCCTGTACGCCATCGTCCGCGCCGCGCACCGGCCGGTCAGCCGGGAGGAAGCGGCCGCCAGTACCGGGATCTCCCGCAAGCTGGCCGCCTTCCACCTCGACAAGCTGGTCAGCGCCGGCCTGCTCCGGGCCCGCTACGACGCCCCCCTCGGACCGCGCCGGGTGGGGCGCACGCCCAAGACCTACGAGCCGTCCGGTGTGGACGTCGCCATCAGCATCCCGGCCCGCCACTACGACGTGCTGGCCGACATCCTGATCGACGCCGTCCGGGCCGGGGCCTCGGGCGAAGATCCCCGGTCGGCCGCCACCCAGGCCGCCCGGGTCAAGGGCGCCGAGCGCGGCGCCAGCCACCGCGAGCGCCTGCGCCCGGGCCGGCTCGGAGCCGAGCGTGCCCTGACCGTGGCCGGGGAGATCCTCGACGAGTGCGGGTACGAGCCGCAGCGGGAGGCCCCGACGGAGCTGCGCCTGCGCAACTGCCCGTTCCACCCGCTCGCCGACCGTGCCAGGGACGTGGTCTGCGCGGTCAATCAGGCCTACCTGAGCGGGCTGCTCGACGGCCTCGGCGCCACCAGCGTCAAGGCGGTTCCCGACGCCGACCCGGGCACCTGCTGCGTCAGGCTCACCGGCACGCTGCGCTGAGCGGAACCGCTGGCGTCAGGAGTGCTCCAGGGCAAGCCCGGCCGCCGCGGCGCTGGCGAAGTCGTCGTCGATGCCGACCACCCGCCGGCCCCGCGCGGCGAGCATGGAGGCCGCCACCGTGGAGCGGTAGCCGCTCTCGCAATGCACCCACACGTCGCCGGGCGGCAGCTCGGCGATCTTGCCCGGCAGCTCGTGCAGCGGGATATGCACCGCCCCCGCGATGTGGCTCTCCACCCACTCCAGCCGGCGGCGTACGTCGAGCACGACCGGGCGGCCCTCGCCGGCGTCCATGGCGGCGGCCAGATCCCCGAACTTGGCCAGCCGCATCGAGGCGACGCCACGCTCACCGGCCCAGGTCTCGGGCCGCCCGGTGGCGGCCGCGGCGAGCCGGTCGATCCCGATCCTGGCCAGTTCCCGCTGGGCCCACGCGATCTGCTCCGGGGAATCGCCCAGCAGCGTCAGCGGCGTTCCCCAGGGGATCAGCCAGCCCAGGTACGTGGCAAAACGCTGATCCAGCGGGATGCTGAACGTGCCCGGCACGTGGCCGGCCGCGAAGGCGATCCGGTCACGCAGGTCGACCACCCACTCACCGGCCTCGATGCGCCGCCGGAGCTCGGCGGCGTCGGCGGGCCGCGGCGGCGACAGGTCGGGGCCGGCGGGCCCGGCCAGGTTGGCCGGGGCCATGTGGGCGTAGTAGGCGGGCCAGGCGTCCAGCCCGGCCAGCAGCGATTCCACGTAGGCCCGCTCGTCCAGCGTGAGCACCGGGTTGGCCAGCTTCTCCTGCCCGATCGTGGACGAGGTGGCCGCCGACTGGGTGGCCGAGCAGAAGCTGCCGAACCCGTGGGTGGGGAAGATCGGGGCGGTATCGGGCAGTTCGCGGGCGAGCCGGTGCGCCGAGGCCCACTGCGCGCGGCTGAGCGCCG
>Ga0306924_10001828_pt1 | contig 19684 bp, 17 predicted proteins | sample sta12Can44000111_FD_203756 | JGI IMG/M metagenome (GOLD analysis project Ga0306924, IMG submission 203756) | Lab enrichment of tropical soil microbial communities from Luquillo Experimental Forest, Puerto Rico - statanox.12C.anox.44.000.111 (v2)... | ecosystem: Environmental > Terrestrial >...
GGAAAAGAAAATTCGGCGACACCTGATGCGAGCAAGGAAACGCCAGGGTCATACAACGTCGGCGTGCCAACATTGTTCCCGACATTTTATATAACTCCAACGGTATGTTAGGGTAGCGCTTTAAGTTTTGCGCTTTCCACTCATTGCGGTTCCACATCCGTTTCCGGCACGTCTTCATGCGTTATCCGATGGATTTCCTTTCGAATGAGGTCCGACGGGAACCCGGCTGCGAGCAGCGAGCGGTACAACGAAGCCAGCTTGCGCTCGTCAATCTCTCCCCGGATCAGTCGGAGCCTCCGTTCAATGCGCTGGCGGATCACAGCGGCAGGATTCGAATCCTCGGCGGCCTCCTTCAGAGCGGCTTCGATGTGCCGGTCGGGAACGCCGCGCGCGCGCAGGTCTCGTGCGATTCGGAACCGTCCCTGTTTTCGCGTTTCCGTGCGGAAGCGTGCAAACTGTTTCGCATAGCGCGCGTCGTCAATCAGGTTTTCGCGTTTCAGGCGTTCCACCGTGCTTTTCACCAGTTTCTCATCTTCGCACCTGCGAGCGAGCGCCTTCTTCATCTCCGACAGCGAATGGGCTCGCCGCATCAGGATCTTCATCGCGGCATCGTAGAGTTGCGCTTCGGTTTCAAGTTGACGAGGTTTGCCAAAGGCGGACATGGGGCAAGGATAGAGGAAGAAGTCGCGGGTGGCTAGAGCGGCTTGCGGATACGGGCGTAAGGAGGGTTCCCTCTAAGGATTGGGTGATCAAACATGGTTTTGTGCGCTAGATCACCCACCCTGTTTGGGTCCAGATTTATGCTTGGGGAAGTAGTTATTGAAAATAGACAACTTCTTGGGCGTCCCGATTGGCAAAGCAGTTGCCAATCACTGGTTGGGGGAGGACTGAACATGGCATACGTTATCACCGACACCTGCACAAAAGACGAACACTGCATCGAAACCTGCCCGGTCAACTGCATTCATCCGACCAAGGATGAAGCGGACTTTGCCGCCGCGCCCCAGCTTTATGTGAATCCAGCCGAATGCATCGACTGTGGCGCCTGCGTGCCAGTCTGCCCGACGGGCTCGATCATGGTGCTGGACGAACTTCCGGAAGACGGCAAAGGATTTATCGACAAGAATGCGGCTTATTACAACTAAGTATCGACTCTTCCCGAAAGAAAGAGCTCACTCTGCCCTGCGGTGAGCTCTTTTCTTTTGCGTGCGGCAATGCGCACAGAATAGCTTTCCATCACCTAGTCTACGGAATGTACCGACTCTGCCTGGAGATTCTGAATCCTGCACCGGATTAGGCGTGTTGCTGGCGGCAGTTTACTTCCGGGCGAAGCGCTCGAAGTCGGCCATCTGCGAAGCCATTTCTTCGCGGGCAGCGTCGGCGGCGGAGCGAATGCCCTGAATGCGCAGCTTGAACTCGTCCGGATTCGACGCGCGCATCAATGCCTCGTCGAGCGTAATGAGTTCCTTCGAGTAGAGGTCAAAGAGCGACTGGTCGAAGGTCTGCATGCCATATTGCGAAGTGCCGGCGGCAATCGCGTCGTGAATCAGGCGGGTCTTGTCCGGGTTGATGATGCAATCCTTGATGTAGGCCGTGGAGATCATGACTTCGCCGGCAGGCACGCGGCCCTTGTCGTCGGCGCGACGCACGAGGCGCTGCGAAATAACCGCTTTCAACGTCGCTGCCAACTGCAAACGAATCTGTTTCTGCTCCGGTGGCGGAAAGACGGCGATAATACGCTGAATGGTTTCGGTCGCGTCCAGGGTGTGCAAGGTCGAGAAAACCAGGTGGCCGGTCTCGGCGGCGAGCAATGCGGTCGAAATGGTTTCAAGGTCGCGCATTTCGCCGACCAGTATCACGTCTGGGTCCTGACGAAGGGCAGCGCGCAAGGCCGTCGAGAAGTTTGCGGTGTCGACTTCGACTTCGCGCTGGTTGATGAAGCTGCGCTTATCCCGGTGCAGGAACTCGATCGGGTCTTCAATCGTGATCAGGTGATCGGCGCGGCTCGCGTTGATGCGGTCGATCATCGAGGCCAGCGTGGTGGACTTACCGGAACCGGTGGTGCCCGTCACGAGCACCAATCCGCGCTGCTCTTCGCAAATCTTGGTGATAACCGGCGGAAGGTTCAACTCTTCAATGGTGCGGATTTTGGTGGGGATGACGCGCAGCACCATGCCGACGTTGCCGCGCTGCTGGAATACGTTCACACGGAAGCGCCCTAGGCCCGCCACGCCGTATGCCATATCCAGTTCGGCGGTTTCCTTGAATTTCTGTTTCTGGCGGTTGGTCATCATGCTGAACGCCATTGAGAGCATTTCTTCCGGCGTGATGCGTGGTACGTCCGTGACGGGAGTAAGCAGGCCGTCGACGCGCAGGTACGGGTGGTTGCCGACTTTCAGGTGCAAGTCCGAGGACTTGTTCTCAACCGCGCGACGCAAAAGGTCATCGATATTTAGAGCCATGAGCTGGCACCCCGCAAGAGCTACGTTCCTTCTCGACCGTAACATCCCCCTTTGGGGGGCAACAACACAGGCGGGAGAGGCGGTAGCGGCTTAGTTACCTAGTCGCCGGGACAGGAACGCGCCGACGCTTGCCAACGTTCGCTTTTGTCCGCAGGCCCGTAAAACCTCCGCGCTTCAGGGCGAGGATATAAGGCCCTTAAACCGCTTGTTGTTGCTCAATGTAAAGCTGCTGTTGACTGAGAAGCCCCGGGCTTCAATCGGGGGAGTACGTCACACGTGGGACTTGCGCAGAAACAGCGAGTCGTACAGCAGGCCTGCGATGAAGCCTCCGCCGAGCGGGCCGACCCAGTAAATGCCCCAGTTCAGCCAGTGGCCCGAGGCCAAAGCTGGGCCGAACGCACGCGCGGGATTGAGGGCCCCCCCGGTGAATGGTCCCGCGACCAGAATGCCGAGAGTGATCGTCAGCCCGATTCCAAACCCGGCGATGCTGCGGAAACTACCGCGCTCGTCCACGGTGGTGGCGAACACAACGAGCACAAGAAAGAATGTGGTGACCGCCTCGAGCGCCATTGCGGACCACCGGGGGAAGTCCCGCATGAGTTCCGGCGTGCCAAGAAAGGTATTCGTGGCCACTTCTTCGGGCATGATCAGCTTTAGCAGGAATGCGGCCGCGGCTGCGCCGAGCAGTTGCGCGCCCCAGTAGGCGAGCGAATCGAGTGTCGAGAGCCGCCTGGTCACCCAGAGGCCAATAGTAATTGCGGGATTGAAATGTCCTCCGGAAATGTGGCCAAGCGCGGAGACCAGGATGGCAATCGCGAGTCCGTGCGCCAGTGCGATTGCTAGAAGTCCTATGCCACCGGTGCTTCGCAGGTGGAAATCCACACAAATGGCGCCCGCCCCAAAGAAGATCAGCGCGAAGGTGCCAAGAAACTCTGCGACGAGCTTCTGAATGAGGTTGTACATCGAATGGCCTCCCCGGGTGATGCCGTGTGTACAACGCGACGCAGGGAGATTTTAGCCGGAAAGCTACGAGGCGCGCTAGGAAACGGTGACTAGTGATGGGAAAAGAGGAATCCCCCCACTCCGTTCGGGATGACAGATCTGGGTTAACGGAAGGTGCGGACGTGAGGCACAGCGGCGCTGCACCCCTCGAGGAAAGGCGCAGGCCCGCGACGTGCAGGCCTGCGCTAGAACTAGCGCGAGGCTGCCACCGGGGCGTTCACCGCGGTCAGCCAGTTGTGCGTGTCGGGCTTGCGTCCGTTGGTGACAGCGAAGAATTCTTCCTGAATTCGACGCGTCACAGGACCGGCCACGCCCTTGCCAATCGTGATCTTGTCGATCGAACGAACCGGCGTGACCTCGACAGCCGTCCCGACAAAGAAGACCTCGTCGGCGAGGTAGAGCATTTCGCGCGGAATGATGGATTCCTGCACCGGAATCTTGAGATCCTCGGCAAGCTTGACGATCGAGTTCCGCGTGATGCCCGGCAGGATGCTGGCGGCCAGCGATGGCGTGATCAACGCCCCGTCATGGACAAGGAAAATGTTCATTCCGGAGCCTTCGCTCACGTGGCCGTTGCTGTCAAGCGCAATGCCATCGGCGAACCCATTGAGCGACGCTTCCATGCGGATCAACTGCGAGTTCATGTAGTTTGCTGCGGCCTTGGACATGGCGGGCAGGGTGTTCGGTGCGATGCGTGTCCAGGTGCTGACGCAGACGTCAACGCCCTTCGACAAAGCATCCGGGCCTAGATACGCGCCCCATTCCCAGCAGGCCATATAGATTTCGATGGCCGAATTCAGCGGATTGACGCCGACTTCGCCGTAGCCACGCAGGGCGATCGGTTTCACGTAGCAAGCGGACATCTTGTTGACTCGAACAAGTTCGCAGGCAACGTTGCAGAAGTCGTCCAGGCTGTACGGGAATTCCATCCGGTAGATTTTTCCGGAGTTGATGAGACGCTGCATGTGCTCGCGCAGGCGGAAGATGGCCGGTCCTTGCGGAGTCTGGTAGCAGCGGATACCTTCAAACACAGCAGAGCCATAGCTAACGGCGTGGGTGAGGACGTGAAGCTTCGCATCGTCCCAAAGAATCCACTTTCCGTTGTGCCAAATCTTGTCGGTTTTCTGCACTGGCATGGGCTTGCCTCCCTGTGTGAGTTGGTGGGGACCCGTTCGCAATTCGAGAATAAGGCAGGCGTGAAAGAGCGTCAATGAAATCAACAGATTGCAACAATGCGGATTTCAGCCATATTGGCGGTCTGTTCGCGGGCGAGGAGGCCAAATTGGAGTGCCTCGATCAGATCAACTCTTCGGCCCGCGATCGGGCGGAGCCTGGTAGGACTGTTCCAACGTCCTGTGCGCTTCTTGCCCCTCTTTCAGCATTTGACCGTTGCCATGTTCCCAAATGCCGAGCAAGACGAAGGGAATAACGGTCGCCGCAGCCCACAATTTGGCATTGCGAGGAATCGCGGTTTCCGGTTCCCAGCGGAACAATTGCGCGGCGACAAAGAACGACAGTGCGGACCAAAAAGCCAATGCCAGAAAATAGACCAGCAACTCGCTTACGGGCTTCGAGAACAGCGTCGCTTGCTGCAATCCGGTGACCAGATAGGTCGCCGGAAGAAACACGGAAATCCCTTGCACTACTTTGGGTAGATAGCCGAGAGGAAATGTCGCTCCGGATAGAAAGATCAGCGGCAGCCACAAGAGCTGGTTGAGGACCTGCGTTTCCTGCATGGTGTTGGTGATGCTGGCGACGACCAATCCCAGCGACCCGAAGGAGACGGTGCCTGCGCACACGAACAGAAACGTGGCCAACAGATTGCCCAGGTCGTGCACGTGAAAGATGAAACGCGCGAAGAGAAGCACGACCGTGACGGTAGGCAAGGTGAGAATGAAATTCGCGAGCACGCTTGAAGCCAACAGGTCGCTGGCAGTTACCGGCGCGACATGAAAGCGCCGCAGGATTCCCTGCTCGCGAAACATGACCAGCGTGGCGCTCAGTCCCCAGAAACTTCCCATGACGTTCAGGGCCAAGACGGGGCCCAGAAAGAAGCGCACCCGGTTCGGGTCGCCTTTGGCAAAGATGCCGGCGTACAGAAAAAAGAAGAGCAGCGGCATGACCACGCTGAAGAAGAAAAACATTTTGTTGCGCAACGCCAGAACCATGCGCGTGCGGGTAAGCGTAAGCAGGTTCGTCAATCCCGTAACCTCCGGCCTGTCAGTTCGATGAACACATCCTCGAGCGAAGGCGTGGCAATTTCGAGGCTGACCAGCTCGTTGCCGGTCGCCTCGAGAAGCTTCACAAGCGACACAATGGTAGGCGCCGCTCGTTGGCAATGCAGCACGTAGACTCCATCGAGTTCCCGGGCATCCATGACGCCGTCCAGGCTCTTTAACGCGCCGTTTTCGGTCTGTTTGGCCAGGCGAACCTCCACGCGCGCCGTGTTGGCGGAACGCTGCTTCAGCTGACGCGGGGTGCCTTCGGCGATGAGCTTGCCGTGATCGACAATCGCCACCCGATCGCAAAGGCGTTCCGCTTCTTCGATGTAATGCGTGGTCAGGACGATGGTCTTTTTGTCCTGTTTGAGTTCTTCGATGATCCCGTAAATTTCACGCCGCACCTGGGGATCGAGGCCGGCCGTCGGCTCGTCCAGGAAGAGGACTTTGGGGTCGTTTACCAGGGCGATGGCCAGCGCCAGGCGCTGCTTTTGGCCGCCTGAGAGCTGGCTGTAGAACGCGTTGCGTTTTTCTTCCAGGCCGAAGCGCCTCAGCAACTCCTCGGGCTTGCGCTTCCGCTGGTAAAAGCTTGCGAACAGACGCAGCGCCTCAGAGACGCGGATCTTATCGGGCAGGGAAGTGGACTGCAGCGCCGCGCCGATTTCGCGCTTCAACTCATTCGGATTCTTTTGCGGGTCCAGGCCGCACACGGAAATCCGGCCGCCGTCTGGAACGCGCAGGCCCTCCAGCACCTCGATGGTGCTGGTTTTTCCGGCGCCGTTGGGGCCGAGCAGCCCGAAAACTTCGCCCTCTTCGACCAAAAAGCTGACCCCGCGCACGGCCTCGACTTCGTCGTAGCGCTTCACAAGGTTTTCGACTTGTAGGACCGGTTTCGGCATGTTGTCGGAAGCCTCTATGGTAGCGCAGCTTGCCGCGACGCTCTAACCCTTATGCTGGCCTTTCTTGCTACGCACGGGGCGGGCCTTCTGTTTCGGTGTTACCGCCGGTTTCCAAAGGTGGGATTTCAGGTCGGCGCGGGATTCGACGACCTTCACGCCTTCGCTCTCAAGCAGCTTGCGCTGCAGGGAAGCGTAAGGCTCGCGGATGAGCAGTTTTCCACGCTCACCGACAACGCGGTGCCAAGGGATGCCTTTTCCAGATGGGGTCGCTGCCAAAGCCCTGCCCGCGGTTCTCGCCCCGCCGCGCAATCGCAAAGCCTTGGCGAGCGCCCCATAAGTAGTAACCCGTCCGCGCGGAATTTGTTTCACGAGGTGATAGACAGGATCCCAAGTCATGGCCACTGAAGATGGTAGCGATGGCCTGCGACGGTGGCAAGCGACTGGTCTTGAGAATAAGTGTTAGATAGAGTAGCGGCCCGGATTGAGCAGAAGAAATGCTGATGAAACGGAAAGGAAAAAGTAATGGGCGCTCGGGAGAAAACCGCGCAACGATAAAGGCGCCGGCGTTGTTTGACGCAGGGCAACGATTACCAGTAGGTAGCATCTAATATTGACGGGTGTAGTGGAAGGCTCTTACACTACATGCCAGGCGCTGAGTTCGATTGGCGCCAGGCGAGTTTGACGAGGAAAGGAAATGGCTTTTATTCGCCGCAAAGGAAACGCGTACTACCTGGTGCACAACGTGCGCCGCGGCGGAAAAGTGCAGCAACTCCATTTGGCCCGGCTCGGAGAACGCGCCCGCATCACCGATCAAATCGTGCGTGAAGTTTCCAAGAAACACCCCTTCGTTGAGCTGAACTGGCGCGCCCTCCGTGTTCAGCTGGAAAATCAAATCGATCTGGCAGATCCCAAATCCCCTGCCGTGCAAAAACTGGTTCAGACCCTTCGCAACCTGAATCTGGATCTGGCTGACCTCTATCCGCCGGTCCTAAACCTTTCCGAATCGCCCGCGGTGGCGCAGGAGCTGCTCCTGCAACTGCGGTTGCTCCACTCCACGATCCAGGTCAAGCTCGATCAGTTCCGGCAGAGGGAGGAAGTGAAGAGACTTACCCGGATGAATGGGCGTTACGGAAGTGCGAATCCCGGGTTGCGGGACCGCTAGGGGGAAGTATGGGGACAGGAGATTTGTCATTAAATCCGAATATTCGGAGCGCAGAGACCATTGAGTTTCAGAAGGCTCTGCGCGAAAAGATTGTGGGCCAGGATGAAGGCATCCAAGCCCTCGTCGAGTTGTTCCAGGTTTTCACGGCCGGGTTGAATTCGCCGGGGCGGCCGGTGGGGAATCTTCTGTTTCTCGGGCCGACGGGCTCGGGCAAGACCCGAATCGTCGAGGCCGCGGCCGAAATTCTGTTCGGCAGCCCTCGCGCCGTCATTAAAATTGATTGCGCCGAATTCCAGCATTCCCATGAGATTGCCAAGCTGATCGGCTCGCCCCCAGGCTACCTGGGTCACCGCGAAACGCACCCGCTGATTACCCAGGAAGCGCTGGCGGCATCCCACACCGACAAGCTCAAGCTGTCGTTCCTGCTCTTCGACGAGATCGAGAAGGCCAGCGACGCCCTGTGGCAATTGCTGCTGGGCATGCTCGATAAGGCCACTCTTACGCTCGGCGACAACCGCCGCGTGGACCTCTCCCAGACCGTCATCTTTATGACCTCCAATCTCGGTGGAGCGGATATCAGCGATCTGTTTGCGGGCGGTTACGGCTTTGTTAAGTCGGCGGACAAGCCGCAGAACGATATTGATGAAAAAGTGGAGCGTACGGCGGTCGAAGCGGCGCGGCGAAAGTTCTCTCCCGAGTTCATGAACCGGCTGGATAAACTGGTTGTTTTCCATCCGTTAAAGCGCGCGGAGCTGGAAGCCGTACTGGATATCGAGCTGGGCCTGGTGCAAAAGCGCGTCCTGGACACGGCGACGGGAAAGTTTCTTTTCCGGGTGACGGAGGCGGGGCGCGAGTTCCTGCTTCGTGAGGGAACCGATCAGCGGTACGGCGCCCGCCACCTGAAGCGGGCGATCGAGCGCCACCTCGTTTACCCGCTGGCGAATTTGCTGGCTACACAGCAGGTTCGCATGGGCGACGTCGTACGAGTCGATTGGGACGGCCAACACGACCACCTCACGTTTGTCCGCGAGCGCGAGGGCGCTCTTGTGGCCCCCGATGGGACGGAGACCGAATCCACCGCGGTCACCGAAACCGCGGATGGTCTCGGCAAGGGCACTCCGCAGGAGGCCGTTCCCGAAGAAGCGGCCAACCTGCCGGCCCTGCCGCCGTCGCCTGGTCCCGCAGTCGCGCGGCAGCCATTGCAGGGGCGGAAGAAGGACGGCCGATAGCTGTCGAGGGTGCAACACCGGTGGCGCGTCCTCGCCATTTCATCGGGAATTTCGAGCACTCATAAGTGCTGCCATCGATTGCCGGCGGCCCAACGCGAATCGAAAGAGGGTTGTAGGCGTGCGTTTTTCCCATTTCGGGAAGTCGAGTGCTGGCATACCGCTCCTAGCGGTTTTCTTTTCGAGACAGATCCGCGAGCAGTGGCTGACTATCATTTTTACACAGCAAATTCGGCGGAAGCGCGGGCGACTTGCCGTTGTGCTGGAAACTGGCGGGCAACGCCCGAGATTCGGGACTGTTCTGGCAGAAAAGAAACGAAGACAGGGTCCAGCGCACTATCTGGTGATGAGCCGCAAGCGTGAGCGCCAGTTTTTGTCAGTTCCGAAGTGACACATTGTGTTTTCTCGCTCTCAATTTCGCACGCTCTCGGAGCGCTGTCTCACGCGTTGAGACAGCGTTTACGACTCGTACGGTTGTATGTTGTTGAACGAACGAGAGTTTCCAAATCAACACAACAGCCTCCGAATTGGCATTCCTCATGCTCCTAGAGGCAGTACGCGTCGTTGAGACGCCAAGGTCGCGAGCTTCCCGAGGGAGCCACTAAAGTAGATAGAGCTTGCGGCCGAGGATAATGTCCATGAGAGCAGCCGTTCGCCAGCAACTTGATCCAAGCATTCGCAGCAATGATACGCGCGAGTTTCAGCAGGCTTTGCGCGCCAAGATTGTCGGTCAGGAGGAGGGCGTTCAGGCTTTGGTCGACCTCTACCAAGTCTTCTGTGCCGGCCTGAACTCGCCAGGTCGTCCCGTTGGCAATCTGCTGTTCCTCGGGCCGACCGGATCCGGTAAAACCCGGATTGTCGAAGCCGCAGCCGAAATTCTGTTCAGTGACCCGCGCCTTGTGATCAAGGTGGATTGTGCCGAATTCCAACACTCACACGAGATTGCCAAGCTGATCGGCTCGCCCCCAGGCTACCTGGGTCACCGCGAAACGCACCCGCTGATTACCCAGGAAGCGCTGACGGCTTCCCACACCGACAAGCTCAAGCTGTCGTTCCTGCTCTTCGACGAGATCGAGAAGGCCAGCGACGCCCTGTGGCAATTGCTGCTGGGCATGCTCGATAAGGCCACTCTTACGCTCGGCGACAACCGCCGCGTGGACCTCTCCCAGACCGTCATCTTCATGACCTCGAACCTCGGTGGCGGCGAAATTACGGACCTCATGGGCGGCGGCTACGGGTTCGTCAAATCCGACGACAAGCCGAAAGCGAACCTGGATCAGAAGGTGGAGCGCACGGCAGTCGAAGCAGCTCGCCGGAAGTTCTCGCCTGAGTTCATGAACCGCCTCGATAAGGTTGTGGTCTTCCATCCGCTGCACCGGGCACAACTCGAGCAGGTCCTCGACATCGAGCTGGCCATGGTTCAGCAGCGTGTTCTCGAAACAGCGAAGGGCCAGTTCCTTTTCCGTGTCACGGAGCCTGGCCGCGAGTTCCTGCTTCAGGAAGGCACCGACCAGCGCTATGGAGCGCGCCACCTGAAGCGCGCGATTGAGCGCTACGTGGTTTTCCCGATGGCCAATTTGCTCGCCACCGAGCAGGTTCACTGTGGCGATCTGATCTGCATCGACTGGAGCCGCTCGGAAAACCGCCTGAATTTCGTTCGCGAAGGCGAAAACCTCACGATGCCGGTGCGCCGCACCGAAGTTGCGGCACCACAGCGCACTTCTCAGGCCCGTGGCGGCCGTCCGGTCGAAGCGCCCGTACAGACGCCGCCCGAACCCGCACCTCGCCTCGCGCGCTAGCTTTCCATTGCTCCTCCTCAGGAAGGTCCGGGCGGGAAATCGCCCGGGCTTTTCCTTTTGCTGCGCCAAAGTATAATTTGAGAGCAAGCTCGACCCCCGCCGCGGAGCGTACCGGGGAGAACCTATGGACCTAGTGCCGAACCTACGACGCGCTGTCATCGGGTCGACAGTTCTCCTTCTCCTTTCTGCTCCCGCCCTGCTTGCGGACAGGACCAAGCTCAAGCCTGGAATCAATTCCTTTACTCCGCAACAAGACATTCAGCTCGGCCGGCAATCAGCAAATGAGGTCGAGCGAACAAAGCCCATGTGCAATGACCCCAAGGTGGACGCCTATCTCACGAAAATCGGCAAGCGTCTGATCGAGCACCTGAACACCGCCGGCATCGAGTATCCCTGGGAATTTCATTGCGTGAACGACAAGGCCATCAACGCGTTCGCCCTTCCGGGTGGATTTGTTTTCGTAAACCGAGGCGCGATCGAAGCCGCCGACAACGAAGCGCAGCTCGCCGCGGTGATGGCCCATGAGCTCTCGCATGTGGCGTTACGCCATGGCACGAATCAGGTGACCAAAGCCCGGTATGCCCAGCTGGGTACGGGAGTACTCTCCGTCGCGGGCGGCATCCTCGGAGGAGCTGCTGGCGCCGCAGCCTCCGGCGTCGGACAGTTCGCCGCCGGCAGCCTCTTGCTGCGCTACTCACGCGGTGCGGAAACGCAAGCCGACGTCATGGGCACACAGGTTCTATATGATTCCGGCTACGATCCGCGAGCGATGGCCGCCTTCTTTGAAAATCTGAACGCTTCCGAAGCTGCGGGCAAAGCGCCCCCTGAATTCTTCTCGGACCATCCGAATCCGGACCATCGCATTGAACGGGTTGACGCGGAAATAAAAAAGCTGGGTGGCGCTCCGAAAGGCGCGCAAAAAGATTCGGTGGAATTTGAGGAAATTAAAAGGGAAGTGATGGCTCTTCCGCTGCCGCCCAAAGGCAAACCAGGAGTGTCGCCTAACGCAAAGGGCAAACCGCCAGCCGCAGCCCGGCCTCCCGCCGACGTGAAAATCGAGCCCCCGTCTTCCAACTTGACGGCGCTGAAGTTCGCTAAAGCTTCCTTGGCCTATCCGGACAACTGGAGGAACTTCTCGAAGAAAAATGATCTGGCTCTGGTGCCCGCGGGAGGCGTCGTGGATACGGGCAATGGGCAGGCGGCCATTGCTTGCGGGCTGCTCGCGAGTGTGGCCCACCCGCAGGGAAAAGCCGCCGCTGGCGGCGATCCCCTTGGCGCGTACACGCAAAAGGTTATCGAGGCTTTAGAGCAGTCAAACGAAGGAATGGAGATCAAGGAGCAGTCAAAAGAGATCACCGTGGGGGGGCAGCGAGCCCTCTCGACTTATCTGAAGAACGAATCACCCATCGGTGGGCTCGAAACGGATTGGGTGATCACGGTGATTCGGCCCGACGGTTTGTATTATTTCATTTTTGTTGTGCCCGACGGTCACTACGACACGTTCCGGGAATCTTTCCAATCCATCCTCGACACCGTTCAGTTCAAGCAGTAATCTTCCGGCGGTTCCCAAATCAAAATGGGCGCCGGAAGGGTCTCCCAGCGCCCATTCTTCAGTTCCTATTCGTCTTCCGAGGACTTGCCGAACGGAAGGCCCGGCAGCTCCTGCGTGCCTTCGATACGCACGCCATCCAGCAGTTTGGGGTTGAGGCCGAGAGCCTTCAGGATCGTCGGGGCCACTTGCGAGGTCTCGACCGCGCTGGTCACAACCTTCCCGTCCAGCGAAGGATTGGAGACGAGGATCATCACGTTGGTGTCGTCGCGCGAGAACCCGCCGTGTTCCGCGAGCTTCTTGGTGCTGCCTGAATAAGTCACGCCGATGTTCGGTGTCACGACGATATCCGGAGTGCGCGGGTCGCCGGTCGGCGGGAGTCCCGGAGCATTGAAGTAAGTCCTTAGAATCGGCCCGGAGAAAATTTCACCGATGCCCGCGATGTTGTTCGTCGTCGGTGACTGGGAGCGAAGCTGGCTGACGGCGAATTCTGTGGTGCAGTTGCTGTTCAGCCAGAGCAGGGAAACGTCATCCTCGGTCGGACCGATGCCCGGGCCCGAGGGCGATTCGGAAGCCGGCAAGCAGTTGAGGGCGTCCAGAATGTTCGCTGGCGATGTAGTTACCGGATCGCCTGTCGAGTTCGAAATTCCCAGATAGCGCGCCGAGTCGATCGGGCTCTGGCCGTGCTTTGCCGTGATAATCACCAGAGTTTCGCTGTAGATGCCGTTCTTCTTGAGGGCCTTGATCATGTCGCCGATCGAAGCATCCGTGAATTCGATCTCGCCGAGCAGCGCCGGCGTCGGTGTGCCAATCGAATCCTCATAGCCGCCGGTCACCTTCGGGGAAAGGGATTTCTCGATGAGTTTCTGCCCGATGCTGACGGTCTGGAAGTTCATGCCGAGAATCGTCGGGCGCGGCGCCGGCTTGGAGCCGTTGTGGGTCTTGCCGTTGATTTCGTTCAGGACCGCGTTGATTTTCAACTGATCGTAGCACTTGATGTTTGCGAAGCTGTCGGTCCAGGCATTGGACGAGGCGACCGCACTCTGGTCCGGCAGCGGATCGCAGGTTACCCCTTGCGCGACGACGCCCGGGAGGCTGACGGGCACGGAGTTGATCTCGGGTCCAAAGAAGTCGTCCAGCGTTTTTCCGCCCGTGCCATGACCCGCCACCGAGGCGTACGCTGGATGCTTATCCGACCATGCCGTGTAACCGCCGGCGTTGTGGATCACCGAGAAAATGCTGTTGGTGCGCACAAAGTCCCACGGATATACCGGCGCGCAGCCGTTGAAAGGGTCGCGAATGAGCTTTTGCGGATCGATCGAGTTGATGCCGCCGTCGCCGTTTGCGGTGCTGATTCCGTCGATGCCGTTCACGAATTGCTGATTCTTGTCGATGCCTTCTTCATACTCCGTGGTGGTGCCGTTCGGCTGGTTCGGCGTACAGGTACCGCCGGCAACGCCGTTTCCCGTGGTGATCGTCGGCGGCGCGAGCACGCGGTCGTAGGCCACGTCATAGAAGGCGCCCGCCGTCCGCGGAGAAGCTCCCGTAATGATCGCGGTCAGGCCAGGAAACGAATCGGAAGTTCTCGAAGTTGAGGTGTCACGATAGCTGACGCCGGTTTTGCCCAAGGCCGCGAGATGCGGGCAGTACGGCGCTCCGTTGTTCACGGTCGCCAGACCCTGGGAGCAGTTGATGTAGTCCACCGCGTGCATCCCGTCGATACTGATTAGCAAGACATGCTTGATTTTTACGCCGTCATCCCCGGAGTTAGCCTGCGCCGGGGCCGGGACACTGAATCCGACCAGGCCGAGCGACAAGGCTACCGCCAAAAGCTTCTTCATCATTATGTATCTCCATTGATTGATTCTCGTGTTCTGGAAAAGAAACGAAGGAACACGGACTAACCCGGGCAGGAAGCCTAAGTGTCTTTTGTTACAGAACGACTGCGCTTGAATGTCTCGCGTGTTAAACAGGGCGAACTAGAAGGAATTATCCACAGGAAGACACTTGAGTTACGATCCGTTTGTATGGCATCGGCCGATTATGTGAATTTTCTTTCAGATGAATCCTGACGCGATCAGGATTCGGGCGGCCGAGCGGCGGCGAAGACTTCTTCTCTGTGGATTGCCTCGGCTCGCCGCAGCGCCACCATGATGTTTTCACAGATGTTCTCGGGGCCGACATGCCTGTCGAATCCCGCCTCGCGCATCAAGGCTTCGGGTTGTGGTCTGGCGCCACAAACGAGCATCGCGCGACCGCTCTTGCGCAATTGGTCGGCGAGTTCCTCCAAAGCGGCGATCCCCGTCGCGTCGATCGCCGTCATATTGCGCAGGCGCAGAATCACAATCGGCGGCAGGCCTTCCAGGTGATCCGTGATCGAGGAGATTTTGTCGGTTACACCAAAAAGGAAAGGCCCGTGGATCCGGTAGACGGCCGCATAGTCCGGAAGGTCCTTGTCCTGCAGGATGTGCGCCCGGCCGTCCTCCACGTAATCTTCGGTGACTCTGGAAACCGTTGTGGTCTGAGAGATTTTCCGAATGAACGTGAAGGCGGCGAGGATCATTCCCACTTCGACGGCGAGGGTGAGATCCGCGAGTACGGTCAGGCTGAGCGTAAGAATCCAAACGGCAATATCCGCTTTGGTCAGCCTCAGGATTTCGGGAATCTCGGCCCAATCTCCCATATTGTAGGCGACCATAAACAAAATGCTTGCGAGCGCGGCCAGCGGCAGGTTCTTCACCAGCGGAGCGGCAAACAGAATCACCGCCACCAGGGTGAGCGCGTGAATCATCCCGGCGACAGGAGATTTGGCGCCAGACCGGACGTTCGTCGCGGTTCTCGCGATTGCGCCCGTTGCCGGCAAGCCGCCAAACAGCGGCGAAAAAATGTTGGCGACACCCTGCGCGACAAGCTCGACGTTCGGGTTGTGCTTATCGTGACTCATGCGGTCGGAGACTACGGCGGAAAAAAGCGATTCGATCGCACCCAGCATCGCCACGGTCACTGCTGGCGATAATAAATGGAGCAACAGGGCGGGCTGAAGTTTGGGGACCATCATATGTGGCAGACCGCTTGGAATTCCTCCAAAGCGCGAGCCAATCGTTTCTACGGGAATGTGAGAAAGGCTGACGGCGGCCGTCGCCGCAAAGCACACCACGATGGCGCCGGGAACGCGCTTGAGAAAGCCAACGCAAAGAATCATCACCAGCAGGGAAACGATGCCCAGTGAGGTTGCGGCCCAATTGAGCGTGTGAAAATTTTCTGCGATCGCGGCCATGCGGTGGGAGAAGTCGCCGGGGACATGCTCCATTCTCAGACCAAAGAAATCGCGGATCTGCGTGCTGGCGATCAGAATCGCAATTCCATTCGTGAAGCCGACGACCACGGGACGCGGGAAAAACTTGACCATGGCTCCCAGGCCGGTCAGGCCCATCACAACCAGAATTACGCCCGCCAACATTGTGCAGGTGAACAGGCCGTCGATGCCGTAGCGCGCGATGATGCCGAGCACGACCACGACAAACGCACCGGTAGGACCGCCGATTTGGGTTTTGGATCCGCCCAGAGCCGAAATCAAGAAGCCCGTGACGATGGCGCAGTAAATTCCTGCCTGCGGCGGCAGTCCCGAAGCTATCGCAAAGGCCATCGCTAGGGGCAGCGCCACGAGCCCCACGGTTATCCCGGCGATTAAATCCGATGTGAATTTTTCAAGGCTGTAGTCGCGAAGAAGGATGACCGATTTCGGTAACCACACCTCGATGGCAGAGTTCATTGTTCGGTGGACCTGGCTGTCTGTTCTCGTAGGGATAGTGTAGCAGGCCGCACGCCCAGGGACAGCGGTTTCCCGTTGTTGGTGCTAGAAATTGCATCTGCTGTTGTCCGGGTTTTGGGGTTTGGAGCGCGGGTCAGTCCGCGGCTTCTCTTCGGCTGGCTGCGGGTTTCCAGCGCAGGATCGGTTTGCGCGCGGCTCCCACCTCGTCCAGGCGGCGTACCCGAGTCGTGTGCGGTGCCGTTCGTACAACCTCGGGATTTTTCTCCGCTTCTTGAGCGATCGACTTCATGGCCTCGATAAAAAGATCGCACTCTTCCTTGTCTTCCGATTCTGTGGGCTCAATCATCAACGCGCCCGGGACGATAAGCGGAAACGCGGTGGTGTAGGGATGAAAGCCATAGTCGATCAGGCGCTTCGCGATATCCATCGTATTCACGCCATTTTTTTTCTGAAGCGCATCACTGAATACAACCTCGTGCATCGAAGGGCGGGCATACGGCAGATCGAAGGTGCCTTCGAGGTGTCTGCGGATGTAGTTGGCGTTCAGGACGGCGTCTTCCGTAGCTTGCCGTATCCCCGGGCCGTAAGCGAGGATGTAAGCCAAGGCTCGCACGAGAACGCCGAAATTGCCGGAAAACGCTTTCACGCGGCCGATGCTTTCCTTGCGGTGAAAGTCGAGCGCAAGGTTGCCGTCGGCCTTTTCCACGAGTACCGGCACGGGCAGGAAGGGTTCGAGGATTTTTTTCATGGCCACAGGACCTGCGCCCGGTCCGCCGCCGCCGTGTGGTGTCGAGAATGTTTTGTGCAAGTTCAGGTGCATGACGTCGACGCCAAGCTCGCCGGGGCGCGTCACGCCAGCGAGTGCGTTCATGTTTGCGCCATCCATGTACAGCAACGCGCCTTTGCGGTGAAGGATTTCGGCAATTTCCGGAATCTGCTGCTCAAAGATGCCGAGCGTCGATGGATTGGTGATCATGAGCGCGGCCACGTCTTCGGTGACCTGCTCGCGAAGTTTGTCGATGTCGACCTGGCCCTCGGAATTGGATTTGATGTTTTCCACTTCGTAGCCGGCAATCACCGCGGTCGCTGGATTGGTGCCGTGTGCCGAATCCGGAATCAGCACTTTTTTTCGGGGGTTTCCGCGCTTTTCATTGTAGGCACGGATGAGGAGCAGTCCGGTGAGTTCGCCTTGCGCGCCGGCGGCTGGCTGCAGGGTGATCACATCCATACCGGTAATTTCGAGCAGGCACTTTTCAAGCAGCGAAAGAATTTTCAGGCAACCCTGCGACAGTTCTTGCGGTTGTGAGGGATGTTCGGTCGCAAGGCCGGCCAACCGCGCCACGAACTCATTCACTCGTGGGTTGTATTTCATCGTGCAGGAACCGAGCGGATACATGCCCAGATCAATGGCGTAATTCCACGTGGAAAGACGCGTGAAGTGCCGGATCACTTCGATTTCGCTGACTTCGGGAAAACCTTCCACGCCGCCGCGACGATGCGCGCCGCCCAGAACTTTTGCAGCATCGACGGCAGGAACATCGAGCGGCGGAAGGTCGAAGGCTCTTTTGCCGGGCGACGATTTCTCGAAAATCAACCCGGAGTTCTGATTCGTGTGCCGCGAAGCTTTTTTGATTTTGCTGTTCATCTCGAATGTCCGCTCGCCGCGCCGCCACTCCTCACAGGGGCTGTTCCAAAATCCGCTTGACGCTCGCGACAAAGCGCTCGATCTCACCGCGCGGGGTTGTTTCCGTTACGCAAACAAGGGCGTGCTTGCTGAACTCCGGATAGGCCGAGCCCAATACAAAGGGACCCACAATTTTGTCTTTTGCCAGTCCCGCGTTCACGATTTTCACGGACCTTGGAAATTCGACCGTGAATTCATTGAAAAACGGCGCGGAAAACGTGCGCTTCACGCCCGGAATTTCCTCCAGGGCCTGCAACGTGTATTGGGCTTTGGCGAGATTGTGCTCCGCCATTTCGCGGATACCTTCTTTCCCGAGAAGCGTCAGATGCACGGTGGCGGCGAGAGCGCAAAGCGCCTGGTTCGTGCAGATGTTCGAGGTCGCCTTCTCGCGGCGGATGTGTTGTTCCCGCGTCGCCAGCGTCAGCACAAAACCGCGGCGCCCATCCTGGTCGGTGGTCTGTCCAGCCAACCGACCCGGCATTTGCCGCACGAATTTTTCGCGGGTTGCTACGACGCCGGCGAACGGACCACCGTAACTCGGCGCAAGGCCGAAACTCTGGGCCTCCATCGCGACGATATCGGCCTCGGCGGGAGGCTTGACAATTCCGAGCGACAACGCCTCGGCGACGGCGGTAACAAGCAGCGCTCCCGACCCGTGAGCCGCGTCGGCGAGTGACGGCAGATTTTCGATGGCCCCGAAAAAATTGGGCGATTGCACCACTACCGCGCATACGTCGTCCCGGAGAGCGGCTTTCAGCCCATTCGAATCCACTGTTCCGAGAGCGGTGTAGGAGATCTCCTCGATCTTCAGGCCGGAGTTCTTCGCATAGGTCCGCAGGACGTCGCGGTATTCGGGATGAACCGATCTTGCGACGAGAACGCGGCGCTTTCCCGTCAACCTTTCGGCCATCAGTACCGCTTCCGTGGTTGCGGTCGAACCGTCGTACATCGAGGCGTTTGCGACATCCTGACCGGTCAATTGGCACATCAGCGTCTGAAACTCAAAAATCGCCTGCAGGGTGCCCTGTGAAATTTCCGCCTGGTATGGCGTGTAGGAAGTGAGGAATTCGCCTCGCTGCAAGATCGTATCGGTCACCACAGACCGCAGATGATTGTAGACTCCGGCGCCGAGAAAACTGGTGTAGCCCGCCGAGTTCTCGGCCGCACGCGCCTGGAAATACTGAATGAGTTCCGTTTCCGAAAACGGGCCCGGGAGATTGAGCGGCTTCTTAAGGCGATACGGTTCCGGGATGGACGAAAACAGGTCTTCGACCGACTTCACTCCGATGGCGGCCAGCATCTCCTGCCGTTCGCTTGGGCTCTTCGGGAGATAGCGCATCAGGCCGACGCTTCCTTCTTTTTTTCCTCGATGTACGCTTCATAGCCTGGCGCATCCATCAGGGAGTTCAACTCCGCGGGATTTGCGAGCTTCACTTTCACGAGCCAGCCTTCGCCGTGCGGATCGGTATTGATGAGTTCCGGCTTGTTCTGAAGAACGGTGTTAGCTTCAATGACTTCGCCGCTGGCCGGGGCATAAATATCACTCACGGCTTTGACCGATTCCACGGACCCAAAAGTTTTTCCTGCAGTTAGCGCCGCACCAGCCGCAGGCAGTTCGACGAAAACAACGTCGCCCAGTTCGTGCTGCGCGTAGTCGGTGATCCCGATCCTGGCGTTGCCGTCTTTCGCATCAACCCATTCGTGCTCCTTGGTATAGCGGAACTGCTTTGGGTAGGCCATGTCGTTGCCTCCTTCCGGTGCTTCCGAAACTCTTGTTGTTTCATACCGCGCTTGCTTTTCTTTGGCGCCTGTAAAACGGAGTCGCCACTACCTGCGCCCGGCACTTCTGGGAGCGAATCTCGACATACAGGGAAGTGCCGATGACGGAAAACGCTGGGGAAACGTAGGCA
>Ga0306924_10001833_pt1 | contig 19659 bp, 19 predicted proteins | sample sta12Can44000111_FD_203756 | JGI IMG/M metagenome (GOLD analysis project Ga0306924, IMG submission 203756) | Lab enrichment of tropical soil microbial communities from Luquillo Experimental Forest, Puerto Rico - statanox.12C.anox.44.000.111 (v2)... | ecosystem: Environmental > Terrestrial >...
CACCTTGGCGATGCAGGGCTTTGGCCACGGCGCCCCCGATTCCGCCGGAGGCGCCGGTCACCAATGCGGTCTGGCCCGACAGATCGAACAATCGCGAAACCTTTTCCGAATAATCCCGCTGGCGACTCGTGAGGCCCTGCGGTTCGTCTGTCTCATAGTTCCCTGATCAGGCTTTCGACTTCTTCCGGCGTACCGACCGAGCGGGCCGCGAGGTCGGGCGCGATCCGTTTGGCCAGCCCGGTGAGGACGCGGCCGGCGCCGATCTCGACGAGTTCTTCAACCCCCTTCTGCTCCAGAAAAAGCATGCTCTCGCGCCATCGCACCATCGCGGTCACCTGTTCGACGAGACCGCGCCTGATCCTTATCGGATCCTGCGTCGCGGTCGCGGAAATGTTGGCGACGAGCGGCACTATCGGCGACCCTAGCACGACCCGGCCGAGGGCTTCCGCCATGACTTCGGCAGCAGGGGCCATCAGCGGCGAGTGGAACGGGGCGCTGACCGGGAGCGCGATCGAGCGCCGTGCTCCATGCGCTCGAGCAATCGCTATCGCCCGCTCGACGGCTTGGCGATGGCCGCTCACGACGACTTGGCCCGGAGCATTGTCGTTTGCTACCGCGCACACTTGATCCGCTCCTGCAGCCTCGGCTGCAACCGAGTGCCCTTGCTCGATGCCGAGACCGAGCAGCGCTGCCATCGCTCCCTCGCCGACCGGAACGGCCTCCTGCATCGCTCGGCCGCGTAGCCGGAGCAGACGCGCCGCATCCCCTATGGTAATCGCGCCCGCCGCGGCGAGCGCCGAATATTCACCGAGCGAATGCCCAGCCACGAAAGCTGAATCGCCATCGAGGGTGACGCAGCCCTCTCTTTCGAGGACGCGCGTGACGGCAAGGCTGGCCGCCATCAACGCCGGCTGCGCGTTTTCGGTCAGGGTGAGCTCGCCTTCCGGTCCTTCGAACATGATTCGCGATAGGTTTTGCGACAGGGCGTCGTCGACTTCCTGGAAGACCCGGCGGGCCGACGCGAATGCTGACGCCAGCGCGCGTCCCATACCGACCGCCTGCGAGCCCTGTCCGGGAAATACGAATGCCCGCCTCATGCGAGCCAGGTCCCCCTGTTGCCGGCCTCTCCCGCCATCCTCGATGCGGGCCGGGTCGTCATAGCGGCGCCACGTCGGGTGTCAAGAAGACACTGTGGCCCTCGTCTTGTACCAGGGCCAGCTCCCCCTATAATATGAGGATTCCACCCTTGCCGGTACAGCCGGCTCGGTTCGGTCGGCACTAGCGCTCCGAACCATAACCAGCCACAAGGGATTTGTTGCGGTATGCCACTGTACGAAAACGTGTTCATCGCGCGCCAGGACATTTCCGGTGCGCAGGTTGACACCCTGGCCGACACCTTCACCCAGCTCGTTGCCGACAACGGCGGCGAAGTCAGAAAGCGCGAGTATTGGGGATTGCGTAACTTGGCCTATCGCATGCGGAAGAACCGCAAAGGCCACTACGTGTTGCTTAATCTCTCCGCTCCTCCCGCCGCGGTGGCCGAACTCGAACGCACCATGCGGATCAACGAGGACGTGATTCGCTATCTGACGATACGGGTCGATGAGCTGGAGGAAGGGCCCTCGGTCGTCATGCAGAGCCGCGGCAGCCGCGATGATCGTCAGCGCCGAAGCGATCGGGATAGATCGGGTGAGACGAGGGAGACGGAACGGCCTGCGGCCGAGCACCCGGTGCCGGAACCTGAAACGGTGGAGGCGTAATTGGAAAGCCAATCGCCCGGCGGCTCGGGACGCGGTGCTGCGGCGCGCCGGCCTTTTTTCCGCCGACGGAAATCCTGCCCGTTCTCCGGCCCCAATGCGCCGAAGATCGATTACAAGGATGTGAAGCTGTTGCAGCGCTTCATTTCGGAGCGCGGCAAGATCGTGCCGAGCCGAATAACCGCGGTCTCCACCAAGCGACAGCGCGAGCTGGCCCAGGCGATCAAACGAGCGCGTTTTCTCGGGCTGTTGCCGTATATGGTGAAATAGACGGTCCAATCAGCCGGTGCTTCGGGCGGGGTTTGACCGGCTCGATGATCGGGGCCTACGTCGCCGGGGCGCCGCCTTAGTCGTCGGGTGTGGCTCGGGACCGGCGCTTCCGCCTTAGCCGGTTTGTTGCGGCCTGATACTGGCCGGCGGCGGGACGGCATTGCTTCGCGCAACCCCGAGAATTGGAGGAATTGATGATCGAACTGATCCTGCTCGAGAGAGTCGAGAAGCTCGGCCAGATGGGCCAACTCGTCAAAGTGAAGCCCGGGTTCGCGCGGAATTACCTGCTGCCGCAGAAAAAGGCCATGCGCGCCACAAAAGAGAACCTCGCGTATTTCGAGACACAGCGCGCTCAGCTCGAAGCGAACAACCTGCAGCGCCGGACCGAGGCAACGGAAGTCGGCGGCAAGGTCGAGGGCCTGACAGTCGTGATCATCCGCCAAGCCGGCGAAAGCGGACAGCTCTACGGCTCGGTTTCAGCCCGTGATATCGCCGATGCCGTGACCGACGCAGGTTTTACGATCGAGAAGCGTCAGGTAATCCTCGATCGGCCGATCAAGAATTTGGGTCTGCACGCCGTAAGGGTCGTACTTCATCCTGAAGTATCGGTGACAGTGACGGTCAATGTCGCGCAGTCGGCAGGGGAAGCTGAGATGCAGGCCAAGGGGATCGACCCGCTGCGCCTGCGCGACGAGGAGGAAGAAGAGGCCCGTGCCGCAGCTGCGCAGACCGGTCCCGCTGCCGTCTAGCGGATCGAAGCTCTTGTATTTGATGGGGAATTTGCCCGATATTGGGGAATCCGTTCTCTATTCGATCGCGTACCGATGCTGCTGTCGCGTCTGCTCGAACGAATCGTCAAAATCGGCCGCTTGCGGATCATCGATGCGGGTGGATTACCCCACACATTCGGACCAGGTGGAGCGAGCGTAACCATCCGGCTTCACGATCCGGCCTTGCATTGGAAACTGGCCGCGCGACCTCGCCTCTATTTCGGCGAAGCGTTCATGGACGGGAAGCTGACGATCGAGGAGGGTAGCCTCTACGATCTCGTCGATCTGTTTGCAGTCAATCTCGAAGCCCTGCCGCCCGGGCTGACCTCGCGGTTGTTGAACGGCTACATCACGCTGTTCCGACAAATTCATCAATACAATCCTCTGCCGCGCGCCCGTTGGAATGTTGCCCATCATTACGATCTGTCGGATCAGCTCTATGAGCTGTTCCTCGACCGGGACCGGCAGTATTCGTGCGGCTATTTCCGCGACGGTTCCGAGGACCTCGACGCCGCGCAGACCGACAAGAAACGGCACATCGCGGCAAAACTGCTGATCCGACCCGGCCAAAGAGTGCTCGACATCGGCTCGGGCTGGGGCGGTCTCGCGCTCTATCTCGCCGGTGAATGCGGCGCCGATGTGACCGGTCTGACCCTCTCGGTCGAGCAACACAAGGTGGCGACGCGGCGGGCTGCCGTGGCGGGGCTTTCCGACCGCGTCAGATTTTACGTGCGCGATTACCGCGAAGAGGCCGGCCAGTACGACCGCATCGTGTCGGTGGGCATGTTCGAGCATGTCGGGGTCAATCATTACCGCAGCTTCTTCGCCAAATTGAAATCGCTGCTGACACCGGACGGCGTCGCAGTACTGCACTCGATCGGCCGCAAGGACGGGCCAGGATCGACCAATCCTTGGCTCCGAAAATACATCTTCCCCGGCGGTTATATCCCGGCACTTTCCGAGGTTCTGCCGACCATCGAGCGTTTGCGCCTCTGGGTCACCGATGTCGAGATCCTGCGCCTGCACTACGCCCAGACGCTCAGCGCGTGGCGCCGGCGTTTCGAGCGGAACCGGGACAGCATTCGGGCGATCTATGACGAACGTTTTTGTCGAATGTGGGAGATGTACCTCGTCATCTCCGAAATTACCTTTCGGCGGCACGATTTCATGGTCTTCCAGATGCAGCTCGCCAAGTCCGTCGAGGCAGTGCCGCTGACAAGGGACTACATGCTCGACTGGGAGCGCGCGCACAGCGCCGCCGCCGACCGGGCAGCCTGAGCGCCAGAGAATCCGTTCAGGCTGGGATTCGCGGCTAGTCATTAGGCCGCGCGTGATCGGCAACCAATCCCCGCCTTCCACAGGCTGGGGATCAAATTCCGGGCCGGGTTGGATTTCGGCCGGTGGTACTCTCCCCCTGCATGGAAACGAACATGACCTCCCGGGTCACGCATCTGCGTGAGCCCAACCCCGAATTATTGCGAACGCCTCCCTACAACACCGAAGCCGAACAGGCCTTGCTCGGCGCCACACTGATCAACAACGCCGCCTATTACCGGGTCTGCGAATTCCTCCAGCCGGCGCATTTCGGCAATGCCGTGCACGGCCGCATCTTCGCTGCGATCGGCAAACTATTGGGGCGAGGCCAGATCGCCAATCCGGTAACCCTGAAGAACCTGTTCGACCAGGACGGAGCGCTGACCGAGATCGGCGGGGCGCAGTATCTGGCGCGGCTGGCCGGTGCTGCGGCGGCGATCATCAACGCCGAAGACTATGGCCGCGCGGTGCACGACCTCTATCTGCGGCGGGAGTTGATTGCCCTCGGCGAGGACGTCGTCAACGACGCCTTTCGCCAGGATCTCGACGACCCGGCGCGCGAACAGATCGAACGCGTCGAAAAGAAGCTGTTCGACCTCGCCACCACGGGCGAGACGGAGGGCGGGTTTCGCGCCTTTGGCACCGCGCTGACGAGCGCGATCCTCAACGCCGAGGCGGCGTTCAAGCGCAGCGGCAAGACTGTCGGAGTCGCGACCGGCTTTGTCGACCTCGACCGCAAGCTCGGCGGTTTGCACCCCTCCGATCTGGTTGTCCTGGCCGGCCGGCCATCGATGGGGAAGACGGCTTTAGCCACCAATATCGCGTTTTACGCCGCGCGAAATTTTCGGCCTCCCGCGGCCCCCGATGCGCGACAGGCGGCGGAGGACGGGGCGGTCGTCGGCTTCTTTTCGCTCGAAATGTCGGCCGAGCAACTCGCCACTCGCATTTTGGCCGAGGAGTCGGGGGTTTCCTCCGACCGCATCCGGCGCGGCGATGTCAGCCACGAGGATTTCGACAAATTCGTCCAGGCGAGCCAGCAATTGGCGGCACTGAAACTATTCATCGACGATACGCCGGCATTGTCGGTCGCGGCGCTTCGCACGCGGGCGCGGCGGCTGAAGCGCCAGCAGGGCTTGGGATTGATCGTTGTCGACTACTTGCAGCTGCTGCGCCCGTCGAACCAGACCCGTGCCCAAGACAACCGCGTTCAGGAAATTTCCGAGATCACCCGCGGGCTGAAGGCACTCGCCAAGGAGCTCGACGTCCCGGTGCTGGCATTGTCGCAGCTGTCTCGTGCCGTCGAGCAGCGCGAAGACAAACGCCCGATGCTCGCAGATCTCCGGGAGTCCGGCTCAATCGAGCAGGATGCCGACGTGGTCATGTTCATATTCCGCGAGGAATATTACCTTTCACGGCCGCCGACGCGGCGGCCCGATGAAGCCGAAAGCAAATTCAGCGAGCGCTACGACGAATGGACGAAGCAGCTGGAAAAGGTGCACGGGCTCGGCGAAATCATCGTCGCCAAGCAGCGCCATGGGCCCATTGGCATGGTCAAGCTCCATTTCGACGCGGAAACCACCAAGTTCGACAACTACATGGCCCCCGACCACGTGCCGACGGCCGACTTCTAGTCTAGCGGGGACGGCATTGCGAGCGGCAGCGAGGCAATCTCGAGCCGCTGCGTTCGTGCTTGCCAGGTCGAAATTGCTTCGTCGCGCAACGCGCTCCTCGCAATGACGGCACCAAGTTATTACCGTAGGTCGCCGTTGCCGTCTGGCAGTTCGACGAGGCTGATTCGGTTGCGCCGGACCGTCAGGGCGAGCCTGCCGTGCTTCAAAGCTAGCGCGTCCTTCCCGAAGATTTCGCGGCGCCAGCCGGAGAGCGCCTTGACAGGCGCCTGGTCATCGGCGGCGATCGCTTCCAGATCATCGGCCGAAGCCAGCAGTTTTTGCGCAACCTGATGGTCGTCGCAGCGCTGCTTCAACAGTACGCGCAACAACTCGATCAGGGGCCCGCGACCGGGCGGCGCATCCGCTCTCGTAGCGACCGGCGGCTCGGGCTCGACGGTTGTCGTCAGCCCGCGCTGCACTGTTTCTAGGATTTCGTTGCCGAGCTTGCCTTCGGCAATGCCCCGACCGAGGCTGCGGGTTCGCGCCAGTGCCTCGATCGAGCGGGGGGCATGAGCGGCGATCTCTAGGACCGCTTCGTCCCGCATGATTCGCCCCCGCGGGAGATTGCGTTGCCGAGCCGCCGTCTCGCGCCACGCCGCCACCTCCCGCAATATGCCGAAGAACCGCGCCTCGACTCGGCCGCGCAGCCGAAAGCGCCGCCACGCCTGGCCCGGATCGCTGCGGTAGGCCTCGGGATTGCACAGGTCGGCCATCTCCTCGACAAACCAGCTTGCCCGGCCGTTCGAGGCCAGTTGTTGCTGCAGCTTCTCGTATACGGTGCGAAGATGGATTACGTCAGCGAGGGCGTAGCGGATCTGTCGGTCGGTCAGCGGTCGGTGCGACCAGTCGGTGAACCGCGAGGATTTGTCGAGTGAGGCACGCGCGAGCTTGGCGACTAGGGTCTCATAACTTGCTGCATCGCCAAAACCGCAGACCATGGCGGCGATTTGGGTGTCGAACAGCGGCGCGGGCACCGCGCCGGAAAGGTTGAAAAAAATCTCGATGTCCTGACGAGCCGCGTGAAACACCTTGAGCGTTCCGGGGTCGGCCATCAGCGCCAGGAGCGGCGAGAGATCGATCCCCGGGGTGAGCGCATCGACTGCCGCGGCTTCTTCAGAGCCCGCGACCTGCACGAGGCAGAGGATCGGCCAATAGGTCTTCTCGCGCATGAACTCGGTATCGACCGCTACAAAGCTCGCGCCCCGTTGCCGCTCGCAAAAGCGTGCCAGTGCCCCTGTGTCCGTGATTATGGTCATGCCGACGCTATACAGCGAAAACCAGAGGCCGGAAACCCGCAGGGCTACTTGGCTGCAGGCAGGGCAGCCCAATCTTGGTGATGTGGCTGCACGCCAAAGACTGGGATACCCTCCGCGAAGCCGCGCAAGGGGCGGGTGCCGAGTGGCGTCAATGTAACGGCGCTCCCGACCTCCGCTGCCACCGCCGCATCGACCAGAATTTGGCCGTCCTCGGCGGCGGCGCAGATGCGTGAGGCCAGATTGACGACATTGCCGATCGCGGTGTAGTCGGAACGCCCCTCATAACCGATACGGCCCACTGTTGCAGGGCCCTTGGCAAGTCCCACCCCAAAGCCGATCGTGTGCCCGCGCGCGCGCCAGCCGCTCATCAGCAACTGGACCGAGCCCTGCATCTCCGCCGCCATGCGCACGCCGTGCAGTGCCGGCTCGGAGCATGGCATCGGCGCATTCAGTAGCAGCATCACGCCGTCCCCCAAGAAGCAGGTCAGGGTCGCTTCGTACCGGGTGATGATTGCACCGAGCGCCTCGTAGTATGCTTGCAACAGCCCCATGACCTCCTCTGCAGAGGCTGCGCCGGAGAAGCCGGTAAAGCCGCGCAGATCGCAGAAGACTACGACGACTTCCGCGCGGTGGCTGTCGAGCAGCGCCTCCTGGTTGCTGCTTTCGAGTAGCTCGGCGACCTGAGGCGAGAGGAACCGTTTGAGGCGCGCAATCCGCTCCGAGCGTTCCTGCGAGACCGCGAGCTCCACGGCCATGTCGTTGAACCGCTGAGCCAGTCCCTCGAGCTCGTCGCCCGTTCTGATGTCGATCTTGTGATCGAAATGCCCGGCGCCGATCTCTTCCGCCCCTTTCTCCAGCTGTGCGATCGGCCCGGTCATCCGACGGGCCAGAAAATAGGCGAGAGCTGCCGCAAAGAGGGCACCCGCGAGCAGCAGCACTCCGGTTCGCAACAGCGCCGCGCGGATCGGCATCAGGGCCTCGGCAGCAGGCTGCTCGACAAAGGCCGTCCAATTTGGGCCCGGGATCGGCGCCATCGCGGCAATCACAGGACGGTTCTCGGCATCGACTCCTTCGGTGGTCTCGCCGCCGCCGGCGAGCGTCATCTGCTCTAATTGTTTGAGGCGCTCCGCCGCGGGATCACCGTCGCCGCGCAATACCAGGCTGATATCGGGGTGGGCCACGAGGCGGCCGGAGCGGTCTAGCACGAAAGCATCACCCGACCGTCCAACATGAATTGCCGAGACCACATCCCAGATCAGCTTGAGATTGATCTCCGCAATCGTGATCCCGTTGCTCTCACGCGCACCCGCGAGGGCGATCGTCATATGCGGTTCCGAGCCCTGATACTGTGTCACCGGGCCATACCAGATGCCCGCACGGGCGCCTATCACAGCCGGATTGTTGGCTCGGTCGATACCGCTGTTGACGATGTCGGGATCGACCCGCGAAACGTGCAGTCTCTCGACGCCGTTGCCGTCGACCAAGGTCACTTCGACGACCGCCGGCACCTGGCGCATCAGACGCAGCACATCGAAGCGGTGGCGCTCCTCCATGCCGTCGCGCCACGCCAGCTGCACAGTCCATTGCAGCTGGTCGGTGATGTCGTCGAGAAAGCCCTGGATCTTCCCGGCGGCAGAGCGAGCTTCAGTGTGAAGCTGGCGACTCAATGTCTTGCGCTGGTCATGATACCCGAACCAGGCCTCGCTTGCCCCGTTGGCCAGCAGCGGCACTACGACCGCAATGAATAGCGCCGCAAAATATTTCTGGAACAGCGGCCGTCGCGGCCGAGCCGTAAGCTCGGTATCCGGAAGATTCATTCATCGCCTCGGCGAGATACCGCCGCCTGATGTGGCCGGAAGATCGTCAACTTTCCCGAACCTCGGCGGGTGCGCCGAGCGTATGGTGAGGTGGCACCGGCCGGCGCTCATTCGATCAGGTCGTCGGCTCGCACCAGAATAGATTCCGGAATCGTCAGCTCCAGCGTCTTTGCCGTTTTCAAGTTTACAGCCAGCTCGAAGCGCGTCGGCAGCTCGAGCGGCAGGTCGGCGGGGTGAGTGCCTTTAAGGATCCGATCGGCGAGCCCAACGGCGCGGTCGAAAATCTCTGCGACATCCGGGCCATACGACAACAGGCCGCCGTTCTGGACGAGGTAGGCGTACTCGTAGATCGCAGGCAGGCGGTGCTCAGCCGCGAAATCGATCACCCGTTGGCGGTTGAGCACCGTCAATACGTCCGTCACCATCAGGATGGCATCCGGCGGTTTTCGGGTCATTTCGTCGAAGGCAGTGTCGAAGTCGTCGGGCGCCCGCACGCCCAACGGGACAATCACAATACCCAACCGCCTGGCCTCTGCCTCGGCCGCCTGATATCGCAGAGTCATGCCGTAATCATTGGCGTTCCACAACACCGCCACCGTGTGCACGCTCGGTACCGCCTCCTTGAGAAGGCCTAAGCGCTTGGCGGAAAGCTCGCCGGCAACTTCGGATACCCCGGTGATGTTGCCGCCGGGGTGAGACAGGCTCGCCGCCAAGCCCGTCGCCACAGGGTCGCCCGAGAGCGTCACCACGACCGGCGTGGTCCCTGCCAGCTCCTTCGCCGCGATGGCCGCGGTATAGCCCTGCGTCATGATCACATCGACATGTTGGGCGACGAGCGCCTCGATGAGACCGGGAACGCGATCGGGCACGCCCTCGGCTGCGCGGCGATCGAAGACTATGTCGCGATCGACGACATAACCGCGGCGGGAAAAGTCGCCTGTCAAATCGGTACCTAAAACCCCGACGTTGGGCGCACCTACCGAGACCAGCCCGACGCGGTGCGCTTTGGCCGACTGAGCGAAGGCGCCGGCTTGAAGTAACGGGACCGTGGCTACGGCGAGAATCGTGCGCCGGAGGATCAGCAGGAGATTGCGGCCGCGCGCTGACGGCGGGGGGTGGGCGGACATAGGCTAACACCCAGTAGGTCGGATTACGGCATCATCCCGCGCATCCCGAATATAGCCGCATTGGCATGCTACCAGGACCGGAAAAGGTTCTATGGGCGGGTGGGGTGGTATTGATCCTCATTGCGGCGATAAAATGTTCCTCTCCGGTATCCTACGACGCGGGGGAGGTTTGGTGAATGCCAGTCTCTCCTGTGTTTTTTCCCTATATTATCAGGAGGCGGCGCGGTCGGCCTGACAACCGCCGGTTATCGGCGCGGCGTTCGTGTCCTTTTTAACGGGAATTTGCCTTATGCATGCCTATCGGACCCACACTTGCGGCGCTCTGCGCCTGACCGATGCGGGTCAGGCAGCCCGTCTGTCCGGGTGGGTCCACCGTAAACGCGATCACGGGCAACTCCTTTTTATCGATCTGCGCGATCATTACGGCGTCACACAATGCGTGATCGACATTTCTTCGCCGCTCTTTGCGGCAGCGGATGCGCTGCGCCTGGAGAACGTGGTCACGATGACCGGACGCGTCGCCGCCCGTTCGGCCGACACGGTCAATCCCAAGCTCGACACCGGCGAGGTGGAGCTCGTCATCGCCGAGATCCAGGTTCAGTCGGAAGCGGAGCCCCTGCCGTTTCCGGTGAATGTCGAGGCCGAGTATCCGGAGGACATGCGGCTCACTTATCGCTTTCTTGATTTGCGGCGTGAACGCATGCACGCCAACATTCTGCTGCGATCGAATGTTATCGCCTCGATCCGGCGGCGCATGATCGAGCAAGGTTTTGTCGAGTTTCAGACACCAATCCTGACCGCCAGCTCCCCCGAGGGGGCACGCGACTATCTCGTGCCGAGCCGGCTGCATCCCGGCAAATTTTACGCCCTGCCGCAGGCGCCGCAGCAATTCAAGCAGCTGCTTATGGTCGCCGGCTTCGACCGCTACTTCCAGATTGCCCCATGCTTTCGCGACGAGGCGAGCCGCGCCGACCGCTCTCCCGGCGAGTTCTACCAGCTCGATTTCGAGATGTCGTACGTGACGCAAGAGGACGTGTTTGCAGCGATCGAGCCCGTGTTGCACGGCGTCTTCGCAGAATTCGGCACCCGGCCAGTCACAGAGCCGCCATTCCCCCGCATTCCCTATTCGGAGGCGATGCGGAAATACGGCACTGATAAACCCGATTTGCGGAACCCGCTGGAGATGCAGGACGTGACCGAGCGCTTCCGCGGTTCTGGGTTCAGGGTATTTGCCGGCCAGCTTGCTTCGGATGCCGAGGCACGGGTGTTCGCGCTTCCGGCTCCGGGCGGCGGGAACCGAGCGTTCTGCGACCGAATGAATTCCTGGGCTCAATCCGAGAGCCAGCCGGGGCTCGCCTACATCTTTTTTCGCGACGGCGAGGGTGCCGGCCCTATTGCCCGGAACCTTGGACCGGAGCGAACCGAGGGCATCCGCACGCAGCTCGATCTCGCCGACGGTGACGCGGTCTTTTTCGTATGCGGCGTGCCGAGGGACTTCTGTGCTTTCGCCGGTACCGCGCGTCTCAGGCTCGGCCGCGAGCTAGGCCTCACCAAGGATGACCTCTTCGAATTCTGCTGGATTACCGATTTTCCAATGTACGAACGCAACGAGGGAACCGGTCAAATCGAATTCAGCCACAACCCGTTCTCGATGCCGCAAGGCGGCCTCGCAGCGCTCGAGCAGCAGGATCCGCTGGAGATTACCGCTTACCAATACGATATCGTGTGTAACGGGGTCGAGCTCTCCTCCGGCGCGATCCGCAATCACCGCCCGGACATCATGTACAAAGCCTTTGCGATCGCCGGCTATTCGGCCGAAGAGGTCGAGACGCGTTTTGCTGGCATGCTCAACGCCTTCAAATATGGTGCCCCGCCGCATGGCGGCTCGGCTCCCGGCATTGATCGCATCGTCATGCTTTTGGCCGACACGCCGAACCTGCGCGAGATCGTCGCCTTTCCGATGAACCAGCAGGCGCAGGATCTCCTGATGGACGCCCCGGCGCCGGTTCCGCCCGAAAGGTTAAAGGAGCTACACATCCGACTGGATCTGCCGTCGTCGCCGAGAGCTGCCAGGAATTGACCCGGCGATTTCTGCATATAATTTGCGGGCCGGCGGTGCGATGATCGGCCGGCGACGAGGTCCGGGGAGTTTTATATCGATGAGAGGATGCCGCTTGGCGCGCTTTCTTGCCGCGCTAGCCGTTGTCGCCGTGGCGTTGGCCGTGCCGGCCAAAGCGGCTGAGATCTCGCCGCACCGGGCGCTTTACACCATGTCCTTGGGCAACGCCCGCAATGATTCCGGTGTTGTCGATGCTCGCGGCACCATGGATTACGAATGGGGCGAGACGTGCGACGGTTGGACTATCGAGCAGCGCTACCGGCTGAAAATGCACTACGCCGAAACCTCCGATGTCGACATCGTTTCGAGCTTTATCACCTGGGAATCGAAAGACGGGTTGCGTTACCGGTTCAACCAGAAGCAAACGCGCAACGGCGAAGTCGATCAGGAGATTCGCGGCGAAGCGCGGCTCGACGGCCCAGGGAAGGGCGGGGTGGCCGAGTTTACAAAGCCTGAGTCGCAGAGCCTGAGGTTGGAGCCGGGCGTGATGTTCCCGAGCGCGCACACGATCCTGCTGATCGACTCAGCGCGGGCCGGAGAGAACTTTGTCTCACGCCTGGTATTCGACGGTGCTACCGACGAGAACGCGGTACAGGTCTCGGCAGTGATCGGGGGGAAGATTACCGCCGATCCGGCGGCTGCGACGCGCAGCCCGTTGCTGGAGCGCCCCGGCTGGCGCGTCCGGTTAGCCTTTTTCCCGGTCGACACCAGCGCCGAGAAGCCCGACTACGAACTGGGCATGCGCCTCCTCGACAACGGCGTCTCGCAGGACATGGTGATCGACTATGGCGAGTATTCGATCCGTGCCAAGCTGGACGACATCGAGCCGCTCTCGAAGCCGAACTGTTAGATGCCCTTCTCGCGCTGCTGAAGGGCGCTGCCAAGCCCGACCGAGCTTGCGCCGAGCTTGCCGCAAGTCGCGCCGATTGCCGCTTCGAGGCGTCCCGGCTCGCACAGCGGCCACAATACATGTGACAGCACGGCCGCATCGCACTCCTCGGGCGCCAAGGTGGTCTCGGCGAAGATCGTGTGCGGCGGGGTAGGTGCGATGGCGCCTCGATGGTCTTCGCCGCGGCCAAGTAGGCCAGCCGCGTTCCCGACGGCCGTTCCAAAGGCGCGGCACAGCGTCTTCACGACCCTTACTCCGGCGGCCACAACCATGCGGCGCCGCGCACGCCGCTGGAGGCACCGTGAGCGGGGGGCAGGAGAGGGGTCGCAATGCGATCCGAGAAGATGTACCGGGTCCACAATCGGGGGACGCCGTCGTAAAGCGCAGAAATCCCCGAGAGCCCGCCTCCAAGCACGATCGCATCCGGATCGATCAAATTTATCACCGAAGCAAGGCCGCGGGCGAGCCGATCCATGTACCGATCGAGCGTAGCGCTGCACGCCGGATCTCCCGCTGCGGCTGCCTCGGCGATTTCCGCTGCGCCTAGTGTTTGCCCGCAATGACGATTATGGTCCTTTGCCAGCGCCGGACCCGACAGAAAGGTTTCGAGACAACCGAAGCGGCCGCACCAGCAGGGCGGTCCGGGAACTTCATCGGGGCCGGACCATGGCAACGTATTGTGACCCCACTCTCCGGCGATGGCATGGGCGCCGACCAGTATCTGCCGTCTGATGGTTATCCCACCTCCTACGCCCGTCCCGAGGATGACGCCGAATACCGTTTCCGCCGAGGCTCCGGCGCCGTCTGTCGCCTCGGACAAGGCAAAGCAATTGGCGTCGTTGGCGAGTCGCGTCGGCCGCCCGAGCGCGTTTTCGATATCGAGTTGCAAAGGACGTCCGATCAGCCAGGTGGAGTTTGCATTCTTGACGAGCCCGGTGATGGGGCAGATAGCGCCCGGTATGCCGACACCGACCGCCGCCGCCACGCCGATTTCCTGTTCGATGGTCCTTACCAGCGCGATAATCGCATCGACCGTGCCGCGATAGTCCTGCGCTGGCGTAGCGACACGATGGCGAAAGCGCACCGATCCGGAGGCGTCTATCGCGGCTCCCTCGATCTTGGTGCCGCCGAGATCGATGCCGATGCGAAACCGAGCGGGCATGGGGCGAATTTCCCTCAGGGAAAAGCCGGTTACGGATAATTAAGTTGGATCATTTACAACGCATCGGCGCAGGCTCGCGGGGTGCCGGCGTCTGCCGGAGTTATCGAGCAAAGGTCGGTCTTCGAGGCTGAGAGCATGACATTCGAGATTGCAAACCGGGAATTGGATGCCGCTCGGCCGGTACGGAAGAAGGTGTTGATCGTCGAGGATAACGACCTCAATATGAAGCTCTTCAACGATCTTCTTGTCGCGCACGGCTATGGTACGCTCCAGACCAAGGACGGTGTCGAGGCGCTTGCGCTGGCCCGTCAACATCGTCCAGACCTGATCTTGATGGACATCCAACTGCCCGAAGTATCCGGTTTGCAGGTCACTCGGTGGATTAAGGAAGACGCGGAGCTGCGGACCATTCCGGTCATCGCGGTGACCGCCTTCGCGATGAAGGGTGATGAGGAAAAAATGCGGGACGGCGGTTGCGAGGCTTATATTGCGAAGCCGATCTCGGTAACGAGCTTTTTGCGAACCGTCGAACGCTTCCTCTCCTGAGAGGCGTGCCCGGCTGATCCTGCGAGTGCGAGAGGCTGATGTCTGGCCGAGTGCTGGTTGTCGACGATGTCGAAGCAAACGTAAAGCTGCTCGAGGCGAAGCTTTCGAGCGAGTATTTCGACGTGCTCACGGCGTCGAACGGGCATGCCGCGCTGCAAATCGTCGACACCGAGCTTCCGGACGTCATCCTTCTCGACGTCATGATGCCGCGGATGGACGGGTTCGAGGTTTGTCGGCAGTTGAAGGCCAGCCGGCGCACCGCGGATATACCGGTAGTCATGGTGACGGCGCTTTCTGACGTCGCCAGCCGGCTGCGCGGCCTCGAGGCCGGCGCGGACGACTTCCTGACGAAGCCGGTCAACGACATAGCTCTGTTCGCGCGGGTGCGCTCACTCGTCCGCCTGAAGCGTATGATGGAGGAATTGCGCGTCCGGGAAGAAATTTGCCACCAGCTCGGCGGGCCGGACGCTCCCGTCGCCGAAACTGACGGTTCCGCCCGCGTCCTGATCGTCGACGACGATGAGTTCGCCGTTGTCCGCATGAGGGAGACTTTGTCGCCGATCGCCGAGGTGCGTCACGCATCGAACTGCGCCGAGGCATGGGCTCTGGTCGGCGCCGATACAGATTTGATCATAGCCAGCCTGTCGATACAGGGCAGCGACGCGCTGCGGTTCGTTTCGCAATGCCGCGCCAACGAAGCTTTCCGCCAGCTCCCGATCTTATTGATTTCCGACGACCGGGATTTGCCTCGTCTCGCCAAGGGGCTCGACCTGGGCGCGAACGACTATGTGACCCGGCCCGTGGAGCGAAACGAACTGCAGGCGCGCACCGTTACTCAACTCGTCCGAAAGCGGCTACAGGATCGGCTGCAAGAGAGTTATCAGCGCTGCATTGAGCTCGCACTAACCGATCCGCTGACCGGCTTGTACGATCGGGCGTATCTGGATCGTCACCTCGACGAGCTGATCAGGCGGGTGAACCAAGATGGAGTTACGGCTGCTTTATTAATGTTTGATATAGACCATTTCAAACGGGTAAACGACACCCACGGTCACGACGCCGGAGACGATGTGTTACGGGAACTCGCGGCACGGACGCTGAACAGCGTTCGCAGCGTTGATCTCGTCGCACGCCAGGGGGGAGAAGAGTTTGTCGTTGTTATGCCCGAGACCGACCTCGCGATCGCCGCGTCCGTTGCAGAACGTCTGCGCGTGGCAGTCGCGAGAGAGGCTTTCACCGTCAAGGCCGATGGTCAAAAACTCACGGTGACAATTAGCATCGGTGTGACATCCGCCGCGGCCGGCGGTGATGATCGCGAGAGGATGCTGAAACGCGCCGATATCGCTCTTTACACGGCTAAGAACCAAGGACGTAACAGGGTGGTCGTGCGCTCTCCTGGCGGTCCGCCTCGAGCAGTTGCGTAAACTGGTCCGATATAGCGGGTGCCGCGTCCCGCCTATTTGATCTTCGCCTCCTTGAAGACGACGTGCTTACGGGCGATTGGATCGAATTTCTTCAATTCGAGTTTATTGGTTTTGCTGCGAGGATTCTTCTTTGTTACATAGAAAAAACCGGTATCGGCGCTGCTGACAAGCTTGATTAGCACAGTATTTGTCTTAGCCATATGACGACCCTCGTCTCAGGGGTTGCGTGGACTGGAAGATAACGCCGGGTTGCCTTCTGTCAAGGCAGACTCCACCACCGGCAAAGCGGCGGCGGCCGGAACGGCTGCCACACTCGGGCTGGCGCCGATCGCATGCACGGCCTGACTATAGAGAACCGGGTCGGCGAGCAGCCGCTTTGCCACCTTCAGGTCGATCTCATGGTCGCCTTGCCGGGTTGGGCAAGCGCGGCGCAGTTGAGACCAAGCGCTCTCGTCCAGAGATGCGCGCACCCTCGTTGCGTTCGGCTGTGTCGGAGAGGCAGCAGCGGCTCGCTCTATTGCTATTTGCACGGAGTGGTCGTCGTCTCCCAGATCACTCGTGCACAGGGTCGGGACGACCCCATGCTCGTGCAGCAGATATCCAGACGGGGCCACAAGCTGGGCCCATGTCAATGTCAGTTCGCCGTCATTCGGCAGTCGCAAGACGGTCTGCACTGTGCCCTTGCCATATGAGGCACTGCCGATGACAACCGCGCGACCGGCATCCTGCAATGCCGCGGCGACAATCTCGGAGGAGGATGCCGAGCCGCCGTTGATCAGCACGACGACCGGTGTCTGAGGCGCGACGCTGTCGCCGGAAGCTTCGAAAAACTGCCGGCTCGCAGGGTGGCGGCCGACCGTCGCGACAATCGGGCCGTTCGGTATGAATACGTCAGACAGGCTCACAGCCTGATCGAGCAGTCCTCCAGGGTCGCCGCGGAGATCGAGGACGATACCGCGCAGCTGGGGACCCACTTCGCGTTTCAGCGCACCAAGCGCCTCGACAATCTGCTGCGTAGTATTCTGGTTGAAGCTTGCGACCTGGAAGACCGCGATCCCACCGTCTCGCGATACCTTTACCGTTGGGAGGATCACCAGCTCGCGCTGCAGCCGGTAGGTCCGGTTTTGGCCCAGACCGGGACGATAGACGGTTACTTCGACGAGGCTGAGGATCGGGCCGCGGAGCGCGTGAACCACATCGCTGTGGGAACGTCCGGCGGTTGGCACTTTATCGATCGCCACGAGCCGGTCGCCGGTCTTGATGCCGGCGAGTTCGGCGGGACCACTCGGCGTGACTGCGGTAATGCGAAATTCTTCGTTCGAAGTATCGAGGGTCACCCCGATCCCGCCGAACCCGTCGCGGGCCGCACGCTGATCGCGGGCGACATCGGGAGACGAATAGCGAGAGAAGCGGTCGAGAGCGGCGGTGATGCCGTCGAACAGGGCCTTGTCGATCTGATCTTCCGAAAGCGCCGCCACGCTCGGCGACACCGCCTTTGCGCTCGCCACCAACCGGCCCATAACGGCCCCCCAATCGTGCGGGTCGTCATGAGAGGGTATCGGGTAAACGGCTACCTCGGCGCCAGCATAAGTCAGAACCAGCAGCGTCTTATCGGGCCCCGGAACCTCCGAAACGGAGAATTTTTCGTCGAGGCGAGCCAGTCGCGCCGCCCCCGCCAGAACGAGCTTTCGGCTAGAAACCGGGCTGATGTAGAGATCGGTTATTTGGTCGAGACCGCGCGCGAATAGACGGCCCGTTGGATCGTTGGGCAAAGCCTGGTGTTCGGCGCAGGCCGCGAGAGCAACGAGAAAGGTAAGGCTCAACGCTCGCATGAGCGCAGCAGCCAGACGCAGCGACACGGCATTCACTCCCCAAGCGGAAGCCCCAAACTCTCCCCGCGGCAATGTGCAGAACTCGGTCCCCTAGCCTCCGGCAACAACGCCTCGTCTGTAATGAGTACAGTAGAACCCGGGTACAAGGCAATCAATCGCGCGATCCCGCCACATCGAGGACGTGCGAAGCCGGATGTCGCGTGTCAGGTTGATAGATCGTGCTCTGATGTCTTCGATGCGCGCGGCGGCGATGCTGATGGGGGCCAATGCGAGCAACACGATCGGCAGCGGCAACCTGGTGGATGCCATGCCTGCGAAAGCCAACCCCGCGAAGAGCAACGCTGTGCGGCGGTTTCGATAAGGCAGCAGCAGTCGAAATCCGGTCCCGATCAACAGCCCCGCGGCGGACGCCGAAAGCCCGCCGAGGATGTCGTGGTGGCGTCACCTTGGCAACGACGGCCAATCGGCCGGGCAAGCGGGGCTGACACCTACTGCCCGGTTCGCTATCGTGCGGGCTCGATCGTGCGCAAAAAGCGGTGCGGGCTTCGAGCCGCCGAAAACCGAACTCCTGTAGAGAGGTTAAGAGACCATGGTGTCAAGAGCGCTGGGATTGCTTGTGCTTGTCTCCGTTGCCGGCCTGTGGGGCGCCGATGCCGGGCCGGCCCAGGCGCAAGATGACGAGATCGAGGCGATGGCCGCTGCCCTCAAGGATACGATCTTTACGCTGCAGGACGGTCTAAAGGCCGGCGAGCGTGAAGGACAGCCGATCTCAGCCCAGTTCGAGATTGACGACGGTAAATTGCAGGTTTCGATTTACACGGTCAAAGGTGACGACTTCTCAGAAGTAGTGGCCGATCCGAAAACCGGCGCCATCGTAAAGTCCGAGAAGATCACCGATACCGACGAGCTCAGCGATGCAGCGGATCAGAAGGCGGCGATGGCGAAGGCCAAGACATCGCTCGCGGCTGCGGCCGATGCAGCTGTGAAGGAGAACGCCGGGTTCCGCGCCGTCAGCATCTTTCCCGATCTGCGGGACGGCCACGCCATCGCAGAGGTAACCCTGTTGCAAGGGACGAACGCAAAGAAGGTTACGGAAAAGCTGGATTGAGCTATTGCGCTGGCTCTTGCGGCGCATTCGATGGCGCGTCTTTATCGATCAGAATGGCTCTGAAATCGTTGACGTTGGTGCGCGTGGGGCCGGTAACCAGCAAATCGCCGAGTCGGGCGAACGCCGAATAGGCGTCGTTGTTCGCGAGATGCGCCTGCAGGTTCAGCCCGAGCCGGGTGGCGCGCTCTTGCGTATCCGGTAATAGGAACGCGCCGGCATTGTCCTCGCTGCCGTCGATCCCGTCGGTGTCGGCGGCTATTGCGGCAATCCCCGCATGTCCTTCGAGCGCGATGGTAAGGCCCAATAGGAACTCGGCGTTGCGCCCGCCGCGGCCGCCGCCCCGAATGGTGACTGTCGTTTCGCCGCCCGAGATCAGCGCGCAAGGGGGTCTTGCCGGCTGTCCATAGCCGGCGACCTGTTTGGCAATGCCGGCGTGAACCAGACCGACGTCACGCGCCTCGCCTTCGATCGCATTGCCGAGTATCAACGAGGGAAACCCGGCCTGCCGGGCGACTCGCGCCGCGGCTTCCAGAGCGTCTTGCGGGGTGGCCACGATACGGTTCGTCACACTGTGAAAGCGTGGATCGCCCGGCTTTGG